>Ga0268265_10001652_pt1 | contig 18266 bp, 9 predicted proteins | sample KBSSwiS52_FD_190355 | JGI IMG/M metagenome (GOLD analysis project Ga0268265, IMG submission 190355) | Switchgrass rhizosphere microbial communities from Kellogg Biological Station, Michigan, USA - KBS Switchgrass S5-2 (SPAdes) (version 2) | ecosystem: Host-associated > Plants > Roots >... | reverse complement strand
GATATCCATCCCGATAATGAGCGCCGGGGCGTCGCGCAGTTGCCAGACCTGGAAAATGTGGAAATCGCCGTAGGTGAGCGTGACGTCGTTGATGCGTAACTGCTCGATGGAGATCGGGGGCGCGACCTGGGTCTCAGCTTGCACGACGTCGGTGGTCGCGCCGTAGACCGTGGCGACTGTCAGCGGCTTGCCTGGATGTGGGCTGTCATTCATCGCATCCCGCAATGCCAGGTTGCCCAGAGTACGTTCGGAGCCCGTATCAATCACGGCGACGACGCTGATGCGTCCGACGTGCGCCGGGATGGCCAACAATCCACCATTGAGTCGGCGCGCGCGGATACGCGTATACCCAAGTGGCCTGGTGCTATTGGTTGAATTGGATAGAGCCACTTTGTTGTGCTCGAAATCAACACTGAGCACCTGGGTCGTAAGACCGGCCACGCCGAGGATTCCGTCGGCACCCTCCATCAGCGGCGCCCACAGCACGGGAAAGCTCGCGGCGCCCATTGTCAAATCCCCCGAGCGCAGGCTCGCGATAGGGACAGCCGGCACGCGCGCCGTTCCCGTAATCCCGTTCACTTCAATCGTCGTTTCGCCCGCGGGAACCAGATTCAACTTCTGCACGAGCGCCGGCGCCACCGTGGAGCGACTGGCGCCGGTATCGACAATAAAGCGAAAAGGGCCCTGATCATTGATCCGGACGGGGACGAGGATGCGACCGATGTGATCGATCCGTGTTGCGATTGCAAACCGTGACGGATCTTCTTCGGGCGCAGCCGCGTCCTCGCTCGAGGCATGTGCACTCGCAATGAGGAGACAAAAGCCTGCCAAAAGGAGTATCCGCCGCAAACCAACACACTCTGAAGTTAATCAAAGATGAAAAAAGTTTAACAAAATTTTTCCGGGCCTCGAGCACAGCCTGCGCGGGATTATACGTTGCTCGACCGCTACAAACAGGTCACAAAAGCGCGCTGTCAAGCTCAGTTTGCACGATTCATGCGAATAAAAACGGGATCTCGAGCGCGCAAATCAACTTTGTCCCACAAATTTTATGCGCAAGTGGCTCAGTTGATTTGTTGTGTTTCTGCAAACCTGCTTCCTTCTCGCGACACGCCTGTGTATTCTCCCGCACCACTTTGCAGCACGCAGAATTTAACTTGCGTTGCATTCACTCATTTATCAGCGCGAATTTTTTTCGGGAGGATGATTTCAATGGCCAATAACGACGTTCTGCGTCGCGCGGTGCGCTATGCGCTATTCGCGAATGCCGCGGCCGCCGCAGTAATTCCGGTTGCGCATGCGGCGGATGAGACGCCGGCACCGGACGAGGCGCCGGTTCAGGAAGTTGTTGTCACGGGTTCGCGCGTCGCGGCGCCTGGATTGACCTCGGTCAGTCCCGTCACCAGCGTCAGCACTGAAGAGATCAAGCAACAGGGATCGACTCGCATCGAGGATCTGCTGAACACACTGCCGCAGGTGACCCCCGATATGGGCGCCGGCGTGTCGAACGGCGCCACCGGTGAAGCGACGGTCAACCTGCGCGACCTCGGCGTACAGCGCACGTTGGTCCTGATCAACGGCCGCCGCCTGATGCCGGGTGACCCGAATGGTCCGGCTCTGAACGGCTTCTCCGCTCCCGACCTCAACAACATCCCGGCAGCGCTCGTCGAACGCATCGACGTGTTGACCGGCGGCGCGTCCTCCACGTACGGCGCGGACGCGGTCGCGGGCGTGGTCAACTTCGTGATGAACGACCACTTCGAGGGTGTTCAGATCAACGCGAATGCGTCGATGAACAACCACTCGAATCACAACGACACGATGCAGACCATCCTGCGCAACTCCGGTTCGCAGTACACGTTCCCGACCGGGTCGAGCAACGACGGCAAGCAGAAGGACATCACCTTCCTGCTCGGTCACAACTTCGAGGACGGCCGCGGCAACATTACGGCTTACGGCAGCTATCGCCGGGTCGATGCCCTGCTCGAATCGCAGCGCGATTTCAGCGCCTGCTCCCCCGACCCCATCGGTGGACAGCTGTTGTGTAACGGATCCAGCACGAGTGCGTTCGGGCGGTTTGGAACCGCTAATGGCAGCTTCTCGGTCGATCCGAGCGGTGCATTCAACCCGTACGGCCGTAACTACGCCTACAACTACGCTCCGACCAACTTCTTCCAGCGCCCGGACGAGCGCTGGTCGGCCGGTGAATTCCTGCACTACGACATCACTGACAAACTGCAGGTCTACAACGAGTTCATGTTCATGCAGGATCGTTCCACCGCGCAGTTGGCGCCGGGTGGTGCGTTCTACGGTACCGGTACTGCGGTGGATCCGGACTCCGGAATTCCCAACGGTAAGACCGACGTCCATTGCAACAATCCGCTGTTCTCCGCGGCGGAACTGGCTGCGATCTGCAACGGCTCAACGGCAGGCACGGCTCAGGTCACCATTGGCCGCCGCAACGTTGAAGGCGGTCCGCGCTTCAACGAACTGGATCACACGTCCTTCCGCATCGTCGTCGGTGCCAAGGGCGAGATCATCGATGGTTGGAAATACGATGCCTACCTGATGGAAGGTCAGACAGAGTATTCCAGCTACGCCGGCGGCAACTTCTCCAAGGAGCGCCTCTCCTACGCGTTGGATGCGGTTCCGAACCCCAATGGCGACGGCACGGCGGTGTGCTACAACGCCGCTGCTTCGGGTTGCGTACCGTACAACGTCTGGCAACCGGGCGGAGTGACCCCGGCTCAGTTGGCCTATCTGTCGATTCCGACGATTCTGACGGGCTACACGGAAGAGCGTGTCGGCGATGCCAACATCACCGGCGATCTCGGCAAGTACGGGCTCAAGGTTCCCGGAAACGAGAACGGCGTCATCGTCAACATCGGTACGCAGTGGCGCTCCGAGCACGCAACTCTGCGCCCGGACGCTCCGGACATTCAGAACGACGTTTCCGGTAACGGTAACCCGATTCTGCCGTTGGATGCAGGCTTCAGCCTGTGGGAAGGCTACATCGAGGCCGGTATTCCGATCATCGAAGACAAGCCCTTCGCCAAGGAGCCGTCGTTCGAAACCGGCTACCGTTTCTCGTCGTACAACCTTGGATTCAACACCAACACCTACAAGTTTGGTGTGAACTACGCTCCGACGAGCGACGTTCGGTTCCGTGGCAGCTATCAGCGTGCGGTTCGCGCGCCGAACATTCAGGAGTTGTTCCACCAGCGGGTTGTCGCACTGGACGGATCTGCCAACGGCGATCCTTGCGCCACGACCTCGAGCGGTGCTCCTGCGGCGGCTACCCCCGCGCAGTGCGCACGCACGGGTGTAACGGCTGCACAGTACGGCAAGGTTCCCTCCAACAGCGCCGGTCAGTACAACGGCCTGGTGGGCGGTAACGTGAATCTGAAGCCCGAACAGGCAGATACATTCTCTGCTGGCTTTGTCGTCACTCCGACGATGCTGCCGGCCCTGAGCATGTCGCTGGACTACTTCCACATCAAGGTCAAGAACGTCATCAACTCGACGGGCTTTGGCTATCAGATGAACCAGTGTATTACCAACGGCCTGTTCTGCGACTCGATCCACCGCGATCCGTCCGGCTCGTTGTGGCTGGCACCCACGGGCTACGTGGACGACATCACTCTGAACCTCGGCTCTCTGACGACGCAGGGTGCGGACCTCGCCATCGGTTACCAGCAGGATCTGGGGCCATGGGGCAAGCTGCACTTCACGTTTACGGGCACCTACACCGCCCAGTTGATCACGCAGGTGGTTGCAGATGGACCGTCGTATGATTGCGCAGGCTACTACGGCAATACCTGCGGCGTGCCGGTTCCGAAGTTCAAGGGCAAGTTGCGTATTGGTTATGACACTCCGTTGCCGGGCCTGGGCGTTGCGGCTCAGATCCGTCACATCGGCGCGGTCACCAACGATCAGCTCAGCCCGAACCAGTTGCTCGCCGGTGACCTTGCATACCAGGGCTGGTCCCGCCTGCCGCAGTTCAACTACCTTGACCTGACGGCGAGCTACGCGGTCAACAAGACCGTGTCGTTGCTGGTCGGCGTCAACAACGTGTTGGACAAGGATCCTCCGATCCTGACGAGCGACTACTTCCCGAGTGCGTTCGTGAACGGCAACACGTATGTCGGCACGTACGACACGCTGGGGCGGTATATGTTCGCGAACATCACCCTCAACTTCTAAGATCGATCAGTTCAGATCTTCCTGCAGCGGGCCTTCGGGCCCGCTTTTTTTTGCAGCCCCTTCTTTGCAATCTATAATCGACGGGATGACTACTCGCCCGCATTCCGGACAGGCGCAGGAGCAGCTCGGCGAGCGTCTGGCCTCCCAGGGTGACCGCAGGGGGGCTCTGGAAGCCTTCCGACGCGCGGTTCAACTCAATGATGCGCAGCCGGCCAGTTGGGCCGCCCTGCAGAGCCTCTGTCGCTCTTTCGGCCTGGACGAGGAAGCCGAGGAAGCTGCGCGCGCCGCCGCCCGGTTGGCGAGTCTCCCACCAGCGCTCGCGCAAGGGTCGTTCCTGCTGAATGAAGGGGAGATCGGGCCCGCTGAGGAACGCATTCGCGCTTTCCTGCAGCAACACGGTCCCCACGCCGAAGGCATGCGGCTGCTGGCGCAGATCTGCATCAAGGCGAACGTGCTCGATGACGCCGAGATGTTGCTGGAGCACGTGCTGAGCATGCGGCCGGCAGATGATGGTGCTCGATTTGAGTATGTAACAGTGCTCACCCATCGTCGGCGCTACCTGCCGGCTCTTCACGAGATTCAATCCCTGTTGCGGGCATCGCCCGACAATCCCAACTACCTGCGGCAGTACGCGATGATCTGCGAAGGCATCGGCCAGGACGCCGAGGCGTTGAAGATCTATCAGCGGTTGACCGCGGCGGACCCGGCCAACACCGACCTGTTGGTTTCAATGGGCTATCTGCACCGGGGGCGCGGTGAGAACGAGCAGGCCACCCGCTATTTCCGCGAAGCGTTGCGCACCCCCAGCAGCTTTCCGGTGGCCAGCCTCGCGCTATCCAACACTAGCCGCACCGAGTTGACCGACTCCGACGTGGCAGCCATGCGCGCTGCCGAGAGTCAGCCCGACGCCAGCGTGTCCGATCGATATCACCTGTGTTACGCGCTCGCCAAGGCGCTCGAGGATCGAAAGGATTACGCGGCCGCGTTTGAGCTCTACTCGCGCGGCAACGCCCTGAAGAAATCGGAGCTCAAAGGCAACCCGGAGGCGCTGCTGCAGACGATGCAGCGCCAGAAGCAGATTTGCACCCGTGAATTCTTCGAGTCGCGGCGCGGCGTGGGCAACCCCAGCCCCGATCCGATTTTGATTGTCGGCATGCCGCGCGCCGGCTCAACGTTGATTGAGCAGATCCTCGCCTGCCATTCCCACATTGACGGCACGATGGAGCTGCCGGACATTCCGCGCCTGGTGCATCAGTTCCGGGATCGCGTTGCGGGTGAGCCGCCCCGCTACCCCGCCATCCTCGCGGATCTGACACCTGCGGAATTTCGCCAGATGGGCGAGGAGTACCTGGAGGCGACGCGCATCCATCGGGGCCGCGCACCGTTTTTTCTCGACAAGATGCCGAACAACTTCCGGGATATCGGCTTCATTCACCTGATCCTGCCGAATGCGCGGATCATCGATGCGCGGCGCGAGGCGATGGCCTGTTGTGTGGGCAACTTCCGGCAGTTGTTTCCCCGCGGCGGGATGGAATTCAAGTACTCGCTGGAGGATATCGGCCGTTACTACTGCGGGTATGTGGATCTCATGGAGCATTGGGACGCGGTGTTGCCGGGCAAGGTGTTGCGTGTTCAGCACGAGGATGTGGTCGATGACCTCGAGGGCAGCGTGCGCCGGATGTTGGATTTCCTGCAGCTGCCGTTTGAGGCCGCCTGCCTGGAGTTCTACAAGAACCCGCGACGCGTACGGACCATCAGCTCGGAGCAAGTCCGCAGGCCCATCAATCGCGACGGGCTCGAGTCGTGGCGGCGGTTCGAGCCGTGGCTGGGGCCACTGAAAGCCGCGCTCGCCCCGCTCGGGCAGAGGCGCTAACGGACGCGCGATACCCGCGTGGCCTGGTGCTTATTGGACTGCAACTCCATGAAGAAGGAGCCCAGGGCAGCTTTGCTGATGCGCACGGCATCGCCCGAGTGCGCCGTGAAGGATTTGGTCTCGGCCTGCCGCCAGACCTGCCCGTTGTCGAGCTCGAAGACCTGGCGACCGCCGGGGCCGGCACTGACACTTTTAATAGCCGCGGTGAAGTTCTTGATCTGCGGCTCGGAGGGCGCATCCGCCGGGGTCTCCAATCTGTCGACCTTGTCGCGCGTCAGGCCGATCTTCTGTTCCGGTGTCAGCTTCGGCGGCGCCGCCGGCGCATGTGCACTGGAAAGGGCGGCGGCTTCGCGGTCAAAGCACGCGAGCCGCTGAGTGTCGTCGGGAACTTTTGTGCAGCTGAGAATGGCGGTGGTGGAAGGATTCGCGGCCCACGCCACCCCGAGGACAGGCAATGCGGCGAGCATCGCGCACAGACGCAGGTTTAACATCGTCAGGAAAGTATAATTCGCGCCATGAGGAACACAAACCCTGCGCTGGGGCAGGCCTATGCATTGGATCGACAAGGCCGCCTGGCCGAGGCGATCGCCGCCTATCAGAACCTGCTCGCCGCGGAACCGCGCAATAGCGATGCGCTGCACCTGTTAGGGGTCGCCATGGCCCGCAGCGGCCGGGCCGCCGAAGGCGTGCGCGCCATCAGTGCCGCGGTCGAATTGCAACCTGACAATCCGAGCATCCAGGCCAATCTGGGCAATGTGCTGAACGAGCTGGGGCGACACGCCGAAGCGGTGGATCATTTCGCGCGGGCGCTGCGGCTGAAGCCGGACATGGTAGCGGCAGCGCATGCTCAGGGCCGCACGCTCCTGCTCCTCGGCAGGGTCGATGAAGCACTGCAGGCACTCACGACGGCCGACCGTCTCGCGCCCGGCAATTCCAACATCCGAAGCGATCTCGGCGTGGCTCTGCAACGGCTCGGCCGTTCGCAGGAGGCACTGAGACAGCTCACCTCCGCCACAGATCTCAATCCTGCTCACGTCGAGGCCCTTCAAAACCGCGCGCAGGTAGAAATTGCTCTGGGTCAACTTCCCGCGGCACTGAGCAGTCTCGACCGGGCTCTCAACATTCAGCCCCGCTCCGCAGCTCTATACGCGGCGCGGGGCGATGTGTTGAGCGATCTCGGGCGCACCAGCGAGGCGCTCGAAAGCTATGACCGCGCGCTGGCGCTGCAACCAGCCGATGCCCACACGTTGCGACATCGGGGCCGGACGTTGATGACTCTGCAGCGCCTGGATGAGGCGCTCAGCGCTTTTGATGCGGCTATCCGGCAGCGTGAGGATGAAGCGGATTCGCATTTTCAGCGGGGTGTGGTGCTGGCCAGACTCGACCGGCATGCGGATGCGCTGGCGAGCTTCGATCGGGCGTTGCAGCTCAACCCCGGCGCCGGCTCGATTCTCAACAACCGCGCGATCGCGCTGGCCGAGTTGGATCGGCCGGAGGACGCGGCCGCCGGATTCAACGCAGCTCTTGCTGCCAATCCAACCAATGCGGAAGCGCTCGAAAATGCAGCTAACACGGCGAGAGTGTTGCAGCGCTATGAGGAAGCCGCGCAGTTGTTTGAGCGCGCGCTGGCACTGCAGCCGGGGAACCCAAAGCTGCGACTGAGCCGAGGGCTGCTGTGGCTGACTCTCGGGGACTATGAGCGAGGTTGGCCGTTGCATGAGGCACGCCTGGAAGTAGCGCAGTTGCGCCCCACCCAGGCACCGTCGCTGCCTTCCGTCGACGCGATGGGGGAAACCTTGGTTTACGCGGAGCAGGGGCTGGGTGACACACTGCAGTTCTGCCGTTATGTTCCGATGTTGGAAGCGCGTGGCGTGCAGGTAACATTTGCAGTACAGCCGGCCCTGCAGTTGCTGATACGGTCATTGAGCGCGAGCGTGAAAATCGTGCCGTATGACCAGCCGCTGCCGGCTCTCGGCAATCGGGTTCCCCTGTTGAGTCTCCCGATGTTGTTCGAAACCCGCGTGCAGAACATTCCCGCGCCAGTGCCGTATCTCAGTGCGCGAGACGAGGATCGGGCTGGATGGCGGGAGAAGCTGCAGTCGCTTCCGGGGCTCAAAGTCGGGATCGCCTGGCAAGGCAATCTCGATACTGAGAAACAGGGCGGCTTCCGCGGCCGGTCGTTCGCACTGTCGGAGCTGGCTCCGTTGGCCGCTCTTCCCAACGTCACGTTGATTTCGCTGCAGAAGGGTGCTGGTGCACAGCAAAGCGCTGACTTCCGCGACCGGGTGCTTCAACTCACTGACCCGGATTACATGGGTGCCGAGGAGATGTTGGAGACGGCGGCTTTGATCCAGGAGTTGGATCTCGTTGTGACGTCGGATACGGTTACGGCGCATCTCGCTGGGGCGCTGGGTGTTCCTGTCTGGGTTGCCTTGAGCACTTCGGCCGACTGGCGTTGGCTGACGGAACGTGAGGACACTCCTTGGTATCCCAACATGCGCCTGTTCCGGCAACGCAGTCGCGGCGAGTGGGGTCCCGTGTTTGAACGAATGGCCGCTGAGCTGGTGGGGCGTCATGGGCGCACAAGCTGAGCTCGAGCGGGCGGCGAGCCTGCTGGGCCAACAGAAATGGTCGGAATGCGTCGCGGTCTGCGCGGCTATTGTTGCGACCGAGCCGCGTAATGCGATGGCCACTCACCTACTGGGGCTCGCGATCAAGGAGACGGGCGACTGGGCGCAGGGGGAGCAGTGGCTGCGCCAGAGCATTCAGCTCGAGCCGCAACACGCCGAGTTTCACGCCAACCTGGCCAATCTGTTGCGGCGTCGGCAGAAGTACCGGCAGGCGGAGAAGTTCTACCGGCAGGCATTGCAACTGGCGCCGGGGCACAGGGCCAGCCGGCGCAGCCTGGTGCTGACGCTGCACGACCTCGGCCGGTTTGAGGAGTCGGAGGCGCTGTGCCGTGAGTTGATTGCGGGGCCGGCGGGCAGCATGGGGCCGGCGGGTGGCACGGGGCCTGCGGGTGGCACGGGGCCTGCGAGTGGCGCGGGGCCGGCGGGTGGCGCGGGCGATGCGGCTGGCGCGGATGACTGGATACTTTGGGGCCTCACCACCACCCACCTTGGACGGCTGGGCGAAGCTGAGAGCGCGTATCGCCGTGCCATCGCATTGGACCCCAACAATCCAATCGCGCATCAGAACCTGGGAGCCGTGCTCTCGCTGCTGGAGCAGCCGGCCGCCTCGCTCGCGTCGTTGCGAGCGGCGGAGAAGCTCGGTGCTGGAGGTTTCGCGACCGCGTTCAACCGCGCGCGCGCCCTGCTCGAAATGAACGAGATTGCGGCAGCAGAGCAGGAGTTCGAACGCGCCGTCGCATTGGAGCCCTCCAACATAGAAGGGCAATTGCAACTCGCACGGGTGCGCTTCATGCAGGGCGATCCTGCGTTCGTGCGCTCATTGAACTCAGCGGTACTGGCCAACAGAGGCGATCGCGCCCTGCAGTCGCTGCTTGCGGAAGTTTTGTGGCGGTCCGGCGATCTGAATTCGGCTGAAACGGTTTTACGCGATCTGCTCAATCGCCAAGGGTCGCGCGGCCTGCAAGGCCCGAGCGGCCCCACCGCCGCGACGTTGGCGACAGTGCTTCAGGAGGCGGGACGGCTCGAGGAAGCGGAGACGCTGGCGCTCGAAGCGGCGGCAGCAGCCCCGAAGGATGCAGTCGTGCTCGAAAGCCTCGTAAGCATCATGTTGTCGCGCGGCAATGCGGCCGAGGCCCTGCCCTTCATTCAAACTCACCGGGCGCGCATGCCCGATTCGCAGGCCTGGATTGCCTATGAAGCCACGGCCGCCCGACTATTGGGCCACGAGCAGTACAGCCAACTGTATGACTACGACCGACTCATCCAGGTGTTTGATCTCGAGCCGCCGCCGGGCTGGTCGTCGATGCAGGAATTGAACGAGGCGTTGGTCGAGTCACTGGGTCGCAGCCACTCGTTCCGCAATCATCCGTTGGATCAGAGTCTGCGCCACGGGACGCAGACTGCCCGCAGCCTGCTGCAGGATCCGGATCCCGCCGTCAGAGCGATTCTGCAGGCGTTCGAGGCGCCCATCGAGGAGTATCGCCGCAGATTGGGCCGTGACCTGTCACATCCCCTGGCGATGCGGAACGATGGCAATGCGCGCTCGCGCTTTACAGGCGCGTGGTCGGTTCGCCTGAAGCGCCGCGGGCACCATGTGAATCACTTCCATCCCGACGGCTGGATCAGCTCGGCGTACTACGTCGAAGTGCCGCCGGAGGCTGCCGACCCGGTCGCGCGATCGGGTTGGATCAAGTTCGGAGAGCCGCGCTACGAGGTGCCCGGCGCCACGGCAGAACGTTTGATTCAACCGCTGCCGGGGAGACTCGTGCTGTTTCCGTCGTACATGTGGCATGGCACGACGGCCATCCACGGGGATTCACCGCGCATGTCGATCGCTTTCGACGTCAAACCGGGCAACGACTGACTCACGGGGATTCGAAAAACTCCGCGATGGCTGCCGTGGCGACGGTCATCAGGTCCCGCTCGGCCGGTGTCAGCAGCGGATTCCAGATGTCGAAGATCATGACCACGCGGGGCTGATCGCTGTCATTCCAGGCTTCGTGCTCAATGGTATCGTCGAATATCAAGGCCTTGCCCAACTCCCAGATGCGGGTCTCGGCACCCACGCGAAAGCCGCAGTTGGGCTGGATGATGAGCGGGATGTGGACCGTCAGGCGGGTGTTGGAAGAACCGGTGTGCGGCGGGATGCGTGTTTTGGGCTCCAGGCGCGAGAAGAAGGCGGTCGGTGCGCGGTTCGGTATCTGGACCAGCGGCGCACGCGCAAGAGCGGCCATCGTGAGGGGACAACGGGCGATGTTGGGTTCGATCCGCTTTCCGTCCTGGTACAGGAACAATGCGCTCCAGCGCCGCGAGTTGTTCAGCTCCTTCCATTGGTTGAGAGGAACGTCAGGCCCATAGGCCACATACGGATTGAAATCCTCCAGGGAGGAGGCCAACAGGGTTTCGAGCTCGCCGCGGATGTCATCCGTTGCCGCCTCCAGATCCTGGATCCAGGGGAAATCGGCGCGCTCGAAAAAGGGAATAGCCGGCAAGCGCGGGAAATGCGTCATGGTCGGTTGCTGGTGATAGACCCGCTGGCGCCCCGCAAAGATGGCCAGGCAGTCATCGACGCGTTGGGCCTGCGCACCCGCATGCTGCGCGCGCACCTCTTTCATGCGCTCCTGCAGATGCTCCTCGAGCGCCTGGAAATTGGCGCGGACGAGCCCCCGCGCACGCTCGATGACCGATTGCAGGGGCGCCGGGATTGCGGTCCCGGGAGCAATACTGCTGAGAGCCGCGTGGTAGGCGCCAGCCGCGGCCTTCGCTTTTCCCTGCAGTTCGAACAGCGCGCCTTTTTGCAGGTTGGCCACGTAATAGTACGGATCGAGACTCAGGGCCTGATCCAGCGCCTGCAGCTCGGCGTCCGGCTCTTTCAATACGCGCAGGATCGAGGCCAGGTTCACCCTGAAACGGGGATTGCCCGGCTCGAGCGCAATAGCCTGGTCGAGAAAAGCCCGCGCGGCCGCGGCGTCGCCTGACCTGAGCGCCAGATTGCCCGCCGCCGCCAGGACGTTCGGATTGTCGGGCGCCGCATTCAAAGCCTGCAGCAGAGGTTGCCTCGCATCCGCAAACCGACCCTGCGCCACCGCAGTCTCTGCCGCTCCAATCAGCGCCCGTAACGTGTGTTCATCTGCCGCCATAGCTCAACCGACTCCCCACTCAACCTGTACCCAGGTAGGCACCTTCGAAATACAACTCACGGTTGCGGAAATCGATGCCCAGTGATCGGACGGTTCCCAGAACGTCCATGCCCAGAATCATCGCCGGACGGTCGCGCATCTTCCAGATTTCGAAGATATTGAAGTCTCCGTAGATGAGATCGACATCGAGCAGCTTGAGCGGGCCCAGGATGATGATGGGCGCCAGGCCGTGCTCGCCCCTCGCGACCTCGCCCGAGGTACCGAAAACATCCGTAAACAGCGGCAGCTTTTTGCGGTTCTGCCAGTTCCGCAGCGCGTCACGTAGGGCCTGGTTGCCCAATGAGCGCTCGGCGCCCGTATCGATGACGGCAGTCGCCCGAACCCCACCGACGGTGACCGCAACGGTCATCAGGCCATTTTCCAGCACCGTCGCATGCACCCGCTGGAACCCCCTGGGAGCCGCGCCCACCCTGGGCCGGGTAATGGTCACCCGGTTGCGGGCGAATTCCACCATGATGCGTTGATCCTTGAAGCCGGCAGCGCCCAGGATTCCGTCGGCGCCGGCCATGATGGATGGCCGGATGACGGGCAATCGCACGGACCGCAATTGCACATCGCCTGCGTCCAAACTCTCTATCGGCACGGAAGGTGCCCGGACGGAACCGGTGACCCCGTTGACTATGAAGGGAAACTCGTCGCTCGCTTCCAGCCCGAGTGTTTGCGCCAACTCGGGGGAGACCGTGGAGTAACTCGCACCGGTGTCGACGATGAGCCGGAAAGGGCCCTGCCCGTTGATGGTGACGGGGACGAGAATCCGACCGATCCGGTCCTTGCGGGTGGGCGAGGCAAAGAGCGTGGTGTCGTCCGGCGGCTCGGTCGACTGGGCGGCCGCCGCAAACATCAGCAGTAACAACCAGATGGAGGGTCGGATTTTCATACGGCCATCCAAGCCTACAACGGGGCCCACAGGCAAGGTCCACAAGCGGCGGGACTTGTCCGACCTGCCGGGGGATGCTCTGATCGGGGCCATGAACCCGGGATCGATCTCCGTAGTACCTATCTTTGCGACGCCGCTGGCGGTCGTGACACTGCCGGACACTTTGTCAGAGCTGAATCCGACGGTCGCGCAGTTGTTGGCACGGCATGCGGCTGCCAACCCGACAACAGCGAGTGCGGACGGCCTGTGTTACCGCAGTCGCGACGACTTGCTCGAGTGGAGCGACCGCGCTGTTCAGGAACTCTGTGGCGGGATCCTGCGAGGCGTCTGGTCGACCGTGGCTGCGGTGACCACGATGCCTGCCGAGCACCTGCAAACTCTTTCAATGCAGGCGCGCGCAGGATTCACCCGCGTGCAGCCTGACGGCTGTGTACAGGCAACCAGTTACTCGCTGACAGCCTGGTGCGCAATCTATTGTCTGGAAGCGCCATTGCCAACACCGGGACGAGCTGACAGCGGTGTGGTGCGATTTTATGAGACGCGACTCGGCACGGCGCTGGCTGATGCAACCACGAGCTCGATGCGCGCTCCGTTCAGCACAGGACACCACACCTGGCGTGCCGTTCCGGGACAACTCGTCGTGTTTCCGGGATCACTGAGCCACGAGGTGCCGCTGATACGGTCAACCACTCCCCTGACCCTGATTACCGTGCGCACGCGATTTGTCGGACCGGAACAGGAAGGATTGTCGCGATGGTAGGCGGGCCGTTGCAGCTGACTCCGATGTTCGCGGTGCCCATTCTCCAGAGCCGCCTGGCGCCGTGCGAGTCCCTGAACAGCGCGCTGGAGAGCCTGTTCTTACAGAGCGAGACCGCCGAATTTCAGAATCCGTCCCCCAGCCACATTCCCCAGGCCGAGACGTTCGAGAGCCGCTTCAATCTGTTTCGCTGGCCGCAGCCGTGTATCCAGGAGTTGCGCCGGTTCATGCTCGACTCGGTCGTCGCCGCCGTCCTCCAGACCACCACGGTCACGGCCACCGAGTTGTCGCGACTGCGGTTCCACAATCACACCTGGTTCCACATCTCCCGCTACGCCGGCTCGTTCGTGGCCCACAACCATCCCATGGCCTCGTGGTCTGCGGTTTATTGCGTGCGCCCGGGAGAAACCGTGGAAAAACACCCGCGCAGCGGGCTCTTACGCTTTTTCGACCCCCGCCAGGGAGCCGGCGGCTACCTGGATCCAGGTAACGAGACGCTGCACGCGCCTTTTGCACTGCGGCCCCTGGACGTGCGGTTGGCGGCGGGTGACCTAGTCATTTTTCCCTCCTACCTGTTCCATGAAGTGAGCACTTTCTACGGCACGGACACGCGTATCACCGTCGCCTCGAACTGTTGGTTCGCCTGAGGCGAGAAAGCAACAAATCCCTGTTGTCGGATCGCGACGATCATCTGAACAAATAACAAGAACTATTGCGACACGCGTGTCGCGTTGGGACAAAGCCGCTCCATACGGGGACAAAGCCCGCAAAAAATGCGACGGATGCGAGAATTTCATTCTTCAGCAAACTTTGCAATGTTAGTTTAGGCGCGTAGTATTTCCGCCATAAGGCGCGGTCAACCGGCCGACGCTAACAACAAGCTCAGGGAGTCACGCATGACGAGTAGAAGTCGCAATGTGCGGCAGGCAGTTCATTTCGCGCTCACCGCCTGTGCCTCGGCCACGGGGTCGCTGGCATTTGCCGCGGATGCCGCGGCACCGGCGAATCCCGATACAGTTCAAGAGGTTGTGGTTACGGGCTCGCGCATCGCCCAGTCCCCCAACGACATCTCGATCAGCCCCATCAATACGGTGTCGTCGGTCGACATCCAGCAGAGCGGCCTGGTGCGCGCCGAGGACATCCTCAACAACCTGCCGCAAGTGGTGGCCGAGCAATCCTCGGGCACTTCGATCTCTTCACTGGGTATCGCCACAGTCAGCCTGAGGGGACTGGGCTCCCAACGCACCCTCGTGCTGATCAACGACCGGCGCATGCAGCCGGGCGGTTCCGGCGGCGTCGTGGGACCCGGTGGCGCCTCCAACGCGGCCGACATCAACCAGATCCCGGCCAGCCTGATCGAGCGTGTCGACGTTCTGACGGGTGGCGCCTCCGCAACGTATGGTGCCGATGCCGTCGCGGGTGTCGTGAACTTCGTCCTGAACACCCACTACCAGGGCGTCAGGATCGATGCCAACTACAGCTTCAACAACCACAAAAACAACAGCGAGCAATACCTGGGGTGGTTGAGGGATGGGAATCAGCCGATACCGCAGAGCACGGTCAACACCGGGCAGACGAAGGATGTCTCCATCATCGCCGGCGCGAATTTCCTCGACGGCAGGGGCAATGCCACCACCTATTTCACCTATACCAATACGCTGCCGGCGGTCGGCTATCAGTTCGATCACGCGGGATGTACGTTGAATGCCGGTGACACACCGGACAGCGCGATCTTCTGCGGCGGATCGAGCACCAGTGGTACCGGTCGATTCAGAATCCCAGGCGTCGACGCCGAAGGACATCCTGTCTTCCTGACGAACACCACAGTCGACGCTGGGACAGGCGCCTGGAGGGCCTACAACGGCGCCACCGATTCTTACAATTACGGTGCGCTCAGCTATCTGCAGCGCGCAGGCGAGCGTTACACGGCGGGTGCGTTCCTGCACTACGACATCAACGACAACGCGAGTGTGTACACGGAGACCATGTACGCACACAACTTCTCGACTGCACAGTACGGACCCAGCGGCGCGTTTGCGTATACGTCCTATCCGCTGTCATCGGACAACCCGTTGCTGAGTCCGGAAGAGGTCGCGGCGATCTTCACGCCTGAGAATATTGCGTCGAACCACGCGAGATTCCCCGAGAAAAACCTCGCGGCCAACCAGGTCCAGATGTACGTCGGGCGCCGCAACGTGGAAGGCGGCGGGCGATTGGACAATTACTATTCGAACTCGCTCCGCCAGGTTGTCGGCGTCAAGGGTGCATTTGCGGATGCATTTACCTACGACACCTATGCCTCGTTGGGTCTGACGAACTTCCAGGACATCGAGGGCAATTTCCTCGGCGTCAACCAAATCAACAATTCGCTGGATGTTGTGAAGAATCCGACGACCGGTGCGGCCGAGTGTCGCGCGCTGGCGTCCGATCCGACGTGCATACCCTGGAACATCTACGCAAAGGGCGGCGTCACAGCGGATCAGCTGGCTTATCTGTCCGTGCCGGCCTCCTACTCAGCCAACTCGACCGAGTACATCGTGGACGGGTCGATAACCGGTGATCTGGGCAAATTCGGTATCCAGATCCCGACCGCGAAGGACGGTATTTCCATCAACGTCGGCGCCGAGTACCGCGAGGAGAAATTCAAGTTCGATCCGGACTACATCTTTGCCAACGGTCTGCAGGCGGGCGGCGCGCCCTCCAAGTCGATCGACGGCAAGCTGCACGTCTGGGAGGGCTTCACCGAAGCTCGCATACCGATTGCCAACGACCTGCCGTTCGTGAAGAGCCTCGGGTTCGACGCCGGCTACCGCTATTCGAAGTACACCCTCGGCTTCAGTACCAACACCTACAAATTCGGTGTGGAGTGGACACCGATCGATGATGTGCGCGTGCGCGCCGGCTACAATCGTGCCGTTCGCGCTCCGAACATCAACGAGCTGTTCCAGCCCGCCACGGTCGGCGCAGGAGGCACGGCGGACCCGTGCTGGGGACCCAATCCGGTGCTGTCGGCGGCGCAATGCGCACTGACCGGCGTCACTGCATCCCAGTACAAGTTCCTCGACGTCAACCCGGCCGCCCAGATCAACACGCTGGTCGGCGGCAATTCCCAGTTGAAGCCCGAGATAGCGGATACCTACACCGCGGGCCTGGTCATTCAGCCGCAGATGGTTCCCAACCTGGTCACGTCCATTGACATCTTCTACATCAAGATCAAAGACACCATCACCTCACTGTCGTCCAACACAGTCATCAACGATTGCGCCCTCACCGGCCAGGCATCGTTGTGCGGCCTGATCCATCGTGGCGCCGCCGGCGACCTCTGGTTCAATCAGGGCAACTACGTTACCGCGACCTACCTGAACATCGGCAAGGTGTCGACGCGCGGCATGGACATCCAGTCGCACTACCACACCGACCTGGGCGGGCTCGGCAAGTTGAGCGCGAGCCTCTCCGGTACCTACACGAAGGACTTCTACTTCGAGCCGGTCCCGGGATTGGGCTCCTATGACTGCGCCGGGTACTGGGGCTCGACCTGCGGCGCGCCGGTACCGCACTGGCGCCATGTGTTGAACACGACCTGGGGATTGCCCTGGTTCGGTCTGGATCTGACCGCGCGGTGGCGCCTCGTTGGCCCTTCGAAGGTCGATCGCTCCAGCTCCAATCCTGCGCTGAAGGCGGATTTCTACACGGCGACGGCGCATATCCCGGGCTACAACTACATAGATTTGTCGTTGTCGGCACCGGTCACCAACTATGTGGACTTCCGGGTCGGCGTCAACAACATTGCGGACAAGAATCCGCCGCTCATTCTGAACGGCACTCTCTCGGATTGTCCGAACACGACCTGTAATGACAACACGTGGGTGGGTACTTACGACACGCTGGGACGCTATCTGTACGCCCATGTCAGCGTGAAATTCTAAAAACAATACACTGGGGACTGTATTAGCGGCGGGCTACGGCCCGCCGTTTTTTTTTGTCGTGCGCTATCATTGAGGGATGGCGCGCGACCTGCAATCCGACCTGGCGATGCTCCGGGAGGTTCTGAAACTCGCCCAGGCTCGCGACTTGCAGCGCGCCGGGGCCATGGCCCGTGCCGCACTGGCCGAGGGATTCGAGCACCCATTGCTGCTCAATGTGGTGGCAACCACGCTCGAGCAGGAAGGGCGGTTCGCCGAATCGGCCGAGCTTCTGGAACGCGCCGTCGAACTGGCTCCGCAGGACGTTCCGGCACGCAATGCGCTCGCCTTGTGCCTGCAGAGGCTGGAACGACCCGCCGCGGCACTGTTTCATGTCGATATCCTGCTGCAACACCATCCGGAGCTCGGATTTGCGCACGCCAACAAGGGCAATGCGCTGATCGCCCTCGGATTCCTGGGCCGGGCACGTGCCAGCCACCTGCGCGCCCTGGAGTTGGATCCGGCCAATGTCAGCGCCAAAGCGTCGCTGGCCTCGATCGCCAGCCACCGGGGCAATCACGACGAAGCCCGTTCCTGGGCACAGCAGGTCCTGGCGGTGGTGCCCCAATATCCGGATGCCGTGATCGCCCTTGCGGCAGCAGAGTTGGCTGCCGGCAATCTCGCGCGGGCGGAGAGTTTGCTGCGCAACCTGGTAACGGACCAACGCGTTGCCGAGCTCGATGCGGCGCGCGCGGGTGGGCTGCTCGGCGATGTGCTCGATGCCGGTGGGCGATATCCGGAAGCGTGGGCGGCGTACACCGCAT
>Ga0268265_10001648_pt1 | contig 18286 bp, 12 predicted proteins | sample KBSSwiS52_FD_190355 | JGI IMG/M metagenome (GOLD analysis project Ga0268265, IMG submission 190355) | Switchgrass rhizosphere microbial communities from Kellogg Biological Station, Michigan, USA - KBS Switchgrass S5-2 (SPAdes) (version 2) | ecosystem: Host-associated > Plants > Roots >... | reverse complement strand
AGCGCCATTTACGACCGAGGATGGGCATCCCTCGCCGACTCCCGCTGAACGGAGCGACCGTGATGAACAAGCATGAGGTCGAGCGCTGGCTGTGCGCTCCCGGAAACCCAGTGCCCTCTCCCGCGACCGTCGCCGGATTGCTCGGCCTGCCCGTCGCTCAGGTTGCCGACACGACCCTGCTGCGCACCGCGAGGCACGTGCAGTCGCTTCGGTTCACGCTCGCCCTGCTGCGCGACCGGTTCGACAGCGACTGCGACGTCCGCAACTGGCTCGACGAGCCGAGGTGCGATCTCGACGGTCTGTCACCCCGGGAAGCGCTGCTCGCCGGGCGCTGCGCGGCGGTCGAGGAGCTCGCGATGGACGAGTGGCAGCGCGTCCTGCTCGAGACGCAGGCGGTCTGACCGTCACCTCGGTCGCCTGGCTCGCTGTGCCCGCTCGGCGCGCTCCTCCTTCTCCTCCCGCTCGTCGTCCGCGAGGTCGTGCGACATCGGGAAGAACAGGGACTGCCTAACGTCTGGGAACGGTGTCCCCCAACCGCGCGCGTCGTGCCACAGGATGCGGTTCAGGGCATCCGACGGTGCGGCATCCGGCACGTCGAAGCGCATGCGCGACGACGCCAACGCCGCGCGTCGCCGCTCCGCTGCATGGTCGCCGCGAATCTCCCCGACGCGCTGGTTTGTCTCGTACAGTGAGACAGCCGGCTCGAGGGCCGTGAACGGCGTCAGGTCCGGCGCCTCGCCCGCTCCGACGAAGCTCGCGCGCATGTCCGTCGCCACGAGGTCGAACAGACTCATCGCCGGCAGCCCGAGAATCAACTCGATCGTCTTCACCATGCTCGGCTGACTGTAGAACGTGCTGTCCACGATGCCACGTCGCGCATACGGCGAGATGGCGAGCGCCACGGTCCGATGCCCGTCGACGTGGTCGACACCATTCTGCGCGTCGTCCTCGACCACGAGGATCGCCATCGTCGGCCAGAAGCGTGAATGCGTGAGCCCCTCCACGACCTTGCCGAGCGCGAGGTCGTTGTCGGCGACACACGCGCGTGGCGTGCACCAACCTGGCGTTGTTCCCACGGTATGATTGCTGGGGAGGACGGACATCACGAGCTCGGGCATCGACCCCGCCTGCTCCCAGTCCCGCAGATGCGCGAGCATGTCTTCCGCCTTCACGACATCCGGCACTTCCTGCGTCCATCCCGGGAACTCGCGAACGAGCGCCTTGTCCAGCGACGGAATGTCCGAGCGCGTGCGATACCGTTTTCGCAGTTCCTCGCGAAAGAACGTCGGCCGGTCGGCTCGCGGCTCGCGCCACATCGCCAGGAGGTCGCGTCGGACTGCCGGGAGCGAGTCCGATGCCGCGGGCGCATACTCGCCGAACACCGCGACGCGCTTACCCTTCGCCTGCGCGTTCTCCCAAAGGAAGCCGCCTGACGAGTACGCGAGTGGATCGACTCCCTCGGAGGGATAGCTGCGACCATAGTAGAGTGGCCACAACGGATACTCGGTCTCGTTCGCCTGGGTGAGCCATTGATGTCCGTCGGCGGAGTTGCCGCCAGAGGCGAAGAAATGATCGAGCGTCACGTACCGCTCGGCCAGCGCGTGCGTGTTCGGCGTGATGTCGCGACCGTACATCGTGAGGCTGGAGTCCCGCGTCCCGTGTGCGAGGTCGCCCAGGACCTGGTCGTATGCCCGGTTCTCCCGGATGATGAAGACGACGTGCGTGATGGGCGTCGGTTCGCCGGGCCGTTCGGGGATGGGCTGGGCGGGGGCGTCGGCGCGTGCGGCGAGCGATGCCGCAACGCCGCCATCCGCGCCGCTAAGCGTTAGGCGGTTGTTTTCCGCGACTGCGAGCGAGTAGGCGGCGAGCGCCTGCGTCGTCGGCACGGCGACGACGTTGACCGACCCGCGCACCGCGTGAACGTAGCGCCCGCGCCGCCCCTCGGTGGCTCCCTCGCCGGAACCAACGCCGAGCAGCGCCCCGATCGCCAGATGCTTGCCGTCGCTCGAGACGTCGAGACTGGACGGATACCAGGCCGCGGGGATCATCCCGGCGAGGCGCCACCATGGCGTGGGCTCGGTGACCCCCGTGACGTCGTAGACCGCGACAGCGTTCGCGCCGCCGAGCGCAACGTACAGCGTGCGCGCGTCTGGCGAGAGCGCGAGCGCGGTGGGAGCGAGACCGGTCTTTCGCTCACGGAACGGCGCGATGGGGAGCGTCGCCGTGACCGCGTTCGATCGTGTATCGATGACCGTGATGGCGTCATCATTGCCGCCGGCCACGTACAGACGCTGCCGAGTCTCGTCCCAGGCGAGCGCGGTTGCGTGGCGCCCGACCGTGATTGTGTGCGTGACGCGGCCGGCGCCGATGTCCACCCGCGTGACCGTGCCGGAGGTGGCGATGCCGCGCGTGTCCGTGCGGACGCGCCCGGCCAGCGGGTCGCAGCACTGTGGCGCGGCTCGCTCTCCTGCCTTCGGCTGCGATCCCACGTTCGACACGTAGGCGACGTTGCCATCGGCCGCGATGACGGCGCCGAACGGTGCGACGCCGAGCGGAATGCTTCGCAGCTGTGCGCCGGTCTCGGCATCGACGACGGCGAGCGCGTCGTTCGCCGTCAACGGAACGATGGCGACTCGCCGGCCCTTGGCTCCGGCGCGCGGCGCGACAGCCGGAGCGCCGGCCATGTAGTCACCGAGCGCGCCTGACGAGACGAGCGACGAAACGCTGTCGCCGGACGCGTCACCGGCGAAGAAGTTGAGCTGCGCGATGGCATTCGCGCGTACCGGGGGACGTGCGCCAGGCAGGCGAGCGGCCGTGGCGCCTTGCGGGAGGCGGCCTACCGAGCTCACGAGCGCGCGGCGCGTCACGGGATCGATGGTCACACCCTGCACACCGGAGCGGCCGTCGAACCGGCCGCGCGCAACGACGCGGTTGTCGAGCCAGGCGAGGTGATACGCGGACCCGGGGATGACCGCCCACAGCGTCGACGCCGATGAGAACTTCACGCCGGTGACTCGCCCGGCGAACACGGTCTGGACTCCCGCCGGCGTGATGCGTTGGTCCGTCGCGATCACGCCCGGATCCGCGATGTCTCGCTGGGGATTCTGCGCCCGTGCGGCGAAGGCGAGGATCGGTGCCGCAATGACCGCGTACACGACGCGGGTGCTGGCAATCGCTCCGAACATTGATCTCGGTGTCGAGGCGGTGGGGGCTGTTGCGCTGTCCGAATTTTCCGCACGGTCCGCCGAATGAACAAGGCGCGGGCGAACCAAAGTCTTGACGGCGCGGTAACGAGTTCCCATCCTTCCTTTCGACGTTCGAAAGGAGACATGAATGGGCGACAAGGCCAGAGGGGACGTGCTGCAGGGCACGCTCGACATGCTCGTGCTCAAGACGCTGCAGCTCGGGCCGATGCATGGCTGGGGCATCACCGAGCGGCTCGATACCGGGTCCGAGCGCGTGCTGCAGGTCGGGCAGGGATCCCTGTATCCGGCCCTCTATCGCCTCGAGCGTCAGGGATACATCGCATCGGAGTGGGGCGTGACCGAGAACAATCGTCAGGCTCGGTTCTACGCGCTCACGGGCGCCGGCCGCAAGCGCCTGACCGAGGAGCGCGCGACGTGGGCTCGGATGTCGCGCGCGGTCGACCTCGTCCTCCGCATGGGTGAGGGCTGACATGGCATCGCGCATTCGGGAGGTCATGCGTCGCGTGGCCGGGATCATGCGGCGAGGGACCATGGAGCGCCGTCTCGACGACGAGATGCGATTTCACATCGACATGCTCACGGAGCAGCAACGTCGCGCCGGGGTCGCGCCGGAGGAGGCGCGCCGACGCGCACTGGCCGCGTTCGGCGGTGCGGAGCGCTTCAAGGACGAGGCGCGTGACGAATATCGCAGCCGTCTTGGCGATGAGCTCGTGCAGGACGTGCGCTACGCCGTTCGCGTCGTGCGTCGCAATCCCGGCTTCGCGACGGCGGCCGCGCTGACGTTCGCGTTAGGGATCGGCGCGTCGACGGCCATGTTCAGTGTGGTGAACGGCGTGCTGCTGCGGCCGTTGCCGTACGCGGACCCGGATCGCCTGCTGGTGGTCTGGGAGCACGACGTCGCGCGTGGGCACGACCGGAACGTCGTGGCGGTGCCGAACTTCGAGGCGTGGCGCGAGCGGTCGCGGTCGTTCGCGATGATGGCGGGGCTGGTGCCGCTTCCGGCGACGATCGCGGGCGCGCCGAACCCCGAGCGCGTCATGGGTGCGGAGGTGTCGCCGGGCTACTTCCGGATGCTCGGCGTCACTCCCGCGTTAGGCCGGGAGTTCTCGGCGGACGAGGAGCGCGCGGGCGGCGCGGACGTGCTCGTGCTGAGCGACGGATTCTGGCGCAGCCACTTCGGTGGCGATTCCGCGGCCCTCGGCCGAACGCTTCCGATCGACGGGCGACCGCACACGATCATCGGCGTCATGCCGCCGAGGTTCGATCCGCCGCGGTTCGGCTGGCTCGTCGACCAGGCGTTCTGGCGCCCGTTCGGACCGACGGATGGCAATCGCTCGTGGGGGCGATTCCTGCTCGTGGTCGCCCGTCTCAAACGCGATGTCCCGGTGGACGCCGCACGTCGCGAGCTGGAGGCGATCGCCGCGCAGGGAGCGCGAGAGGACAAGCGCAACGAAGGCTGGTCGACGACCATCGTCGGCCTCGGCGAGCAGATCACCGGCGATGCGCGCTTGCCGCTGCTCGTGCTGCTCGGGGCGGTCGGACTCCTGTTGCTCATGGCCATCACGAACGTCGCGAATCTGACGCTGGGACTCGTCAGGCGGCGCGAGCATGAGCTCGTGGTCCGTCGCGCGATTGGGGCGACGACGGCGAGACTCCTGCGACAGATCGTCACGCAGAGTGCGGTCGTGGGAGCGATCGGCTGTGTGCTGGGGCTGGCCGCTGCCGTGTTCGGTATGCAGGCGCTGCTGGCCATGCTGCCGCCGGAAATGCCGCGGACGACGTCCATCCGTGTCGACGGGGCGGTGCTCCTGTTCACCGCGCTCGCGTCCCTCGCCGCCTCACTCGGCGTCGGAGCAATCGCCGCGTGGCGGGCGGGACGCGATGGGGCGTCGACGCTGCGCGAAAGTGGGGGCGGCCGAGCCGCGGCGCGCCTGCGCGGCGGCTCGCTCGTGACGGCGGAGATCGCGTTAGGCCTGGTGTTGACGGTGCTGGCGGGTTTGACGATGCGCACATTCGCCGCGCTGCGTGCCGTCGATCCCGGATTCGACGCGGAGCACGTCGTCGTTGCGCGGGTCGGCATCTCGGGACCGCGCTATCGATCGCCCGAGGCACAGCGCGCGTTCTTCGACGGGCTGCTCACGCGTGTGCGCGCGCTGCCGGGCGTGCAGGCCGCGAGCACCGTCAACACGCGACCGTTCAGCGGCATCGGTCCGGCGACGGTCGTCGGAAGCGCGACGGCGCCGGTTGCGGGCGATTCGATCGTCGCGGACGTTCGGTTCGCCGGCCCCATGCTGTTCCAGTCGCTCCGCATTCCACTCGTCGCGGGGTCGACGTTCGACACGCGCGATGACATCGATGCGCCACCGCGCGTGATCGTCAACCAGGCCATGGCGCGGCAACTCTGGCCGAACGAGAGTCCGATCGGCAAGCGGGCACGGGTCATGATGTTCAATGGGATCACGCCGGAAGTCATCGGCGTGGTGGGCGACGTCCGGCTCGCGGACGCGCGCACGCCGGCGCGGGCCACGGCGTATCTCGCCGACACGAAGTTCACGAGCCCATCGCGCGATGTCATCGTCCGCGCGAGCGGCGACGCGACGGCGCTGGTGGCATCGATCAGGGCAGCGGTGACGTCGCTCGATCCGGCGGTCCCGGTTTACGAGGTGACGACGATGGACGCGCTGATCGGGCGGACGCTTGCTCGCGACCGGTTCACGGCGGTGCTGCTCGCCGCGTTCGCCGTCGTGTCGCTGGTGCTGGCGGGTGTCGGGATTTACGGCGTGTTCGCCGGCGATGTGGCGCAGCGCCGCAAGGAGATCGGCATCCGCGTGGCGCTCGGCGCCCCGTCCGGCGGCGTCGTGGCGATGGTGATGCGCCGGGCGCTGACGCGCGCCCTCATCGGAGTGGCGTTAGGTACCGCGGGTGCGCTCGTCGCAGCGCGCGCCATGGCCTCGCTGTTGTACGGCGTCGGAAGCGCGGATCCGGCGTCGTTCGTCGGCGTCGCGGTGCTGTTGCTGGCGGTGGCGGTTGCGGCGACGCTGGTACCGGCACTGCGAGCGGCGCGTGTGTCGCCGCTCGTCGCGATCCGGGTAGACTAGCACGCTCCGGGTGCGCAAGACGAAAAACGACAACAGCAAGACAGGATGGCAGGATTGACAGGATTTCAAGAAGCCTGCGCGAGACGATGAGGCGTTAGGTGACGCGTCGCATCAGGGTCGACCCGACAACCAAAGCACGAATTGCTGTTATCCTGTCAATCCTGCCAATCCTGTCGTCTTATTGTTGTCGAGGAATCTGTTGTTCCGGTAGAGGGCCAGCCTCTCGGCTCGGGCCGCAAGGCTTCCTCATCTGCCCGCCGGAGGCGGGCACCGGCTCGGAATGACCCGGGCCTACTTCACCCGCCCGTAGGTCAGCGCCTCGCCCTCCACGGGCGTGATGCGAAGGCGGGCGCCGCCCGCGTCACGCTCAAAAGCGACCCGGGTCGCACCTAACGCGAACGTCGAGTCGGTCAGCGGGACGAGCGGCTCCGGCGGCGCGCCGGGGCGTGGCGAGAACATCAACCGGCCCGCATCGACCGTGACCGTGCGTCCGCCCTCGTACGCCCCGGCGTACCCGGCCAGGGTCGCCACCGCGACCGTTCGCGGCGACGCCTGCGCCTCGATACCTTCGCGAGTCAGGTCGAGAACGCGGCGCCAGCGCTCGTCGGTCTCCTTCGCGGCGATCGTCTTGAGGGCGAGGGCGTGCGCGACCTCGAGCGCGCGCGCCTGATCTACCGGGACGTCGGGCGTCACACCTATACGCTCCCACTCGGCGCCGGTCTTCGGGTCCGTCACGCGCGTGAAGGACAGCGAGGCGTTGAACCCCTCGCCAATGTCCATGTTCGCGTTGTTGTGGCCGGCACCCGCCGTCGTACCGCCCACGATCGTCGCCCGCTTCATGTTCTTGAGCACGAACGTGAAATCCTCGCCGGCTGACGCGGTCGCGCCGCTGGTGAGGACGTAGAGCGGAACCGTCGGGCGTCGCGGTCCGGGCACGCTCGCGTACGTGTACCGCGTGAACTCCTGGTTGCCCGAGCGATTCTTCACCGTCAACGACGCCACGGTGTCATCGGTGGTGAAGTGGCTGATGATCGCGTTCACCGAGAACGGACTCCCGCCGCCGTTGCGCCGCAGATCGAAGATGATCGCGTCCGTGCCCTGCAGGTACTCGAGCGCCGATCTGATGGCGGAGACGACGTTGGCCGCCCCGGAAAATCCGCGAATGTCGAGATAGCCGACGTTGCCCGGCAGCACGTCGATCCGGCCGAGTCCGTAGTTGGTGCGACGGACCGGGTCCGGCACCGCTCCGAGTCGCGTCGGCAGTGCCGGTGGCAACGGCGGCATGCGAATCCCCTCCGGGCCCGGTCGAGCACCCGGTGATTGGGGCGCGTACGTGACGTTCAGGTGCCGGTCGCCGTTCACGCTTCTGAGATCGACCGTCAGCGCTTCAGCGAAGCGTGCCGGACTCGTGATCGTGTCGTAGGCGCCAGCCGTTAGGCGCGCGCGCACACGGTCGGCGATCATCGCTCCCGTATCGGCATCGACGTAATGGCGACGAAGGCGCGCGCCAAGCGTGTCGACGACGGCGCGGCGCCTGGCCGCGTCGAGACGAACGGGTGTCGTGGGCGCTGCGCTCGATGTCTGCGCGCCAGCGTCGGCAGCGACGATGGCGACCATCGCTGCGGACAGGAGCACCGTGGCAGCAATTCCAGCGCGTAACGAGGAGACACGCATAGGGCGTTGGCCGGGAAGAACGTGGAATGGGACGAACGGCTCCAAGTGCGACACATGTCGTCGCAGAGAGGGTTTCCGCTCGCGTAACAACGTATCACGGGGATGCCACCTGTACCATCAGTCCCACGTTCGTCACGCCGTTCGCTGCGTGGGTGAGCCGTTTGTCCCATACAGAGCCCGGACGCCGGGAAGCGTGGACGCCTCGCCGTACGTGCCTATCATTGTTTGCGCGACTCCGTGATTACCAGACGCGTCCGCTCGTTCTCCCTCACTCTTCATCCTTTCGAGGAGCAACTCGCATGCGGTCCCCACTCTCGTCTGCATCCTCCGGGCGCTCGATGCGCGCCGGTGCGCTCGTCGCCCTTATGTCGCTCAGCAGCGCAGGTGCTGCACTCGCGCAGGACGTTCCAAACCGCGAGTCTGCGCTCGAGATTCGAAAGCGCTACCTGATGGACCTCGACACGCTGCAGAGCAAGTTCCTCGCGCTGGCCGAGGCGATTCCGGCGGAGAAGTATGCGTGGCGCCCGGCGCCCGGTGTGCGCTCCGTGGGCGAAGCGTTCATGCACGTCGCGAGCGAGTACTACGTCTACGCGCCGATGGCGTACGGTGCCACGCGCTCGCCGGTCATCCCGCGCGGGCCGGAGGCGTTCAAGACCTTCGAGTCCAAGTCCACCAAGCCCGATGCAGTGAAGCATCTGACGGAAGGCTTCGCCTACATGAAGCAGCAGCTCGAGGGTCTCGATCCCACCGCGATCACGGGCACGAAAAAGCTGTTCGGCGGGGATCGCACGATCGTGGAGACATCGTTCGTGATGACGGGCGACCTGCACGAGCACCTTGGTCAGCTCATCGCGTACGCGCGCATGAACGGCATCGCGCCGCCGTGGAGCAAGTAGGCGGCAGACGGGGGGCGGGTAGCGGGTAGCGGGGAAACGACGGCTGTCATTCCGAGCGGAGCCGCGCAGCGGCGGAGCCGAGGAATCGCGGGACGTTGTCATTCCGAGCGAAGGCGCGAAGCGCCGGAGGCGAGGAATCGCAGTCATCCCGGTAGAGAGGCCTCCCGGTCGGGACGAGTGCGATTCCTCGCCTCCGCACCTTCGGTGCTCCGCTCGGAATGACAGGGTCCGGCGATTCCTCGCCTCCGCACCTTCGGTGCTCCGCTCGGAATGACAGGGTCCGGCGATTCCTCGCCTCCGCACCTTCGGTGCTTCGCTCGGAATGACGAGCCTCTCCGGCTACCGCAGGCAGGTGCCGGGCGATAGGTTGGCGGCGCATCCTTCCCTCAGGCTGAGCCCGAACCATGCGATACTGGCGCCTCGCAACGATCCTCGCGCTCTCCACCGCTCTGCCATGTGTGCTGCGCGCACAGCCGCGCACGCCGATCTATACGCCCGGCTCGCTGAACGCGAACCAGCAGCTCGCGCGCGACATCTATAAGGAACTGATCGAGATCAACACGGGTGTCACGAGCGGCAACGTGACCACCGCGGCAACCGCGATGGCGAAGCGATTCCGCGACGCCGGTATTCCCGAAGCGGACATCTTCGTCGGCGGGCCGCGTCCCGAGAAGCACAACGTCGTCGCGCGGATTCGCGGGCGTGGCGGGCCGAACGCGCGGAAGCCGCTGCTCCTGCTCGCGCACCTCGACGTCGTCGAGGCGCTCAAGGCCGACTGGTCGCCGGACCTCGACCCGTTCGTGTTCACGGAGCGCGACGGGTACTACTACGGCCGCGGCACGGCCGACGACAAGGCGATGGCGTCGATCTTCGTCGCGAACGCATTCCGACTGAAGCGCGAGGGCTACGTGCCCGATCGCGACATCATCATCGCGCTCACGGCCGATGAGGAGAGCGGCCCCGCGAACGGCGTCGACTGGCTGCTCAAGAACCACAAGGAGCTGGTGGACGGCGCGCTCATCATCAACGAGGGCGGTGGCGGAACGCTGCGCAACGGGAAGCCACTGTTCAACTCGGTCCAGGCCACCGAGAAGGTGACGACGAACTTCACGTTGCGGGCGACGAATCGTGGCGGGCATTCCTCGGTGCCGCGAGCGGACAACGCCATCACGGCGCTCGCCGATGCGCTGGCGAAGGTTGGACGGCACCACTTTCCGGTCCGATTCAACGACATCACGCGCGCGTTCTTCGCCAGAACGGCCGACGTCGAGGAGCCTGCGATCGGCCGCGCGATGAAGGCGATCGTGGCCAACCCGAACGATGCGCAGGCGCTGGCCACGGTGTCCGCCGACCCGCGCTACAACGCGATGCTGCGAACGACGTGCGTGGCGACGATGCTGAGCGGCGGACACGCGACGAACGCGCTGCCGCAGCTGGCCGAGGCGAACGTCAATTGCCGGCTCTATCCGACGGATACGGTGGAGGTGGTCCGCGCGACGTTCGAGAAGCTGATCAACGACACGACCGTGCAGGTGCTCGTGCGGTCGCAACGTCCACCGTCGCCGCCGACGGCGATGCTGCCCGAGCTCATGGATCCCGTCGCGCAGATCACGCGCGACATGTGGGGCAACATTCCTGTGATTCCGGTGATGTCGACCGGAGCCACGGACTCCCGCTTCTTCCGCGCGCTCGGCGTGCCGGCGTTCGGCGTGTCCGGGCTGTTCAGCGACCCGACGGTGGACGCCCGCGCCCATGGCCGTGACGAGCGAATGCGCATGCAGTCGTATTACGAGGGACAGGAGTTCCTGTACCGGCTCACGAAGGCGTTGACGATGTCACCACGCAGCGCGGTGCCCTGATCGGCGTCCGAGGGCGACCGCCGTTCGGGACGTTCCGCATTCCATCAGATCGCACCGCGATGCTCAAGGTCGTAAAGCTCGTCGTCGTCAACGTCATCGCCTTCGTGCTCATCCTCTCGGTGCTCGAGGGCGCGGCGAGCCTGGTCTTCACCGCGGTTCGCATCCACCGGGCAACGGGCGTCAGAGAGCAGCTTCATTCGACGCACGATCCGACGATCGGCTGGGTGAGCCTGCCTAACGTTCGCGTGCCCGACCTGTATGGTCCCGGCATTTCGCTCCACACGAACGCCCAGGCATTTCGCGGCGACCACGACATCGCGCGGGCCGTGCCGGCCGGAAAGATCCGGGTCATCTGCTCGGGCGACTCGTTCACGCTCGGCTACGGGGTGAATGACAACGAGACGTGGTGCCACCACCTGTCGGTGCTCGACCCGCGACTCGAGACCGTCAACATGGGGCAGGGCGGCTACGGGCTCGACCAGGCATACCTCTGGTACAAGCGTGCCGGCCTCCCGCTGGATCATCAGCTGCACCTGGTTGCCTTCATCACGGACGATTTCCTGCGGATGCAATTCGATGACTTCGTCGGGTACGGGAAGCCGCTGCTCGGGGTGCGGGGCGATTCGATCGCCGTCCTGAACGCCCCGGTGCCGAAACGGTCGTGGCTGGGACGGTGGTGGGTGGCCAAGGGAAACCGGGTGATGAACCTCAACATTGTGCAGCTCGCGAACAGAGTGTTCGGCGACCCGCCAACGGACCGGTACAACGCCGCGCGCAATGATTCCACGCGGACGGTCGTTGCCCGGATCTTTCAGGATCTCGCCCGGATCAACGCGGCAAAGAACAGCCGCCTGGTGCTCGTGCTTCTACCAGGCGCGAGCGACTATCGTCGAGACGAGCCGCCGCCGTCGTGGCGCAGCTTCGTCACCGAGGAGGCCGCGCGACAAGGCATCCAGCTGATCGACCTCTTCGAACCGCTCAGGCGCCTGCCGCCCACGCAGATCGACAGTCTCTTTCTGCAGGACGGGCACTACGCGGTGCGAGGCAACGAGTTCGTCGCGCGGGCGATCCACGGTGCGCTGGCGGCCCCACTCGGCGCGAGCTCCGGCGGGGCCGCCGCGCACTGACCTCGGCGAGGGCGCGCGCCTAACGTGTCAGCAGCGCCGCGCCGAACACACCGGCGCTGTCGCCGAGCCGCGGTCGGAGCAGCTCGGTCCGACACTCGGGGTTGAACAGGTGGCGCTGAATGGCGGCTCGCGTCGCCGGCTGGTAGAGCGCTTCGATGTTGCCGACGCCGCCACCGATCACGATGGCGTCCGGATCGAGGATGTTGATCACGGCGGCGATCGCCTCGCCGAACTTGCTCGTGAGGCGCTCGATCGTTGTCACGGCGGCGCTCTCTCCGTGTTCGGCGCGCTGGACGATCCCGGGAAGATCGGCGGAATCGCGGCTGCACGATCGGTAGAATCGCTCCAGCGCCGGTCCTGAGATCACGGTTTCGACACAGCCTGTTCGGCCGCAGTAGCACGGCGCCGACTCCCCGCGCATGGGGTTGTGTCCCCACTCGCCGGCAATGCCATGCAGGCCGTGGACCACCCGGCCGCCCATCACGATCCCGCTCCCGACGCCGGTGCCGAGGATCAGGCCGAGGACGACGTCTCGGCCTCGACCGGCGCCGAGCATCGCTTCGGCCAGCGCGAAGCAGTTCGCGTCGTTGGTCAATCGCGCGTCCACGCCTAACGCGCCGGCGAGGTCGCGCCCGAGGGGACGCCCGTTGAGGCAGACGGTGTTCGAGTTCTTGAGCGTGGCCGACGAAGGCTCCACGGCCCCTGGGGTGCCGATGCCGACGGTCTGCGGACGCGACAGTCCGGATGTCGCTTCGAGCTGTTCGACGACGGTGCGGACACGGCCCACGATATGGTCGTAGCCCCGGTCGCTCTCGGTCGCGAGGCGTACGCGGGCGATCGCGCGGTCCGGCTGATGGGCGTCGATGATCGCCCCTTCGATCTTCGTGCCTCCGAGGTCGACGCCCCAGAGGAGCTGGTGCATTGCGGCGGACATGGACGCGGAGCATGGCGTGGCGCGCCACGCGTGGTCAAGCGGCGCTGCGGGAGAGCGTCGGTGCGTCCGGCGGCGCAACGGCAAGCGCGTCCCTCGCCGCGCGGAGCGTCCAGACGTACCTTCTCCGCCTTCTTCACATCGGCCCGGATCACCTCATGCACGTTCGCCGCCTCATCACGATCCCGATCGCCCTCTGCGCGGCGGCGCTCGCCGGAGCCTACGCGACCCGCAACCCGGAGCGCCGCGATCTCGACGCCACGGCCCGGCAGGGTGTCGCGGGCAAGTTCGTGACGTTAGGCGACGGCGTCACGCATTACGATGTCGCCGGCCCGGACAGCGGGCAGCGCGTGATGCTCGTCCACGGATTTTCAGTGCCGTCGTACATCTGGGACTCGACGGTGACGGCGCTGACGGGCGCCGGGTTCCGCGTCGCACGCTACGACCATTTCGGGCGAGGCTATTCCGACCGTCCCGACGTTCGGTACACGGCCGATCTGTACGACCGGCAGCTATTGCAGCTTCTGGACTCGCTCGGTTGGCGAGACCCGATCGACCTCGTGGGGCTGTCGATGGGTGGGCCGGTCACGGCGGAGTTCACCGCGCGGCACCCGGAGCGTGTTCGGTCGCTGACGCTCGTCGACCCAGCCGCCGGCGAACGGTCCGCACCGCCGTTCGTATTCCGACTGCCACTCGTGGGTCCGGTCCTCTGGCAGACCATCGCCGTTCCGAAGATGGCCGACGGTCAGCTCACCGATTTCGTCGAGCCGGCAAAGTGGCCGGACTGGACGACGCGCTATCGCAAACAGATGCAGTATCGCGGGTTCGGTCGCGCGCTCCTGTCCACGTTGCGGGAGAGCGGTGGCACCGTGCTCGACTCTGTCTATGCGCGGGTCGGGGCCTCAGGCAAGCCGACGCTGCTCCTGTGGGGGAAGGAGGACAGCACGGTCGCGATCACGCACGCGGACGGCGTGCGCAAGGCGATTCCGCAGGCGCAGTATCACCCGATCGACCGCGCGGGCCATCTGCCGCACATGGAACGGACGGACGTGGTGAATCCGTTGCTGATCACGTTCCTCCGAGCGGGTAGCGGGTAGCGGGTTCGTTGTCATTCCGAGCGGAGCGCCGGAGGCGCGGAGGCGAGGAATCGCCGGAGGTTGTCATTCCGAGCGGAGGCCCGAAGGGCCGGAGGCGAGGAATCGCCATCCTCCCGGTAGAGGGACAAGCCCCCCGGTCGGGACGAGTGCGATTCCTCGCCTCCGGCGCTTCGCGCCTCCGCTCGGAATGACAGCCGCCGTTTTCCTCGCTATCCGCTACCCGCTCCCTTCTACCGTTTCCCGTTTCCCGTCTCCCGAGCGGTGTACCCGACACCGTCCGGCGTTTCGCCAGCGGCGAGGTGGCCGACCACTGTGCGCTTCGACACGTCGATGATCGCCACGCGCGCCTGCTTGCTCAGCGACTGCAGCAGGTAGCGACCGTCCGGCGTGATCGTGATGCCCTGCGGGCCGCCGTTCGGAAACTTCAGCCGCCCCAGCTCGCGCCGGCTCGCGCGATCGAGAAACCGAAGCTCCTCGTTCCGCAGGTCCGGCAGAAATGTCAGCCGACGGTCCGGCGAGAACAGCACGCGATAGGGCCAGCCCAGTCCTTCGGCGGCCGTGGTGACCGTCCCCGTCCGCGGGTCGATCACGCTCACCCGCGCCGTAGCGTTGCTCCCCACCCAGACCTCGGCGCCATCCGGCGTCACGTTGATCGCCTCCGGCTGCGCCGGCACGTCGAACGTGCGAATGAACGTACCAGCGCGCCCGTCGAGCTCCGAGACCGTGCCGCTGCCGATGTTGCCCGTGTACATGCGCGACCCATCGGCCACGACCGCTACCATATGAGAGCCGTTCTGCTGCGTTGGGATCGCGCGACGCACGGCCCCCTCCGCGACGTGCACCACCACCACGTTGCCGGTCGCCTCCGACGTCACCGCCACGAGGCTGTCGCCCGGAAGAAAGACCAGTCCGTGCGGACGGCGGTACTGCCCGAGGTCGATCGTTCGGACGACACGGAGGCCGGGTACGTCGATGATGGTGAGCGTATTTCCGCCCGGGCCCTGGCCACCGTAATCGCTCACCACCGCAACGCGTCCATCGCCCGACATCACGACTTCGTGCGGCCCCTGGCCCGTCGGCAGCGTGGCGAGCGTTCGTCCGGACGCGACGTCGATGATCGTGGCGGTCGCGTGGGCCTTGTTCGTCACGACGAGTGTCCCGGACAGCCCGGCGACCTGCGCGCGACCGCGCTCCGGGAGCCCAACCGCAGCGAGCGTTACGACGGCGACCGCGACGACGGGACGGCGGGGGAGGAGACGGTAGAGACGCATACTCCGATGGGCTGAGCGTTAGGTCCGGCAGTCAGGCGGCTGCCGCGTTGGCGTCCGTCGCCTTGCTATCGGTGGCGCGGGGAAGATACACAACGAACCGCGTCCCGCGGCCAGGCGTGCTGTCGACCTGAATCGTGCCGCCTGTCTGCTCGATGATGCCGTACACCGTCGCGAGGCCGAGACCTGTGCCGAGTCCTTGCGGCTTCGTGGTGACGAACGGCTCGAAGATGTGCGGCAGGATGGCGGGGTCGATACCGGTTCCGGTGTCCTCGACCACGAGCGCGACGTAGGCGCCGGGAGCGAGCTGCGGTTCATCGAGGACTGACGTCTCGAACACGACGTTCTCCGTCCGGACGCGCAGCGTACCGCCGTTAGGCATCGCGTCGCGCGCGTTGACGCCGAGGTTCATCAATACGCGCTCGAGCTGGATCGGGTCGGCGAAGATCGGCCAGGCGTCGGCCGAGAGCTGTGTCTCGATCGCGATGCTCTCGCCCGTCACTCGGCGGAGCGTCGCCACGAACGTCGCCACGTGGTGATTGACGTCGAGCACCCGCGGCAGCAGATGCTGCTTTCGACCGAAGGCGAGCAGCTGTTGGGTGAGCTCACTGGCGTGGCGCGCAGCATTCTGAATCTCCGCGACATCGCTGTGGAGGTTCCCCTGCCTGGGCATCTCGTCCGTCAGGAGGTTGGCGCAGCCCTGGATGATCGTCAGCAGGTTGTTGAAGTCGTGGGCGATGCCAGTCGCGAGACGGCCGACGGCTTCCATCTTCTCGGCCTGCTTGAGCCGGTTCTCGAGCGCGCGCTGGGCCGTGAGATCCTTCGCGATCCCGTAGATACCGACGATGTCGCCATCGACCACGATGGGCAGCTTGGTGATCGCGATGTCCACACGACGGCCACTCTTGTGGATGATGGACTCCTCGTAGCTGTGCGCTGATCCCGCCATCGCGGCCTGGAATTGCCCGGTTGCGCGAGCCCGATCCTCGGGCACGACCAGTGGCAGGTAGGACTTGCCGACGATCTCGTCGAGGCGATAGCCCGTGAGCGCTTCGCACGCCGCGTTCGCGCTGACGAATCGACCCTGCGCGTCGAACGAGTAGATCGCATCCGGGTGATGATCGAACAGCGATCGATACCGCTGCTCGCTCTCGCGCAATCGATCCTCCGCTCTGCGCCGCTCGGTGACGTCCTGGAAGAAGATCGCGAGCCCGCCCGCGTATGGGTAAATCCGGTTCTCGAACCACCGGTCGTACGGCGGATAGTAGGCCTCGACCTGCTGTGGCGATCCCTCGGAGACCGCGCGATCGTACGCGCGGTGGAACGGCTGGCCGACGCCCTCGGGAAACTCGGTCCAGATGTGCTTTCCGATGAGCGACGCGGGCTCGCGGCCGAACATCCGGCCCGCATGCGCGTTCACGTAGGTGTATCGCCAGTCCGCGTCGAGCGCGACGAAGCCATCGCTCGTGGCTTCGAGCACCCGTGTAAGTGTCTCGCAGGTCTCCTCCGCCTGACGCCGTCGCCGGATGAGCTCCGCGACGAGCGCGCGCATCCCGGAGTACAGTGCCGCGACGTGCGCGTCGCCGGTCGACGATGTGTCAGCGAGGCGCGCCTCCAGCTTTTCGATTCGCTCGTGCAGCGGGTCGCGCGTGACCCGCTCGCCGGCCGTCGCGCGTGGGGCGCGCGAGTCTCCGAAGCCGTTCGCTCGTTCAGCCACTGCTCTCCTCCCGACCCTCGAAGGGTCTCCGACCATTGGGGAGTTCCAACTATTTGGGAGTATGGAGCTTGTTCAGGTGGCCGTCGAGGTTCCCGGAGCGCGTAATACACGCGGGACAGGTGGGCGGGTCATTCGCGGTCCTCTCCCATCGAGGAGAGCGGTATGGTTTGGCGACCCGCGTCTTCCGCGGTTCTACCACCGGGATAGCTTCTCGCTAGCTTTTTCGATAGCGCGCCGCCGTCGAGCTCGATCGACGAGTCACGCGCCATCACCCCGTTCCTCCGAGACCTATGCGCTCCTCTCTCACCGCCGTCCTCGTCCTCGCGGCGCCTGTGGCTGCCGCCCAGTCGCAGGAGCCCCGCAAGCTCACCGCCGAGGACTACGCCCGCGCCGAGAAGAACCTCGGGACGACCACGGCGGCGCTCGTCAGTGGGTCAGTTGGCCGGCCATCGTGGCTCGACGACGGGCGGTTCTGGTATCGCACCACGGTCGCGAACGGCAGCGCGTTCATCGTGGTCGACCCGGTCAGGAAGACGCGCGAGCCGATCTTCGACCAGACTCGGCTCGCGGCGGCGCTCGCGGCCGCATCGGGCGGTCGCGTGGAGGGAAACCGGCTCCCCTTCGTCTCGTTCGAGCTGTCGAAGGACAACCGGTCGATCACGGTGCCGCTGCAGAGCCGTCGCTGGAAGTGCGACCTGCAGCAGTACACGTGCGCGTCGGCAGACTCGTCGCCGGCAAATGCTCGGGCGCCGCAGAACTCGAGCGTGTCGCCCGACGGCAAGCTGACGGCGTACATCAAGGACTACAACCTGTGGCTCCGAGACCTCGCGACCGGCAAGGAGTCGCAGCTCACGACGGACGGCATCAAGGATTTCGGCTACGCGACGGACAATGCGGGCTGGGCGCACAGCGATCGCCCCGTGCTCACGTGGTCGCCGGATTCCAGGCAGATCGCAACCTTCCAGCACGATGGCCGGGGCGTCCGAGACATGTTCCTCGTGTCGACGAACGTCGGCCCGCCGAAGCTCGACGCGTGGAAGTATCCGATGCCCGGGGACAGCGTGATCTTCCGCATCAGCCGGGTGATCGTTCATCTGCTGCCTAACGGCGGAGCCCACGTCCTCCGTCTTCAGATGCCCCCCGACGCGCACCGGTCCACGGTGTCCGACCATGTGAACTGCGGCGGCGTGATCTGCGACGCGCAGTGGTATCCCGACGGCTCGCACCTCGCGTTCATCTCGAGCTCACGCGATCACAAGACGGCGTGGTTCCGTGTCGCCGATGCCAGCACCGGCGAGGTCAAGACGCTGTTCGAGGAGACGTCGGCCACGCAGGTGGGCGATGCGTCGCTGACGGAGAATCTGTGGCGCGTACTGCCGGCGTCGAAGGAGCTTATCTGGTGGTCACAGCGTG
>Ga0268265_10001646_pt1 | contig 18291 bp, 16 predicted proteins | sample KBSSwiS52_FD_190355 | JGI IMG/M metagenome (GOLD analysis project Ga0268265, IMG submission 190355) | Switchgrass rhizosphere microbial communities from Kellogg Biological Station, Michigan, USA - KBS Switchgrass S5-2 (SPAdes) (version 2) | ecosystem: Host-associated > Plants > Roots >... | reverse complement strand
GCTGGGCCTGGACGTGGCCTCCGCCGAGTTCTTCCGCGGCGGCAAGTACGAGCTGGAGGGGGAGGGCAAGAGCCTCGATCCGGCCGGCATGGTCGACTACCTGGCCGACCTGGTGGGCAAGTTCCCCATCGTCAGCATCGAGGACGGGTGCGCCGAGGACGACCTCGATGGCTGGAAGCTGCTCACCGACCGGCTGGGCGGCAAGATCCAGCTGGTCGGCGACGACCTGTTCGTCACCAACCCGGCCCGGCTCTCCATGGGGATCGACAAGGGCCTGGCCAATTCGATCCTGGTCAAGGTCAACCAGATCGGCTCGCTGTCCGAGACCCTGGACGCTGTCGATATGGCCCACCGGGCCAGCTACACGGCCGTGATGAGCCACCGCTCCGGCGAAACCGAGGACGCCACCATCGCCGACCTGGCGGTCGCCACCAATTGCGGGCAGATCAAGACCGGCTCGCTGGCCCGCTCCGACCGCACCGCCAAGTACAACCAGCTGCTGCGCATCGAGGCCGAACTGGGCGACCAGGCGATCTACCTCGGCCACAAAGCGATCAAGCACGCCTGATTCGGCGATCCCTCCCCTTCATGGGGAGGGTGGACGCGACGAAGTCGCGGACGGGTGGGGAAACCTGCGTCGCCACATTCCCCACCCCTCGCCGGCTAACGCCGGCTTATCCCTCCCCATGAAGGGGAGGGAAAGGATAGGCCGCCTTTAGGCCGCCATTAAACATGTCTGGGGCATGGATGACGGCGTCAATAGGACCGCCGAATCACCCGTGCTCGCCCAGATCCGCCCCTATCTGCCGACCGCCGCCCTGGCGTTCCTGATCGTCTACTTCGCGTTTCACGCGTTCACCGGCGATTCGGGGCTCTTGATGTCCGGCGAGCGCGACGAGGCCCTGGCGTCCAAGACCGCCGAGCTCACCCGGCTGCACGCCGAGCGCGTGGACCTGGAGACCCGCGCCCGGCTGCTGCGCGACACCAGCCTGTCGGCTGATTTGCTCGAAGAACGCGCACGCTCCCTGCTAGGCTACAGCGACCCGAGGGATTATGTGATCCGGGTGCAGCGCTGACCTGACCCTGGCATACGGGGTCGTCACAGGACGGCGTCCGTTGCTGGGATTGTTGGGAGAACTTGATGGCGCGTGCGCGGCCGGACGCAAAGGCGAACGGCAAGACGGCGAAAGCCGGCCAGACGGCCGATAAGGAGGAACTCCTCGGCTACTACCGCATGATGCTGCTGATCCGCCGCTTCGAGGAGCGCGCCGGCCAGCTCTATGGCATGGGCCTGATCGGCGGCTTCTGCCACCTGTACATCGGCCAGGAGGCGGTTGCGGTGGGCGTCCAGGCGGTGAAGCAGCCCGGCGACGAGATCATCACCGGCTACCGCGACCACGGCCACATGCTGGCCTGCGGCATGGACCCCAAGGAGGTGATGGCCGAGCTCACCGGCCGCGCCACGGGCGCCTCCAGGGGCAAGGGCGGGTCGATGCACATGTTCTCCACCGCCAACGACTTCTACGGCGGCCATGGCATCGTCGGCGCCCAGGTCAGCCTCGGCACGGGCCTGGCGCTGGCCAACAAGTACCGCGACAACGGCAAGGTCAGCTTCACCTACTTCGGCGACGGCGCCGCCAACCAGGGCCAGGTCTACGAGAGCTTCAACATGGCCGAGCTCTGGAGCCTGCCGGTGGTCTACGTCATCGAGAACAACCAGTACGCCATGGGCACCTCCATCGAGCGCTCGTCCTCCGAGACCCATCTCTACAAGCGCGGCGCCTCGTTCCGCATCCCGGGCGAAGAGGTGGACGGCATGGACGTGGTGGCGGTCCGCGACGCCGCGGCCAAGGCCGCAGAGCACGCCCGCTCGGGCAATGGGCCCTACATCCTGGAGATGAAGACCTACCGCTACCGCGGCCATTCCATGAGCGACCCGGCCAAGTACCGCACGCGCGAGGAGGTCGACAAGGTCCGCAAGACCCGCGACCCCATCGAGCACCTGGAGGAGCGGCTGGAGACCCTTGGATTCGCCGATGAGGCGGCGCTGAAGGCCATCGACGCGGAGGTGAAGAAGATCGTCGCCGAAGCCGCCGAGTTCGCCCGCACCTCGCCCGAGCCGGACCCCGCCGAGCTCTACACCGACGTATACCTGGAGGCGGTGCGTTGACCGACGTCCTGATGCCCGCCCTCTCGCCCACCATGGAGGAGGGCACGCTGGCCAAGTGGCACGTGAAGGTCGGCGACACGGTGAAGTCCGGCGACGTCATCGCCGAGATCGAGACCGACAAGGCCACCATGGAGGTGGAGGCGGTCGACGAAGGCACCGTCGAGGCGATCCTGGTCCCCGAAGGCGCCGAGGAGGTGAAGGTCAACACCCCGATCGCCCGGCTTTCGGGCGACGGCGAGGCGGCAAGTCCCGCCCCGGCGGCCACACCGGCCGCCGCTGCCGAGGCGCCGCCGGCCGCCAAGCCGAACGGGGGAGAAGCCGCCGCCGGCGACCCGGAGAAGCAGCCGCCGCAGGAGGCCAAGACCCGGCCGGAAGGCGAGGGGCCCGTGGCGGTGACTCCGGCCGAGCCGCTTCGCGACCCGGAGCTCCCGGCCGGCGTCAAGCTGGTCAAGGTCACCGTGCGCGACGCCCTGCGCGACGCCATGGCCGAGGAGATGCGCCGCGACGAGACCGTGTTCCTGATGGGCGAGGAGGTCGCCCAGTACCAGGGCGCCTACAAGGTCAGCCGCGGCCTGCTGGAGGAGTTCGGCGACCGCCGGGTCATCGACACGCCGATCACCGAGCACGGCTTCGCGGGCCTCGGCGTGGGCGCGGCCATGGCCGGCCTGAAGCCGATCATCGAGTTCATGACCTGGAACTTCGCCATGCAGGCGATCGACCAGATTCTCAATTCGGCGGGCAAGACCCTCTACATGTCCGGCGGCCAGATCCGCTGCTCGGTGGTGTTCCGCGGCCCCAACGGCGCGGCGGCCCGGGTGGGCGCCCAGCACAGCCAGGACTATTCCAACTGGTACGCCCATGTCCCGGGCCTGAAGGTGATCGCGCCCTACGACTCGGCCGACGCCAAGGGCCTGCTCAAGGCCGCGATCCGCGACCCGAACCCAGTGATCTTCCTGGAGCACGAGATGCTCTACGGGAACGAGTTCGACGTGCCGGAGGACGTGGACTGGGTGGTGCCGATCGGCAAGGCCAAGATCCGCCGCGAAGGCTCGGGCGTGACCATCACCGCCCACGCCCGCATGGTGGGCCTGGCCCTGAAGGCCGCCGAGGTGCTGGCCGCCGAGGGCGTCGAGGCCGAGGTCATCGATCTTCGCACCCTGCGTCCCCTCGACCACGAGACCATCGTCGAGAGCGTCAAGAAGACCAACCGCCTGGTCACCGTCGAGGAAGGCTGGGGCCCGATGGGCGTCGGCGCCGAGGTGGTGGCCCGGGTGATCGAGCACGCCTTCGATTACCTCGACGCCCCGCCGGCCCGGGTCCATCAGGAGGACGTGCCGCTACCCTATGCGGCCAACCTGGAGGCCCTGTCGCTCCCGTCGGTCGAGAAGATCGTCAAGGCCGTCAAGGCGGTCACCTACCGATGAGCGTCGATCGCCTGAGCTGGCGGGCCGGCGGCTGCCATTGCGGCGGCGTGCGGTTCGAGGTCGCCCTGCCGCCGGTGGTGACGGCGCAGACCTGCAACTGCTCAATGTGCGCCAAGACCGGCTTCGTCCACATCATCGTACCGGAGAGCCGCTTCCGCATGGTCAAGGGCGCCGAGCGGCTGGTGGAGTACACCTTCAACACCCGGGTGGCGAAGCACCTGTTCTGCGCCGAATGCGGGGTGAAGAGCTTCTACCGCCCGCGCTCCAACCCGGACGGCTGGTCGGTGAACGGCCGCTGCCTCGACACGGTCGAGGGCCTGACCCTGCAGATCGAGGCCTTCGACGGCCAGAACTGGGAGGCCAACGCGGCCGGCCTGGCGCACCTGTCGCAGGAGCCGGCATGACGCTGGCGCTGACCGGCCACTGCCACTGCGGCGCCGTGCGGGTGATCCTGGAGCCCGGCCGGCCGGTGGGCGAGCTGCCCTATCGCGCCTGCCAGTGCGGCTTCTGCCGCCGCCATGGCGCGGCCACCACCAGCGACCCCACAAGCCGCCTGCACATCGAGGCCGCGCCCGGCGCGCTCGAGCGCTACCGGTTCGGCCGCAACGTCGTCGAGGCCCTGCTTTGCGAGGAATGCGGCGTCTATGTGGGCTCCGCCATCAAGGTGGACGACCGGCTGCTCGCCACGCTCAATGTGGTGGGGGTGCAGCTTCCGGGATTCGAGGGCCGCACGCCCGAACCCGTCGCCTACGACCACGAGACCGACGACGAACGGCTGGCCCGGCGCATGGCGCGCTGGACGCCCGCCGTGCTCGTCGAAACCCAGCCCAGCGCCTAGGAGGGCCGCATGTCCATCGACATCCTCATGCCCGCCCTCTCTCCGACCATGGAGGAGGGCGCCCTCGCCAAGTGGCACGTCAAGAAGGGCGACACGGTGAAGTCCGGCGACGTAATCGCCGAGATCGAGACCGACAAGGCCACCATGGAGGTGGAGGCGGTCGACGAAGGCGTCGTCGAGGAGATCCTGGTCCCGGAGGGGACCGAAGGGGTCAAGGTCAACAGCCCGATCGCGCGGCTGAGCGGCGGCGACGCGGCCGCGCCGGCCCCGCCCGCGGCGGCGCCACCGGCTCCCGCAAAAGCGGAGCTATCACAAGCACCTAAGGCGGCGCCTTCACCCGAGCCCCCGCCGCCCGCCGCCGCCCAATCCAGTCCTCCGGCGGCAGCCGGACCCGCGCCGCAGCCGGTCGCTTCCGGCCAGCGCGTCTTCGCCTCGCCGCTGGCCCGGCGGATCGCCGAGCAGAAGGGCCTGGACCTCTCGGCCCTGAAGGGCTCCGGCCCGCACGGCCGCATCATCAAGGCCGATGTGGACGCGGCCCAGCCCGGCGCCAGGGCGCCGGCCCCGGCGCAACCGGGCGCGGCGCCGGCCGCAGCGCCCCGCCAGGCCCAGTCGCTGGAGCAGATGGGCATCCCGCCCGGCTCCTACGACCTCATCCCGCTGGACGGCATGCGCAAGACCGTGGCGCGGCGGATGACCGACAGCTTCCGCGACGTGCCGCACTTCCCGCTGACCATCGACCTGGAGATCGACCGGCTGCTGGAGGCCCGGGCGCGGATCAATGCGGCGCTGGAGAAGCAGGGGGTCAAGGTCAGCGTCAACGACCTGATCATCAAGGCCGCGGCGGTGGCGCTGAAGCAGGCGCCGGAGGCCAACGCCTCCTATTCGCCGGAAGGCATCGCCATGCACCACCACGCCGACATCGCCATGGCCGTCGCCGTGCCGGGCGGCCTGATCACCCCGATCATCCGCCAGGCCGAGCTCAAGGGCCTCGCCCAGATCGCCGCGGAATCCAAGGACCTGGCGGAACGGGCTCGCACCCGCAAGCTGAAGCCCGAGGAGTTCCAGGGCGGCACCTTCTCGATCTCCAACCTGGGCATGTTCGGGATCAGGTCGTTCGCCTCGATCATCAACGAGCCGCAGGGCGCGATCCTGTCGGTCGGCGCCGGCGAGAAGCGGCCCGTCGTCCGCGGCGACCAGCTGGCGATCGCCAGCGTCATGTCGGTGACGCTGACCTGCGACCACCGGGTGGTCGACGGGGCGACCGGCGCGCGCTGGCTGCAGGCCTTCAAGGTGCTGATCGAAGATCCCGTCACGATGATCGTCTAAGGCGCTGATCGCGCTGATATTTCACCAGAAGCGTCACGGCATAGAGCGGCAAATGGCTACGGACTTCGACGTCATCATCATCGGCGCCGGCCCCGGCGGCTACGTCACCGCCATACGCGCCGCCCAGCTCGGCCTGAAGACCGCCATCGTGGAGCGCGAGACCCTGGGCGGCGTCTGCCTGAACTGGGGCTGCATCCCCACCAAGGCGCTGCTGAAGAGCGGCGAGGTCTTCGAGCAGCTGGGCCACCTCTCCGACTACGGGATCTCGGTGGAGAAGCCGACCTACGACTTCGCCAAGGTGATTGAGCGCTCGCGCAAGGTGGCCGCCCAGCTCGCCTCCGGCGTCGCCTTCCTGATGAAGAAGCACAAGATCGAGGTGATCGAGGGGACCGCCAAGCTGGAGAAGGGCGCGCCCGCCCCCAAGGTGGTGGTGTCCCTGAAGGCCGGCGGCTCGCGCGCGGTGCAGGCCAAGCACGTGATCCTGGCCACCGGCGCGCGGGCCCGCACCATCCCGGCCGCAGGCCTGGAGCCGGACGGCGACCGCATCTGGACCTACCGCGAGGCGATGGTCCCCAAGGCCTGTCCCAAATCGCTGGTGGTGGTGGGCTCCGGCGCCATCGGCATCGAGTTCGCGAGCTTCTACCGCGCGCTGGGCGCCGAGGTCACGGTGGTCGAGGCCCTGCCGCGGATCGTTCCCGTGGAGGATGAGGAAGTTTCCACAGCCGCCCGGAAAGCCTTCGAAAAACGCGGATTGAAGTTCTATGTCGGCGCCAATGTGAAAGCGCTTGCCAAGACCAAGTCCGGCGTCTCGGTGCAGCTCGAGGCGGGCGGCAAGACCGAGACCCTGGAGGCCGAGGCGGCCATCGTCGCGGTCGGCATCGCCGGCAATGTGGAGAACCTCGGCCTGGAGGCGCTGGGGGTGAAGGTCGACCGCAGCCACGTGGTGATCGACGAGCACTGCGCCACCGGGGTCGCCGGCCTCTACGCCATCGGCGACGTGGCGGGACCACCGTGGCTGGCGCACAAGGCCAGCCACGAGGGCGTGCACTGCGTGGAACACATCGCCGGCCTGAAGCCGACCGGCCTGAACGCGCCGATCCCCGGCTGCACCTACGCCAATCCGCAGATCGCGTCGGTGGGGCTCACCGAAGCCCAGGCCAAGGAGAAGGGCCTGGACGTCAAGGTCGGCCGCTTCCCATTCCGCGTGAACGGCAAGGCCATCGCGGCCGGCGAGACCGGGGGTTTCGTCAAGACGGTGTTCGACGGCGCCACCGGCGCCCTGGTGGGCGCGCACATGATCGGCGCCGAGGTCACCGAGATGATCCAGGGCTTCGCGCTGGCGATCACCATGGAGGCCACCGAGGCCGAGCTGCAGGCCACCGTCTATCCGCACCCGACCATGAGCGAGGCCATGCACGAGGCGGCGCTGGACGCGTTCGGCAAGGTGCTGCACATCTGACGGGACAGGCTCGACGGAACGTCGTGCGTGTCCCCTCCATATCCTCGGCTGGAGCGCGCCGATGGAGCCGGAAGCGGCGGGACGGCTGGTGAAGGCCCGGCGGGCGCGGTCGTCATGGATCCTTGGGGCGAGCCAAGGATGACGTTTTCTGGATGAGGATCCGCGAGGTTCTCGCATATATCCTCTAGAAACAGATATTTATGTGCGGTTCCTGATCTGCGCATCGAGGCTCCACGGCCCCGGGCCCGCGAACACCAGATAGAAGAAGATGAAGCAGAACAGGATCGCCGCGTCGCCGCCGTTGAGGCCCGGCCACGGGCTCTTCGAGGCGTGGGCCATGAAATAGGCCACCGCCATCTCCCCGGAGAGGATGAACGCCGCCGGCCGCGTCGCGAGGCCCAGGGCCACCAGCGCACCGCCCACGATCTCCAGCCAGGCGGCCACCAGCAGCATCAGCGGCAATGGGTCGGGCGCGCCCTCCTGCGGCCCCGGGAAGTGGAACACCTTCATCAGCCCGTGCTCCATGAACAGCAGGGCGGCGACGATCCGCAGCAGGCTGAGCACGCGCGGCGCCCAGACGTCGAGACTTCGCATCTGATCAGCCCTCATGCTGAACGGGCGCCTCATGCGGCCCGGGTCCGGCCGCTGCTGCGGGCGTCGGCCTCGGCCACCCGCTGGACCGCCACATAGTCGGTCTTGCCGGTCCCCAGCACCGGCACTTCCGACGCGGCGATGATCTTGCGCGGCACGGCGAGCTCGGAAGCGCCCACCGCCTGGGCGTGCGCCACCAGGGCCGCGGCCTCGGCCCCCTGCCGGTCGGTGACCAGCACCAGCCGCTCGCCCTTCTTGGGGTCGGGCAGGGACACCACCGCGTGGCGATTGTCGGGCCATACTGCCGCCGCCAGGTCCTCCGCCGCGGTCAGGGAGACCATCTCCCCGCCGATCTTGGCGAAGCGCTTCACGCGGCCCAGGATCCGCACCCAGCGGTCCTCCGTGACGTCGACCACGTCGCCGGTGTCGTGCCAGCCGTCCACGGGCGGCTCCACCGCGCCGTCCGCCGCCAGGTAGCCGGCCATGATGTTAGGCCCGCGCACATAGAGCCGACCGCCGCCCGGGATGCCCGGCACCGGCTCCAGCCGCGCCTCCACCCCCGGCAGCAAGCCGCCCACCGTGCCCCGGCGGTTGTCCGTGGGCTTGTTGACCGCGATCACCGGCGAGGCCTCGGTGGCGCCGTAGCCCTCCAGCACCGGCACCGCGCCGAACCGTTCGGCGATCAGGTTGTGAGTCTCCTCGCGCACCTTCTCGGCGCCGCAGACGATGAACTGCAGGCCTGACAGCTCCTGGTGCTCGGCGGCGCGCGCGTACTGGTTCACGAAGGTGTCGGTGGCCAGCAGGATCGAGGCGCCCGTGCTCTTCAGAAGCCCCGGTATCTGCTTGATATGCAAAGGAGAAGGATATTCGAACGCCTTCATGCCGGTGAGCAGCGGCAAGAGCACGCCGCCGGTCAGGCCGAAGCAGTGGAAGGTGGGCAGGGGATTGAACATCACCCAGGACGGATCCAGCGGGATGTGCGCGGCGATCTGCGCCACATTGGCGGTCAGGTTCGCCTGGCTCAGCATTACGCCGCGCGGCGCCCCGAAGCTTCCGGAGGTGAAGAGGATCACGCCGGGGTCCTCCGGCCGCGTCGGCGTGCGGAACCGCTTCGGCGCAGCCCCGGCGACGGCCGCGTAGAGCTTGTCGGCCAGGCCGATGCTGGCGCGCACGTCCTCCAGGTAGGTGATCGTCGCCCGCGGCTCGAGGGCGTCGATGATGTCATGCAGCTTGGCCTGCTCGACGAAACGATGCGAGGTCAGCACCCGCTTGATCCCGGCCAGTTCGCAGGCGGCCCGCAGGTTCCGGATGCCGGCGGTGAAGTTCAGCATGGTGGGCGTGCGCCCGATGGCGTGCAGGGCGAAGAAGGTCACCACCACGCCGGCGCTGGCCGGCAGCATCACGCCCACCCGTTCCCCGGGGCGGGTCATGGCGGCCAGCTTGCGGCCGAGAGCGAAGGCCGCGCGGATCAGGTCCGTATAGGTGAGCGGCCGACGTTCCTGGTCCTCCAGAATCGGCTTCCTCGCGCCGTAGGCCTTGCTCGCGTCCACCAGGGCGTCGAACAGGGAACGGCGGCTGGCGCCCAGATCGAAGACGGCCGTCAAGGCGTTGGGCCTCCTCTGTTCGGTGGCCCGGAGCCTATAGGCGGGCCGCAGACTTGAAAAGATCGGTTACAGCGCGTGATTCTCTGGCTGCAGTGAATGTCGTAACCTACCGAAACTCATCGGAAATCCGGCGGCGGGCCGAGCGGGGACAGCGATCGGACGCGCCCCGCCACCGCCTCCAGCCAGACCTTGCGGGCGGAGTCCTGCTCCAGGTGAAGAGCCGGGCGGGCGCCGGCGATGGTCCGGCTCTCGCACCTCGGCAGCCGGCGGCACAGGGCCTGCAGCGGCCCCTGTCCGCCGTCCGGCAGCAGCATCAACACCGGCGTACGCAGGGCCGGGGCGTCGCGCGCCGCCGCCCGGCTCGCCGCCGCGTAGCCCGCAGCCCAGGCCAGGCTCGGCCCGGAGACCCGCAGGTCGGGATTGGCCAGCCGCCAGGCGTCGGTCACGCCGCCCCGCATCCGGTCGTGGGTCAGGCCGAGCGCGACGCCGTCCGGCCCGTTGCGGGTCCAGCGTCGCCGGCCGGGGGCGGGCAGGTGACCCAGCCCCACGCGCAGGGCCAGGGCCTGCAGCGGCGCGGCGGGCGCCGGAGGCGCAAGCCGCGGCGCCGACAGGATCAGCCCGTCGGCCGCCAGCCCGGTCTGCAGCGCCCGCATCGCCGCCACCGCCCCGTCGGCGCTGGCCAGGATCAGGAACGGCCGCTCCGGGCGCTCGCGGATCACCACGTCGCGCACGGCGCGGATCGCCGCCGCGTCGGGGGCGAAGCTCGGCGCATGGACCACGTCACGCGGCGCGGCGAACCGCTCGGAGCCGCCCTGGCCGGCGCGGTCCAGGATCCAGACCGTGGCGCCGCGGGCGATCAGGTCGTTGGCGGTCTCGAACCAGGTCTCGGCGCTTTCCCCATAGCCCGGCACGATCAGGATCTCCGCCCGCGGCACGACCGGCGGGCTGCCGACGCCATAGCGCTGGGCGGGGAAGTCGCCCGTCCTCACCAGCCCCCAGGCCCAGCCCTCGGGCGGATAGAACCGGCCGGCCAGGCCGGGCGGGGTGCGGCTCTCCAGGAACGGCGCCCGCGCCTCAGGGGCGCGGCCGCAGGCTGCGAGCAGGAACGCGAGGGCGGCGAGCAGCGCACGGGCCATGGCGCCGTTTGTTCCTGCGCCGGGGGGCTCGCGCAAGCCCGCGCGCATTCGCGTCTTGATCCCAAGGCTCAGGCGGACGATCTAGGGGCCATGGCCGTGGTCATCGACACCCTTGCCGGCGCGCCCCGTCCGCGCCACCCCGAGAAGCAGGCGCGCCCCGACACGCCGATGCTGCGCAAGCCCGAGTGGCTGCGCGTGCGGGCCCCCGGCTCGCCCGGCTATGCGGCCACGCGCGCCATCGTCAGGGAACACGGCCTGGTCACCGTCTGCGAGGAGGCGGCCTGCCCGAACATCGGCGAGTGCTGGACCAAGAGCCACGCCACCATGATGATCATGGGCGACATCTGCACGCGCGCCTGCGCCTTCTGCAACGTCGCCACCGGCAGGCCCCAGCCGCTCGACCCCACCGAGCCCGCCCGGGTGGGCGAGGCGGTGGCCAAGATGGGCCTGAAGCACGTGGTCATCACCTCGGTGGACCGCGACGACCTGTCCGACGGCGGCGGCGCCCATTTCGCGGCCGTGGTGCGTGCGATCCGGGCCGCGGCGCCCGGGACCACCATCGAGATCCTGACGCCCGACTTCCTGCGCAAGGCCGGCGCCGCGGAGGTGGTGATCGATTCCAGGCCCGACGTCTTCAACCACAATCTGGAGACCGTCCCGCGCCTCTACCTCTCGATCCGGCCCGGTGCGCGCTACTACCATTCCCTGCGCCTGCTGGAGCGGGTCAAGGAGCGCGACCCCGCCCAGTTCACCAAGTCCGGCCTGATGGTCGGCCTGGGCGAGGCCAAGGAGGAGGTGATGCAGGTGATGGACGACATGCGCTCGGCCGGCGTCGACTTCCTCACCATCGGCCAGTATCTGCAGCCCACCCGCAAGCACGCCGCCGTGGACCGCTTCGTCACGCCCGATGAATTCCGGGCCTACGAGGAAATCGCCCGCGCCAAGGGGTTCCTGATGGTGTCCGCGAGCCCGCTCACCCGCTCGTCGCACCACGCCGGCGAGGACTTCGCCCGGCTGCAGGCGGCGCGCCGGGCACGCGAGGCGGCGGCTTAGGCCCTGCTCGACGATCGAGCCATCAGCTCCTCCCCCGTCCCGAAGAGGACGGGGGAGGGGGACCGCCAAAGGCGGTGGAGGGGGCGCAAGGCCGCCTCGCCAGCGTCGTTGCGCCCCCTCCGTCACGCCTCGCTGCGCGAGCCGCGCCACCTCCCCCGAAGTGTCCCCTTCGGGGGAGGAGCGGGAGGCGTAGGAGCATAATGCGCCATCACGTGGTCAAGCGGCTGCCCTACACGCCGGAGCAGCTCTTCGCCCTGGTGGGCGACGTGGAGCGCTATCCGCAGTTCGTGCCCTGGATCACATCGCTGCGGACCTGGAACGTCCGCGAACTGGGGCCGGCGATCGACGCGGTCGACGCCGAGGCCACCGTGGGTTTCGCCGCCGTCCGCGAGCGGTTCACCACCCGCGTCCGCCGTGACGCGGCCGCGCGCCGGATCGACGTCGACCTGATCTCGGGGCCGTTCAAGACCCTGGCCAACCATTGGATATTCCACGAGGAACCGGGCGGTACGAGGGTCGAGTTCAACATCGACTTCGCCTTTCGGTCGCGAATCCTGACGGCCCTGCTGGCGGCCAACTTCCACCATGCCGTGGACCAGGTGATCGGCTGCTTCGAAGCCCGCGCGCGGGCGCTCTACGGCGCCGGCAAGGCCGCCTGAGGGCCGGCTACTTCGCCACCCGCTCGCGCAGCGCTTCCAGCGCCGCCTGAACGGCCGCCAGCTGAATCTCCTGGCGGGTCTCCAGCTCGAAGAACTCGGCGCGGTGGTGCAGGGCGTGGTTGGTGCGCGCCGTGGCGATGTGGACCGTGCCCACCGGCTTCATCGGCGTGCCGCCGCCCGGCCCCGCCACCCCGGTGATCGCCACGGCCACGTGGGCGTTGGAGTTCTCCAGCGCGCCCTCGGCCATCATCCGCGCCACCGGTTCGGAGACCGCCCCAAGGTCGGCGATCAGGTCGCCGGGTATCCCGAGCAGTTCCTGCTTGGCGCGATTGGAATAGCAGATGAATCCGCGCTCCAGCACGTCCGAGGCGCCGGCGATGGAGCAGATGGCGCCGGCCACCAGCCCCCCCGTGCAGCTCTCGGCGGTGACGATCCGCAGCGATCGCTGGCGGGCCTCGTCGATCAGCAGCCGAGCGAGGGTCTCGATCTCCAGCGAAAACATGGTCGGTCGAACTCCCGCGGACCCAAATTCGAGCGTCTGGTCCGCGACGGGCGTCGAACTTGGCGCCCTTTCGACTGCCGCGCTCTAGGCAGAAAGGTGACGAGACCACAACATCGCCGCGCCCGCCGACACAAGACGATTCGAGCCATGACCGCCCTCGACGCCACCGAAAAGCGGGCTCTCGCCAGTTCGCCCGCGCTCTTCGCGACCACCATCTTCGCCAGCGCCGGCCTGGTGTTCCTCGTGGAGCCGATGGTGGCCAAGCTGGTGCTGCCGCTGCTGGGCGGCGGGCCGTCGATCTGGAACACCAGCCTGGTCTTCTTCCAGGCGGCTCTGCTCGTCGGCTACGCCTACGCCAACGCCCTGCAGCGGATCCTTTCGGTGCGGCTCCAGGCGCTGGTCCACGGCCTGCTGCTGCTGGTCGCGGCCCTGGTCCTGCCGCTGCGGGTGCACGAGGCGCTGGGTCCGCCCTCGTCGGAGCACCCGGCCTTCTGGCTGCTCGGCGTGCTGACCGTCTCGCTGGGCGCCCCCTTCGCGGCCCTGTCGGCCACCGCCCCCCTGGCGCAGGCGTGGTACGCCCGGGTGGCGCATCTGCAGGGCGGGCGCGGCCCCTATTCGCTCTACGCCGCCAGCAACCTGGGCAGCCTGATCGCCCTCCTGGCCTATCCGATCGTGGTGGAGCCGAGCCTCACCCTCAAGGTCCAGGCCGTCAGCTGGACCGTGGGCTATGGCTGCTTCGTCCTGCTGATGGCCGGCCTCGGCCTCATCGTCGCCCGCACCGCCGACGGGGCGGCGGCAGTCCCGGCCGAGCGCGCGCCCCCGGTCGCCTGGAAGGATCGCCTGCGCTGGATGGCGCTGGCCGCCATCCCCTCGAGCCTGATGCTGGGCGTGACCACCCAGATCACCACCGACATCGCCTCGGCGCCCTTCCTCTGGGTGGGACCGCTGGCCCTCTACCTGCTCACCTTCGTGATCGCCTTCCAGGACAAGCCCCTGATCAGCCGCGAGGTCACCCTGGTCCTGCAGGGGGCGGCGGTCGCGGCGGCGGCGGTGACCGTGCCGTTCCAGGTGGGTCCGCTGATCCTGCTGATCGCCGTCCAGCTCGCCGGCTTCTTCTTCACCGCCCTGATGTGCCACCAGGCCCTGGTCGCCCGCCGGCCGGCGCCGGCCCAGCTGACCCAGTTCTATCTGTGGATGTCGATCGGCGGCGTGGTGGGCGGCGGGTTCAACGCCTTCGTGGCGCCGGTGATCTTCCCGAACGTCTGGGAATATCCGCTGGTCCTGGCGCTGTCCTGCCTGGCCGCGCCGTGGGGCCGCGGCCGCTGGGAGGCCTGGCGCATCGCCGTCCTGGTCCTGACGGCCGCCACCGCCATCGCCGTGTGGGTCATGGCGGACAAACATGTGGACGACGGCTGGATCCGCGCGTGCCTGGCCTGGCTCGTGGTGGGCGCCTTCATCGTCCGCCGCCGGGCGCTGGGGTTCTTCGCGGCCATCGTCATGGTCCTGCTGGCGGCCTATTCGGTGGAGCGGCAGGTGGACGTGCGCCTGACCTGGCGCAGCTTCTTCGGCGTCATGCACCAGTCGCAGATGTCGGTGCCGAAGCTGGGCGGCGCGGTGCGGATGCTGGCGCACGGTTCGACCCTGCACGGGGCCCAGGCCGTCGACCCGAAATGGCGGTGCCGGCCGCTCACCTACTATGCGCCCGAGACGCCGATCGGCCAGGTGTTCACCTCCGCCCAGGCGCGCAAGCCGGCGATCCGGGTGGGCGCGGTGGGCCTGGGGGCGGGCACCGTGTCCGCCTACGTCCGCCCCGGCGACGCCCTGACCTTCTTCGAAATCGACCCGCTGGTGGTGCGGATCGCCACCAATCCCGCCTACTTCAGCTACACCACCCACTGCGCCAAGGGTCGCCTGGACTTCGTGGTCGGCGACGCGCGCCTGACGGTGGCCCGGCAGCCCAAGGACAGCTTCGACATCCTGCTGATCGACGCCTTCAGCTCCGACAGCGTCCCGGCTCACCTGCTGACCGTCGAGGCGGTGAGGAGTTACCTGGAGCGGGTGAAGCCCGACGGCGTGGTGATCCTGCACCTGTCCAACCGCAACCTCGAGCTCCGCAGCCCAGCCATGGCGGTGGCCAGGGCGGCGGGTGGCGTAGCCCTGCTGCAGCGGCACCAGGAGGCGCCCGGCGCCGCGCGGCTCTGGGAATCCTCCGAGGACGCGCTGATCATCGGGCGCGACGCCGCCGCGCTCGCCCCCTACGCCGCCGACCCGCGCTGGACGCCGGCCAACCCGAACCTGGCGCGCGCCTGGACGGACGACTACACCAACGTGCCCGGCGCGCTCTACGCCCGCCTGAAGGAGCAGTGGACGTGGCTGCCGTGAGCCGAACGCCTAGGCTGGCGTCTCCACCGCCGCCACCGCCTGGGCGAGCAGGCCTTCCTCGCGGCCGGTGAAGCCCATCCCTTCGGTCGTGGTGGCCTTGACGCTGACACGGCCCTCGGGAAGCCCCAGGATCTGCGCCAGGCGGGCGCGCATCGCCGCCCGGTGCGGCGCCACCTTCGGCCGTTCGCAGACCAGGGTGACGTCCACATTGACGATCCGCCCGCCCCGGGCCGCCACCAGGGCCGCCGCGTGCGCCAGGAAGGTCTCGGAGGCCGCGCCGCGCCACTGCGGGTCGGACGGCGGGAAGTGCTGGCCGATGTCGCCTTCGCCAATCGCCCCGAGCAGGGCGTCGGTCAGGGCGTGCAGCCCGGCGTCCGCGTCGGAATGGCCGAGCAGGGACCTGTCGTGGGGAATGCGCACGCCGCACAGCCACACGCCGTCGCCCGGCCCCCAGCGGTGGGCGTCCACCCCCTGGCCGATGCGGGTGATTCGCGCCGCGCCCGCCAGCCGCTCGGCCATGGCGAAATCCTCCGGGTAGGTCAGCTTCATCAGCATCGGATCGCCGGGGGTCAGCGTCACCCGCCCGCCGGTGAGCTCGATCAGGGCCAGGTCGTCGGTGGCGTCCCCCCCGGCCAGGGCCGCATAGGCCCTGCGCAGGGCGCCCAGCCGGAACGCCTGGGGCGTCTGCGCCCGCCACAGGCCCTCGCGCGCCACCGTCTCGACCCTGTCCCCGTCCCGCCGCTTCAGGGTGTCGGAGACGGGCAGGGCGGGCGCGGCGGCGTCCGCTCCCGCCGCCAGGGCCGCGAGCAGCGCTTCCACGTGCCCGCTTCCCACGAACGGGCGGGCGGCGTCATGCACCAGCACCGGCTCGGCGGGGTCGCCGGAAAGCTGCGCCAGCCCCGCGGCCACCGACTGCGACCGCGTTGATCCGCCGGCGGCGGCGCGCCAGCCGCCCAGGCCGGCGAGGACTTCGTCCAGGCCCGTCAGCCGCTCGGGGGCGACCACCACGACCGTCTCGCGGGCCCCCGCCGTCAGCAAGGCCTCCACGGACCACCGCAGCACGGGCCGGCCGGCGAGGTCGCGCCACGCCTTCGGGGTCCCCGGGCCGGCCCGCAGCCCCTGGCCTGCGGCGACGATGAGGCATGAAAAACGCATCAAGCGTGTTTAGGACGGCGAAAGCGCTTGTCCAGGCTTTACGGCGCCGCAACAATTGCCTAAAAAGGGGGCGGTAGGGGTGATTACTAAATGAGCAAAACGCTCGCTGTCGGGGATATCACAGTAGCTGGACGGGTGTGGATCGCGCCCATGACCGGGGTCTCGGACCTCCCGTTCCGCCAGACGGCCAGCGGACTGGGGGCCGGCTATGTCGCCACCGAAATGGTGGCCTGCGCCGAATTCGCACGCGGCCGGCCCGACGTCCTGCGCCGCGCCGCGGTGGGCGAGGGTCTGCCGCTGATGGTGGTGCAACTGGTCGGCTGCGATCCCGCCCAGGTCGCCGCCGGGGCCAGGCTCGCGGCCAAGGCCGGCGCCCAGATCATCGATCTCAACTTCGGCTGCCCGGCCCGCGAGGTCACCGGCGTGGCCTCCGGCTCGGCCCTGATGCGCCAGCCGGACCTCGCGGAATCCCTTGTGGCGTCAGCGGTTGACGCCGTCGACGTCCCGGTGACCGTCAAGATGCGGCTGGGCTGGGACGACCGTTCGAGGAACGCCCCGGAGATCGCCGCCCGCGCCGAGTCGCGCGGCGCGAAGGCGATCACCGTGCATGGCCGCACCCGCTGCCAGTTCTACAAGGATCACGCCGACTGGGGGGCGGTGGCGGCCGTCAAGCGGGCGGTGAGCGTCCCGGTGGTGGTCAACGGCGACATCGTCGACGCGGCCTCGGCCCGCGACGCCCTGGCCCAGAGCGGGGCCGACGGGGTGATGGTCGGCCGCGGCGTCTACGGCAGGCCCTGGATCGCCCAGCAGATCGAAGCCGGGCTGTCGGGCGAAGCCTGGGACGAACCGCAGGTCGAGGCGAGACTTTCGATCGCACTTGAACATTTTCGAAGAACTCTGGTTTTCTATGGAGACGGGTTGGGGCTGCGGGTCTTTCGCAAGCATCTGGCCGCCTACGTGCAGAATGCGCCCTGGCCCAACGAGGCCGAGGCTCGCCGCAGCGCCCGTTCGTGGCTCTGCCGGCTGGAGGATCCCAAGGAGGTCGAACGTGGCCTGACTGCGCTCTGGCGCAGTCCAGAAACAAGGATGGCGGCATGACCGGCCGATCCAAGACCCACGCTCCAGGCCTCGACCTGGACCTCTTGAAGGCGGCGGCCTTCGAGATGAGCCCTGAACCGGCTCTCGTCATCGACAAGGATGGCGGGCTGGTGGCGGTCAACGAGGCGGCCGAGGCCCTGTTCGGCCAAGGCCTCGGCCTCCTGGCCCGCGGCCGCTTCCGAGCGGCCTTGCCCCCAGACTCCGCCCTGGTCTCCCTGCTCAACCGCGCCCTGGAGGAAGACGCCCGGGTCCGCGAGCGCGGCCTGGAGATCAACCTCTTCGGCCTGCCGCCCTTCGAGGCGGACGGGGCGGCCGCGCCCCTGGGCGGCGGGGCGGTGCTGCTCACCCTGCATGTCCGCGCCGGCGCCCTCGGCGGCGAGCGGGCCGGCGCCGAGGCGGCGGGGCTACGCTCCATCGTCGGCCTCGGCCGCATGCTGGCGCACGAGATCAAGAACCCGCTGGCCGGCATCCGCGGCGCCGCCCAGCTCCTGAAGACCGGCGTCCGGGTCGAGGACGTGCCGCTCGCCCAGCTGATCGTCGACGAGACCGATCGGGTCCGGCGGCTGGTGGACCGGATGGAGGCCTTCTCCGACGACGCCCCGCCGCTGCGCACGCCGATCAATATCCACCAGGTCCTGGACCGCGTGCGGGCCCTGGTGGCGAACGGCGCGGCCGAGGGGCTGACGGTGCGCGAGCACTACGATCCCTCCCTGCCGCCGACGCCCGGTGACGAGGACCAGCTCATCCAGGTGTTCCTGAACCTGGTGAAGAACGCCGCCGAGGCCGCCCATTCCCGGGGCGACGGGCGCGGCGAGATCTCCATCTTCACCGCCTACCGCCACGGGGTGCGCGTTCGCTCCTCCAAGGGCCAGGCCCTGCGCGGGGCGCCGCTGG
>Ga0268265_10001641_pt1 | contig 18332 bp, 25 predicted proteins | sample KBSSwiS52_FD_190355 | JGI IMG/M metagenome (GOLD analysis project Ga0268265, IMG submission 190355) | Switchgrass rhizosphere microbial communities from Kellogg Biological Station, Michigan, USA - KBS Switchgrass S5-2 (SPAdes) (version 2) | ecosystem: Host-associated > Plants > Roots >... | reverse complement strand
TATTAAAAATATGGTGATTGAATTTTTACGCGAGCAACAACCCCTTCCAACAAAATTGCACGATTTGCACATCAAGCTCGATGAGTTTTCAACGGCGGCCACCGGGAGCCAACGTTTTACATTGGTATTGCGCGATGGTGGCGAAGGTATGCTGAAAATCAATGGTGATGTGTCGATCGCCAACAAAACCAGCAGCGGCAATGTGCAACTACATAAACTTGATCTGCTACCGGCATGGCATTATCTCGCCGATAAATTTGCGTTCGATGCACAGAGCGCGGCGCTGGATGCCGACCTAAAATACGCGATCGGCTGGAACGGACCACTGCATTATCGCGTCAGCGATGGACGCGTTAATTTAAATAACGTGCAATTGCAATCGCGCGCGGACGCCGACACCAATGTACGCTTCGATGCACTGCGCATCGACGGCATTCAAGTGGATAGCACGCAGCCGCGCGTACAGATCGCTGCGATCAATCTCGACAAACCGGCGATTAGCGGCTGGAATCGCGACACGCAAGTCAGTCTGCTCGACATGTTCGCATTCGCAAAAAACGACGAACCTTCAACATCGCCGCCGTGGCAAATTCAGATCGATGATATTGCCGCGAATAACGGTGACATTCGCTGGCGCGCGAGCCAAATCGATAATCTGCCGTTGCAAATAGCACCGCTCGAATTACACGCGACAAATTTGCATTGGCCCGATGCAACGCCCCTTCACGTCGAATTGAAATCGTCGATCAACAACGATTCACAATTAGCAGTGAATGGTGACATCGTGCCGGGCGCATTGAGCGGCAAACTGAATGCAACGCTGAGCGGGATACCGGTGACGTGGGGCAATCCGCTGCTCAAACAGCAAATGCAGGCAACGCTCGCCGGCGGACGCTTTAGCACGCAGACACAAATTGTGTTGGCCGATGGCAAACCCACCACCCTGCAAAGCGATGGACAAATCAATCAGCTCGAACTGCAACAATTACCCGATCAGCGCAAGCTACTCGTGTGGAAACAATTGCAATGGCGCGGCCTCGCACTCGATCTCGCCAAACAACGTATGCAATTACAAAAAATCGCTATCACCGAACCATGGGTACAATTTCGTATCAATGAAGGCGGTACCACTAATTTTCAGCAATTGATGCGCACCGGCTCCGCACAAACCACAGCGGTCGCTACCACGAAGAAAACCGAAAAAGTCAGCACGCCAACTCAATCAACCACACCCTGGCAATTTGCCATCGATACGATTCATGTCGATAAAGCCGCGATCGATTTTCGCGACAATTCACTCTCGCGCCAATTTCACACAACGATTACCGAACTGACTGGCAATATCGACAAACTCGGCAATCGCTCGAAGCAACCGGCAAAAATTGCGATGAAAGGCAGCGTCGATGGTTACGCGCCGGTGGCATTGACCGGCACCGCCAATCCGTTTGCGACTCCGCCTGCATTAAACGTCGCACTCGATATCACTAATCTTGATCTCGCCACGCTGACGCCCTACTCCGGCACTTACGCCGGTTATCTGATCGACAGTGGCCGGCTCTCCGTGCAACTCGTTTACACCTTGGAAAATAAACTGATCAAAGGCACCAATCACATCGTCGTCAATGAATTAAAACTTGGCGAGCAGGTCAGCGGCCCCAAAGTGAAGGATTTACCGCTGCGCTTTGCCATTTATTTGCTGACCGACGCGAACGGCGTAATGGATTTGGGTGTCGACGTCACCGGCAGTGTCGACGATCCGGATTTCAGCGTTGGAAATATCATCTGGAAAGCATTTCGTAATTTGATTTTTAAAACGGCGAGTTCGCCATTTCGCGCGCTTGCATCTTTGGTTGGCGGCAGCGAACAGGATGAGCTCGATCGCGTCGAATTCGCAGCGGGCAGCGATCGCATCACCGAAAACAACAACGACAAGTTGACCAAGCTCGTTGCGGCGTTGCAGAAAAAACCGGCATTGAGTCTCGGTGTTACCGGCCATGTCAGCCCAAATCAGGATTTGGAAGCGTTGCGCGATGTGACATTGAGCCGCGAACTAATCGCTATCGATGGCATTAACGACAAGGACATTCAATCGCAATCGTCGAATTGGCAACGCGCGGTCACCAAGCTATTCAAGAAACGCTATCCGCAGCAAGACGCCGGGGCGTTGCAGCCAATGCAAATGAACGACTGGATGCGCGATAACGTCGAGCTGCACTCAAGTGCACTGCAGGAACTCGCAAGCAGCCGTGCACTGGCGGTTAAACAATTGCTGGTCACGCAATTCGGCCTTGAAGCGAATCGCGCTACCGTCAAGCCCGTCGATCTCGGCGCCGACGACAAGCCGGGGCGACAGGTAACGATGGAAGTGAACTGATCGGCAGCGCGTGGTAATTCGATTGCTATACTGCAGGCACATCCCTTTTGCCGTCCCGATTATGCGCAAACTCTCACTTCTGCCGTTGCTGATTTATTTCACGCTGTTGCTCGCGGGTTGCAGCAGCCAGCGTATCGATCGCAACGAACCGCAGAACACCCCGGCGCTGAGCGACATCAAGCAGGTTTTATATACGCAATACAACCAGTGGAAGGGTGTGAAATATAAAGCGGGTGGCATGTCGAGAGCCGGTGTCGATTGCTCTGGCTTCGTCTATCTCACCTATGAAGATCGGCTCGGCATCAAATTACCGCGCAGTACCGATGAGCAAGTGAATGCCGGTACGGTAATTCAACAGCGCGATTTGATCGCCGGCGATCTCGTCTTTTTTCGTACCGGCAAAAAAACTCGCCATGTCGGCATCTATCTCGAAGACGGCAAGTTCCTGCACGCATCCACCGAAAAGGGCGTGATGCTATCCAACCTCGACGATGAGTATTGGGCGCGCACCTATTGGAAATCGGTGCGCATACCCGGCAATCCACAATTCAGTTTTGCGCGCTGAACATTGTCGCGACGTCATGCAGCATTCAACCACTACTCCCGCCAGCGCATTCGTATTACCGCCCGGCACATGGCTCACTGTTTTTGATTGTCTGTGCGACAGCTTTCCAACGATCGCTCGCGAGCGCTGGCAGGATCGCTTTACACGCGGCCGAGTACTCGATGAGAATAAAATACCGCTCGATATTTCCCATCCATATCGCACAGGTTTTCGCATTCATTATTTTCGCGAAGTGGCTAACGAAAAGCCGATACCATTTACCGAAACGGTATTGCACATCGACGAGCATTTGCTGGTTGTCGACAAACCACATTTTCTGCCGGTAATACCCGCTGGCGAATATATCGAACAAACATTGTTGGCGCGATTGATCAAGCGTTTCGAAAATTCCGAGTTGGTGCCACTGCATCGTATCGACCGCCACACCGCCGGGCTCGTGTTATTTTCCACGCAACGAACAACACGCTCGCTTTATCAGGCACTCTTTCCCAATCGCGCCATCGACAAATATTACGAAGCGATTGCCCCTGCGTTGCCACAGCTGCAATTTCCGCACATACGAACAACCCGCATCGTGCGCGGCGAACCCTTTTTTCTATCGGCAGAAATCGATGGCACCGCGAACAGTGAAACGCATATCGATGTTATCGAACGCGGCGATCAATGGTGGCGATACGGATTACGCCCGATTACTGGCAAGAAACATCAACTGCGTGTCCACATGGCGGCACTCGGCGCGCCGATAAGGAACGATCCGTTTTATCCAGTGCTTCGCAGTGAAGGGTCCGATGATTTCGCACACCCATTGCAATTGCTGGCGCGCGAATTGCGGTTTATCGATCCACTCAGTGGCGAGACTAGGCATTTCGAAAGCGAACGCTCGCTGCACTGGTGATAAGCCATCTTAATTTTTCGTCATTAAATAGCTGAGTGGACTGCGCACCCCGTGTGCACTTTGCTTCAACACATGCGTATAAATTTCGGTGGTTTTCACATCGGCATGACCGAGTTGCTGCTGCACCGTGCGAATATCCGCGCCGGCTTGCAGCAGATGCGTTGCGAAGGAATGACGCAGCGTGTGGCAACTGACATCCTTGCGGATACCACTCATATGCGCCGCATTGCGCACGATGCGGTTCAAACTTGTTTCGTCGAAGTGATGACGCCGCAATGATTGTGTGCCCGGCTCATAGCTGACACGAGAAGCTGGAAATAAGTATTGCCAGTTCAAACTTTTGGCGGCACCTGCGTATTTTTTTGCCAATGCATCCGGCATCCATACGCCTGCGTACTCCGGCAAGCGCTTGTCCTTCTCCAAAAATATTTCGATCTTTTTTATCTGCTGCTTCAGCATTGGAATTAATTCCGGCGCCAATGTTGTCAAACGATGCTTCCCGCCTTTACCGTTCCAGATTTGCACTTGCAAATTATCGAAATCGATATCTTTGACCCTCAGCCGCAACAACTCGATACGGCGCAAACCAGAACCGTACAGCAACGACACCATCAACCAGTGTTCATCCTGTAATCGGCTCAACAGGCTACCCATTTCGTCGACCGTCAGCACGACCGGCAACTTACGCTGACGCGATGCGTGACGAAACGCTCCGACATCGCCAAGCGGCTTTTGCAGAAACTTGTCATACAGAAAAATCAGCGCATTCAACGCAATCGCCTGTGTCGCTGCAGCAACATGGCGCTCAACCGCTAAATGTGTAAGAAACGTCGCGACGTGATCCGGCGCCAACTCAGTCGGATGCTTCTTTTCGTGAAAGAGAATGAAATATTTGATCCAGTGCAGATATGAATCGATGGTGCGCCGACTATAACGTCGCACCATCATGAATTCGCGTAATGCAGTTAAAAACGGCGATGCAGCCATAAGCTCCCTCTCTCGAAATCCCTAAAACCTAAATGCTGTTTTTATGTACAGTAGCCACTTAATTTGGCAAACTCAACCCGTTTATGGTTGAATCTCGTCACATAATATCTTGCATACAGTTTCGCGAAAAACCAACGTCTTTAAAAACAGGAAGTTACAAGCCGATGCAAGACAGCATAAAAATTAAAGTGGCAACCCTTCTAATAATTATTATGAGGCCGACGGCCTCATTAACAGACTGTTATGCAAAAAGACTGAGCAATGGATAGGAAGCTAGAGAAATCATATACGGATAAAATTCTCCGGCGATTCGCAAAAGGGATCGCGGAGCAAGGTTTTATCCGAACCAAGCCAACTTTTTTTGTTCGAGAATCTGGCCACTTAATCGAATTTATCCATACCCATAAATACACTTTTGGGCCGTGCTTTCGCTTGCATATCTGCCTGCGTGTATTAAATGACCCAAGGGAATTTGTGTCTCTTTCCGGCCCAATTGACAGAGAGCTCTCAGATAACTGTAAATTTGAGTTTACTGAAAGCATTGAGTCCATTGACTCATGCGCCGCTGAAATGGTTGATTTCGTGGTCAGATACGCCGAACCTTGGTATAAGCAGTGGCATAATCCAAGTACGCTTCTCGCCAGTGCATCTCCACTTCAGAGAGAAGAAAAGCTGGCATTGGAGTCTGCAATTAATGGCAACTCTAAAGTAGAGAATCAAAAAAAATCGAGAGCGGTGCTAAAAATTGCATAACAATTACAAGCAACGGGATTGTCGCACGCTACGCGCGCGCCAACCCCTGTTGTAGGCGTTAAGCGCAAAATCATGCCTGAAATTATTTTGTATCTGACAAAAAAAGATGCCACTTCGATTGTCGAATGGCTAAATCAAGACAGTGATATTGCATGGATAGTGAAAGACTCTCAGCAAGGAAATAAATTTCACTGGAAAGCGGTGCAGTCGATTCAAACTTTTGAAGAGGCAACCTATTGTCTCTGGCGTGTGGGCGCCGGTCATCTTCGCATTCCATCCGGCAGTCATAAAATCCAAGATACCGTTGTCCTCAATCCTTTTATTGGTTGGGAGCAAGAAATAAAATCAGGCGCTGCAAATACTCCATGGTTTGGAGCCGCCGCACCGGAGACCTTCCACTTTAGGTTTGCAGAGGCAGGCAGAGAGTCCCCCGACTCATTAGGGCGGTCTGGGTTTAACTGGATTGGTAACTATTTTAGTGTCATCGGAACGAGCGCCCCAAAAGAATGTGAGCAATGGTGGTCTCGCCTAAAGCGTTTTATCAAAAAGAACTCCACCGGAATTCCGTGGCCAAATATTCACGGTGAGGGCAAAGTTGGTTCATATGCTTTTCCTGAGGCATACACTCAGCTACAAAAGGGACGCTCTTTTGACATCAATCCATGAACAGCGCTTAACAATTACAAGCAACGGGATTGTCAAACGCTGCGCGTTTGCCAACCCCTGTTGTAGGCATTAAATTACAAAAATAGGAGTCACTATGAATAAGAAGAGCTATTGCCTGTGTGCTGCGCTATGCCTTTTTATGGCAGTTACATCGGGGCGCTTAGTCGCGGATCAAAATGAAGCGAAAAAATCCGGCCCCCCCGTTACCGAAAAAAAAAACGGATGTAGACTCCGAAAAACTTGATCAAATTTACAGTCAAATAATATCGAAAATTGCGTCTGATGGACGCTCATGCGTGGCAACTAATTCAAAATCTCTTTTAGAGCAAAGTTCTTCCGCCCTAAAAGCCTACTTGGCAAACGTTAAGGTTATGGAATCCAGTGCAGAGAAACCTGTTGCGGTTCAGCTGTCACCAGAATATTACAATCCGCAAGGTAGCAAAGTTGTAATAGAAAAGGGGGAGGTGATCCTTAAAAAAGAAAAACCTGATAGCGTCTATTTTTTGGTCGAAAAAACAACTGATGGGGTAATGGTCTCAGCCCGGATACCGTTCTCAAATCCAAATTATTTATTTTGTGCGGCTGAATCCCATGCAATTTTACCGTACAAAATTTAACAATCACGCGCAGCACGCCAAATGCTGCGCATTTTGGCTGGACCCAAAAACCCTACGGGTTTTCGGTCTGCTGGCGTAAGCGTTAAATTTTTAGGTGCACTATGGAAAGTATGCCGAGATACAAAAAGATCGAAGTGGCGGTTTTAGGAGTCTTGGTGCCCCTGGCACTCACTGCTTACACGGCTACTTTACTCGCCCATGGTAAAGCGCTTTTTTGGGGTCGCTCTGAAACTATCGCCTATCAAAGTGGGGCTGCGTATTTTGTGTCTCTTCTATGGTTTGGGGTTTCCGGGCTAATGCTTTCTCAATTTCTGCTGCGCCCAATGCAACTAGGTGGTTCTAAAGGCTACAAACTGGCTACGGCATTATCTGTAGCTTTGGTGATTGTCGGTCTTGCATCTGCGGTGGTGCTAGTGTGAAGAAATTTAACAAGGCAATGGTGTGGGACTGCCTCCACTCCGCTTCGCTGCGTTTCGGCAGCCCCACATTTTGTCGTTAGGTTTTAAATCGAGTATGTCGACGAAGGCATCTAGAAATGTTATTGCGTTTATTGCGCTCGCAGTGTTCTTTGGAATTGCATGTGTATCTATGGCAATTTATGTGGCTACCACGCCGCTGTCGAAGCAACTCTACGAGCTTGATTACGAACAGAAACAACTTATTGGTATTGCGTCCAAGTATGTGAATGAATATCAAGAAAGTTATGCAAGAACACCAACCGACATTGAGTTTTCGCAATGGGTTAGTACACATAAAAATGACTATCCAGGCTTTGATGGCTGGGCGTATTCGTTACAAACATCGAAATATCCCAGCGATTTAATTAAGAACTTTGGCGCCCCACCAAAAAACGGGTACGTCTTAGAGTTTTGGAATGGTGACCTAATGGTTAGCTACGCATCCTGGTCCTCAAGAAAGGAGACTGCTTACATCACCGAGAGTGAGTATTTTCCTTTTGGCAGCAGGCCAATATCTATATTGGTATTTCTTGGTATGCCCTTATTTATGTTTGCGCTATGTCTGAAAAGGCGTGTCAACGGTGCGTAAAAACCTAACCATCACAGGCAGCACGCGTCTGCCTTCGGCAGCCGCTGGACAGCCAAAGCTTCGCTTTGTCCGCCGCTGCTGTAAGCGTTAGGATCAACCCCCCATGTTTAAAGTCGGACGGCATGATTTCAAAATTGTCCGCACAGAATTCCGTGCGCGAATCGTAATTTCTGAGAGTGGATGGTCTCCTTCTTATTTTCTACAAATCGAGTGCGAACCGCTTGAAACAGAAGGCTGCATCTGGGAGGCAAAGCTTTCCACCCAAGCTGATTTGATACTTCCTTCGCCAAGCCAACTCGCTGGAAGCAAGTTTGGCCCACTAACCGATGACGAGTGGGGTGAACCAGTATTTTTACTTTATATGTTTTCTCACGAGCCAATTTATCACCCACGTATAGAGTTTTCGAAAGCCGCGAGGAATGAATTTTACTTCGAGCTGACCGGAACTACGCCCAATTGGGATGAGACAATAGATACCGAAACTGTATCAATAAAAATCAAATGCACCCTGCCTTTTAGCGGTGTTACCGTTGATGAGCCCGATGTTAATAAGGCAAGAAAAATCATCAATCAATCGTTTCGCAATACTGAATGGCAAGAACCGGAGCTAAATAGAAATGGTCATCTCTTTAAGCTCAGATAATCCTAACAATCCGCAGCAATCGCAGCCTACGGCTGCTGGGACTGTCAAACCCTGCGAGTTTGCCAGCCCCTGTGCGCAGCGTTATGAGTTTTTGGGAGTGCAGCGTGAAACGAGCCGCTGAGTTATTCTTAGCAATGCTAATATTACTTGCGCCACCAGCACTAGCGGCCGAGTTGCCAGCGTGTGAAAACGTCGCGGCTTTGAATGACGCACATATTCAGTCTCTCTCGCTAGGAATGTCCAAAGAGGAAGTCCTTTTCGCAATGCGTACAGGCGAATGTTCTGTCTTAGGAAAACCAGAGAAAGTCTCCTCATTTAAAGTAGGTTCCGATCTTGTAGAAGTGCTGTGGTATAAATCAGCGTCAGCGTCTGGTTTAAAACCAATTTATATTAAAAACGGCAAGTACGGTGGGCAAAAAATTGGCTTCATCATATTACCCAGCACCGGCTCATAACCATCCGCAGCAATCGCAGCCGTTGGCTGCTGGGACTGTAAAACCCTGCGGGTTTTCCAGCCCCTGTGCGCAGCGTTAAGTTTTCCGAGGAATCTCATGCCACGTTCATTGTTTAAAGCGCGATTTTTAATTGCATTTATATTTGTTTTAATTTGCGGTTGTGTTTCAGTAACCGAGCCTGTCTCTATGGGCGATGGCCGTTACATGATCACGCTTAACGCGCGCGGCGGTTTTAGCAATGATGGCGAGCTTTTATCTCAGTCAATCACTCGCGCTAATACTTTCTGCGCATCAAAAGGCCAAGAAGCAGAAATACTTGATACTCAGCACTCTGGCGTTCAAATGTGGACACCCCAAAACAATCAAGTAGTTTTCCGCTGCCATGAGTCACACAAGTAATATGCAAAAACTTAAAAAGTGATATACGGACCGCAGGGTCCGTTCTATTACACTGTTAGATTTTTATCGAGTTCGGCATGCGCATTAGGATTAAGGAAGATTGGTTGCTTATTTTGGTTTTCATCATTGGGGCCTCATTTTTTTTATTAATTGGCTACCAGAAGATGGGAGCTTGGATATTCTCTGCGATATGGTTACTGACGTGCGTTTACTTGTACGTCAAAGCCGCAAGGGCTCGGTGGTGTAAATCTTGTAGCACTGACTGCAATCTTATCAATACAACTAAAGATGGGTTTCGCACATACCAGTGCCCTCAATGCCGCAAAGAGACACATGTATATCCATTCGGCCAAGGAGATGCTGGTGGCGCATAAATCTAACAAGGTGCTCAAGTTCGCTCCGGTCCTGGGGGCCTCCGCTGGACTGCAAAACGCTGGCGCGTTTCGCAGCCACTTAGCTTGTCGTTAGCTGCTATGGGTCGAGATATGCTTAGCCCCCAACAAAAAATGGATGCGGCGTTTGAGAATTACCTTGCACTCTCAAATGTATTGAGAGAGGACTTGGAAGTGCTTTTAGATTCGGAAACCGACTCCCAGCCTTGGCGACGAAATTTCATTCGCGCTTGTGCCGCTATCATTGAAGGCCACGTCCACTGCCTGCGAGAACTGTGTGCTGTTAGCTTCGAGTGTGTAGCGCCAGAAATATCTGGAAAGGAAGCCGAAGTAATTCGCTCTGAGCAAAACTTTGGTGCTAGTGACCGAATAAAGCTGACTCTTAGAGCGGCGTACAAACTATTTGAGCTGCAGCCGGCTCCAAATTTTGGTGGTCCCGAATGGCCGAGGGCCCAGCGTATACTCAAAAAGCGTCACGGGCTAATGCATCCAAAAGCACCAGAAGACTTGGAGGTATCCGATGCCTTGTGGTCAGAACTAAAAGAAGACGTTGCTTGGCTCGTACTACAGCTGTTTAATTTCATGTCCGACCTTCAGGCAAAACATAGCAGCTAAAAAGTAATATACGGACCGCAGGGTCCGTTCTATTACACTGTTAGGCATCTTGAGATGAGCACCGGCTACGAATCGGAAATTAGCGATATAACGTACCTCTTGAAAGTTGCGTCTGACTTGCATCGAGAGCAATTCGAAAAGCTTATGAACATACGCATCAAAAGCGAAAAAGGTGGGAATCGGTTTTTCGATCAATCCGGCACCGAAATTTCTCTTTCGGAAGTACACCAAAGAAGCCAGTCCAATGTTGAAATTCAACGCAGCGTTTATAACCTTTGGATGTCTTATGCCCGCTAGAGAGACGTGCTTTCAAAATTCAATGCCTAACAAGCGACTGTGATCCCAAAGCAAGCCTTCTGTAAAAATAATTACGTCATTTGCCACGCTCGATCATCGCGCACCATTGCATTCAGAATCGTGATCATTTTATGCATGCACGCAGTGATAGCGACCTTTTTGTGTTTACCGTTTTCAACTAACCGCGTGTAGAAGCGTCTCATTACTGGATTGTGTTGAATGGCACTGAGCATCGCCATGAACAGCACGGTTCGTATGGGTGCTCGGCCACCACGAATGCGGCGTTTGCCTTTTAGGTTGCCGCTGTCGCGATTGATCGGCGCCAGGCCACACAACGCCGAAATCTGTCGATGGGTTAACTGACCCAGTTCGGGCAACTCACCGAGCAGCGTGAATGTCACGCCGTCACCGATACCCGGCACGGAGCTTAATAGCTCGTAGGTATGGTGCCATTCGGCCACAGCTGCCACGGCTTTCTCTAATTGCGCATTCACCCAGGCAATTTCTTTGTCGTAGATTTTTATCACTCGCGTGTGCGACGCCTGCAATGCTTTGGTGGCTTGCTGACGACGGTTCAGCTCCTGCGTGCGCGCCTCATTCAGTTGACGCTTGCGTGCCAGCAAATCCTTTACCTGCCGTACATTTTGACTAGGCAGCGCGCGCGGCTCCGGTTGCAACACCGCACCGAATTGCGCGATCAAGCGCGCATCGAGCTTGTCTGTTTTGGCGAGCAATCCCTGCGCTTTAGCAAATTGCCGCACGTGTGCGGGCTGCACCACGATGACCGGCAAACCTTTTGTCATGCAAGCCTCTACCAGCACTCGCTCATAGCCGTCGGTGGCTTCCACAACAATACGTGCCAATTTATATCGCCTGAGTGTTGCCAATAAGCATCGAATATCTTGCTCCGCATTAGCGATTTGCCAATGCAGATCTAACTCATAAATAAATATATCGAGCGTGGATTTACCGACATCGATACCGACATTTCTGAAATGATTTTTGCTGTTCGCATTGGCAGTTGTGTTCATAACTCACCCTTGCTACATTCGAGCTCGAGGCTCTTTCGACTGTTCGAGTTAAACGTAGAATCAGCAGAGCGCCCCAGCTTGTTAACGGGCTAGCAAATTGCTGCACCATAAAAGCAACGGGCTGCTCCGCTGAAAACCTGTTGCGGCAGGTTTGGGCCTCACCATATCGCTTTTTTCGGTGGCAGGGATGACTCGAAATTCATCATACAAGCAACAGCAGTTGCCATGCTTGCATTAATTTTTGAAAATCAAAAATGAGTTTCCGCGTTGGTTTCAGATATTGTTGCTAACCGCATGGGTAGAATTGCTTATTGTTTTACCTCTCGAAATTGCATGAAGACTTAGCCAACTAGTTGGAGCAGCACGCTGATGCCTAAGCATCGAATCTTCACTACAGAATTCTCTAAGGTATACCCACTATACGTTCAAAAAGCGGAACGTAAGAATCGCACTAAAGATGAAGTTGACCAGATCATTTGCTGGTTGACGGGCTATAACCAAGCGGGATTGAAGAAGCAGATTGAACAACAAAACGATTTTGAAACCTTTTTTGCTCAGGCACCCGCCATCCACCCAAATGGCTCGCTGATCAAAGGCGTAGTGTGTGGTGTCCGCGTAGAAGAAGTGGACGATCCACTCATGCAGAAAATTCGTTATCTAGATAAGCTCATTGATGAGCTCACAAAGGGAAAGGCAATGGAGAAAATTCTGCGGTGATGCAGCGCTAACAATTCATTCAAGTCGCCTCCGCCTGGCTGTGCGGCTTTGCAGCTAATCCGGCTTAAACGTTATTTTTACCGACGCTGCGCTGCGTTTCGCATCGCCGTGAAATACCGCTTCGATATTATTGCCATCGGGATCGATGACGAATGCGGCGTAGTAGCCCGGATGGTAAGGACGCTCGCCGGGTGCGCCATTGTCTTTGCCACCGTTCGCTAATGCGGCCTTATAAAACGCATCCACCATCGCTTTGTCTTGCGCCTGAAAGGCCAAATGATGTCGACCCGTTAATGCGCCTTGCGCGGATTGGCTATCGCGTGTCGAAACAAAAAATTCATCGGCCCAGAAATAATCCTCAGCGGTACCTGCCATTGGAATTTTCAACACGTCGAACACGGCCTGATAAAACGCCTGGCTGGCTGCGAGATCCTTTACAACAAGTTGAACGTGATCGATTAAACGGCCGCGATGAAGTTCCTGCGTTTCCATGATGAGCTCCTGTTCTTCGAAAGATGGGACACACCAATGCTAACGCGCATGTGCACGCATGCGAAGATGACGCTGCGCAATTTTCAGAATTGCGTGGGCTGAAGCACAAGCTCGACTTGAAACTCGATCAAGATGTGCTTGAGTCACTTCATGATATGGAAGTCACTGGCGGGAACCCGACCTCATTGTCATTGGTCGCAACCAGGAAGCCGGCCACTTCAGCTTCTGTGATATCAAACCTTAGGTCTGCAAAAAGGAGACTTTTATGAAGTTAGAGATCACAAAAAAGCCCGTCGCAAAAACAGAAATGCTCATTCGAAAACCCGTCGCAGATGTTTTTTCGGCTTTCATCGACCCCGCCGTCACAACCAACTTCTGGTTCACGAAAAGCAGCGGTCGTCTCGAAGTGGGTCATGAAATCATGTGGCATTGGGAGATGTATGGCGCGTCTACGTCAGTGCTCGTAAAAGCCATCGAGCCCAACAAACGAATTCTAATCGAGTGGGACGGATACAGTGGTCGCACCGTGATTGAATGGAAATTTTCCGCGCGCGCGGATGCAACGACATATGTCGTTATCACCGAGTCTGGCTGGACGGGTAATGGAGACGAACTCATCAAGTATGTTAGCGAATCGACTCAAGGATTCACCTGGACACTGGCAGGCCTCAAAGCCTTCCTTGAACATGGCATCAAATTGAATCTTGTCGCGGATAAAAATCCGGATGCGCACAAGGATGGCTGGCAGCAGACTTAAATTTATTCACGCATTAGCAAAAATTTTTATGTAGCGGGAACGGACTTATTTTATTTTTATCCAATTCCCGAAGTGCTACGCATAAGCTGGTGCTTCGATCAGAGTAGCGATTAGTTCAACTGAAGCGCGGCTTACTTAATAACAGAGCATCACGTTGAATAGGAGAACATCATGGATAGTGTTTTAAAAGATTTTAAGCATTTCATGAAACAGCGCGAAGCCGCATCCCAAGCATTTGTAAACGGTGATAACGGCCCGCTCAATAGTATTTCGACGCATGTTTCGCCGGCCACTATTTTTGGCCCTAAAGGCGATTGCATTGCCGGCGCTGATAAGGTCAATGCGGCCAATGCCAATACTGCGAAACATTTTGAAGCGGGCAGCGAAAATTCTTTTGAAGTACTGCAGCTAGCAGCAAGCGGCGACGTTGCTTTTTGGGCGGGCATTCAACGCTCGACCGTAAACATACAGGGGAAGGCACATGCCGTTCCGATGGATTTACGCGTGACTGAAATATTTCGTCGCGAGCGGGGTGAATGGAAATTAATTCATCGTCACGCCGACCCGCTAAACCCCGCACCGAAATAAACCGGTCGCCGCCACCATGAAACTTGTTATCAATATTGATGTGCCAGATTTGGACAGAGCGATTCAATTTTACTGTGCTGCCTTTGATCTGAAACTCAACCGTATTTTGGATGAGGATGTCGCGGAGCTATTCGGCGGACCCGCGCCCATCTATTTATTGAAAAAAGATCCTGATTCGGACTGCAGCAATACGGTCATGGAAAAGCGTCGCTATGCGCGGCATTGGACGCCGGTTCATATCGATGTTGTGGTGGATAACCTGCAGCACGCGCTACAGCGTGCACTTAAGGCCGGCGCTGTTCGCGAAAGCGAATGCGTGGAATGGCTGGGCTCGAAATGCATCACGCTCGCCGATCCCTTCGGCCATGGGTTTTGTTTGATCGAATTTGTGGCGGAGTCGTATCGCGATTCCGCCGGCGCGCGCTAACCGCCATCCGCGCCAAATTGTCATTGCTTTTATCGCTGCAATCGTGGTCAATGCCGAGGTTTGTTTGGCCTGAGAGAGTTTGCGTTAGATGAAAGTCCCCAAGCGTCTTGAACCGCTGGTCGAGGATGGACTCGTCGATGAAGTGCTGCGGCCGCTGATGAGCGGTAAGGAAGCGGCGGTATATGTGGTGCGCTGCGGTGCGGAGACGCGCTGCGCGAAGGTATATAAGGAAGCGAATAAACGCAGCTTTCGGCAAGCGGCGATTTACCAGGAAGGTCGCAAAGTGCGTGGCAGCCGGCAGGCGCGCGCAATGGCGAAAGGCTCCAAGTACGGCCGCAAGGAACAAGAAGATGCGTGGCAGAGCGCCGAGGTCACCGCGCTGTTCCGGCTTGCCGCCGCCGGCGTACGTGTGCCGAAGCCGTACGATTTTCTCGACGGCGTGTTGTTAATGGAATTGGTGGTGGATGCCAATGGCAATGCCGCGCCGCGTCTGAATGATGTCGATATGGATGCCGCGCAGGCGCGTGTGCATCACGAATTTTTAATTCGGCAGATTGTATTGATGTTGTGCACGGGTCTCGTGCATGGCGATTTATCCGAATTCAATGTATTGCTCGGCGCGGACGGCCCGGTGATTATCGATCTACCACAGGCGGTCGATGCGGCGGCGAACAATCACGCATTCGATATGCTCGAACGCGATGTTGGCAATATGGCGGCGTATTTCGGCCAATTCGCGCCGGAGTTGAAGACAACAAAATATGCGAAAGAAATGTGGGCGCTGTACGAGGCTGGTCAACTGCATCCCGATGTGGCGTTGACCGGCATATTCCACGAGCCGGAAGTGGAAGCGGATGTCGAGGGAGTGCTGCGCGAAATCGAAGCGGTGCAGCGCGAAGAAATGCGTCGATTGGCTGCGCTTGCTGCCGCCGACAATACTGATGCTGAACCGCCACCGCCGTGGGCGTGACGTTTTAACAATAAAATCTTACACATAAAAAAGCCGCCCAATGAGGCGGCTTTTTATTTGTCGAAATTTATTTTTCGAAAAAATCAATCGGCTTTAACGCCTTCGACCTGAATCTGCAGTTTTACATCCATGTTAAAGCCATACGCTTCACCGTAACTTACGCCAAAATCGCTGCGCTTCAACATGGCTGAGGCATCGGCGCCGCACACTTCTTTTTTTAGCATCGGATGTGGCATACATTTGAATTGATTTATTTTCAACGTCAGCGGTTTGGTAACGCCATGCAGCGTGAATTCGCCTTGCGCTTCGGTCGGCATATCGCCTTTGAATGCGGTGAATTTGCCTTTGTAGGTTGCGGTTGGATATTTTGCGACATCGAACACTTCATTGCCCTTTGCGTGCTCATCCAACTTCGCATTACCGAAGTCGATTGAATCGGTTTGCACTGTGACATCGATGGTGCCGGATTTCGCTGCGCGATCGAGCACTACCTGTCCCGAGCTTTTGGTGAACTTACCGCGCCATACCGATAAGCCACCAAAGTGATCGGCTTCGAAACTGGGGTAGGTATGATTCGGGTCGAGGTTATACGTAGCGGGCGCTGCGGCAGCAGTATTAATCATGGCAGCAGCGAACAACGATGCGATCAATATTTTTTTCATGGTGTGGTCCTTAAAAAATAAATTGAGTGAAATTAGCGATCAGTAATGATGTTGAACTTGATGATGATGTCATCCGCGAGCGTATCGGTATCCTTCCATTCGCCCTCGCCGATGTTGAAATACAAGCGTTTAATCAGCAGCGAACCGCTGAACGTTTGAGTTTTTGCATCCTGCTTGAAATCGATCGGCACATTCACATCGAGTGACTTGCCCTTAATGGTTAATTTTCCCTGTGCCTGCAATTTGTTGGCGCTAATCGGTTTGATAGCGGTAGTTACGAATGTGGCCTGAGGAAATTGCGCAGCGTTGAACCATTCCTTTTTTTGCACTTCCTTGTTGTATTCGGCATCGCCCATATCGAAGCTGGCGACCTGCAATACCAACTGCGCTTTGGCGGTGGCTGCATTTGCCGCATCGAAATCGATTTGACCGCTGAATGTTTTGAATTTGGTGTCGACTGCCACCCCCAATTGTTTGAACGTGGCAGTGACGCTGCTCTTGCTCGCGTCGATCGCACCGGCATTAGCGATAAGCGCGTTCGCAGAAAAAATTATTGCCGCAAATAGTTTGATGATTTTCATTGTCCTTGCTCCAAATCAGTTCCCGTTAACCACGACGCGGCAACATGCGCCGCAGAATATCGTCGCGATCGATAAAATGATGTTTGAGCGCCGCGAGCACATGCAATGAGACCAGCGTACCGAGCGTAATATTCAAGAGGTAGTGAAGATTTTTTAATAGGGGTTTCCATTCCGGGTTTGGCTCGATCAATACCGGCAACGGAATAATGCCGAGATAAACCACTTTGAAACCGGCAGCGAGGCTGTAGAAATAACCGGATAACGGCACCGCGAAGATCAGGAAATACAACGCGTAATGCGTGAGATCGGCAACCGTCTTTTGCCATGCCGGCGTACTGAGCGGCAACGATGGCGCCGGATGCGACAGCCGCCACAACCCACGCAACATCGCCAATGCCAACACGGTGACGCCGAGCCATTTGTGATAATTGAAATAACGCAATTTGGTCGGCGTGACGCCAGGCATATCGACCATGGTCAGTCCGAGCAAAAACGTCGCGATGATTAGCACTGCCATCAACCAATGCAACGCGATGGCTACGGGTGAATAACGAGTGATGGCGGTATTCATAAGAAGTCCCTATTTTTATCGGTATTAAATGACCTGCACCGCTTCCGTGAACGCTAAACGCGGACCGCGCGGGTATAGATTGTCGTGATCGCCGTAGCCGATATTAATCAAAAAATTGGAGCGGTAACCGCTCTCTGCAAAAAATTCGGCATCGAGTTTTGCGTGATCGAAGCCGGACATCGGGCCGGTATCGAGACCGAGCGCACGCGCAGCGATGATTAAATACGCGCCCTGCAACGAACTGTTGCGAACTGCGGTATCGGCAGCGAACTGCGCATTGTCAGCGAACATGGCGCGGGCTTGCGGTGCGGCGGGAAATAATTCCGGTACGCGTTCGTAGAATTTCGGATCGTACGCGACGATCACCGTCAGCGGCGCGCTCATGGTTTTATCGACATTACCCGCCGCCAGCGCGGGACGCAGCCGCTCCTTGCCCGCTGCGCTCTGCACAAACACAAAACGCGCGGGCTGCGTGTTCATGCTGGTCGGTCCCCATTTCGTCAGTTCATAAAGTTGCTGCAACTGCTCCGGCGCGAGCGCGCGCGGTTGCCACTGCGTATGGGTACGCGCAGCGGAAAATAGCTGCGCTATCGGGACTACTGGAATTTGTGCGTTCATAAATTCTTCCTCTTTCACTATTAAGCGCGCGCATTTACTACGCGCGGATCGCCGGTAGATCGAACCAAAGTACTTCGCTGTCCGCTGCGAGCTGAATGCGCGGATTCTCTTCTTCGACATACGCCGCCGCATCGCCCACCGCCATCGACTGACCGCCGATGAGCGCGGTGCCGTGCACGACCTGCGCGAAACCGATGCGATTTTTCGCCAGCG
>Ga0268265_10001637_pt1 | contig 18361 bp, 13 predicted proteins | sample KBSSwiS52_FD_190355 | JGI IMG/M metagenome (GOLD analysis project Ga0268265, IMG submission 190355) | Switchgrass rhizosphere microbial communities from Kellogg Biological Station, Michigan, USA - KBS Switchgrass S5-2 (SPAdes) (version 2) | ecosystem: Host-associated > Plants > Roots >... | reverse complement strand
CAACCAGCTCGCCTACTGCTACCTGCTGGTGCCGGAGGACCGGGTGCTCTCCGAGCCGGCGCGCAAGCGGCTGGCGGCGATCCGCGAGTTCACGGACCTCGGCGCCGGCTTCCGCATCGCGGCGCGCGACCTGGAGATCCGCGGCGCCGGCAACCTCCTGGGCGGCGAGCAGAGCGGCCACATCACCGCCGTGGGCATCGAGACCTATCTCAAGCTCCTCGAAGAGACCGTGCGCGAGCTGCGCGGCGAGACGGTCGAGGAGGCGCCCTCGACCGCGATCGACCTGCCGGTGCCGATGTCGATCCCGCAGGACTATGTCGAGGACGCGAACCTGCGCATGGAGATCTACCGCAAGATCGCCGCCTCCGAGGACGCCGAGACCGAGATCACGGCCGAGCTGACCGACCGCTTCGGCCCGCTGCCGGACGCGGTCTCGACGCTGATCGAGGTGGCGTCGCTCAAGCGCCTGGCCGAGACGCTGCGGGTGCAGTCGATCTCCAGCAAGGGCACCGAGCTGATCATCCGGTTGCGGCGCGACGCGCGTATCGATGTCGACCGGCTGATCGAAATGGTCTCCACCCGGCCCGGCGCGAGCTTCAGCCCGACCGGCGTGCTGACCCTGACCGCCCGCGGGGCGAGGGAGATGCTCGGAGTGGCAAAGGAGACTTTGCGGGAGCTGGCGCAGTGAGACCTCACTCTCAGAGGCTCTGGCCGCTCATCCTCCTTGTCGCCTGCAACCGCCCCGAGCCCCCGGCCCCGGACGTCGTCGCCCGCGTCGGCGACCAGGAGGTCCGCTACTCCGAGTTCGAGGAGTACGTGGCCCGGACCGCGGGCGACTCGGACGGCGTGCTCGCGAGCGACGTGCTCTCCCAGCTCTTCGACCAGTTCCTCGACGAGAAGGTGCTGGTGCGCATGGCCGGCGACCGCGGGCTGCTCCGGTCCGCCGGACGCGGACCGCGGAACGCCATCGACGCGCTCCTCCGCAAGGACGGCGAGGAGGAGCCGGCGGAGGAGGAGATCGCCCGCTACTACGAGCGCCGCCGCCAGGACTTCGTCCGGCCGGAGCGGGTGCGTCTGCGCCAGATCCTCACCGACGACCGCGCCACCGCCGAAAAGGCCCTCCAGCGGCTCGCGGCCGGGGATGACTTCATCGAGGTGGCGCGGCAGCTCTCCCGCGATCCGAGCGCCCAGACCGGCGGCTACCAGGGCGAGCTTTCGCGGGAGGACCTCCCCCCGGCTTTCGCGGACGTGATCTTCTCCCTGAAGCCCGGGGAGGCGAGCCGGATCGTGCCCGCGGACTACGGGTTCCACATCTTCCAGGTGATCGACCGGCCCCCCGCCGGAGTGGTGCCGCTCGAAGATGCGCGGGAGGAGATCGTCGAGCGCCTGCGGCAGGAGCGGGCGGACCGCCATCTCGCGGAGCTGGTGCGCGAGGGGCGCACCCAATACAATGTCGAGGTCCACGGCCGGAATCTTCCCTTCAACTACAAGGGTTCTTATCTCTGATGACCACAAAGAGACTTCTCGCCCTCGCCTTCCTTCCCTTGCTGCTCCTGCCGGCCGCGCTCCGCGCCGAGCTGGTCAACAAGGTCGTGCTGCGGGTCAACGACCAGATCGCCACGCTCTACGACTACGAGCAGCGGCGCGCCGGCATGGCCCAGGAGATCCTGCGCCAGCAGGACCTCTCCACCGAAGACCGCCGCCAGCTCATGGCCCAGGTGGGCGAGCTCGCCTTCAAGGACATGTTCGAAGAGCTCCTCCTGGAGTCCCGCGCCGAGCAGATCGGGGTCGAGGTCTCCGAGGGCCAGGTCGACCAGCAGGTCGCGCAGATGAAGCAGGGCTTCGGCATCGAGACCGACGAGCAGTTCGCGGCGGCACTGGCCCAGTCGGGGATGACCGCGCCCCAGCTCCGCGAGCGTCTCCGCCGCGACCTGCGCGCGCGGGAGGTGATGGGCCGGGAGGTCCAGAGCCGCATCAAGCTCGACGAGGACGACCTGCGGCGCTTCTACGTGAAGAACCGGGACCAGTTCCGCCAGCCCGAGCAGCTCCAGCTCAAGGAGGTCGTGGTGCTGGAGGAGGGCGGCCTCCCGACCGCCGAGGAGCGGGCAGCGGTGGCCGCCGAGATCCGGCAGGCCGTGGCCGCCGGCAAGCCGCTCGCCGACGCCGTGGCCGAGCACGCCCAGAAGGGGCACACCAGCAACGTCATCGACATCGGCTGGGTCTCGCCGGGCGACCTCGATCCCAGCCTGGAATCGGCCGTCTGGAAGCTGGCGCCGGGCACGCTGAGCGAGCCGGTGGCGGGCCGCGGCGGTCTCCATGTCGTCCAAGTCGTGGAGCGCAAGGAGGCGCGGATCCCCGCTTTTGCCGAGGTGCAGGAGCAGATCCGCATGCGCGAGCAGCGCCGCCGGATGCAGGAAGAGATCGCGGTTTACATGGCCGAGCTGGAGAAGAAGTCGCTGATCGTGGCCGAGCCGCCGCCCGGAGCCGAAGGGTTCCGCCGTCTCATCGGCAAGCGTCCGCAGTCGGAGGAGGAGCGGCTCGGTCTGAACGAAGCCCTGGTGCCGGACACCGCCGATCCCGCGGCCGGGATGAACCCGGCGACGACCCCCATGCAGGACTCCACGTCGGGTATGCCGGGCGCCCTGCCCGAGCCCAAGCCGACTGACAACACGCCGCCGCCGGTCGTGGAGGCTCCGCCGCCCGCGGAAGAGCCGCCCCCTCCGCCTCCCGGCCGCTAGGCGCGCAACAAAAAGGAGCGCAGGTCCGTAGGGAAAGGGATGCGAAATCCAATCCGAGCCACGGTCCTGCTCTCTCTGTCCGTCTGCTTCCTGTGGGCGGCCCTGCCGGCCCGGGGCGAATCGGGAACGATCTATCGCTACGCCACGACCCTTCCGCACGGGCAAGGGACCGGCGACGAGCTGCTCTTCGTGAGCGGAAGCCGCGTGGAGGTCCTTGCCACGCAGCGGAACGGCGGCGCCGGCCTGCTGACCGTCTTCGAGATGGCGGGCCCGGGCCCGGGCCTGTCGCCCGGGGTCATGAAGGTCTGGGAGGTCTCCGGGGACCGCCGGGCGTTCCTCGGGACGGTCGAGTCGCTGCCCGGGTGGAAGACCCTCCGCATCGAGATCTTCCCCTCCGGCCGGCCGGCCGAAACGATCGCTGCTCCGGTCCTCCCCTGGACGTTCTCCGAGGCGCTCTCGACCCTGAACCTCGACTTGAACATCCGCTTCGCCGAGATGGGCGACCCCAAAACGGGCTTCATGGTCGGCCTCGTCCGCCCGAACCGCGAGCCGAACGAGCCGCCCCTCCGCTTCGGCCCGGTGAAGTTCTCCTGGATGGCGGACGAGGAGCGCGGCGGAGCGCCGGTCCGCAAGTACCGCCTGGAGGGCGAGGGGCTCGAGACCGGGGGCGGCTTCGTGTGGGCGCGACGCGGCGAGGAGCCCCGAATCGAGGCCCTGGAGCTGGATGCCGGCGAAGAGCCGGAAGGCTTCAAGCTCCAGCTCGTGAGCGTCCAGCCCCTGGACTCCGCGGGCTGGGAGGAAACGAAGCGGGCGCAGCTCGGCACGCCAGCCTCTACCGGTCCGGTCGAGGCGGCCGAGGTCAGGCCGCATCCGTGCCGGGTGCCGGGCCTGGACCAGGAGGTGTTGTGCGCCACCTATCCGGTCTGGGAGAACCGCGAGACCCGGCAGGGGCGGAAGATCGGCCTGAACATCGTCATCCTCCCGGCGCTCGGGCCGGACAAGCAGCCCGACCCGATCTTCGAGTTCGGCGGCGGCCCGGGGGAGGGGATCGTGAGCCTCGCGCCCTGGTATCCCGAGACCCTCCGCCGGAACCGGGACGTCGTGCTGATCGACCAGCGCGGCACCGGCCGGTCGAACCCGCTCGACTGCTCCTTCTATGGCGAGCCGGTCGACTTCCGCCGCGCGGCCGGGGAGCTGTTTCCGGTCGACGAGATCCGGAAGTGCCGCGCGAAGCTGGAGAAGATCGCGGACCTGACCCAGTACACCACATCCATCTTCGCGGACGACCTGAACGAAGTCCGGCAGTGGCTCGGCTACGACAAGATCAACCTGAGCGGCGGCTCGTACGGCACGCGCATGGCCCAGGTCTACTGGCACCGGCATCCCGAGACCGTGCGCAGTGTGGTGCTCGTGGCCGTGGTCCACCCGGGCCTGTACCTCCCCCTGCGCCACGCTTATGCCGGCCAGCGGGCGCTCGACCTGCTGCTCGCCGAGTGCGCCGCGCAGCCCGAGTGCCATGCCGCCTACCCCGACGTCAACGCGGACCTGAGAGCGATCAAGAAGCGGATCGACAAGGGCGTGACCGTGACCGTCACCAACACGCGCACGGGCGAGAGGCAGGAGGTGCGGCCGGCCTGGGGCATGGTAGCCGAGGGCATCCGCTTCCTCCTGTACGGCCAGGGAGGCGGGAGCCTGCCGCTCCAGATCCGCAGGGCTACCCAGGGGGACCTCGCGCCGCTCATCCAGATGGCGATCGAGCGGCGGCTGGGCATCGACGAGGCCCTCGCCATGGGCCTCAACTTCTCGGTCACCTGCGCCGAAGACCTGCCCTTCATCACCGAGCAGATGATCCGCAAGAATACGCCGGGGACCTACCTCGGCGACTACCGCATCCGGCAGCAGAAGGCGGTCTGCGCGAACTGGCCGCGAGGGAAGGTGGAGAAGGTCCACGAGCCCGTGCGTTCGGACGTGCCCGTGCTGCTGATCTCCGGCGAGCGCGATCCGGTCACCCCGCCGGAGCAGGCGGAGAAGGCCTCGCGCTACATGACCAACAAGCTGCACGTGGTCATTCCGCGCGGCAGCCATGGCGGCGTGGGAGAGTGCACCGACAACCTGATCCGCGACTTCCTCGACCGCGCCTCGGTCGAGGGGCTCGACCCCTCTTGCGCCGCGACCGCTCTGGGACCGGTGACGTTCATGATGCCCTAGCTCCTCAACCTCCCCTCCTCCTGCCGTGGGCTCCTCGCTCCGAGGAGCCCGCCGTCGTTTTGGGGGCCGTTCCGGGTTCAGCGCCAGGGGCGCTCGAGCCGGAGCTTCTGCAAGTCCACCTGATACAGATCGCCCAGGCCGTTTCCGGGCGAGTTGAGCTGGCGCGACAGAGCCTCATAGCTGAGGGCCTTGTCCGGCGGCGTGACGGCGAAGGTCCGCCGCGTGCTGGTAAAAATCAGCGTCCGACCGTCCGGCGTGACCTTGGCGCCCACTTCGAATGCGGGGGAGTTGATTGGCGGGGGTAGGTTCGCCGCCGGGGTCCAGGCTCCGTCGCGGAGGTAGCTGACCCAGAGGTCGCCGCTCCCCTGCCCTCCCCTGCGGGCGGCCATGAAGATCAGGACGGTGCCGTCGGGGGAGATCAGCGGCTCGTACTCCTCGCCCGGCGAGTTGACGGCATCTCCGAGGTTTTCGGGCTGGGCGTACTTGCCATCCACCAGCCGGGCTCGCCAGAGGTCGGTTCCTCCTTTGCCGCCCTCGCGGTCGGAGCCGAAGTAGAGGGTGCCGTCGGCTGCGAGCGTGGGGAACCACTCGGCTCCTGGCGAGTTGATCGGCGCTCCCAGGTTGCGCGGCTCGCCCCAGCCCTCTCCCTTCCTCTCAACCATCCAGATGTCCAGGTCCTCCTTGGGCTTGCCGTCCACCGGCCGGTTCGAGATGAAGTAGAGCTTCGATCCGTCCGCGGTGACGAACGGGTCGGCATCGCTGTAGCGGCCCGAGAAGGGGACGACCTCGGGGGTGGTCCAGTTCCCGTTGCGGAGGTGCGACGCGACGATCGTCCAGTGATTGAAGTCGGCCGTGTTCTTGAGGAAGTAGAGCGTCCCGCCGTCCGGGGAGAAGGCGGCGTGGGACTCGTACTCTCCGGTCGAGATCACTCCGGGGGCGAAGACGGTTGGCTCAGAGGCCGCAAGTCCAAGAAGCAGGAGGGCGAGGATCGGTTTCATCTCTTCTCCGAAGCTCGCGGCTTCTGCCGCAGCCGCTTCAGCAATTGAATCTGCCCGGCGTGGTAGATGTCGTGAAACACCACACCGGAGACGAGATCGTCGAGCCGGGTCTTGCTGCCGGGCGGGATCTGGTCAAGGGCTTCGTCGGACAGGCCCGCAACCGCTTCGCGCAGCTCGCGGTGCATGCGGCCGAGCAGGGCGAGGTCCTCCTTCCAGGCCTTCTCGTCCGGGCCGCCCTCGGGCCGGCGGAACCAGTTGCTCCCCTTCACGGGGAATCCACCCCGCTCGCCGCCGCGGAGACGGCGCAGGACGGAATACTTCCAATAGGCGGCGTGAACCGCCAGCTCCCAGATGTTGTGACGGTCCGCGGATGGCCGCCAAGCCGCCTCCTCGGCGCTTAAACCGCGGAGCGAGCCCCGCAGGTTGGTGCCATGCCAGGATCTCTTGTCGTAGGCCTGATCGATCAGGCGCAGGAGCACGGCGATGCGGGGGCCGGGCGGCATGCGATCCTCCTCAGCGGACGATCGTCTCAGTTCACCGTCGAGCCGTGTAGCGCCCTGCCGAGCTCACCCGCTCGTTGGCCGGCACCTGCTGCGGCGCTTGGACCGGTTGTGGGGACAGCCTCTGCTGCTCCTTGAGATCCGAATAAAAGGCCTCGAAGTCAAAGTGATAGCGCTCCATTTGCTCAGCTCGCAGCCGATCCAGCTCTTCGACAATAGGGTCGATGCTCATTGGGGATCTCCTAGCAACTCTTCAGGGGTGCAGATATACGGCAGAGTCAGGCCGAAGCGCTCGGAAATCAAAGCGACCCGCGGCAAGATCTCCGCATTCGCAATGTGTGTGCAGTTCCACGTCAGAAGGTAGTCGACCCGATGAACGGCGGCCGTCCCGATGTGAAGCGCATCAGGGTAAGCCGTCTGAGGGAGAAGCCCTTTCTGGACGATTGCCACAGCCAACTGCTGAGCTGCGTCGGTCACCTCCAGAAGTGGAATCCCCTCGAGGAGCGCCAACCTGCGGCGCGCCATCTCCGGGTTTCCCAAGCGGGCCTCATTGACGACGTGAAGAGAGGTGACGAGATCGAAATCGGTACGCCGGCGTTCCCACCAGTCCAGCGAGATCTGCTGGTGACCCGCTGCGACGACATCCCGGCTCGGCCTGGCCGTGAGGTAGCTGACCACGGATGTCTCAATGTAGACCCGAGCCTTCATGAGGGGATGCTAGCACGCCCACTCCAGCCTCTCCCGGGCGGGGACAAGCCCCGCCCCTACGGAGAAGGATTCTTCGGTTTCAGAATCAGCTCCCGCCCCGCCAGGTAGAGCAGCCCGGCCAGGATCACGAAGGGGATCAGCGACAGTGCATCCGCCGCCGGCCCGTTGAAGAACGGGTTGACGGCTTCCATGTAATGGGTGACCCGGTCGGTGAATCCGGTCAGGACGCCGGCCATGATGGCGATGAAGATGCCGGCGATGGCGCCGCCTGCGATGTAGCCGGAGGCCATGAGGACGCCGGGGCTCTTGTCCCCCTCGGCGGCGAGCTCTTCCTCGGTCAGTTTGCGGTGCGCCAGCTTCCTGCGCAGGTGGAGGTCCACCAGCCAGCGGACCAGGCCGCCAACGAGGATCGGGGACGAGGAGGAGAGCGGCAGGTAGACGCCCACGGCGAAGGCCAGGGAGGGGATTCCCGACATCTCCAGGACGATCGCGATCATCACGCCCAGCAGGACCAGACCCCACGGCAGCTCGCGGTTCAGGATGCCCTTGATGATGTAGGACATCAGCGTCGCCTTCGGCGCGTCGAACTTGTCCACCCGCTGGCCATTGGGCCGCGTGTCGTGGACGCCGTTGATGCCCGGGTCCACGAGGTAGACGGGGACGCCCTGCGCGTTGACCAGGTAGCGGCCGGCCGGGCCTCCCTGTTCGTCCGTCTTGTGCCAGACGCGGTAGGTGCCCGAATCGCCGGCGGCCTGCGGGCCGGAGAGCTTCTCTTCCTCGAGCGTGGAGAGCAGCTCGGCAGAGACGCGGAGATTCGGCGCGGCGACCGGCACGTAGACCGTGCCCGAGTTATTGAGGACGAGGAGGATGGGCGCGAGCAGCAGCGCCGAGGCGGCCGAGCCGACGAGGATCGAGAGCTGCTGCGCCCGCGGCGTGGCCCCCACGAGGAAGCCGGTCTTGAGCGACTGGGCGATCGTGCCGCCGTTCGACGACGCGATGCAGACGATCGCTCCCACCATGAGCGCGGTGACGTAGTAGGTCGGGCCGGTCCAGCCGAGGATCAGGAAGATCAGGCAGGTCAGCAGCAGCGTCGCCACGGTCATCCCCGAGATCGGGTTCGAGGACGAGCCGATCTCGCCGGTCAGGCGGGCCGAGACCGTGACGAAGAGGAAGCCGAAGACGACGATCAGGATCGCTCCCAGCAGGTTCATGTGGAGGGACCGGAAGGCGAGGATCAGGATCACCATCGCCAGGCTGCCGAAGACGACCACCTTCATCGACAGGTCGCGCTCGGGGCGTGGCAGCTCCGCTCTCGCATCGCGCCGTCCCTTGCCGAAGTCGGAGAGACCCGCGCGGATGCCGTGCAGGATCGTGGGGAGCGAGCGGAACAGGCTGATGATGCCGCCCGCGGCCACGGCTCCGGCGCCGATGTAGAGGACGTAAGCGCTGCGGATGTCGTCCGGGGTCATCTCGGAGATCGGCATGGTGCCGGGCGCGATGACTCCGGCCGTGGCCGAGCCGAAGAACTTGATGGCCGGGATGAGCACCAGGTAGGCGAGGACGCCGCCGGCGCACATGATCGAGGCGATGCGCGGGCCGATGATGTAGCCCACGCCCAGCAGCTCGGGCGAGATCTCGGCGGCCACCGAGCCGGCCGCGAACGGCGGGCCGAAGACCTTCTCCGGGATGTCCTTCCAGGTCTTGAAGGCCGCCATGGCGGTCTTGTAGAGAATGCCGATGCCAAAACCGGTGAAGATGGTGCGCGCGCCCAGACCTGCTTCGTCGAGCGAGATCCCGGCGCCATGGCGCGAGGCGATCGCCCGCTCCTCGGGCGAGGCCGCGGCCTTGAGCACCTCGGCGCAGGCCGTCCCCTCGGGGAACTTGAGCAGGCCGTGCTGCTCGACGATCATGGCCCGCCGCAGCGGGATCATCATCAGGATGCCGAGCAGGCCGCCGAGGAGGGAGACCAGGATGGCCCGCAGGATGTCCAGGTCGAAGCCCAGGATGAGGACCGCCGGCATGGTCACGCCGATGCCGAAGGCGAGCGATTCGCCCGCCGAGCCGGCGGTCTGCACGATGTTGTTCTCGAGGATCGAGGCGCCGCGTCCGCCCAGCTTCTGGAGCAGGCGGAACAGGGTCACCGAGATGACCGCCACCGGGATCGAGGCGCTCACGGTCAGGCCGACCTTGAGCACGAGGTAGAGCGAGGAGGCGCCGAACACGGCGCCGAGCACCGTTCCCAGGATCAGGGGGAGGATTGTCAGCTCGGGGAGTGTGACCTCGGCCGGGATGAAGGGCCGGAAGGCCGGAGCCTCCTCCGGGGGAGGCTCCAGGATCGCGACCTTGTCGGGAAGGGTTTCGGGCGTCGACATGGCGAGGACCCTAGCACACGGTCCTCGCCTGCCGGTTACATCATCGCGACCGGCGGCGCCGGCTCGTCCGGGTGGCCCGCGTTGGCCAGGGGCACGCGGATCAGGATGAAGGCGAGGATGGCCATCACCACGAGCCCGAAGAGGTACGACGGCGCCTTGAAGATCTCGGGCAGCGGCCATTCGAAGAAGTTGAAGGTCGCCGTCAACAATCCCATGAGCGCTTCGCCGGCGATCAGGCCGGAGGCGACCAGCACGCCGACGTTCTCCACGCGCGCCTTCTGGGCCTCGTTGAAGCCCCGGCGCTCGCGCATCGTGTCGGTGGCGCCGCGGATCATGCCGCCGACGAAGATCGCGAAGGTCGTGGCGAGCGGCAGGTACATGCCGACCGCGACGAGCATGGGGCTGCGCACCTTGAACAGGATCATCGCGATGCCCATCAGGATGCCGACCACCACGAGAGCCCAGGGCATCTGGCCACCCACGATCCCCTGGGCGAGAGCGGCCATCAGGCCCGCCTGCGGCGCGGGGAGCTGGGGGTCGCCGAAGCCGATGCCGCCCGCCTTGATGTTACCCACGTGGAGGACCATCACGGGGAAGTACATGACGAGGCTCGCGCACACCACCGCGATCAGCTCGACGATCTGAATGGTGCGCGGCGTGCCGCCGAGGATGTAGCCGACCTTGAAGTCCTGGAGCAGCTCGCCGGCCACCGCCGACGACACGCAGACCACGGCCGCCACGCCGAGGACCGCCACGATGCCGCTCGTGCCGGACACGCCGAGCGAGACCATCAGCAGGGCGGCGATGATCAGGGTCGAGAGCGTCAGGCCGGAGATCGGGTTGTTCGAGGAGCCGATCAGGCCGACGAGGTAGCCGGACACGGTGGCGAAGAAGAAGCCCGCCAGGAGCATCACGATGCCGGCCACGATGGCCCCCATCACCAGGCCCGACATGTAGACATAGAGGAAGACCATCAGGACGAACACGACGGCGATGAGCGCGAAGACGGTTCGCGAGCTCATGTAGCGCTCGGTCCGCCCCACCGCCTCCTCATGGGCGCCCTTGCCGCTGAGCTCGGCGAAGGCCCGGCCGAGCCCGCCGAACAGGTTCTTGCGCATCTTGTAGAGCGTGAAGGCCGCGCCGACGAGCATGCCGCCGACGGCGATGGGCCGCACGATGAAGCGCCAGACGAGGGCGACCTGGCCGGCCCAGTCCTCGGGGTTCGCGACGTCCGCGCCCGGCGGGAGGAAATTCTGGAGCTGGGGTCCGAGGAGGAACATGAAGAGCGGCACCATGAAACCCCAGGCGAGCACGCCGCCCGAGAAGTTGAGGGCCGCGAGCTCGGGGCCGATGATGTAGCCGACGCCGAGGTAGGCCGGGCTTACGCTGGGGGCCGCGAAAGTGGTGACACCGCCCGTGGTCAGCGCGGGAGCGTCGGCGGCGGCCCCCAGCCGGATCTTGCTCAACCCGACGGAGCCGACCTTGAGCAGGAAGTCCTTGTCCGGGGCGAAAAGCTTGAAGACCCCGAGGATGTAGACCAGCCCGCCGACGCCCATGCTGTAGAAGAGGTACTTGGCCGCGCTCGCGCCGCGCTGGCCGGCCTTGTGGATCTCCGACGCGGCCACCGACTCGGGGAACGGCAGCTCGCGGTCCTCGACCATCACGCGCCGCACGAGCGAGACGAACAGGACGCCGAGCACGCTCCCGACCAGCATCAGGGCCGTGGACTTCCAGTACGCGTCCTCCGGCGCGAAGGACGGCCACGCGCCGGCGATGACGAAGGCCGGCAGCGTGAAGATGGCGCCGGCCGCGACCGATTCGCCGATCGAGCCCGCGGTCCGCGCGATGTTCTCTTCGAGGATCGACCCCTTGAACGCGCGGAGGACCGCCATGCTGATCACCGCGGCCGGGTAGGTGGCGGCGATCGTCACGCCGGCGCGCAGGCCTAGGTAGGCATTGGCGGCTCCGAGCACGAGCGTCATCAGGAGGCCGAGGAGCAAGGCCCGCCAGGTGAACTCCGTCATCGACACGGTCTCGGGAACGAAAGGCTGATGGCGAGGCGGTCCGGCGGGAGGCTTGGACTCTGGGTTCGCGTTCATCGGAGCCCTCTCAAATGAGATGTTTATGGCCGGGCGACTCTACCCCGCACGCCCGGGGCTGTCAACGCGATCGGCTCTGCTATCCTCCCCTGGAGTCTCCCCCGGAGGTGCCCATGCAGCCGTCCGCCTTCTCTGACCCCAAGCTGGAGTGCGACATCATCATGAAAGGCGGCATCACCAGCGGGGTGGTCTACCCGCTGGCGGTCGTCGAGCTGGCGAAGACCTACCGCCTGCGGAACATCGGCGGCACCTCGGCCGGAGCGATCGCCGCGGCTCTGGCTGCCGCGGCCGAGCACGGCCGGAGCCATCCCGGAGGCGGGTTTCCGAAGCTGGCGGAGCTGCCCGAGTTCCTCGCCGACCACCTGAAGCTCCTGTTCCAGCCGTCGCCGAAGACCCGGCCCCCCTTCTCCCTTCTCCTCACCTGGATCTCGCCCGGCGGGGAGGAGGAGGATGGCAAAGAGCCCGGGAGGCTGGCGAAGGTCCTCGCGTTCCTCAAGAAGCTGGCGATCTCGGCCCTGAAGCTAATCCGCTTCCATCCGATCGCGTTCCTGCTCGGCGCGCTGCTCGGGATCGCCCTCTTCTGGCTCGTGGCGGACTATCCTTCGGAGGGACAGCTCATCAGACCTCGGGCCATGACCCTGCGGGTGCTCTTCGCGCTCTTCTGGGGACTCCTCGTGGCTCTCCTCGTCTTCGCGTGGCGGGCGGTGAAGGCAATCCAGGGCAATGCCTTCGGCATGTGCAGCGGCATGCCGGCCCACGAGCCCTCCCGGGATCCTGCGCTGACGCCCTGGCTCGCCGGCCTGCTGGATCAGGTCGCCGGCAAGACCGGAGCTCCGCTCATCTTCGGCGATCTGTGGGGTGCCGGCGACCGCGTCGCCCAGGAGGAAGATCCACGCCTGCGGGCGATCAACCTGGAGGTGATGACGACCAACCTCACCTACGGCGCGCCCGTCCGGCTCCCCACCCGCAGCCGTGAACTCTTCTTCCACCCGGAGGAGCTCCGGCGCTTCTTCCCCGAGAATGTCGTGCGCTGGATGGAGGAGCACCCGTTCCCGCCGCGGAACGAAAGGGAGCGCAGGCACATCCAGCGGATCGTGACTGAAACCCCCTTCCGCCCGATGCCCGCCCCGGCCGACCTGCCGGTGGTGGTGGCGGCACGGATGAGCCTGAGCTTCCCGGTGCTCATCAGCGCCATCCCCCTCTACGCGGTGGACTGGACTCCGCGGGAGGACGAGCGCGACGAGAGCGAAGAGGGCGAGGAGCCGGCGGCCCCGGACCCTGCGCCCGAGCTGGCGCCATGCTGGTTTTCGGACGGCGGCATCAGCAGCAATTTCCCCGTCCACTTCTTCGACGGGCTCCTCCCCATGCGGCCGGCGTTCGGGATCAACCTGCGCCCCTTGAAGAAAGGCCAGGAGCCGGATCCGGACGAGGGCGAGAACGTCTGGTTCCCGTCGCGGGCTGGCGAGGCCGTGCTGCCGGTCTGGACTCCGATCACGAGCCTCTTCGGCTTCCTGGGAACGATCGTCCGCACCATGCAGAACTGGAGCGACAACACCCAGATGCGCCTCCCCGGCTACCGCGACCGCGTCGCGCACATCTACCTGAGCGAGCAGGAGGGGGGCATGAACCTGAGCATGCCGAGGCGGCGGGTGGAGAGGCTGACCCGGCGCGGCCGGATCGCGGGCCAAAAGGTGCAGACCCTCGACTGGGACGGCCACCGCTGGACCCGCTATCGGAGCGCCGTGGCCCAGCTCGAGGAGCGGCTAGGTCAAATGGAAGAGATCTACTCCGGCGGGTTCGAAGATTTCCTCGACGCGCACAACTCCAAGCAGGGGCGGTATCGGCGCCCGGACGCCTGGAAGAAGTATGCGATGCAGGCGACGGCGGACCTGATGGCCGTAGTCCGCTCCTGGCGCGCTCATCCGAAATACCGGCTCCGCGACAAACCGCCAAAGCCGGAGCCGGAGCTGCGGATCAGCCCGCGGCGGTAGGTTTCCGCCGCACCTGGTCGAACGTGCAGGCCTCGGGTTTCTTGTCCGGCCGCCAGCGCAGGAACTTCGTGCCGTGGCGGAAGCGCCCGCCGGAGAAGTGGTCGTAGCGCACCTCACAGACCAGGACCGGATCGAGCGGCTCCCATTCCGTCGATCGCCCCTGCGTCCAGCGGCTCGGTCCGCCCGGCGCCTTGCCGGTGAACCCGGTGCCTCCGCGGTGGGGCTCCAGGATCGGCTCCAGCTCCTTCTTCTCGTCGGCGGAGAAGCTCGACGAAAAGCCCACGTGGTCGAGCAGCCCGGCGTCGTTGTAGAGGCCGAGGAGGAGCGAGCCGACCCGGCCCCCCTTCTGCGCCCAGCGGAAGCCGCCGACCACGCAGTCGGCCGTGCGCATGCGCTTGACCTTGACCATGCCGCCGCGCTCGCCCGAGAGGTAGGGGGAGTCCAGGCGCTTGGCCACGACGCCGTCGAGGCCCTCACCTCCTATCCACCTTTCAGCCTCTTTGAGCTTCGGGGTAGCGGGGGAGAGCGTCATCTGTCCTCCTTGCGGGACCTTGGCGAAGAAGGCCTCCAGCCGCTCGCGCCGGTCTTCCAGGGGCAGGTCCACGAGCGATTTCCCGCGGCCGTCCACCAGGAGGTCGAAGACGTACAGGCTCGCCGGGGTCTCCTTCGCGAGCTTGCGGATGCGGCTCTCTGCGGGGTGGATGCGCTGCAGCAGGTCGTCGAAGGAGTCAGGAATCACGATCTCGCCGTCCACCACGAACGTCTTGATTGGAAGCTTGCCGAGCGCCTCCACCAGCTCCGGGAAGTAGCGGCCGAGCGGCTGGCCGGCCTTGGACTGGAGGAGCACCTGGTCCCCCTTGCGGAAGGCCAGGCAACGGAAGCCATCCCACTTTGGCTCGTAGAGCCATCCGGGGCCCGTGGGGATCTCCCCCTCCGACTCGGCTTCCCAGGGAGGGAAGGGCGGCTTCACCGGCAGGTCGATTTCGGGGAAGTCGCCTTCCAGGGCTTCGGCGGGTACCGCGGCAGCGGTTGTCTTCTTCGGCGCTTTCTTGGGCTTGGCGGCAGGCATGCCAGGGAGGAGTGCAAAAACGGAGCCTCAAGGTCGCCAGACCGTGACCGCCCACCAGCGGGTCTCATCCTCCAGCTCGAGGGACGGGTCTTCCAGAATCCACGCCACGCCGAGGCGGACGTCCAGGCCGGGGACGCGCCCGAGGGGGATGGGAGCGATGGACCAGCGCCACTCCAGCCCCGCCAGGGAGAGCCAGTCGCCCCGGGGGCCGCCCCGGGACCAGAGCCGGTGGCGCTCGAAGAAGATCGGGGCGGGCAGGAAACCCAGCGCCAGCTCGGCCCTCTGGCCCTCGTGCTCCTCGCCGAGCAGGGTCCCCGCCGGCAGCGCCGGCACGAAGACACGGCCGGCGAGGGCGCTTTCGGGCAGGAGGCTCGTCTCCGATCCCCCGAGCTGGAAGAGGTCGAAGGCCTGGCGGACGTCGGAGGAGGTGCCGCGGCGCCAGCTCAGGGAGAGCCGCGTGTCGTCGTGGGCCAGGGTGAAACGGGCGTGGCCGGTGGACCGGGACCAGCCGTCGCCGTCCGTGTTTCCCCCTTCCTGGACCGCGGCGATCCCGGTCTCCAGCCACCAGGAGCCCCGGCGGCGGAAGAGGGCGGCCCCGGCCGAGAGCGAGGCGATCTCCTGATCGAGGGAGCCCACCTGGCCGAAGAGGGTGCGGCCGTCGAGCCGCAGCGCGCCGCCGCTCCAGACCCGGTCCCAGCGGGCGGAGAGCTCGGCGCCGCGGCGATCGAGATCGCTCTCCGCCGCCCGGAAGAGATGGAAGCCCATCTCGATTGGCCAGCCCCGCCAAGCCGCGGCCAGCGCTCCGCCCTCGGCCTCGTCGCTCCCGGAGATCGCGCCGAGCGCCAGCCAGTCCAGCCGTCCCACCACGTCCCCGCCCCGCACACCCAGCTCGAAGGTGCCGCCGGACGACGAGGCGCTGCCGCCGATCAGCGGCAGCAGCTCCTGGCGTCCCAGGCCGTAGGGGCGCGGCTCCGGGACCTCGGCTGCCGCGAAAGGCTCGGGCGGAGTCGGGTCCGGGGGGCGGATCGCTGGGGCCAGCTCGGCCGGGAGATCGGGCAGCGCGGCAGCTCGGCCGGGGACGATCCGGCGGAGATCCAGCCCGTCGGGCTCCAGGGAGAGATAGAAGAGGCCGTCCGGAGACGGGGCCGGAGCGAAAGCGGCGCCCGCGGTCCGGGTGACGGGGCCGGGCTCTCCGCCATCCAGCGGGAAAGCCCAGACGTCGATGAAGCCGCGGTCGCCGACCACGGCGTAGACGGTATCCGGACCCCAGGCTGGAGCCGCCATGGTTCCGCCGCGGGGAGGAGCCAGAATCTTTTCCTCCCCGGTTGCCAGCTCCCGGATCACCAGCCGCCAGGCGCCCTCCCGGTGGCGGACGAAGGCGATGCGTGAGCCGTCGGGAGAGATCCGCGGCCGGTCGTAGACCTCCTCGACGGAGGGCGGCGTGATCTCCCGGACCTCGCCGGTCGCGAGATCGACCCGCACGAGCTGGGAGAAGCCGTGACGGTGGCGGACCGCCACGGCCCAGGCGCCGTCCGGAGACGGATCGGGGAAGCGCAGGTCGGCCTCGCGGGTGATCCGCCGGACCTCGCCGGACTCGGGAGCCCAGAGGAAGAGATCGGGATGAAGGAAGCCCTCGGGGTCCGGCTCGAAGCGGACGAAGAGGAGGGACTCGCCGTCCGGCATCCAGCGCGGCATGGCGGGCTCGACGCCGTCCCGGGCATGGAGCGTGTGGAGCGCCTCGCGCGGCAGCGGCTTCGTGCGCTCGGCGGGGACATCCTCGGGATCGCGCTCCAGGATCTCCTTGCGGCGCTCCTCCCACTCCTTCTCCGCTTTCTCGTTCGGCTCCGTGGACCAGACGACGAGGCGGTCCGGAAGGTCGCGGGACCCCAGGACGATCGCCAGGCGCTTGCCGTCCGGAGACACGGCCGGATCGCCCACGTTCCAGGAGAGGTCCTGCCAGAGCTCTCCTTCCTGCCCTTCACCGGTCCGCCGCTCGGCTTCGAGGGCCCGCCATGTGATCTCGGCGCGGAAGCGGTCATACAAGTCGGCGGGAGAGTCGCCGAAGATCCCTTCGAAGGCGTCGTCGAAGCTGCGCGCCTGGCGGGCGGTCATTCGGGACCAGAGCTTGCGGAGGCTCCCCGGACCGACGCGCTCCTCCAGCCATTCCAGGTAGGCCGAGCCCACCAGATAGGCCATGCTTCCGCCGAGCCAGCTCTGGTCGTCGTCGGCGAGGCGTCCGTAGCTAGGCAGCTTGCCGGCCTGGGCCCAGCGGCGGAGGATCCCGGCGCGCAGGTCGCTGTTGGGCCTCCCCGACGCGGTGAGCCGGCCCTCGACCACGGTGGCGTACCCCTCGACCACCCAGCGCGGAGCGCCGAGGACGATGGGGCTCACCGGCACGACGCGGGCGAGAAGCCGGCGCCAGGGATTGCGCGACGGCCGCAGCAGGTGGACGAGATGGGCCTCCTCGTGCACCAGGAGCAGCTCGGACCATTCCGAGTAGTGGCCGATCGTGGACTCCGGCCCCGGCGGGCTGGTCCACAGCACGAGCCGCGGCCATCCGAGGAAGGGCAGGGCCATGCCGTTGGCTTGCGCGACCGGATCGGAGACCAGGACGTCGACGGTCTCCGCGGGGGTGTACCCGATCTCGGCCGCCACCCGCTCGCGGATCGATTCGAGGCGCGCCGCCGACCGCCGCGCCCAGGCCTCGGACTCCGCCGGGTAGTGGACCCGGAAGTGAGGCGTCTCGATTGTGCGCCAGTCGGCGGCGGGGGACTGGGCGAGGGCGGGGGCGGCAATCAGGAGGGCGAGGAGGAAGGACCTCACCCCCTGTCCCCCTCTCCCATCTTCCTCCCAACCCCCGCCGGGAGAGGGGGAACGTTTCTGGGGCAGTCGTGCCTGACGGAGGCAAGGTTGCCTGAGGTGCGTCCCCCCTCTCCCGGGGCAGGTCGGGCGGGAGATGGGAGAGGGGGATAGGGGGTGAGGTCCTCTCACACCACCTTCGGCGGCAGGTCCCGGGCCACGGGGTCGTCCTGGAAGCCGTGGTGCTTGTGGTTGCCGTCGCAGAAGGGCTTGTTGGCGGACTGCCCGCAGCGGCAGAGGGAGACCACGGTCCGCCCTCCCAGCCCGTAGGACCTGCCCTCGGGATCGACGATCTCGATGTCGTCCCCCTCCACGCGGAAGGGGCCGTTCTTGTTGACGGTGATCTTCATTATTTTTTCTTCCTCCCGGCGCAAGAGTTTCTCAGGACGCTCCGGCCGTCAACCCCTCGCCCAAGGAAGCCATCTGCTCGATCGTGGCGCGGATGTCCCCGTCCGTGGTCCGCGGGTTGATCGTGCAGAGACGGAGAGCGGTGCGGCCGCGCAGGCGGGTCGAGGTGGCGATGGCGAAGCCCTCGGCGCGGAGGCCCTCCACGATTCCGATCTGGATCGCGTCCAGCTCCTCCTCCGTCCTCCCGGGGATCACGTAGCGGAAGCTCACGATGCCCATCCGGGCCGGGGTGGTCACCTCCCAGCATGGGGACTCGCGCAGGATGCGCTCCGCGGTCTCGGCGAGGTCGAAGCCCCGGTCCACGGCGCGGCGGAACGCGTCCATGCCGAAGACCTGGATCGACATCCAGAGCTTGAGCGCCCGGAATCCCCGGGTGAGCTGGATGCCGTAGTCGCAGAAGTTCACCGCCTC
>Ga0268265_10001627_pt1 | contig 18490 bp, 14 predicted proteins | sample KBSSwiS52_FD_190355 | JGI IMG/M metagenome (GOLD analysis project Ga0268265, IMG submission 190355) | Switchgrass rhizosphere microbial communities from Kellogg Biological Station, Michigan, USA - KBS Switchgrass S5-2 (SPAdes) (version 2) | ecosystem: Host-associated > Plants > Roots >... | reverse complement strand
GCGGCTTGGATTGCAGGAACCCGAAGCCTTTGTTGAGCTCGGCCGGAATCAGGTTGCGCAGCGAGACGTCGTTGACCAGACCAATCAACTGGATATGCCGCGCCGCCTCGGCGGCGTCGACGCCCATTGGCACGTCGTCGGTGACGACGACGACTTCGGCTTCGAGATCAATCCCCCAGTCTTCGCTGGCCGCAAGGATCGGATCGCGCGGACCGTAGAAACCCGAGCTTGTCGCCTGATACATCAGCGGATCGGTGTAGAAACTTTCCGGCACTTCCGCGCCGCGCGCGCGTCGCACGCGCGCGACGTGCGGAAGATACGCGCTGCCGTCGACGAACTCGTACGCGCGCGGCAACGGCGCTGCGAGCGCGCCGACATCGAGCGCGAACGCACCTCGCGCGCGACCGGCATTCAAGTCTTCCGACAACGCATTCAAACGCGGCGCCGCGTTGCGCCAGTCGTCGAGCGCGGCCTGCAGCGTCGGCGCGATGCCGCTCGCTTTCACCGCATGCTTGAGATCGCGGCTGACGACGATCAGCGTTCCGTCGCGCCCGCCTTCCTTGAGTGATCCGAGTTTCATGAAATTTCCCGTTGGCTGGTTTCGCCCGGCGCCGGCTTCTTGAGCACGGCGACGAGATTGGGATCGAGCGGCAGCTTGCGGATGCCGTAGAGACGCGCGATCGATCGTTCGATCCGACGCCGGCGCCACGCCATCCACGTTTGCCGCAGCGATCCGAGCGGACCCGCGCGCGACGGCACGCGGCATGGATTGGCAATGCGCATGATTTCGAGACCGCTCGCTACCGCAAGATATTCGATCTTGTACGTCGTCAGCGTGCTCTTGTGACTGAAATCGCCGTGCTGGAACACGCGCCCGAACGGACTCTGTCCATTGGGGAAGCGCGCCAGAAAAATACCGCCGTCGGCGAGCAGCGCGCGGATGCGGCGAAAGTTTTCGATGAGCTCCGTCGTGTCCCAGTGCTCGATCACGTCGAACGCGACGACGACGTCGAAGCGATGTCCCTTGTTCGCAAGATCGGCCAGCGAATCATCGAACGCGACGAAGCCGTTGCGCACAGCCGCTTCGCGCATGTCGGCATTGAGCTCGATGCCGGCAGCGTCGGCGCCTTCGGATTTCGCCCATGCGAGGAACGAGCCGTTGCCGAATCCGATCTCGAGCACGCGCTTGCCGCGCAACGGAAACTCGCGAAATTCCGCCGCGAAATAGCGCGCTTCCTTGTCGCTCGTGCGGAACACGCCGTCCCAGCGTTTCCACTCGGTGTAGCCCGCGTAGGGATCGGCGATGGTGCCGGACGGCTCGCTCACGAGCGCTCGCCGTCAGCCGCGCGGGGAACGGAAATGCTTGCGCAGATCGCGCCAGCAATCCTGGTAGTCGCGCTGGCGCGCGGGCGTGTCGATCGCCTGCTGCGTCGGATGGATCACCGCGCGCGTCTCGAACATGAAGGCCATCGTGTCGACGATGTGGTCGGGTTTCGCAACATCGGCCTTCGACGCCTTCTCGAAGCTCGCCGCGTCCGGCCCGTGCCCGCTCATGCAATTGTGCAGCGACGCGCCGCCCGGCACGAAACCGCCGGCTTTCGCATCGTAGGCGCCGTGGATCAATCCCATGAACTCGCTCGCGATGTTGCGATGGAACCACGGCGGGCGGAACGTGTGCTCGGCGACCAGCCAGCGCGGCGGGAAGATCACGAAATCGAGGTTGGCGACGCCCGGCGTATCCGATGCCGACGTCAGCACGGTGAAGATCGACGGATCCGGATGGTCGTAGCTGATCGATCCGATCGTGTTGAAGCGGCGCAAGTCGTACTTGTACGGCGCATGGTTGCCGTGCCAGCCGACGACATCGAGCGGCGAATGATCGATCGGCGCCGACCACAGGCCGGCCTGGAATTTCGCGATCAATTCGAAATCGCCATCGATGTCTTCATAAGCCGCGACCGGCGTCAGAAAATCGCGAGCGTTCGCAAGACAGTTCGAACCGATCGGACCGAGATCGGGCAATCGCAGGGAAGCACCGAAATTTTCCGCCACATAGCCGCGCGCCTCGGCGTCGACAAGCTCGACACGAAACCGAATCCCGCGCGGAACGACGGCGATCTCCTGCGGCTCGACGTCGAGGATGCCGAGCTCGGTTGCGATGCGCAGCCTTCCGTGCTGTGGAACGATCAGAAGCTCGCCGTCGGCGTCGTAGAAGAAGCGGCCCTGCATCGAGCGGTTCGCCGCATAAACGTGGATACCGCATCCGTTCTGCGCGGCGGCGCCACCATTGCCGGCCATCGTGAAAAGACCGTCGACGAAATCCGTCGGCGTTTTCGGCAGCGGCATCGGATCCCAGCGCAGCTGGTTCGGCGACGTCGCCGCTTCCTCGAAACGATTGTGGAAATGCGCGTGCTCGAGCGCTTCGAACGAGCCGTGCAACGCCGCCGGACGAATGCGATACAGCCAGCTGCGCCGATTCGAATGACGCGGCGCCGTGAACGCGGTGCCGGAAATCTGCTCGGCGTAGAGGCCGTGCGCGACGACTTGCGGCGAGTTCTGACCGACCGGCAGCGTGCCGGCGACGGCTTCGGTCGCGAATTCGTTGGCGAAGCCGGAGTTGTAGTGAAGATTCGACATGGAGACGTCCGGTGGCGGCGCTTCACGCCGCGAAATCGGCATCGGTGCGTTCCATCGCGGAACGCATCGACGAATCGAACCGCTTTTGCGTATTACAGCACGCCGCGCCGCATCTGATCGCGCTCGATCGACTCGAACAACGCCTGGAAATTGCCTTCGCCGAAGCCTTCGTTGCCCTTGCGCTGGATGATCTCGAAGAAGATCGGGCCGATCGCGTTCTGGGTGAAGATCTGCAGCAGCTTGCGCTGCTTGGTTTCCTTGTCGGCGTCGATCAGGATCTTGTTCTTCGACAGGCGAGGCACGTCTTCGCCATGGTTGGGCACGCGCACGTCGATGACGTCGTAATAAGTGTCGGGCGTGTCGAGGAACTGCATGCCCGCCGCGCGCATCGCTTCGACCGTTTCGTAGATCGTGTCGGTGAAGCACGCGATATGCTGGATGCCTTCGCCCTTGTACTCGTCGAGGTATTCGTTGATCTGCGATTTCGCGTCCGAGGATTCGTTGAGCGGAATGCGCACGAGGCCGTCCGGCGCGGTCATCGCCTTGGAGACGAGGCCGGTCTTCGAGCCCTTGATGTCGAAGTAGCGGATCTCGCGGAAGTTGAACAGGCGCGCGTAGTAATCGGCCCACTTTTCCATGTTGCCGAAGTAGAGATTGTGGGTCAGGTGGTCGATGAACGTGAGGCCGAAGCCCTTCGGATGACGATCGACGCCGGGGATGTATTCGAAGTCCTTCTCGTAGATCTCGCCTTTCGCGCCGTACTGGTCGATCAGGTACAGCATGCAGCCGCCGATGCCGGTGATGACCGGCGTATCGACCGCTTTGGTGTTTTCCTTGTCGCCGATCGCCTCGCCGCCGTTGGCGAGCGCCTGTTCGCGCACCCACGCGGCGGGCTTCTCGAAGCGGATCGCGAAGCCGCACGCCGACGGGCCGTGCTTGGCCGCGAAATCGGCGGCGAACGAAGCGGGCTCTTCGTTGACGAGGAAATTGCACTCGCCCTGGCGGTACAGCGTGATCTTCCTGGTGCGGTGGCGCGCAACGGCGCTGAAGCCGAGTTTCGGGAACAATGCATGCAGCGCCTTCGCGTCGGGCGCTGCGAATTCGACGAATTCGAAGCCGTCGACGCCCATCGGGTTGTCGAAGGTGGTGACCTGCATGCCGAGGTTGGGAGCGTTCATCGCAAACTCCGGAAAAAGGGTGCGGCGCAGCTTGCGCCGGCGCGGATTTCCTTTATAGTTTCATTTGAAACCATTTGCAAGGCTTGCCCCCGACGTGGTCGACCACACTCCGCTCGAGCTCGAACGTTTCCTGCCGTATCGCCTTTCGATCCTGTCCAACCGCGTCAGCCAGGCGATCGCGCGCGAGTATCAGCAGCGGTTCAATCTTTCGATGACCGAGTGGCGCGTCATGGCCGTGCTCGCGCGCTTCAACGGCGAGGGCATGTCCGCGCGCGAAGTCGCCGAGCGCACGGCAATGGACAAGGTTGCGGTGAGCCGCGCGCTCGCGCGCCTGACGACCAGCGGGCGCGTCAGCCGCGCAACGCACGGCGGCGACAAGCGCAAATCCGTACTGCGCTTGACCGCCAAGGGCTGGAAGATCCACGACACCGTCGCGCCGCGCGCGCGTGCGCATGAACGCGAAATGCTGGGCTTGCTGACGGCGGAAGAGCGGCGTGTGCTGGGGCAGATTCTGGATAAGCTCGCGCCGATCGAGTGATGTCTCCCCTCTCCCGCTTGCGGGAGAGGGGGAAGAAACTAGCGAACTCCGTGCATCAGCTTGTTGATCAGCGGCCCGATCAAGAACAAGAACACGCCGGCGCCGACCAGCGACCAGAATCCGAAGGTGTAACCCGAGAGCGCCGATTGCGTGGTCATGCCGCTTTCGCCGCTGACGATGCCGGCGAAGATGCCCGACAGGTTGTTGCCGATGCCGGTCGAGAGGAACCAGCCGCCCATGCCGAAGCCGACGAGGCGCACGGGTGCGAGCTTGGTCACCATCGAAAGTCCGATCGGCGACAGGCACAGCTCGCCGATCGACTGGATGACGTAGACCATGAACAAGGTCCAGAACGGGATCTTGCCGAAATCGTTGACGAGCTTGGACAGCGCGAACATCAGCAGCAGGAACGCAAGTCCGTTGAAGATGAGGCCGAGCGCGAACTTGCGCGGGATCGACGGTTCCTTGTTGCGCCGGCCGAGCCAGACCCAGATCACGGCGATCACGGGCGCAAACGCGATGATCGCGAGCGAGTTCACCGACTGGAACCACGCGACCGGGAACGGCCAGCTGCCGAACATGCGATTGACGATGTTCTGGGCGAGGAAGTTGAACGAGCTTCCGGCCTGCTCGAAGAAGCACCAGAACAGCACGTTGAACATGAAGATGATCAACATCGCGATCGCCTTGTCGCGCTGCACGGCGCCTTCGCGGATGCCTTCGATCATCAGCAGCACGCAAAGACCGATGAACATCACGCCGAGAATCCAGGCTAACGCGTTCGCCCCCATCGCGAGCAGCGCATAGACGATCGGGATCGCGACGAGCGCGCCGATCAGCACGTAGAGAACGTTTTTCTTCGAGGGATTTTCCACCGGCGGCCGGCCGATGCCGGCGAGCTGGCGCCGTCCGAACCAGAACCAGAAAAGGCTGAACAACATGCCGATGCCCGCGCAGATGAAGACCACCTTGTAGGCCGGCATCGTCTCGCTGCCGAACACTTCGTTGGCCAGGATTCCGGTCAGGAGCGGCGCTGTGAAACCGCCGAGGTTGATGCCCATGTAGAAGATCGTGAAGCCCGCGTCGCGGCGCATGTCGCTGAGCGCGTAGAGCTTGCCAACCATCGTCGAGATGTTCGGCTTGAAGAGGCCGTTGCCGACGATGATCGTCGCGAGGCCGAACTCGAACACGTGCTGCTCGGGCCATGCGATCAGGAAGAGTCCAGCCGACATGATCACGGCGCCAAGCAGGATCGAACGCTGATAGCCGAGGATGCGATCGGCGACATAGCCGCCGAAGATCGCGCCGGCGTATACGAGAGCCAGATACGCGCCGTAAGTGCGATTGGCGAACGCCTCGCCCGAGGAATCGCCGCCGAAGAATTGCGCGACGATGTACAGCGTCAGCGCCCAACGGATGCCGTAGAACGCGAAGCGCTCCCAGAATTCGGTCATGAACAGCATCCACAGCGGCGCCGGATGGCCGAGGCGCTGCGGGAATTCGGGTGGTGTTATCTCGGTGGCGCTCGTGGCGGACATGATTTCCCCTGGTTTCGATGTGCGCATCAAGGCCGTCATTCCGGCGAAGGCCGGAATCCAGCATTCGGACCGGGGAAAAGTCTGGATCCCGGCCTTCGCCGGGATGACGACGAACCTTGTGTCCGCGCCTCTTCTTATCCGTTGACCGTGCCGGAGTCAAACCGAAACCGATGCTGCGGCGCGTCGAAGAAATCCTAGGCGCCGATCTCGGTCCGTACGTCGATCAGTTCGGGGAAAAACGTCAGCTCCAGCGCCTTCTTGAGGAACGCGACGCCCGATGATCCGCCGGTTCCGCGCTTGAATCCGATGATGCGCTCGACGGTCTTCATGTGCCGGTAGCGCCACAGCTGGAAACTTTCCTCGATGTCGACCAGCTGCTCGGCCAGATGATATTCGGGCCAGAATTCCTTGGCGTTCTCGTAGATACGCTTGAACACCGGCACGAGGCCGGCCGTGCGCTTGTGCGCTTGTGAGACGTCGCGATCGATCAGGTCCTTCGGCACCGCATGACCGCGACGCGCGAGGTAGCGCAGGAATTCATCGTAAAGGCTCGGCTCGGCCAGCGCTTTGTGCAACAGATCCTTTGCGCCCGGATCGTGCTCGAAAAGCTTCAGCATGTCGGCGTTCTTGTTGCCGAGCAGGAACTCGAGCATGCGGTATTGCAGCGACTGGAACCCCGACGACGCGCCCAGCACGGGCCTAAATTCCATGTATTCGGACGGCGTCAGCGTTTCCAGGACGCCCCACTGCTCGAAAAGCTGGCGCTGGACCTGCTTGACGCGGGCCAGAATCTTCAGCGTCGTGTCGATGTCGTCGGCGCGAAGGCGCGCGATCGCCTCGCGCAGCTCATGGATGATCAGCTTCATCCAGAGCTCTGCAACCTGATGCTGCACGATGAAAAGCATTTCATCGTGGTGCGGCGGATCGCTCAGCGGCTGCTGCGCCGACAACAAGGTGTCGAGCTTGAGGTACCCGCCGTAGGAGACGCGATCGCGCAGGTCGAGCTCGATGCCCTGCTCCAGCGGCCGCAGGTTTTCCGGATCGATCATCGAAGGCACAACACGTGGTGGAAGACCTTTGAGTTTAACCGCAATGAAACGCGGCCGGGTCCGGATGCTGCATCGGGCCTTGCGCGGCGACGGCCGCGTTGCTTACTGTTCGAGCCCCGCCGCGCCGGAGCTTCGCGACCACGGGTTCCACGGACCGGCAACCTGTCTCATCCGCGCCATCAAGACGCCCCAGCGGAGGTTTCGTGTCGATCGCTGCCACCTTCGAGATCGAATATCTGCAATACCTCGACGCGGGCGGCAAGCTCGTCCGCGACGATCTGCCCGCGTTCGCGCGCGACGTCAAGCAACTGGTCGAGCTGTACAAGCTGATGCTGTTCGTGCGCGTGTTCGACGGCAAGGCGATCGCCCTGCAGCGCACGGGCAAGCTCGGCACATACGCATCGTGCCTGGGCCATGAAGCCGCGCACGTCGCGATCGGAAGCGCGATGGCCGAAGACGACGTCTTCGCGCCGATGTACCGCGAATACGGCGCGCAGTTCTACCGCGGCGTGAAGCCGCGCGAAGTGCTGCTCTATTGGGGCGGCGACGAGCGCGGCAACGATTTCTCCGGACCCGCGCACGATTTCGCCTGGTCCGTTCCGATCGCGACGCAGGCGCTGCACGCCGCCGGGGCCGCGCTCGCGTTCAAGATCCGCAAGGAACCGCGCGTCGCCGTCACCGTGGTCGGCGACGGCGGCTCGTCGAAAGCCGATTTCTACGGCGCGATCAACGTCGCCGGCGCGATGCAGCTGCCGCTGGTCGTGGTCATCGTCAACAACCAGTGGGCGATCTCGGTGCCGCGCAAGGCGCAGACCGGCGCCAAGACGCTCGCGCAGAAAGGCATCGCCGCCGGCATCGAATGCGTGCAGGTCGACGGCAACGATCTCATCGCGATGCGCGCGGCGCTCGATCACGCGATCAAGCGCGCGCGGCACGGTCATGGCGGAACGCTGATCGAAGCGGTGACATATCGCTTGTCCGATCACACGACCGCCGACGACGCGCGACGCTATCGTCCCGAGGCCGAGGTCAAGGAAGCCTGGGAACGCGAACCCTTGAAGCGCATCAAGGCGTACCTGGTGTCGCTCAACGCGTGGAGCGAGAAGGAAGAGGAAGCCTGGAAGGCCGACTGCGCGGCGCGCGTCGATGCCGAGGTCAACGCGTATCTGGAAACGAAATCGCAGACGGTCGAGGCGATGTTCGATTTCACGTATGCGGAGGTGCCGGCGGATCTGGCGAAGCAGCGCAGCGAAGTTCTAGCGGGCGAGAAACCCCATTAGCTGTCGTTCCGGCGAAAGCCGGGACCCATTTTGATCTTGAAAGCAGAAGCAAATGGATCCCGGCTTTCGCCGGGATGACGGTCGGAAGAAGAGCGATTTAAAACAATTTATGGCGCAAATCACACTCATCGAAGCGGTCACCCAAGCCCTCGCCTACGAGATGCAGCACGATGCCTCCGTCGTCGTTCTCGGCGAGGACGTCGGCGTCAACGGCGGCGTGTTCCGCGCGACGGTTGGGCTGCAGCAGAAGTTCGGCGATCTGCGCGTGATCGATACGCCGCTCGACGAGACGACGATCGCGGGGCTCACCGTCGGCCTCGCCGCGCAAGGCATGAAGCCCGTCGCCGAAGCGCAGTTCGAAGGCTTCATCTATCCGATGATGGAACAGATCGCGTGTCACGCGGCGCGCCTTCGCACGCGCACGCGCGGACGCATGAGCTGCCCCGCCGTGTTCCGCGCGCCGTGGGGCGGCGGCATCCGCGCGCCGGAGCATCATTCCGAAGCGAACGAGCATCTGTTCACGAACATTCCGGGATTGCGCGTCGTGATGCCGTCATCGCCCGGTCGCGCCTACGGTTTGCTGCTAGCCGCGATCCGCGATCCGGATCCGGTCATGTTCTTCGAGCCCAAGCGCATCTATCGCCAATACAAAGAAGAAGTCGCCGACGACGGCGAAGCGCTGCCGCTCGATGTCTGCTTCGTGCTGCGCGATGGAACCGACGTGACGCTCGTGACCTGGGGCGCGCAGGTGAAGGAAACGCTCGAAGCCGCCGACGCGCTCGGCGAACAAGGCATCAGCGCGGAGGTCATCGACGTCGCGACCTTGAAGCCGCTCGACTTCGACACGATCGCCGAATCGCTGCACAAGACCGGTCGCTGCGTGATCGTCCATGAAGCGCCGCGCACGGCGGGATTCGGCGCCGAGATCGCAGCGCGCGTCGCCGAGGAATGCCTGTACGACCTGCAGGCGCCGGTCGAGCGCGTGACCGGATACGACACGCACATTCCGCTCTATCGGCTCGAGATGAAATATCTGCCGAGCGTGGAGAAGATCGTTGCGGCGGCGAAGCGAACTCTGGCCGCTTCATGATCCGTTATCCGGGCGAAAACCGGATGACGAGAAACAGGACGAGACATCAATCATGGCAAACCTCAAAACCTTCCACCTCCCCGACCTCGGCGAAGGCCTGCCCGACGCGACCATCGTCGAATGGCTGGTCAAGGAAGGCGCGACGGTCAAGCTCGACGATCCGCTGGTTTCGATGGAAACCGCGAAAGCGGTCGTCGAAGTGCCCTCGCCGTTCTCGGGCAAGCTCGCCAAGGTGTACGGCAAAGCCGGCGACGTGATCGCGACGGGCGCCGCGCTCGCGGACTTCGACGTCGATCCGAAAATGCCGCAGCGCGCCGAAGCCGAAGCGACCGGTCATCATCACGTACCCGCGAAATCCGCGAAGCCGACGCCGTCGGGCAAAGGCGCCGGCACCGAAGCGCCCGATCGCAAGGGCGTCGTCGCTTCGGACGAAGGCGGCGAGATCGTCGAGAACGACAATGCGGGCCGTGCCGATGAAGGCACGGTCGTCGGCGCAATGCAGACCAGCGATCGCGTGCACACCGAACAGGCGACGAGCGTCGGCGGCGCCAAGGCCGTGCCGGCGGTGCGCGCTCTGGCGAAGAAGCTCGGCGTCGATCTCGCGCGCGTCGCGCCGAGCGGTGCGGGCGGCGTCGTGACGATGAAGGACGTGAAAGACGCCGCAGCAGCGGGCACTGCGCGCGTTGGCGCGACTCCGCAGCGAGCGACGCAAGCGTCCTCACCCGGCGCGGGTGCGCCGGCCTCTCCCGCGAGCGGGAGAGGCGAAAGGACGCAGCTGTCCGCGGCCGGCAAGCCGATGCGCACGACGCCGCCGACGATTTCGGCGACCGGACAACCCGAGCAGCTGAAAGGCGTGCGCCGCAACATGGCGCGCGTGATGGCGGATGCGCACGCGAAAGTCGTGCCGACGACATTGGCGGACGATGCCGATATTTCCGCGTGGCTTCCCGGCAACGACATCACCGGCCGTCTGATCCGCTCGCTGGTGCGCGCGTGCAAGGCCGTGCCGGCGTTGAATGCGTGGTTCGACGGCGAAAATCTTATGCGCACGCTGCACCCGCACGTCGACATCGGCATTGCGGTCGACACCGACGACGGCTTGTTCGTGCCGGTGCTGCGCAATGCCGACATGCTCGATGCGAACGGCGTGCGCGCGGCGGTGAATCGCCTGCGCGCGCAGGTCGAGGATCGCAGCATTCCGGCGTCGGAGCTTTCCGGTTCGACGATCAGCCTGTCGAACTTCGGCGTCTTCGCGGGACGCTACGCGACGCCCATCGTCGTGCCGCCGTCGGTCGCGATCGTCGCGGCCGGCAAAGGCCGTCATCAGATGACGCCGGTCATGGGCGGTTTCGAATCGCACCGCGTGATTCCGTTGTCGCTGACGTTCGATCATCGCGCCGCGACCGGCGGCGAAGCGGCGCGGTTCCTTAAAGCGATGCTCGACGATCTATCACTCGCGACCTGATAGCAAACTATGCCGATCGGGAAGAGCGTTTGCGGACAATTCCGCTCGCAACACCAATGACTCCAAAGAGAATGCTGACACTCAGCATAGGATTGCCGCGAAGCTTGCTTAGTATGTCGTCGACAACGGTCTTCTTCGATCCCGAGGGTTGCCCTTCGTAGCCTGAATCGAAGCGAAGCGAATCCAGCACGTCTAGAACGATCGGTTCTATGTAAGCCGGCTTAGCGCTATCTGCCAAGTAGAAGTCTAAGTGGACAATACCGAGCTTTCCCGGCTTGAAGACGGTTACGCGCCGAAATGCCTTACCCTCCTGCGAACGTGCGGGCTCAGTAGTCATTACGACACCACGCCTTTCGTCATAGACAAGTCGGCGACCCTCCTGGCCAATCCCACCTTCACGCGAGAGTTCGTCGTTGATATCGGCGGGTGTCCTTTGCGGCTCGAGGATGTGGGAAATCACTAGCATTGGTGGCCGTAAAGATTCACGAGCAGAAGCCTGGAAGGCGGCGACCATTCGGATTCCAATCGAGTCTGCTGCCGAATCTTGAATCGCGGCTTCCGAAGCTGGAATCCAGCCTGGGGGCGCGGTAAGTCGGTAGTGAAGGTCCGAGCTATGAAACGCCTGCGAGAGGTTGGCCGCGCAGGCGTTTCCTGCGATCAAAATCGCGAGCAGTGTGACTGCACATAGCCCAATCCTTCCATCGATACCGTATTTTAAGATTTGATGTGTACTGCCGAATTTTCTGCGGCGGGAAAGACATTGCGCTAGATAGTTCATGATTGCTTCCGATGCAGATATTTGTGTTCCTTCTGTTACGGAAAACGAAGCAAGATAACGCCAACTTGGTATCAGCTCTGGAGGGCATCATGCATCACAGCCGCCTCTGCACCATCGTCATCGATTGCCGCACCGACGATCTCGAGGCCGCAGCTAATTTCTGGAGTCAGGCTTTCGGCAAACCCGTCGCGAGCTACGACGTCGACGACGACGGCAAATATGCCGAGCTCAAGACCGGCGACGACGAGCCGATCGTGCTCGTGCAGAAAGTCGCGCACGAAAGCCGCGTGCATCTGGACATCGAAACCGACGATCTCGAAGCCGAGGCGAAACGCCTCGAAGCGCTCGGCGCGAAGCGCGTCGAATTCGTCAAAGATCGCTGGTGGGTGATGGAAGCGCCGACCGGTCAGCGCTTCTGCCTCGTGCGTCGGCAGCGCAAGGAATTCGGGCCGCATCTCAACGAGTGGCCCGATTGAGCCACATCAGGCCTTCCGATCTGCCGTCATAGGTCGGCGTCGGCCGGCCCGGCCTCGGCCGGGCCGACATAAAACTTTCATCATGTTTTCCGGCGCTTAGAGCACTCTTCCGCGCGCGGCCCAACTGTCGGATCATGCGCGATCCAGGCGCGAAAACGGCCTGCACTCGCATCGACCCTCGTGTATGATGCGCGCCCTATTTCATCCATTCATCCGTATAGAAGGATATTTGCCGCGATGAGCAGCTACCTCTTCACCTCCGAATCGGTCTCCGAAGGCCATCCGGACAAGGTCGCCGACCAGATCTCCGACGCCGTTCTCGACGCGATCCTCGCGCAGGACAAACGCGCGCGCGTCGCCTGCGAGACGATGGTCAAGACCGGTGTCGCGATCGTCGCCGGCGAGATCACGACCACCGCCTGGGTCGACATCGAGTCGATCACGCGCAAAGTCATCAACGACATCGGCTACACCAATTCCGAAGTCGGCTTCGACGGCCACACCTGCGGCGTCCTGAACCTGATCGGCAAGCAGTCGCCCGACATCAATCAGGGCGTCGACCGCAAGAATCCCGAAGAACAAGGCGCGGGCGACCAAGGCCTGATGTTCGGCTATGCGACCAGCGAGACGCGCGACTTCATGCCGGCCGCGATCTACTACTCGCATCGTCTCGTCGAGCAGCAGGCGAAAGTGCGCAAGGCGAAGAAATCGCCGCTGCCGTGGCTGCGTCCCGATGCGAAATCGCAGGTCACGCTGCGCTACGAGAACGGCAAGGCCGTCGCCATCGACGCCGTCGTGCTGTCGACGCAGCACGATCCTTCGGTCAAGCAGAAGGATCTGAAGGAAGGCGTCATGGAGCTCGTGATCAAGCCCATGCTGCCGGCGAAGTGGATCCACAAAGGCACCAAGTTCCACATCAATCCGACCGGCAAGTTCGTGATCGGCGGACCGGTCGGCGACTGCGGCCTCACCGGACGCAAGATCATCGTCGACACCTACGGCGGCTGGGCGCGCCACGGTGGCGGCGCGTTTTCGGGCAAGGATCCTTCGAAGGTCGATCGCTCGGCCGCGTACGCCGCGCGCTACGTCGCCAAGAACATCGTCGCGGCCGGCATCGCCGATCGCTGCGAGATCCAGGTGAGCTACGCGATCGGCGTGGCGCATCCGACGTCGATCTCGGTGACGACCTTCGGCACCGGCAAGATCAGCGACGACAAAATCGAGAAGCTGATCCGCAAGCACTTCGACTTGCGCCCGTACGGCATCCTGCAGATGCTCGATCTAGTGCATCCGATGTATCAGCCGACGGCCGCGTACGGCCACTTCGGCCGCGCGCCGTATCAGGTCAAGCTCGACGACGGCGAGACGTTCACGGCGTTCTCGTGGGAGAAGACCGACAAGGCCGATCTCTTGCGCGCCGAAGCGAAGATTCGCTAACCGAAATACCGGTGGGCCAAGGCCCACCCCCGCGCAATGAATCGGTGGGCTGCGGTCCACCTTGCGCCACGAATGGGTGGGCCTCGGCCCACCTTTTTGTTTGGCTTCCGGCCACGAGCGGAGTTGAAGTAGCCTACGCGGCGGAGCGAGGTGATTCGTCGAGGCTCCGTCTTCCGCGAGGTCGCCGCCGCATGCCAATTCCCCGTTTTCCGATTCGCGACAGCGTGCGCGCGCTCGCATTCACGCTCTCGGCCGCCATCCTCCTGGCCGCGGCTCCCGCGCGCGCCGAACGCCTCGAATCGCCGCTGGAGCTGATCTACGCACCGGACGTGATGCTGGTCGCCGGGCCGCTTATCGAGATCAATCCGAAAGGACGCATCGTCATCGAGCGCAAGGACGTCCTCGCCGGCAAAGAAAAACCGCCCGAGAAAATCGATGCGCGCGTGCCGATCGAGATTCTCGGCACGCTCAAGACCGGCGAGTCCTACGTCATCGCGTATTCGATGTTCCGGCGCGATCCGCGCAAGGCAGTGGGAATGGTAATGAACCCGGACGGCGCGGTCGTGCTGAGCAGCACCGGCATCGAGCCTGCGCTTTTCCGCGATACGCCGACGACGCGCGCATTCCTCAAAGCCGGGCGCAGCGAGCATGGCCGCGAATCGCGCAAGCTCCTCGATCTCGTGCTGAAGGCGCTCGGCGGCGACGACGCGCAGCTTGCGAACCTCGCGGCCGGCGAAATCTCTCTCGAGCCCGAGCTCGGCGAGCGCCTGAACGACAAGGATCGTGCCGCCATCGAGAAGGGCGCGCGCGACAAGGGCACTTCTTTACGTGTGCGCGAGGTGCTTTTGGAGGCTTCCTCCCGAAATCCCAAGCAGATCGGCGCCTGGTGGCAGCCCGCCGCGCTGGAGCTAGTGACAACTACTCCTGTAGACGGATATTCTGGTAAGGCTTCGGACCCTGTTTCCTTGATTCTGACGGCGCTCGAAGTGCTGGACCGGTACGCGATCAGGATTCCGCCTGACGCGCTCAAGCGTTGGGTCTGGAATCCGAACCCGCCGCTGGTCGAGCGGGTGTGCGTCATGTTGCGGCGCCAAGCGCCCGGCGAGGAACGATCGACCATCCAGCTAGCGCTGGCCGATCCGAAGCTGCCGGAGCAAACGCGCAAGTTCCTCAACGATCATCTGCGTCGTCTCGACCGGCTCGATGCACGAGTCAAGGCGCGGAAGGAAGGATCCGGTTGATCGTGATCTCGACGGCGGAATGACGGCCATCCGCGAATCGAGGACACCGTAAGCCGTTGCACGTTCCGTAGGGGATACCCGTATGGCTTTGCCGCGTTTTCTGCCCGCCGCGCTCGGCGTGGCGTGCCTTGGCGTATTCGGCGCCGCGTCCGCGACGACTCCGGATGCACATCCGACCGTGATCCACGCCAGCCGGCACGACGTATCCGCGCCGATGCGCGACATCGTGCGCAACATGCCGCCGTCGCAACCGATGGGCACCGAGGACGAACCTTACCTCGTGCCGAACATCCTCTTGAAGCCGAGCGGCAATCCGAATCAGAAGCCGTTCCTGCCGTCGATCCAGCGCGCGCCGACGGGCGTGCCGGCGCCGACGATCGATCTCAGCTTCGAGACGGTCAGCGCGGCAACGTCGGGTTGCGGCTGTCTGCCGCCGGACACCAACGGCGACGTCAGCGATCAGCATTACATCCAGTGGGTCAACACGCGCTGGGCCATCTACGACAAGACCGACGGCAGCCAGGTGCAGGGCCCGACCAATGGCAACTCGTTCTTCGTCGGCTTCGGCGGCAAGTGCGAGACGACCAATCCGGGCGATCCGATCGCACTGTGGGATCCGCGCGCGCAGCGCTGGGTCATGAGCCAGTTCGTCACCAGCGCGCCGTTCGCGCAGTGCGTTGCGGTGTCGACCACGTCCGATCCGCTCGGCACGTACAACCGCTACGAATTCGATTGGACCAACTTCGGCGACTACCCGAAGATGGCGGTGTGGTCCGACGACACCGGCAGCCAGGACGCGTATCTCCTGACCACGCATGAGTTCCAGGGCCAGGCCTTCCAGGGCGCCGCGCTGATCGCGCTCGAGCGCGACAAGATGCTGACCGGCGATCCGAACGCAGCGATGATCCGCTTCGGCGGCTTCGACGCATACGGTGTCGAGCCAGTGAACCTGGTTGGTCAGCTCGATGCTCCGGGCAACGCTTGCGCGTCGTACATGCATTTCGACGCGAACACGAGCGACTATCTCTTCTGGGATATGTGCCTGGATTGGGCGACGCCCGCCAACACGACGATCTCGGCCTCGCCGACGCGCCTCGCCGGCGCGCCGTTCGTGCCGTATTACAACGAAGTGCCGCAGCAAGGCACCGCCAACGGACTCGATCCGTTCGGCACGCACATCATGTATCGCGCCAACGCGCGCGCGTTCCCGGCCGATGCGCCTACGCGCATCTCGCTGGTCGCCAACCACGTCGTGCAGGGTGCCGTGCAACAGGGCGGCATCAACTGGGTTCACATCAACCTCGACGATCACGGCGCGAATCCGCCGACGCCGACGCCGCTCGACAAGACGATCATCGACCAGGGTACGTACGCGCCGGACGCCGACAACCGCTGGATGGGCGGCATCGCGATCGACGGCAGCGGCAACATCGGCGTCGGATTCTCCAAGTCGAGCGAGAACATCCACCCGCAGATCGAAATCACCGGCCGCTCGCTCGAAGACGCCGCCGGCACGCTGCGCGACGAGCAGAACTGTACCGACGGCATCGGCAACGGCTCGCAGACGAGCTCGAGCAACCGCTGGGGCGACTATTCCTCGATGAGCGTCGACCCGGTCGACCAGTGCACGTTCTACTACACGAACGAGTACTACCCGACCACGGCCAGCGCCTCGTGGCACACGCGCGTGTGCTCGTTCAAGTTCGACACCTGCGGCCAGCCCGACTACGCGCTCGTCGCCGAATCGCCGACGCGCATCGAGATGTGCGGCGCGACGGCCAGCGGCGATCCGACGTATTCGCTGCGCATCGGCGTGCTGAACGGCTTCACCGGAGCGGTCAGCCTCGCCGCCAATGGCGTTCCGGCCGGCGCGACCGCGAGCTTCTCGTCGAATCCCGTCAATGCGCCGGGCACGAGCATCTTGACGCTGACCAACGGCGCGGCGCTTCCGACCGGCGAATATTCGATCGGCGTCGACGGCACCAGCGGCGCCGACACGCGCAGCATTGCGTTGACGCTCGGCGTCTCGGCCACCGCGCCGTCCGCCGTGCAGCTCAACACGCCGACCGACGGCTCGACCGGCGTCAAGGTGCGTCCGACGCTGGACTGGGGCGGCAACGACCGCATCTTCGGCGACGGCTTCGACGGCACGCCGCTGCCGCCTCCGCCGGGCGGCGGCTCGACCGGTGCGTTGAGCTACACCGTCGACGTCGCTACCGATTCGGCATTCGCCAATATCATCGCCACCGCGAACGTCACGACGACATCGTGGACGGTTGACGTCACGCTCGACGCGACGACCCAGTACTACTGGCGCGTGACGCCGCACAACTATTGCGGCGACGGCCCGGTCTCGGCGACGTTCTCGTTCACGACCGGCACGCCGGGCGAATGCCCCGCGGGCACGACGATCTCGACGCTGTACGAAGACGACTTCGAGAGCGGCGTCAACGGCTGGACCGAGGGCGGCACCGGTGGAACAGGCTGGACGCAAGGCACGCCGCCGAGCGGCACCGGCATGAGCACGAACGTGTGGAAGGTGCCGGACAACACGGTCTCCAGCGATCAAACGCTGGATACGCCGGTGATCACGGTCCCGAGCGGCGTCGCCGGAGTGATTCTTTCGTACGACGCGTATCACAAGTCCGAGCAGGATCCGCCGACCGGATGCTGGGATACCTCGTCGATCGAAACGAGCACCGACGGCACGAACTTCACATACCTCGACGCCAGCCACATGTTCACCGACCCATACAACGGCACGGCCTCCGCCGGCGCGCCGCTGGCCGGTCGTCTGGCATGGTGCTACCCGGGTCCGGCAGGCTCGTCCGCGCCGACGCACTCGATCGTCGACCTCGACAGCTTCGCCGGCCAGAACCTCACGATCCGCTATCGCATGGTGTCCGATTCGAACACCGCGGCACCGGCGCCCAATGGCATCGTGATCGACAACTTCAAGGTCGAGATCTGCCAGTAACCTCTCGCTCGCGATCTCGCGGGTCTTTTACGCCGCCGTCCTTCGGGACGGCGGCGTTTCTTTTTTTGTCGCTGGCGTGACGGCGGCTCTTATCCTTCATTCCGATTGAGGCCGGAATTCAATTTCCCATTTGTCATTCCGGCGAAGGCCGGAATCCAGCTCCTTGCCTTCATCGCGGCTTATCGCCACGCCGTTATCCGGCGCCGCACCACGCCGTCATCCCGGCGGAAGCCGGGATCCATCTGCTGTTGCTCGTGTCTTCTGCGCTTTCGCGATGACCGACTCACGTCCCTGTGTTTTCCACTCGCCATCCTGGCGAGCGGGTCACTTTCTCTTGCTTGCCCAAGAGAAAGTAACCAAAGAGAAGGGCAGCCCGGGTGGGACGCCGGCTTCGCCGGTTCGCTGCGGGCGGCCGGGGTTCCGCTGACAGGACATCCTGTCCTGCTGCGGAATGAGCGCGATCCCTCGCGCTCACCCGCGCGTTCGCGCGGGCCTGGTCCGTCCGCCCTTCGCCGTCCCACACGGGCCCCGAGATCAAGAGACGAAGCTAAAGCGAGATGCTGGATTCCGGCCTTCGCCGGAATGACGGCGTGTGGCCTTCGGAATGACGGGAGGTTTTTCTCAGCGAGCGCAGCGAGGCGCCCGCTTCTGCGGACAGGACGTCCGCTTCTTTGCTCCTCCGGGGTCCCCCTCGGTCGCGGTGAGGGCGCGGAGGAAAAGCCCGTAGGGGCGCGGGCACGATGCCCGCGCGTTCGCTGCCGGCACAGGGACGTGCCGTCAGCGAACCCCGTAGCGCCCTCACGAAG
>Ga0268265_10001622_pt1 | contig 18537 bp, 18 predicted proteins | sample KBSSwiS52_FD_190355 | JGI IMG/M metagenome (GOLD analysis project Ga0268265, IMG submission 190355) | Switchgrass rhizosphere microbial communities from Kellogg Biological Station, Michigan, USA - KBS Switchgrass S5-2 (SPAdes) (version 2) | ecosystem: Host-associated > Plants > Roots >... | reverse complement strand
GCGATCGCGCCGTGGGTGACGGTGGAGCTGCATCCGTTCGAAGCGCAGGTACACTACGCCAACCTGCAAGCACGCAATTTCCAGGTTGGCGATTCAGCGTGGGTTGCGGACTTCAACGACGCGCGCCTGAGGACCCGCAAGCGGTGGCTGATGCGCCTGGCGCTAGCTGTGGCCACTGCGGCGATCCTCTATGCGCTCTGGTATTTCCTGATCGGCCGTAATGAGGTCAGCACCGACAACGCCTATGTCAATGCTGAGGTGGCCCAGGTGACGCCCGTCATCAGCGCCACGGCGACCGAGGTGCCGGTCTCCGACACGCAGGTGGTGAAGCGCGGCGATATATTGGTTCGGCTCGATCCAGCCAATTACGTGATCGCCTATCAGCAAGCCGCGGCCGAACTCGCTCGCGCGCGACGCATGTTCCGGCAAAGCTCCGCGATGAGCGAGGCGCTCGGCAGCCAGCTCGACGCGCGCCGGGCCGACATCGCCCGTGCGGAGGCGGAATATGAGCAGGCGCGCATCGATCTCGATCGTCGCCTTGCGCTGCAACCGTCAGGCGCGGTTTCCGGAGAGGAGCTTACCAGCGCGCGCAAGGCCTTCGCAGCCGCCAAGGCAGGGCTTGCGCAGGCTCGGTCGAACCAGGGCGCAGCGGCGGGCGAGCTCGCCGCCAACCAGGCGATGGTCAGCGGCTCCACCGTCGACACCGACCCAATGGTGCTTGCGGCGAAAGCCAAATTGGCCGGCGCCAAGCTCGATCTTGACCGCACCGTCATCCGCGCACCAATCGACGGCGTCGTCGCGCGTCGCCAGGTCCAGGTTGGCCAGCGCGTCTCGCAAGGCACTTCGATCATGACGATCGTGCCGCTGTCGAAGGTCTATATCGAAGCGAACTTCAAGGAGCGCCAGCTTCGGCGGGTCCGGCCGGGCCAAGCCGCGACGGTGACGGCCGACATCTACGGCGGCGACGTCGTCTATCACGGCCGCGTGGTCGGCTTTTCCGGCGGGACGGGTGCCGCTTTCGCCCTGATCCCGGCGCAGAACGCTACCGGCAACTGGATCAAGGTGGTTCAGCGCTTGCCAGTGCGCATCGCGCTGGACCCGCAGGAACTGGCGGCGCATCCGCTGCGGGTTGGCCTTTCCACCGAGGTCAAGGTCGACCTTTCGAGCAATTAGACGGATGACCGCACCTGCGCCACCCCCGCCTATGCAGGGTCCGAAATGGCTGTGGGCGAGCATTGCTCTCGCTTTGGCCAATTTCGTCGTCGTGCTCGACATAACGATCGCGAACGTCTCGATCCCGCACATCGCAGGCAACCTCGGTATCACCCCGAGCCAGGGCACCTGGGTCATAACATCCTACGCCGTGGCCGATGCGATCACCGTGCCACTGGCCGGCTGGCTCAGCCAGCGTTTCGGCGCAATTCGCCTGTTCGTCATCTGCATGTGCGGTTTCGGTACATTCTCGATCCTCTGCGGTAGTTCGATGACGCTGGAGATGCTCGTCATCGCCCGGATCGGCCAAGGTCTCTGCGGTGGCCCGCTGATGCCGCTGACGCAGATCCTGCTGATGCGGATAACGCCGATTGAAAAGCAGAGCGCGTCATTGTCCCTCTGGGCCACGACTGCCCTGAGCGGGCCGGCACTCGGCCCGATCGTCGGCGGCCTGATCAGCGACAACCTGTCGTGGCACTGGATCTTCTTCATCAATATTCCGATCATCCTGCTGTCCCTGTTCGGCGTGCTCGCGCTCATCCGCTCATTCGAAACCCCCATCATGCGGGTGCCCATCGACAGGATCGGGCTGGCACTGCTGATCTTCTGGGTCGGCGCGTTGCAGATCATGCTGGATATCGGCCGCGAGCACGACTGGTTCGCGGATCCGGTGGTCGTCGCCTTTGCGATCGCCGCTCTGATCGGCTTCGTCGCGTTCGTGATATGGGAACTGACCGAGGAGCACCCCGTCGTTGATCTGCGGGTGTTCGCGAACCGGACCTACTCGATCTGCGTCATCGGAATGTTTTTCGGCTTCGGAGCCTATTTTGCAGGCGTGGTGGTGATTCCGCAGTGGATGCAAATCTCGCTGAACTACACGGCGACTCATGCTGGCCTCGCCACCGGCTTCGCGGCGTTGGTCTCGATCGTAGCGACGCGCTTTCCGCCCCTGCTGGTCGCCAGAGGGGTCGATACGCGGATGATCATCTCCGGGGGTCTGCTGTGGATCGGCATAACCATGCTGCTGCGCATCAACTGGACCTCGGGCGCCGACTTCTGGACTCTCGCCTTCCCGCAAATAGCCATGGGGCTGGGCATGCCCTTTTTCTTCGTCATGGTGGCCGGCATCTCGCTGACCGCCGTAAAGCCCAGCCAGGTAGGTGCTGCCGCGAGCTTGCAAAGCTTTCTCCGCACGATGTCGATGGCGATCACGACGTCGATCGCGATGACCTTCTGGACCGACCAGGGGCGCGCCAATGGCAGCGACCTGGCAGCAAAGCTCAATCCGGGCCAGACGTTCGACACGCTTCAGGCAAGCGGTCTCCCGATGATGCAGGCGCGCGTCGTGGTTGCCCAGCTGGTGGACAAAGAGGCCGTCACCATCGCTGCGGATCGCATGTTCCTTATATCGGGGACGCTGTTGATCCTGCTCTCAGGAGCTTTCTGGCTGTTGCCAAAGGCCAAAAGACCGGCGGCCAGCGGCCCGATCGCTGCGCATTGAGATCCGCCAACCGAAGACAGGATAGGATCCAGGCCTGATGCACTCCCGTCGCCCGCTGCGTCGCGACGCACCGGAGCGAAAACCCTCTCTTGACCGACATTCTTGCCATGCAGCACCCTTTTCAGGCAGTCACGGCAAGATCGAATGAACCCGATCCCGGGCCATCGTGGGGCCTTTGTGAAAACGGCGCTGAAGCCAGACCTCTTCCTGCTGTTGCTCATCGGCGTCATGGCGGCTGCGTCACTCGCGCCGGTCAGCGGCGTTGCGGCGGACTACGTCGGCAAGCTGGCCGATCTCGCGATTGTCCTGCTCTTTTTCCTGCATGGCGCGAAGCTCTCGCGCGAGGCGATACGCCACGGCGCAGGCAACTGGCGACTGCATCTGATCGTGTTGGGATCGACTTACGCGCTTTTTCCAGCCCTCGGCGTCGCGCTCGCGGCGGCATGCTCGGGCTTCGTCGATCCGCTGCTGCTTTCGGGCCTCGTCTTCCTGACCCTGGTGCCTTCGACCGTGCAGTCGTCGATCGCTTTCACCGCGATCGCGGGAGGCAATGTCGCGGCGGCGGTATGCAGCGCCTCGCTGTCCAACCTGCTCGGCATCTTCCTGACGCCCCTGCTGGTCAGCCTCCTCATGGGTGCCGATGGAACGAGCATCAGCTTCTCCTCCGGGTCATTGCGAACGATCGTCCTTCAGCTGCTGATACCCTTCGTCGCCGGCCATCTTCTTCGCCCGCTGATCGGCACCTTCCTCGATCGCAACAAAGCGATCATGCAGCCCGTTGACCGGGGTTCGGTGCTGCTCGTCGTCTATTCGGCGTTCAGCGCGGCGGTGATCGAGGGCATCTGGACGAGGGTCGGGGGATTCGATCTGGTGGCGCTTCTGACCCTGAGCGCCTTGATCCTTGCAGTGGTGATGGGGACCAATCTGCTGGTGGGCCGGGCGATCGGCATGCCGCGCGAAGATCGGATCGTCCTGCTGTTCTGCGGATCGAAGAAAAGCTTGGTCTCTGGCGTACCGATGGCGGGGGCATTGTTCGCGCCGGCGCAGGTTGGGATGGTCGTCCTGCCGCTGATGATCTTCCACCAGCTCCAACTGTTCGTCTGCGCCTGGTTGGCGAGCCGCTATCATCGCGAGGGCCAAGCGCCGGCCGCCGCATAGGCTGTGGGCCGTCCTGCGAGCCGACGGCTCACGCCGTCCAGTTGCTCCTGAAGCGATTCTCCGCTCAGGCGAGGCGCCCCGGAACGGAGAGAGCTTCCTCAACGAGCCTGTCGTCCGCCGCCATTGCTTCCCAGGGGAAGACGAACCAGCGCTTGTCCGATGCACGGTCGATGATCTGCGACCAATAGTCGACCGCGACCTTCGAGCGCAGGTTGTTGAGCAGCACCGCGAACCGCAGATTGTTCTCGTCACAACCGCGGCTGCCGAGGATATCGCGGATATAAGCGATGGTATCGCCGCTGTCGTTGATGTCGTCGACGAACAGCAGCCGCGTGCCGGCCGCGCTTTTCGACGCGACCTTGCCGAGCAACTCGTCGGCGAAGCCAGACTCTCCGGAACTGTGATCGATCGAAAGCATCGGCAGATCCAGCCGGTGCGAAATATACACCGCAGGGACCAGCCCGCCGCGCCCGATGCCGACGACGAAATCGGGCTGCCAGCCGGCGGCCCTTATCTCGTCCGAAACCGCCTTGATGTCTGCAACAAAGCTCTCATTGGTTATCGGGAAAAGTTCGGGATCGGACATGCGGGGCGGTCCAGGGCGAAACCTGCGGAAAGCCAGGATAACGGTGCCGTTTCGCGATGTCGAGATCGGGACCGGTCGGTCGGCGCCAAACCCGGCCGCCGCGGAACGGGCAGGCCGGAGCGCGGTTGATCAGCATCAGCCGAAAGCCCGTACCGACCAGATGAAGATCGCGACCTATAATGTGAACGGCATAAACGGGCGATTGCCGGTGCTGCTGCGGTGGCTGGATGCTGCCCAGCCCGATATCGTCTGCCTGCAGGAGCTCAAAACTCCGGACGCCTCATTCCCCGAACGACCGATCCGGGACCTGGGTTATGACGCGGTCTGGCACGGCCAAAGCCGCTGGAACGGCGTCGCCATCCTCAGCCGGGCGGGCGCCGTCATCGAGACCCGGCGCGGCCTTCCCGGCGATCCGGACGACATCCAGAGCCGGTACATCGAAGCCGCGGTCAACGGGGTGTTGATCGCGGGACTTTATCTGCCGAACGGAAACCCGCGCCCCGGCCCGAAATATGACTATAAGCTGCGCTGGTTCGATCGGCTCCACGCCCATATGGCGGAGCTTGCGGCGCTCAACGCGCCGGTGATCGTCGCGGGCGACTATAATGTCATGCCCACCGACCTCGACGTCTATGTGCCCGAGCGGTGGCGCGACGACGCGCTGTTCGCGCCCGAGGTCCGCGCCGCTTATGCGCGGCTCCTCGATCAGGGGTGGACCGACGCCTTGCGCCATCTCCATCCCGGCGAGCATATCTACACTTTCTGGAAATATTGGCGGCGCTCTTTCGAGCGCGATGCCGGGCTGCGGATCGACCATATCCTGCTCAATCGCCCCGCTGCCGTCCGGCTCGTCCGGGCCGAGGTAGACCGTGTCCCGCGCGGCTGGGAGAAGACCAGCGACCATGCGCCGGTATGGGTTGAGCTCGAGGACTGCGACATGACCGACGAAGGTGACGAGGAGCGGCGCCCAAGATGATGATCGGGCGACTACGGACCTGGGCGAGGGCGCTCAAACGGGACGTGCTGGCGCTGTGGCTGGCGGCGCGCGACCGCCGCACCCCCGCCCTCGCCAAGCTGGTCGCCGCCGCCGTCGCCGCCTATGCGCTCAGCCCGATCGACCTGATCCCCGATTTCGTCCCCGTCCTCGGCTATCTCGACGACCTGATCGTCGTCCCGCTCGGCATAGCGCTCGCGATCCGGATGATCCCTTCCGATCTCATGACGGTGTTCCGCGCCGAGGCCGAGGCGATGGCCAGCGGTCCGCGCAGCTATGCGGCCGCCGCGGTCATCGTCGCGCTTTGGCTGCTAACCGCTGTCCTGCTCAGCACCTATCTGCTCCGGTGACGCGCTGCCGGCCGGCCCCGCCAGGCACGCCGGTCGCAAGCCACGCTTCCACATTCGCCGTCGACTCCCTATCTTGACCGCGCATGCCGCCCGACAATCCTTCCGCCGCCCTGCCCGTTCCCGAACAGGGTCTAGCCACGCTCCGCCGTTTCCTTCCCTACCTCTGGCCGAAAGGGCAGCCGGCGTTGCGCGCGCGGGTCGTCGCGGCGCTGTTGCTGGTGCTTGCCGCCAAGACGGCGGTGCTGCTGATGCCCTTTGCCTACAAGGAGGCGATGGACCGGCTGGCGCCGGGGATGGAGCCCGGCGTCGCGATCGCGGTCGCGCTGGTCGCCGCCTATGCCGGGGCGCGTTTCGGCGGCGTGCTGTTCGACAACATGCGCAACGCCATTTTCGAGATGGTCGGCCAGGATGCCGCGCGGCGCCTGTCGCTCGAGGTGTTCGCCCAGCTTCACCGCCTGTCGCTGCGCTTCCATCTCGAACGGCGGACGGGTGCACTGACCAAGGTCGTCGAGCGCGGCACGAAGAGCATCGACACGATGCTCTACTTCCTGCTGTTCAACATCGGCCCGACGATCTTCGAACTCACCGCGGTCTGCATCATCTTTCTCGTCAAATTCGGCCTGGGGCTGATGGCCGCGACCATAGTGGCGATCGCCGCCTATATCCGCTTCACCCGCACGGTGACCGAATGGCGCACCAGGATGCGGCGCGAGATGGTCGAATATGACACGCGTGCCGCCGCGCGCGCGGTGGACTCGCTACTCAATTACGAAACAGTCAAATATTTCAATGCCGAGGAGCGCGAGGCAGCGAATTATGGCCGGGCGGTCGCGCAATATGCGCGCGCTGCGACGAAGAATGAGAGCTCGCTCGCGCTGCTCAACATCGGCCAGTCGCTGATCACCAACCTGATGATGGCGGGCGCCATGGGCTATAGCGTCTACGGCTGGAGCAAGGGCTGGTACACGCCCGGCGACGTCGTCTTCATCAACACGATGCTCAGCCAGCTCTTCCGCCCGCTCGACATGCTCGGCATGGTCTATCGCGAGATCCGTCAGGGCCTGATCGACATGGAATCGATGTTCCGCCTGATCGACACGCCGGCCGAGGTAACCGATGCGCCCGGCGCGCCGCCGCTCAAGGTGACCGGCGGCCTCGTCCGCTTCGACCACGTCCACTTCGCCTATGACCCGGAGCGGCCGATCCTCAAGGGGGTCGACTTCACGATCCGGCCGGGTGCCACCCTGGCGGTGGTCGGCCCGTCGGGTGCGGGCAAGTCGACCCTCGCACGCCTACTCTACCGCTTCTACGAAATCGGCAGCGGCGCAGTGACGGTCGACGGCCAGGATATCAGGCAGGTCACCCAGGCTTCGCTTCGCCAGGCGATCGGCATCGTTCCCCAGGACACGGTGCTGTTCAACGACAGCATCGGCTATAATATCGGCTATGGGCGCGAGGGATCGACCCAGGCCGAGATCGAGGCGGCGGCAAAGGGCGCCGCGATCCACGACTTCATCCAGTCGCTGCCGCAGGGCTACGACACGCGTGTGGGCGAACGCGGCCTCAAGCTTTCGGGCGGCGAGAAGCAGCGCGTCGCGATCGCCCGCACCCTGCTCAAGAACCCGCCGATCCTCATTCTCGATGAAGCCACGAGCGCGCTGGACAGCAGAACCGAGGCCGAAATCCAGGCGACGCTGCGCGACGTCGAGGCGGGGCGCACGACGATCGTCATCGCCCACCGCCTGTCGACGATCGTTCACGCCGACGAGATATTGGTGCTCGAGGCGGGCCGGATCGCCGAACGCGGCAGCCATGCCGAACTGCTCGCCCGCGACGGACTCTATGCCGAGATGTGGATGCGGCAGGCGAGCGAGCGAGAGGAGAAAGAGGCGGCGTAGCAACCCGATTACGCTTATGGGATCGACACCCCTCCGCCTTGCGCTAGAAGCGGGCCATGCCCTCCCCGCTGGAAGCCCTTCACGAAACCTTTGGCTTTTCGCAGTTCCGGGGGCGGCAGCAGGAGGTGATCGACCGGGTCATGGCAGGTCTGCGGACCCTGGCCATCATGCCGACGGGCGCGGGCAAGTCGCTGACCTACCAGATCCCCGCTTTGTGCCGGCCAGGAACCGGGCTCGTCATCTCGCCGCTGATCGCGCTGATGCACGATCAGGTGCGCTCGGCGGAGGCGGCGGGCATCCGCGCGGCGACGCTGACATCCGCCGACGACAATCGCGACGCGACGATCGACCGGCTGCGCAACGGCGCGCTCGACCTGCTCTATGTCGCGCCCGAACGCGCCTCGACCGAGAGCTTCCGCCGCCTGATCGAACCCATTCCGCTCGCGCTGATCGCGATCGACGAGGCGCATTGCGTGTCCGAGTGGGGGCATGACTTCCGGCCGGATTACCGGCTGTTGCGCGGCCTGCTCGACGCCAGGGCCGAGGCGCCGCGGCTGGCGCTGACCGCGACCGCCGACAGGCACACCCGCGAAGACATACTCGATCAGCTCGGCATCGAGCGCGACGGCATGATTCTCGCCGGGTTCGATCGCCCGAACATCCGCTACGGCATCACCCCGCGTGACGGAGTCGCACGGCAGCTCGCGGCCTTCGTCGATGAGACGCCGGGCGCCGGCATTGTCTACGCATCGACCCGCGACGCGACCGAGCGGCTCGCCGCCCAGATCGCCTCGGCCAGCGGCCGGCCGACCCGTGCCTATCATGCCGGGCTCGACCCGCAGCTGCGCGCCGCCAACCAGCGGGCGTTCGTCGCGTCGGAGGATATGGTGATGGTCGCCACCGTCGCATTCGGCATGGGCATCGACAAGCCCGACGTGCGCTTCGTGGCCCATGCCGGCCTGCCGAAATCGATCGAGGCCTATTATCAGGAGACCGGGCGGGCCGGCCGCGATGGCGATCCGGCCGTCACCCAGCTATTCTGGGGCGCCGACGATTTCGCGCGCGCGCGACGACGGATCGACACCGATATCGAGGACCGGCGCCGCAGCGGCGAACGCCAGCGGCTGAACGCGATGGCGTCGCTGGTCGAGGCACCGGGTTGCCGGCGCGCGATATTGCTGCGCCATTTCGACGAGAACCCGCCCGAAAGCTGCGGCAATTGCGACAATTGCCTGAACCCGCCCACCGGCATCGATGCGACCATGATCGCGCAGAAACTGCTGTCCGCCGCGTTCCGCACCGAGATGCGATATGGCGTGGGCCATCTGACCGACGTGCTGGCCGGACGCGATACCGAGAAGGTGCTGGCTGCCGGCCATCATCGCCTGTCCGTGTTCGGCGTCGCGAGCGAGGAGGAGCTCAAGCTGATCAAACCAGTCGCCCGCGCGCTCCTCGCGCGCGATGCGTTGCGCGCCGACGATTATGGCGGCCTTTCCTTCGGTCCGGGCGCCCGCCCGATCCTGAAGGGCGAGGCGCAGCTGCCGCTGGTCCTTCCGCCTGAGCGACAGCGCCGCCGGAAGGGTCGCGAAGCACGCGGGATCCACCCGTCCGATCCGCTGTTCGAGGCGCTGAGGGCGTTGCGCCGCGACCTCGCCAGGGCCCAGGGCGTGCCGCCCTATGTCGTCTTCAACGATGCCACGCTTCGCGAGATGGCCGCGCTGAAGCCGGAGACAAGGCATAGCCTCGCGCGGATTTCGGGGGTAGGTGCCAAAAAACTCGAAAGCTATGGCGACGCCTTCCTTGCCGCCATAGCAAAGCATGGAGGCTGACCAATGACCGATTTCCGCAAGATCGACGACAGTATTTCGGTCGCAGGCCAGGTCACGCCCGCCGATGTCGCCGCTGCCGCCGACCAGGGCTTCACGACGATCATCAACAACCGCCCCGAGAAAGAGGAGGTGGGCCAGCCTTCGGGCGAGGCGATCCGCGAGGCGGCCGACGCCGCCGGCCTCGCCTATGTCGCGATCCCGATCACCCATGGCGGCTTTTCGGTGAATCAGGTCACTGCGATGCGCGACGCGCTGGACAAGGCTAGCGGGCCGGTACTCGCCTTCTGCCGCTCGGGCACGCGCTCGACCCATCTCTGGGCACTCGCCAAGGGTTCGGCCGGGGAAGATCCGCGCGAGCTGATCGCGAAGGCCGCCGGAGCGGGTTACGACATCTCCGCCCTCGCCCCGCTGCTGCGGGCGAGCTAGGCTCGATCCGCTTCCAATCGAATCGGATCGAGCCTCATTTTCTTCTGTTTGCCGTGATTTCCGAGCCGGCAGATGTTTCCTTCTGCCTCGAAATCACTCTGAATCAGGTCCAGTTCACGCGTGCCCAGATCGGCAAATGATCGGACGCCAGCCGCGCCCGATCGCTGGCATGGACGCCGCACGCGACGAGGTGGAGATCGGGGGTCAGGATGATCCTGTCGAGGCAGCCCACCGGCCGACGGCTATGGTAGCTGCGCCCGGTCGGTGCGATCTGGAGCCCTACGAAATCGCGCATGCAGCCGCCATGGAGCGACCATTCGTTGAGGTCGCCCATCATCACCGTCGGCATCGCCCGCTTGCGGCGGCGGACAAGGTCGAGGATCGTCCGGACCTGCCGTCGGCGCCATAGCCCCGACAGGTCGAGATGCATGCCGATCACGCGCAGCTCGCGACCGGCGACGACGAGCTCCGCCAGCACGGCGCCGCGCGGCTCGATCATCGGCAGGCCGATCGGCTCGAGATCGACGATCTCGACATTGTGGCGGACGAGGATCGCGTTGCCATGCCAGCCGATCCCGCCCGGCCTTATGTCGAAATCGACCGCCTTATACTCGCCCTGCGCGATCAGCTCGGCCGGGATCGCGCTCTGCCGGGCGCCGAAGCGACGATCGGCCTCCTGCAGGGCGACGATGTCGGCATGGATCTCATGCAGCACCTCGAGGATGCGGTGCGGGTTGCGGCGGCGGTCGGTGCCCAGGCCCTTGCGGATATTATAGCTGGCTACGGTGATCATGATCGGCCTGTCATAACAAAAAAAGGGCCGGAGGGTTGCCCCACCGGCCTGAGTGCGTTCGCAGGAGGAACGCCCGGAGGAGCCGCCCCTCACGAGGCGGCCCCAATTCGCAATCAGTAGTTGTAGGCGCGCTCGCCATGCTCGGCGATGTCGAGGCCTTCGAGCTCGACCTCGACCGAGGGACGCAGCCCGATGGTCTTGTCGATCAGGAAGAACAGGATCGCCGACACGCCGCCCGACAGGACAAGGGTCAGCGCAACCGCCTTGAGCTGCGTGATCACCTGGCCGGCCATGTCATATTCGCCCGCGACCGCCGGGAAGACGGTGTAGTCGAACCAGCCCTGTCCGCCGAGCGCCGGATCAGCGACGATGCCGGTGCCGATCGCGCCGACGATGCCGCCGATGCAGTGGACGCCGAACACGTCGAGCGAGTCGTCATAGCCAAGCTTGTTCTTCACCGTGGTGACGAAGAAGAAGCAGATGATCGAGACCGCAAAGCCGAGCAGGATCGACGTCACCGGAGCGGCGAAACCGGCGGCCGGGGTGATCGCAACGAGGCCGGCGACGGCGCCCGAGGCCGCACCCAGAAGCGACGGCTTGCCATGGACGATTTGCTCGATGACCGCCCAGGCGACGGCCGCGGCAGCGGTGGCGACGAAGGTGTTGATGAACGCCACCGCGGTCACGCCGTTGGATTCGAGGTTGGAACCGGCGTTGAAACCGAACCAGCCCACCCACAGCAGCGAGGCGCCGATCATGGTCATGGTCAGCGAGTGCGGCGGCATCGGCTCCTTCTTGAAGCCGGTACGCTTGCCGAGCACGAGGCAGCCCGCGAGGCCCGCAATACCCGCATTGATGTGGACGACGGTACCGCCCGCGAAGTCAAGCCCGCCCCAGCCCCAGATCAGGCCGGAATCGGTCGGAGCACCCTTCAGGAAGTCGGGGCCCGCCCAGTACCAGACCATGTGCGCCATCGGGAAATAGACGATGGTCATCCACAGCACCATGAACAGCATCAGCGGCCAGAACTTTACGCGCTCGGCGAAAGCGCCGACGATCAGGGCCGGGGTGATGCACGCGAAGGTCATCTGGAAGACGACGAACGTATATTCGGGGATGTAGACATTGTTCGAGAAGGTCGCGGCATAGGTGGACGCGCTCACGCCCGACAGAAACGCCTTCGAGAAGCCACCGAAGAAATGGTTGTCGCCACCGGAGGTGAAGGCCATCGAATAGCCCCAGCCGACCCAGACGAGCGCCGCGATCGAGACGATCATCAATACCTGCATCAGCACCGACAGCATGTTCTTGGTGCGGACCAGACCGCCATAGAACAGCGCCAGCGCGGGCACCGACATCATCAGCACCAGCGCCGAGGAAACCAGCATCCAGGTCGTGTCGCCCTTGTTGACCATCGTCGCCTGCTGTTCGACGGTGGGATTTTCGATCAAAGTCTGCGCCCAGGCGGGCGCAGCGATCAACGCGGTGACGGCAAGCGCGCCGAAGCCGGTCGTCAGCTTGTTGAGAAGCTTCATGTTACCCCCTTTTCTCAGAGCGCGACGTCGTCGGTCTCGCCAGTGCGGATGCGCACGGCCTGAGCGACGTCGAGGACGAAGATTTTGCCATCACCGATCGCGCCGGTGTTCGCCGATTGCTGGATCACCTCGACGACCCGCCCCGCAAGATCGTCGGTGGTGGCCACCTCGACCTTGATCTTCGGAACCATGTTGGTGCTGTATTCGGCCCCACGGTAGATTTCCGTCTGGCCCTTTTGCCGCCCGAAGCCCTTGACCTCGGTAACGGTCATGCCTTGCACACCCAGGCCGGACAGTGCTTCGCGCACTTCGTCCAGCTTGAACGGCTTTATGATGGCGATGACGAGTTTCATTCTGCCTCCCTCATTTTAGCCCGGTTGTACGAAGCAAATATCATGCCATTTTCGGCCCGAGCCAATTCCCCGCGACTCCGACAGCTCATGTTGCGGTGCAGAACATCTCGGCGGTGGCGGTTTGACTAAAAGTTAAGCCCTGCCTGATTTTTAGGCACGCAAGGAGGCTCTACCAGGCCCGGCTTGCTTCGATACCCGCTTCCTCACCCGGGCGGTTCGACCGGCCGAGCGCTGCGTTGCGCGCCGGGAAGCGGCCGTAGCGGAGGATCATGTCCCGATGCTTCTGAGCGAAATCGAGCGACTGCGGGTTGCCCAGCGCGGTGAACAGCGCGATTGATCGTTCCTGATCCGCCAGGCGCTCACTATGCTGAAAAGGCATATAGAGCATCGAGCGGGCATCGTCGCTCATCCGCGCGTCGAGGCCGCGGTCGACTGCGCCCCTGGCGATCGCAAGCGCAAGGCTGTCGGTCGAGAAGGCGTCGGCGTGGCCACGGAACATGTTGCGCGGGAACTGATCGAACAGAATCACGCCGGCCAGCGCCTCATCGGGCGATTTCAGGAAGCTTTCGGGCAAGCGGCCGCGCCATTCCTCCCACAGAGCGGCGAAGCGCTCGGCGCAGACGGCGTCGGTCTCGTCCGACCGCACCCACCAGCGATCAGGTCCGACCTCGCGCATCCAGAAGGCGAGTATCGCTGCGGTGCCGTCCTCGCTGGTCGTCATCGGATTGCCGTTGCGCATCGGGCGCGTTCGGCGAGCGCGCGGATTTCGTCTATCTCGGCCTCGACCGAGCGGCGGCCGATCGCGATCAGCTCGTCGGCACGGGTGAAATCGTGGATGTCGACATGACCGACCGGCAGCGTCAGCGCGAGATCGGGCGGATCGAGCGCCAGCGAAGCGCGCGCCAGTTCGGCCATCAGCAGCATCGTCGAGGCGCGCGCCACCGCGAGCGAGGGATGAGCGCGCCTCGGCTGGTTACGAATGGCGGTGGCAACGGGACGGCCGTGATAGTCGCCCTGAAGATTGACCGAGACGACGGGCAGCCCGCCAGCGATCTTGCGCGCCGCGGCCACCGGCACCGGCATGACGACGCCGCCATCGACCAGGAAACGGCCATCGGACTGTACCGGACGGAACAGCCCAGGTATGGCGATCGAGGCCATGATCGCCGGGCTGACCGCGCCGCGATCGATGATCACCGGCTTGCCCGAGACGAGGTCGCAGGCGACCGCCGCGGATGGAATCCAGAGATCCTGAAATTGGAGCCGGCCGAGATGAAGCTCCAGCCTTCGCAAAATGCCCCGCCCGCCGAGCATGGCGCCGGGGCGGAAATGCAGATCGAGATAGCTCAGCGCACGCAGCCAGGTCGTCGAGCGCGCGATCCGCTCGAGGGTTTCGAGTTCGCCCGCAGCGAAGCAGACCGCGGCGAGCGCACCGATCGAGGTCCCGGCGGCGGCGTGCACGGCGATGCCGTTCTCGCGCAACGCGTGAAGGACGCCGATATGCGCCCAGCCGAGCGCAGCACCGCCGCCCAGAGCGACCGCTATGGGCATCGAGCGACGCTCGCCGCAGGACCGCCGTCGTCGGCCGGAGCCGAGCCCTTTGCCGGCTTCCGTTGATGATCGAGACAAACCGGTCCGGGCCCGGCAGCGAAGGAGCGCCCTTCGGATCGCCCTTTCACAAGTTCGCGGCTCGTCTGGATGGGCCGACCGGGCACGACAGCTAGACCGCCGTGCCGCCTACCGTCAGCGCCGATATCATCACGGTCGGCTGGCCGACGCCCGCGGGCACCGATTGGCCGCCCTTGCCGCAGATGCCCACCCCCTCGTCGAGCGCCATATCGTTGCCGATCGCCGTCACCTTGGTGAGCACCGAAGGGCCGTCGCCGATCAGCGTCGCGCCCTTGATCGGCACCGTCAGCTTGCCATTCTCGATCTTATAGGCCTCGGTGCAGGAGAAGACGAACTTGCCCGAGGTGATGTCCACCTGGCCACCGCCGAAGCTCTTGGCATAAATGCCGTTCCGCGCTCGCTCAATGATCTCGCCCGGATCGTCGCTGCCGCCATACATGAAGGTGTTGGTCATGCGCGGCATCGGCGCATGGGCATAGCTTTCGCGCCGGCCGTTCCCGGTCGGCTCGACCCCCGTCAGCCGGGCATTGAGCCGGTCCTGGATGTAGCCCTTGAGGATGCCGTCCTCGATCAGCACGTTGCACCGGGTGGGCGTTCCCTCGTCGTCGATGGTCAGCGATCCGCGCCGGTCGGCGATCGAGCCGTCATCGACGACGGTGACGCCCGGCGCGGCGACGCGCTCCCCGATCCTGCCGGAAAAGGCGGAGGTCCCCTTCCGGTTGAAATCCCCTTCGAGGCCGTGGCCGATCGCCTCGTGGAGCAGGACGCCGGGCCAGCCGGGGCCGCAGACGACGGTCATCTCGCCGGCGGGGGCAGAAACCGCGTCCAGATTGACGACCGCCTGATGCAGCGCTTCATCGATCGCGCGGTTCCACGTCGCGGGCTCGAAAAGCCGATCGTAGAGATAGCGGCCGCCGAGGCCGAAGAAACCCGTTTCGCGCCGCCCGTTCTGCTCGACGACGATCGATATGTTGAGGCGGACCAGCGGGCGCACGTCGAACGCGGTGAAACCATCCGGACGAACGATCTCGACCACGCTCCACGATGCCGACAAACCGACCGAGACCTGGACGACGCGTGGGTCGCGGGCGCGGGCGGCGGCGTCGATCTCCTGGCAGAGCGCGACCTTCCTGGCGAAGGGGATCAGGCCGAGCGGATCCTCGTCGGTATAGAGCGCGCTGTTGGTTCGGCGCGGCGCGGCCGGGCGCGGCCCGCTGGCCGGATCGAGCAGGGTCATCGTCTCTCCGGCACGCCGGATCGCGGCCTCGCTCAGTTCGTTGGCGTGCGCGAAGGCCGTTGTTTCGCCGGTTACGCCGCGCAGGCCGAAGCCCGCCTGCGTGTTGAAATCGGCGGTCTTCAGCCGGCCGTCGTCGAAGCCGAAGCTTTCCGACGCCATATATTGGAGATAAAGTTCGCCATCGTCGCAGCGCTTCAGCGTCTCAGCGGCAAGGCGGATCGCTGCATCGGGGTCGAGCGTATCGCGATACAGGAAATGGCGGGGGTCGGGAGCGAGTATCGTCATGGCCCCAATATAGGCGCTGAGCGCGCCGACCCAATAGCGTTATTTAGCCTGCAGCGGCGCTTCCCATGCGACCTTCAAACCGGGCCTTCCGCCGGTCAGGTCTTTGCTAATGGTGACCGCCGACGGCGCCTTCCTTCAGCACGAACCGCCGATCGCAATAGCCGCAATCGGCGTACCCCACCGCAGCGTCGATCTCGATGAACACACGCGGATGGCCGAGCGCGGCGCCGCCAGGAATATCGCTGGCGCCGTCGCAGGCGACGCGGCTGGAGTCGACATAAATGGTTTCCGGGGCATCGGGCGCGGTGCTCATGCGCGCCGGATTAGCAAGCTCGCCGGAGTCGCGCAACGAGATGGGGCCAGCTTCCTGAACGCCAGACAAATGTTCCTCTTATGTTCTTGACTTGTAGGGTCTTAAGCGCAAGGTGCCGGAGCCTGACTTGCCCACGGAGAATCGCAATGACGGCTCAATATCACGATGAACAGTTTTCCTGCCCCCGTACCGATATCCCGGAGCGCCCCCACCTCGCTCACAAGGCGCTCCAGACGCTGGCGGAAACAGGTGGAATCGCCGCCGATCTCGGCGGCGCGCTGATGGCCGCCGAGCTGATGCTGGGTTCGGCGACGCCGGCCGGTGCGACGGTCGAGCTTGCCGGTTGCGCCCTGGCGGCGCTGACAAGCGTGGCCCAGGCGGCGCTCGGCGACGCCGGGGCGATCGAGCGGGCGGGGCGCGACCTGCTCAACCGCGGGGTGCTACGGCTGATGCCGGATACGCTGCGGCGCATGATGGCGGATCGCCTCTTCCGATGAGGTCGGCGGCGGCCGAAGCGCCTCGTCTCGACGGCGAGCAGCAGGCCCGCGAGGAGAGACGGGCTGTCATGCGGCGACGATGATCGCTACGGGGACGAAGCGCGCATGAACATTCCGGTCAAGATCTGGTTCGACGGCGGCTGCCGCCCCAATCCCGGAGCGATCGAGATCGCGGTGGTGATCCGCGGCTCGACGAGGATCGAGCGCGGCCTGGGCCCAGGCGACAATGAGGACGCCGAATGGCTCGCGCTCCTCCGCGCGCTCGCGCTGGCGAAGGCGGAGGAAGTAGGCGACGTCATCCTGATCGGCGACGCGCTCTCGGTGATCCGCCAGGCCAAGGGCGAGCAGCGCGGCCGGCAACCGTGGATCGACCGCTTCCATGAAGCGCGGCGCGGTTTCAACCGCCTGCGCCTGCGCCATGTCCGCCGACACCAGAACCTCGCCGGCATCGCGCTCGACAAGGCGCGCTTCGGCTAGCCCCGCAGGAAGCCCCTTCCCGGAAGGGGAGGGTACTTCCAAGACTCCACCCATCCCGTCCCGGATTCGCATCACCGCAACGACTCATGACAGCGGCTTGCAATCGGCTCAGTCTGGCGAGCGGGAGAAAGACGCGATGCGAAGGGGATATGCGGCGATGGCCGCGCTGCTGGCGCTGGGCCTTGCCGGCTGTGCGCACAAGACGCCGCAGCTTGCCGAGCGACCGGCTCCTCTGCCGGCCGCCAATCGCGCACCAGGCAGGCCCGCGATCCACGCCGATCTGTCGCAAGCCGAGACGATATGGCATCTGCGCGGCGCGCTCAACGTCGCCGCGCTCTCGTGCGACCGCAGTGGGCGGTTGGGCATCGCCGCCGGCTACAACCAATTCCTCACCGGCCAGCGCAAGGCACTGGCAGCCGCCTACAAGGCCGAGGGCACGCGCTTCGCTGCCGCGGGCGCGCTGGATAGCCATATGACGCGGCTCTATAATTACTTCGCTCAGCCGGCCGGCCAAGCAGGTTTCTGCGCCGCCGCCACCGACGTCACCGCCGAGGCGAGGACGATCACCCCCGAGCGCTTCGCCACCTTCGCGCCGGAGGCGCTCGACCGGCTGATCCGTCCCTTCGAGACCGCCCCCGAGCGGGCTACGCCACTGCGCATGGCCGCCGCTTCCGCCGGCCCGCCATGGCGCATCCAGCTCGGCGCCTATTCGGGAGATGCCGCCGCGAGGGCAGCCTGGACCCGCATCCGTAACCGGATGGCAAGCGCCGCCGCCTATACTCCCGATTATGAGGATGTGCCGGCGAGCCACCTCGTCCGTATCCGCATCGGTCCGGTGAGCGATCAGCGCCGCGCGATTACGCTCTGCGCCGCGGCGGCAGGTGCAGGGCTCGATTGCCTGCCGGTGCGGCCGAAGGCGTGATAGCCATGGAGAGGTTCCCGGTACGGACACAACCTGTATAAAACTCAGGTTGACAAACGTGAAAATAGCCCTCTGCCGACGGTTTAACACAGCCTAACGTTGCTCGGCCGTCGCAATCGGCTCGCGCCACGGTGCCAGCCGTTAACCTTTGGCTTCCCATCCGGGCGGCCCAAGGGAGCTCAGGTCGGTCCATGCTGTCCAAGTCGATGCTGCTCAGCACGGCATATGCGTCCCTTCTTGTCGCCGGACTGGTTTCCACGACCTCGATCTTCAACGGTGATTTCCGCTTCTTCACAGGCCTGGCATCCGGCGGGCTCGCGGCCGCTCCGATCGGTGCTGCCACGGGCAGCCGGACAATCGATCCGATGGACGATCTGGCCCTCCGTTCGCCTGGCTTTCGCACCAAGGGCATGCTGCAGATGAAGAAGCGGTCCTTGCGGTCTTCCCCCCGCGGGCAATCTTCTCCCCGCAGGCGGGTGGAGCGCGTGCTTCCAGGCGTGCGCGACCATTTCGTACCCCTGGCGCCGCCCCCGTTCGGCCCG
>Ga0268265_10001620_pt1 | contig 18546 bp, 20 predicted proteins | sample KBSSwiS52_FD_190355 | JGI IMG/M metagenome (GOLD analysis project Ga0268265, IMG submission 190355) | Switchgrass rhizosphere microbial communities from Kellogg Biological Station, Michigan, USA - KBS Switchgrass S5-2 (SPAdes) (version 2) | ecosystem: Host-associated > Plants > Roots >... | reverse complement strand
CACGCGACTTACTCCGGCTGTGGTCACACTCGGCAGGACGGCCATGTTCGCCGCCGCGTGACGACCCGACAACCGCAAGGACCGGTGATCAGCGTTGCATTCGACGCAACCTGGCGCTGGATCTGAAGCTTCACGGCTGCATGCCCCCACCCAACCCTCCCCCTAAAGGAGGGAGGGCTTTAGACCAAGCCGCAGCACCACCAAACTCCTTCCCCCTTCAGGGGGAAGGTGGGATGGGGGCACTGCAGCCGTGACGTTGCGGGCAACGCACAACGGAAGAGCCAAGTCACGGCTGCTGATAAACCCCCACCGCCAGCGAGCGCGGCGACAGTTCGGGCTCGCCGAACCGCAGGGGGAACGCGGCGCGCAACCAGCGGCCCGATTGCACCTTCACCTTCCAGAGGCGTTCGGCGCCGGGAAAGGCTTCGATCTCCGGGCCGTCCCAAACCACTTCCGCGGTGCCGGTCACCTGCAGCAGGTCACCGGTCGCGAAATCCGGGATCAGCAATCCGGCGCGCGGGTAAGCGAGCAGATTGCCGATGGTCTGGAAGAAGCCGTTGCCGCGGAAATCCGGCACCACGATCGCGCCATCACGGTCGATGCCGAGGAATCCCGGCTGGCCGCCGCGATGCGAGACGTCGACGCTGAACTTGCTGTCTTCGCGCTTTGCCGCCGAAGCGACGAACATCGTGTCGGCGCGGCGGATAAGATCGGCTGCTTCCGAGGGCATGCCGGTGAAGTTCTCGACTGCACCGGCCTTCGGCGTGAAGGCGGTGTAGTCGCGGCGCTGGATGTATTGCGGGCAATTGCCGAAGCTCTCGCGCACATGCACGGCAAAGCCCGCCATGTCGCGCGCCACGATATGCCCATTCATCCGATTGCGGCGCCGGGTCGGCAGCTCGATGCCGAGAAAGCCCAGCGTGTTGCCGACTTCGAGCGCGTCTGCCAGAGGATCGCCCGGCAGCGGATTGGCTTCGATCTCCAGCCGCCGCGGGTGCGGACTGCTGGCGAAGCCCGGCATGCCCGCGAGGATCGAGGCCCAGGGCCGCTGCTCGGCATCGAGCGAACCCACCACGACGAAGGGCAACTGCTCGAAGAACTGGCGGTGCTGGTCGGGCATGAAGTCGCGGACCACCTTCGGTCCGATCTCCGCCATATGCCCGGCGGTGCCGGCGCGAGTCTGCGCGGCCACTTCGCCGTCGTGCCAGGTGGTGATCATTTCGGCATTCCTTCAAAACGTGGCAGGGCTTCGACCCGCTTCAGCCAGGCCTGGATCGCCGGATAGGGATCGAGCGCGATCCCGCCTTCCGGCGCCGCCGCGGTGTAGCTGTAGAGTGCGATGTCGGCGAGGGTCGCGCGGTCGCCCACCAGGAAGCTGCGTTCCGTCAGCTCGGCATCGAGGATCTTGAACAGGCGCTCGGCCAAGGTCTGGGCCACGGCGAGGTCGTACTCCCCGCCGAACTTCAAGATGATCCGGGCCCGGGCCGGCCCGAAGGCCAGCCAGCCCTGCGCCACGGAGAGCCAACGCTGGACCTGCGCCGCCGCCGTCGGATCGGTGGGCAGCCAGGTCCGGTCCGGGTCATAGCGCTGGGCGAGATAGACCAGGATCGCCACCGAATCCGCCACCACCGTCCCGGCATCGTCAATCACCGGCACGGTCGCGAAAGGGTTGAGGCGCCGGAAGCCTTCGCTCCGCTGCTCGCCACCGGCGAGATCGATGGGCTGGAAGGTGAAGGGCAGGCCCAGGAGCCGCAGCATCAGCTCGGCCCGGTGCGAATGGCCGGACAGTTTGAATCCATAGAGGGTGATGGGTTGGGTCGGGCGCATCGGACACTCCAAGGCTGCGAGGGCTTCATATTTATTATTTCTGATCTGGCTATAAATGGCTTAGTTTGGCGTACTCTATTTCATTTTAAGCACTAATCATGGATCGCCTGGAAACCGTCGAAATCTTCGTCGCCGTGGCCGAGAGCGGCAGCTTTGTCGGGGCGGCGCGGCAGCTCGGGCGCTCGCCGGCGGCGATGACCCGGGCGGTGGCCAGCCTGGAAGACCGGCTGGGAATCCGCCTCTTCAACCGCACCACCCGGGCGGTGGCGCTGACCGATGCCGGCGCCCGCTATCTCGAGCGGGCGCGGCGGGCACTGACCGAGTTCTCCGAGCTGGAGCTCTCGGCGGCCGGCGAGCAGCAGGTGCCGCAGGGGCTGCTGACCGTGACCGCGCCGGAGATGTTCGGGCGGCTGCACATGCTGCCCATCGTGCAGGCCTTCATGGCCGAGTACGGCCAAGTCGATGTCTCGCTGCTGCTCCTCAACCGGATCGTTTCCTATATCGACGAGGGCATCGATCTGGGGCTGCGGATCGCGCATCTGCCGGATTCCAGCCTGCAGGCGATCCTGGTCGGGCATGTCGAGCGGATCTGCTGCGCCAGCCCGGATTATGTCGCGGCCCATGGGATGCCGCGGCGGATCCAGGACCTCAGCCGCCATGCGGTCATTGCCACGACCGGCGTCCGCCCGGTCGCCGACCGCTGGAGTTTCGAGCGCGGCGGACAAACCATCTCGGTCCCGATCCAGCCGCGTCTGGCGGTGAACTCGATCCAGGCGGCGCTCGACGCCGCCATGGCCGGCGGCGGAATCGTCAGGCTTCTCTCCTATCAGACCGCGCGGGCAGAGGCCGACGGCACGCTGGTCCGCGTGCTGGGGGACGAGCCGCAGCCGCCGGTCCCGATCCACATCGTCCATCCGGCGGGCCGGCACCTGGCCTTGAAGGCCCGGCTGTTCATCGACCGCGCGGTCGGCACCTTGCGAGAAAAATTCTCTCCTTAAAAACGTGGGGCCCTCTTGACGAGAGTGACAGATGACATAATTTGTCACTAGTCATTATCTCCAGAGGAGCTTTGCTATGGAACAGCGTCGTCTCGGCTCGAACGGGCCACTCGTCTCCGCCATCGGTCTCGGCTGCATGGGCATGTCGGACTTCTACGGTCCGGCCGACGACCAGGAAAGCCTTGCCACCATCGATGCCGCGCTCGAAGCCGGCATCACGCTTTTCGACACCGGCGACTTTTACGGTATGGGCCATAATGAGTTGCTGCTGCGCGAGGCGATCAAGAGCGGCAAGCGCGACCGCATGTTCATTCAGGTCAAATTCGGCGCGCAGCGCGCGCCCGACGGTTCGTTTATCGGCTTCGATACGCGGCCGGCGGCGGTGAAGACCGCGGTCGCTTATTCGCTGAAACGGCTCAACACCGATTATATCGATCTCTACATGCCGGCGCGACTGGATCCCGCGGTGCCGATCGAGGAGACCGTCGGTGCGATCGCCGAGCTGGTGAAGGCCGGATACATCCGCCATATCGGTCTGTCCGAGATGGGTGCCGCCACGATCCGCCGGGCGCATAAGGTGCATCCGATCGCCGGCCTGCAGATCGAATACGGGCTGATGACGCGCAGCATCGAGGCAGAGATCCTGCCGACCTTGCGCGAGCTCGGGATCGCGGTGACGGCCTATGGCGTGCTCGGCCGCGGTCTGCTCGGCGGGTTGAAGGCGCGCGATTTTTCCAAGCCTGGCGATTTCCGCTCGCACACGCCGCGCTTCCAGGGCGAGAATCTCGCGAACAACCTCACCCTGGCCCAACAGCTCGAGACCATCGCCAAGGAGAAGGGCGTCAGCTCCGCGCAGCTGGCGATCGCCTGGGCGCTGACTCGCGGCGAAGACATCATCCCGCTGGTCGGCACCAAGAACCGCAAGCGTCTCGCAGAGGCCGTTCAGGCCACGGAGATCACGCTCTCCAAGGCCGATCTCGCGCAGATCGAGGCGGCGGTCCCGGCCAGTGCGGTCGCCGGCACCCGCTATGACGAACGGCAGATGCAGATGCTGGACAGCGAGCGCCGGTCCGCCTGATAAGAGGGTATGAAGAAGACCGCGACCCTCCCCGGCCGACGCATGTCGGCAAACGCCGACGGGCCCGAACCGGAGAGCAAAGGCAGCGAGACCCGCGAGCGCATCCTCGCCGCGGCGGAGGAGCTGTTGCGCAAGCACGGGATCGCCAAGACCTCGGTGGTGGACGTTGCGCGTGCGCTCGAGATGAGCCACGCCAACGTCTACCGCCACTTCGCCAGCAAGTCCGAGCTGCAGGACGCGGTGGCCCACCGCTGGCTCACCAAGATCATGACGCCGTTGCGCGCGATCGTCGCAGAAGACGGCGATGCCGCCGAGCGGCTGGAGCGCTGGGTGCAGACGCTCGCGGCACAGAAGCGCGCCAAGGTGCTGAACGATCCGGAGCTCTTCGAGGCCTATCACGCGATCGCCCAGGACGCGCGCGCGGTGGTCGAGGCCCATGTCGCCGAGCTCTTGCAGCAAATCGCCGGCATCATCCGCGACGGCGTCAAGCAAGGCGCCTTCAAAGTGAAGAACCCGGACACGGCGGCGACCGCCGTGCTCAACGCGACTTCGCGTTTCCACCATCCCTACCACGTGAAGGAATCCGGCGGCCGCGACACGACGCCCGAGATCAAGGCGGTGCTGAAGCTGGTGCTTGCAGGCCTTAAGTCCGGCACGCTTTAAATCCAAACTCCACCACCTGAGCTTGCAGAGATTGCGATCTCCGTGTTCTCTACCCATGCCGCTCCGGGGAGGCGGTGTGACGCATGTGGTTTGTCACCGGTTTCATCACGCTCGCGGTGTTTTGCATCACCTCGCTGTTCTGGCGACAGAAGGTGTCCTGGCGCGGGGAGCGCCGGCACGCCGACGGCATCGACTATGAAGTCTCGCTGACCCTCATCAAGGGCAGGCTCGATCATATCCGGGTGGGCATCTCGTGCGGCGACGACTTCAGCTTCACGCTGACCCGTGAGCGCCTGCACGACGTGGTCTCGAAAAAGATCGGGCTGGTCGAGGAGTGCCAGACCGGCGACATCGACTTCGATCGCGAAGTCTATATCCGCTCGGATGACCGGATCGTGCATCGCCTGCTGCAGACGGATCCAACCTTGCGCGCCGGTCTGCTGGAATTGATCGATGCCTGTCCCTACGGATTGAAGTCCGTCGAGGTGCATAACGGGCGGCTCTGGATCGAAGCCAAGCCACTCGGCGATTCGCCGGAAGAGGCCGAGGTGGAATGCGCGCGCATGGCGCCGCTGCTCAAAGTCGCCGCCGAACGGCTGAAGGAACCGCAATCGGCGGTGCCGGAATCGCGCGATCCCTTTCCCTTCCGCGCCGCCTGTCTGCTGGCGATCAGCACCGGCCTTGCCATCAATGGCTTCTTGTCGCTCTTCCCGCTGGAGCCACCGCCGTTTCCGGCCCTGGTCAACCCGCTTGCGCCGCTGATCCTGGCGATCCCAATCGGCCTTTGCGTCAGCGCCCTGTTGGCGCTGGCCGCGCTGGCTTGGCTGCGGCGCTCTGCGCGCACCCATCTCGTGCTCATAGAAATCCTTCTGGCGGGCAGCGCGGGTGCGGTCCTGACCGCCTATTCCGAGATCCGCGATTTCAACATCGAGCACGATACCGCCGCACCGTCGATGATCGAAGCCTCGGTCACCAAGCTCACCACGTCGGGCAGGACCTGGGCTCGGAGGGGCCGGAACTACCATGCCGAGCTCGCGGGGTGGCCGACGGCAACGGAACAGGCATCGCTGAAAATTCCGTCGCGGATCTTCAATCGCCTGCAGGTTGGTCAGTCGGTCGCGGTTGAGCAGCATCCCGGTGCGCTGGGCTGGGCATGGGTGTCGGACTTTCATCCGCGCTGAGTTTTCCGACCTGCATACAGATGCCGGTGTGATCTCGACAACTTTTGTTTGACGCGGCGAAGAAGCCGCGAGACTGTGCCCGGGGACAAAAATCACATCCGAGTCGGTGTTCCGGCTCCGGCTCGGAAACAGGGATCCGGGGCCGCCTTGCGCGCAGCGATCAATCTGATGGTGCTCGCCGTTATCCTGTCGGGTCTCGGCCCGGTGCTGGTGCGCGACAGCCCGGTTGACCCGGCAGCGACCGCCTTCTGGCGGCTCGCGATCGCACTGCCGATTGCGCTCTTCCTGATCCGCCGCGCCTTTCTGCTGCCGTCGCGGGCGATGGTCTGGGCGGCATTCGCGGGTCTCTTTCTCGCCGGAGACCTGTGCTTCTGGAACGAGTCGCTGATGCGGACCACGATCCTCGAAGGCACCGTCCTGGTGATGGTCTATCCGCTGATCGCCGCCGTCGCGAACTACCTGATCTTCAAGGAGCGGATCACCAAACGGGTCGCCTTCGGCGGCCTAATCGCCTTCGGCGGACTGCTCTTGATGGTTGCCGACGCTGATCCCAGCGGACGCTCGAGCCTGGTCGGGAATCTGATGGCGGTCGCCGCCGCCTTTTTCTACACCGGGTCGCTGCTGATTTCCGCGCGGCTCTGTCGAATCTACGATACCCAGATCGTTTCCTTCTGGCTGATCTTTTGGGCCGCAGTCGGCGCCGCCGTCGTCGCCTTCTCGCCCATCGCCGCGGGCGCGCTCGGCCTCATCGAGATCGCGCCGGATAGCCGCGCCGTGCCGGATCACTTCCGCGGCTGGGCCTATGTGGTCGGCTATGCGGTGCTGACCCTGGTCAGCTACAACCTCTTCAACCGCGGCCTGAAGACCGTACCCACGGGCCTCGCTTCGCTGATGGGCTATGGCCAGCCAGTGGTCGCGACCATCCTCGGCTACTTCTTCCTCGACGAGACGCCGACCCTGGACGGGATCCTGGGCAGCATCGTCATCGTGATCGGCCTGGTGCTGGCGACGCGGCAGCCGAAAGAAAAGCCCGAGGAAAAGCCCCTGGAAAAGCCACTGGCGCCGGCCGATTAGCGCGCTATCTTCCCGGCCATGAACGACAGTGAAAATAAGCGCGACCGCGCCTCCAACGCCATGGCCGGGCCGGGGCCGAAGATGCGCGGCTATTTCGGCATGGGCGTCGAGGGCATCTCGAAGCCGATGAATCTCGGCGCCGTGCTCCGCACCGCCCATGCCTTCAACGCGAGCTTCGCCTTCGCCATCAAGGCCGAGTTCAACGTGCCGACCGTTCTGGCCAGCGACACTTCGGCCGCCTTCAACAGCCTGCCGGTGCAGCTCTATGACGATGTCGACAGCTTCACCCTGCCGCTGGGCTGCCGGCTGATCGGGATCGAGATCACCGAGGATGCGGTCGATCTGCCGAGCTTCACCCATCCGGTGGCCGCCGCCTATGTGCTCGGCGCCGAGCAGGATTCGCTTTCGCCGGCGCTGCAGGAGCGCTGCGATTTCATCGTGAAGATCCCGACCAAGTTCTGCGTCAACCTCGCGGTAGCCGGCGCCATCGTGATGTACGACCGGATGATCAGCCTCGGCCGCTTCGCCGAACGGCCTGTCCGGGTCGGCGGACCGCAGGCCGTGCAGCAGAAGAAGCACCGCCACGGCCTGCCGATCTGGAAGAAGAACCGGTTGAAATCCTTGGGCAATCCCGAATAGCCCGCGCGATCACTTTCGACTTTCCCGGGGTGGATTTTCGGCGGTGCACCTGATACATCCCGGCGGATGGAAATCGTTCTCAAGTCTCTCTTTGCCGGCATTGTCCTGAGCCTCGCCGCCGCTGCGCCCGCTTTGGCGCAGGATGCGACGGCCGCAGCGGCCGCAGCGACGCCCACGGCGGTCGGCACCTTCAAGTCCTGGTCGGCCTATACCTTCGAGGATAAGGGCCGGCTCATGTGCTACACCCAGGGCGAGCCCCAAGGCTCGATCGGCAAGGTCGAGAGCCGCGGCTCTGCGGCGGTGATGGTGATCCAGGCGCCCGACGCGGCCGCCAAGGACCAGGTCTCGATCGTGCTCGGCTTCCTGCCGCAGGACGGCAAGAACGTGACCGTCACGATCGGCGCCAAGCCCGGCAAGGGCAAGAAATTCACTCTGAAGAAGTTCGCGGTCGGCCGCGCCTGGGCCGAGAGCAGCGGCCAGGACAAGCAGATCGTCTCGGCGATGAAGCGCTACAATTACCTCGTGGTCGATGCGATCTCCAAGAGCGGTGCGAAGGTGCGCGACACCTATTATCTCACCGGCTTCGGCAAGGCCTATGACGCGGCCGTGAAGGCCTGCAAATGAGCACCGCCCATCACGCCGAAGTCTTCGAAGCGCCGCCGCAGGCCGCCGACGCCAAGCGCAGGCTGGTCGGCCTCTCGCGCGAAGAGCTGACTGCGCTCATGCAGGAGATCGGCGAGCCGGCCTTCCGCGCGCGCCAGCTCTGGCACTGGATCTATCACCGCGGCGAGACCGAGTTCGAGAAGATGACCTCGCTGGCCAAGCCGTTCCGCGCGGCGCTGGCCGAGCGTTTCGAAGTGGGCCGGCCCGGCGTCAGTGTCGACCGCGAGTCGATCGACGGGACGCGCAAATGGCTGCTCAAGTTCCAGGACGGCCAGGAAGCGGAAGCGGTGCATATCCCGGAGGAAGATCGCGGCACGTTGTGCGTCTCTTCCCAAGTCGGCTGCACGCTCACTTGCAAGTTCTGCCACACCGGCACCCAACGCCTGGTGCGGAACCTCGGCGCCGGCGAGATCGTCGGCCAGGTGATGAATGCCCGCGATAAGCTCGGCGAATGGCCGAGCCCGCAGGACGGGCGCCTCTTGTCCAACATCGTGATGATGGGGATGGGCGAGCCGCTCTACAACTACGACAACGTCGCCAAGGCGCTGAAGATCGTGATGGACCATGAGGGCATCTCGATCTCCAAGCGCAAGATCACGCTGTCGACCGCCGGCGTGGTGCCGATGATCGGCAAGGCCGGCGCGAATCTCGGCGTCAATCTCGCGATCTCGCTGCATGCGGTGACCGATGAGCTGCGCGACAAGATCGTGCCTATCAATAAGAAGTATCCGATCGCGGAGTTGATGCAGGCCTGCCGCGACTACCCGACGCTCAACAACGCGCGGCGCATCACTTTCGAATACGTGATGCTGAAGGACGTGAACGACGGCCCGGCCGATGCCCGGGCGCTCGTGAAGCTGATCAAGGACATCCCGGCCAAGGTGAACCTCATTCCGTTCAACCCCTGGCCCGGCGCACCCTTCGAGCGCTCGACCAACGCGGCGATCTCCAAGTTCGCCGAGATCGTCTTCAACGCCGGCTACGCGAGCCCGGTCCGCACCCCGCGCGGCGAGGACATCATGGCCGCCTGCGGCCAGCTGAAGAGCGACAGCATCCGCGAACGCAAGAGCGCCCGGGACGCCGCGGCCGCCGCGGGATGAGCGCGGCGGTTCTGAAGGGCGCTTGCTTCTGCAAGACGGTGCAATACGCCGTCGAAGATGCCTTCGAATATGCGATGAACTGCCACTGCTCGCAGTGCCGCCGCACCACGGGCTCGGCGTTCAAGCCGTTTGCCGGCATCAAGCGCGAGAAGCTGCACCTCACCGCCGGCGCCGATTCGCTGCTGATCTATGGCGACGAGACCGGCAACGACACCCACTGCAAGGCCTGCGGCTCGTTGCTCTATTCGGTGGTGCGCGAAGGCAAATACGTGCATGTCGCCATGGGCACGCTGATCGACGCGCCGTCGATCCGTCCGAGTGCACATATCTTCGTCGGCTCCAAGGCGCCCTGGTTCACCATCACCGACGACCTGCCGCAGCACGACGAATTGCCGTAGCCCCAACCTTTACGGCCTCCGTCGGTTTTTTGGGGCGCAAGCCAGATCAAGCCTCTGGAGATGAACGCCTTTATCGGATCGAAACGGAAAAGCCGACCCCTCGATCTGTAAAGGCCGGGTAAAGGTTGCGCACCGCATTGAGGGTGAAGCGTCGGCTTCGATGCTGTGTTCACAGTGTCAAACAGCGCATGCATTCTACCACAATCGGGGCGCGTTGTCCGCTGTCGTCTCACACTGAATTCGGGAGTATGCGCTCGAGATAGCGTTCCGCGCGCGGCATGGCGTCGTGCAGGAACTGCTTCGGTTCGCGGAGCCAGAGGCCGTCATAGCTGCGTGACTTCGCTTCGGAGATCAGCACATCCGGCGGCAGCTCGATCAGCGTGCAGCTCCATCCCGGCCACCAGCGGTTCGCCTTTGCGTGCATGTGTGCCATCAAGCGATCGAAGCGGCTGATGCCGTGATAGTCGAAGGCGAGGCCCGCGTCGTTGGTGACGACGCAGTGGTTGCCTTTGAAGCCTTGCGCCGGCTTGATCCAGAGCGCGCGGAAGCCGCGATCGGGGAAGCGCTGCAGAAACGCGTAAGCAAGGATGTGGCAGGCGCCGCAGGCGAAGAAGACGCGGTCGGGCAAGGCCCAGCGCTTCTCCGGGTTCTGCTTGATGCCGGGGCGGAGGCGGTACATGGGCCGATTTTATCGGAGATAGCGCACGGTGCGAAGTTGCTGACGCGTCGCGCTGGATCATGAGCATCACGGCTGCATCAACCACCTCCCTAGCCCTCCCCCAATCTTGGGGGAGGGGACTCAAGCGTGCCTGCTACGGCCACTTGCTTTCGTGGTGTAGAACGCCAACATCTTTCGAATCGAACGGTTGGGGGAGTGTGGTCTTGTCGGGTCCGAGTCTGATCTATGATCCGAATGCCGGTGGAGACGTCGAGGCCAATCTCAATTTCGAGGCGGACGGGCTGACTGTCTTCGGGCCTACCGGCCGCAAGCTGCAGCATTGGCCATACAAAGAGATCATCAACGCCTTTCCCAAAGGTTCCGGAATGGACGCTGTTCTGGCGCATACCGGTCGTCCGGAGGTGAGACTGCAGGTGGGCAACGAGGGCATCTACGACGCGATCCAAGAACGCGCGCCGCAATTGCGGCGGCGCGGCTTCGGATGGAGATGGTTCTGGGGCACATTGAGAGGGATGCCGGACGAGGCACAGTTCGGCCTGTATCTCTTAGCCGGCATCGTGATCTTCACGATCTATCACTTCGTCTCCGGATGGTTCGAATAAGATGCGCCGTCTCCAGTAGCCTGGACGCGAAATCAACGCCGCGCTAAGTCTTTCTCCCCGCCGCGTCCCAAGTGTTTTCCGATGTCCCCCGCCGCACTTCGCCGTCAGCCTGTGCTCGGCCTCGCCTATATGCTGGTGGCGGTGTTTGCCTTTGCGGCGATGGATGCGGCGGCGAAATGGCTGACCACGGGTTTCAGCGTCGTTGAGATCGCGGTGCTGTCGCGGCTGATCTCGCCGTTCTTTGCGCTGGCGGTGGCACAGCATCAGGGCGGGCTGCAAACCCTGAAGACCCGGCAGTTCGGCTGGCATCTGTTCCGCGCCGCGGCCAACGGCGTGACCCTGCTCACCTTCTTCGGCGCGCTCATTTTCCTGCCGCTGGCGGATACGGTGGCCATCACCTTCGTCAGCCCGCTGATCATGTGCGCGCTGGCCGTGCCGATGCTGAAAGAGCATGTGGGCCCGCGGCGCTGGACCGCGATCGTGATCGGCTTCATGGGCGTGCTGGTGATCACCCAGCCGAGCGGTGCCGGGTTCGGCTGGGGCGCGGTGCTGGCCTTGGGCGCCGCCTTCGGCGATGCGCTCGGCATCAACATCACCCGGCGGATGAGCACGACCGAGAGCAGCCATTCCATGCTGTTCTGGTCCTCGGTGATCCTGATCGTCGCCTTCGGCGCGGTGCTGCCGTTCACCTGGACGACACCGTCGGGCCATGACTGGCTGGTGATCGCGATCCTCGCCGTCTCCGGCAGCTGCGCGCAATTCTGTCTGGCGCAGGCCTTCCGCTATGGCGAGGTCTCGCTGCTGGCGCCGCTGGAATACGGCGCGCTGATCTGGGCGGTGATCTTCGGCTATGTGTTCTGGCAGGAATTGCCGACGCTAACGGTGCTGGGCGGCGTCGCCATCATCATTGCGAGCTCCGCCTACGTCGCGCATCGCGAGGCGCGGGAGAAGGGTGCGGCAGCGGGGCCGGATAGAGATTTGATCTAGCGTCGGGTGCGGCGAAAACCCTTCTGTCGCTCCGCTTCAAAGCGCGCCTCGTCCGAGAGAAGATCCGGACTTTCTCCATAGGAGAGACCATAGCGCGCGACGAGATCATCGCCGGCCGGCGGCGCGGACTCGCGCGGCGGCGGCGATTTGCGCAGGCCGAGCGCAGTGAGTGTTTTGCGGAAGACCTCCCCGAACATGCCAAGGAGATGGTCTCGGGCGCGACCGACTGCAAGGGCCCGGTCGCTTGCACCCCCACCCCAACCCTCCCCCGAAGACGGGGGAGGGAGAACATTGGGTTGGCGCCTCAACCCTTGGCGGGCGCGGCGGGCTGTGGTTACATTGCATGCAATATTCAAAAACGGCCGGTGCTCCTCGGCCGAACCTGCACGCAGCATAGGAAGGAAACGCCATGGAATACCGCTTGCTCGGACGCTCCGGCTTGAAGGTCTCGGCTCTGACCCTCGGCACCATGAATTTCGGCTCGGTGGGATTCTTCGAGAAGGCGGGCAATCTGGATCTCGCCGGTGCGAGGCGGCTGATCGACCTCTATCGCGATGCCGGCGGCAACCTGCTCGACACTTCGAATGCCTATTCGACCGGCGTTTCGGAAAGCGTCATCGGCGAGGCGCTGGACGGTGCGCGCAAGGACCTGATGGTCGCGACCAAGGTGCGCTTTCCGATGGGCAAGGGGCCGAACGAGCGCGGCCTCTCGCGGCATCACATCATCAAATCCTGCGAGGAGAGTCTGAAACGGCTGAAGCGCGAGACCATCGATCTCTACCAGGTGCACGAATGGGACGGCGAGACGCCGATCGAGGAGACGATCGACGCGCTGGACGCGCTGCAGCGTTCCGGCAAGGTGCGCTATATCGGCTGCTCGAACTATTCCGGCTGGCACATCATGAAGGCCCTGGCCGCGTCGGATGCGCGGCACCAGGCGCGCTTCGTCAGCCAGCAGATCTATTACTCGCTGCAGGCGCGGGAAGCCGAATACGAGCTGGTGCCGATCAGCGTCGATCAGGGCGTCGGCATCCTGATCTGGAGCCCGCTGGCCGGTGGCCTGCTCTCCGGCAAGTATCGCCGCGGCCAGCCGATGCCGGAAGGCCGGCACCTCAAAGAATGGGGCGAGCCGCCGATCTATGACGAGAAGGCGCTCTACGACATCATCGAGGTGCTGGTCGAAGTGGCCGCGGCGAAGAAGCTGCCGGCCTCCAGCGTGGCACTCGCCTGGTCGCTGGGGAGGCCCGGCGTCACCTCGGCGGTGATCGGCGCGCGCAACGAAGAGCAGTTGAAGGCGAACCTGCCGGCCGGCGATCTGAAGCTCACCGATGAGGAGCGCAAGAAGCTCGACGATGTGAGCAAGCCGCTGCTGATCTATCCCTACTGGCACCAGGCGAGCACCGCATCGGATCGGTTGGGGGCCGCGGATCTAGCGCTGCTGAAGCCGTTCCTGAGCGGTGGGAACCGGATGGGTTAGCGGCCGCCCCTAGGACCCACAGGGTTCCGCGACGGTGTTGACGTCGGTCGTGGGCATCGCTTTGTCCCAGCCGTAGACGTCGTCGCGGAATTCCAGCGTGCCGTCTTCATCAATCCAGGCGGTGTCGTAGACGAAGTGCACCGGGAGCGGCTGCGCGAGTGCCACGACTTGCGTGCCGCCGACCGCGAGAGCGCCGTCGATGCGGCCTGGCGACCAAGCGGGATCGGCGGCGAGCAGCGGCTTCACCACGGCGGCGATGTCCGGAAGTGCGACGCAGCCGAGACTGGTGTGGCGCTCGGGCAGATTGAAGGCTTCCTGGCTCTGCTGGCCGTTCGGCGATCCGTGCAGAGCGATGCGGCCGTTGCCGGCGATCAGCAGCTTGGCAACACCCAGCGGATTGCCGGGGCCCGGCACCTGGCGCAAGCCATCATCGGTCACCCGGATTCCGTGATTGGTGAAGTAGAGCGCGTCTTCCTCCTGGCGCGGCCAGAGCTGGCGATCGGCGAAGCTCTGCGGGATGCGGTAGGAGGGGCGGAGCTCGATCCGGTCGATGCTGCCGTCGACCAATGGCGTCGGCGTTGCGGCGGCGCCGAGAGTGACCGGGCCTTCGGCGAGGGTGCGACCACCCTCGACCAGGCGATAGCGCGCGGCGGGAATGTTCACCGCCAGATAGCGGTCGCCCCATTTCCGATCGGCGCTGCGGGCGATATTCTGCGTCAGGCTGGCTGCGCGATCCTTTGCCGGCACGTTCAGCGCGGCGAGCGTGCCGGCGCCCATGACGCCATCGGCCGGCAGACCGTGCCGCGCCTGGAAATGTTCCAGGGCGGATTTCAGCGCCGGGTCGAATTGTTGGCCCGCTGTCGCCGACTTGAGATCGCCGGACGCGATGAGCCGCTGGCCCAGGGCTTCCACCCGCGGACCGGAATCGCCGAGTTGCAGCTTCGGCCCGTCCGGGATCGCCGGCCAATCCTGGAGCGACGCGAGCGCGGCCTTGTTGCGCGCCGCTTCGGGCGTTTCCGGAGCCGGTGGCGGGGTTTCGACCTTAGGCGCTTCGGCTGCCGCCGGCGTCTCGACCTTCGGTGCTTCCGCGACTGGAGTCTCGATCTTCGGCGGCTCGGGCTCACGCAGCAGAGACGCGATGTCGGTCGATCTCGAGAGCTCGTCCAGGGCCGCGGTCAGGCCGGCCGGCGCATCCTTGGGACGGAGCGCGCGGGCGGTGGCGCCGTAGAGCGCCGTCAGCAGCAGATCGGCGGCGGCGCGGGAGGCGGTATCGGGTTGCATGATGCGGGCGCGGGTTGCGTCGAGCAACGGCTGCAGATTGTTGCCGATGGTGAGGTCCGCCTCCGTCAACCGGTCGAGGAAGGCATGGGCGGCGGCCGTGTCCGCTGCGGCGAACCAGATCGGGCGGCCATCGCGCGCGGCATAGACGCTGCGCAAAGCGGCGACCGCGTCGGCGCCGAGCGCCGCGTCGATATCGATGACCGGCGGCGCACCGGCCGAGAGAATCTCGTTGATCGCCTTGGCCTCCGGTGGGGCGTCTTGTGCCGCCGCGGGACCGGCCGTCAAAGCGAGCAGAAAGAGGGCGACGCGAATCATCCGCATGATTCAACAATAAGCTTGAGTGCAATCTCCCGCCAAGCGGACTTCTGCGCCCCAGGGTCGGAAGCACCGGCTGGCGTGGCTTGAATGTTTGAACTAGCGTCGCGGTTCACCACCGGAGGGAGAGGGGACGCGCAAATCATGAAGGGCATCGAGGCCATGGCGCTCCCTTCGATCAAATTCGAGCCGTATTGGTGGGATGCGGCGCGGCCGGAACCGCAGCCGGCGATCCCCCTTCCGCCGCGAGTCGACGTCGCCGTCGTGGGCAGCGGCTTCACCGGTATGCGGGCGGCCTTGGAGCTGGCGCGGGCCGGGCGCAGCGTGCTGGTTCTCGATAAGGATGCGGCAGGATCGGGCGCGGCGCGGCGCAATGCCGGCTATCTCGGCCGGGTGCTGAAACATTCGCTGACCGCACTCATGCAGAAGCATGGCGCGGCCCAGGGGATCGCGATGTATCGCGAGCTGGGCGATGCCTTCACCGGTGTCATCGAACTCATCGACCGCGAGGGGATCGACTGCCATCTCTCGCGCCACGGGCGGTTCATCGCCGCGACCTCGGCCAAGCATTATGACGCGCTGGCCGCCGATCTCGAGCCGATGCGCCGGCAGCTCGGCTATCCCTATGAGATGGTTTCGCGGGCGGAGCAAAGGCGCGAGTTCGGCAGCGACGTCTACCACGGCGGCGCGGTCATCCCGGATCTCGCGGCGATCCATTCCGGGCTCTATCACCAGGGCCTGACGACACGGGCGAAGGCGGCGGGCGCCGTCATCGGCGACGGCACCGCGGTGACCGCGGTGGCGCCAGAGAAGGACGGCGTTCATGTGGTGACGGAGCGCGGCAGCGTGATCGCCCGGGACGTGATCATCGCCACCAACGGCTATACGCCGCGGGGTTTGCGCTGGTTCGCGAAACGGGTCATTCCGTTTCAGGCCTATATGGCGGCGACGGAAGAATTGAGCGCGGCGCAGCTCCGGGACGCGATCCCGAACCTGCGGACCATGATCGACTCCAACACCAACATCGATTTCTTCCGGCCGGCGCCGGATTCGCGGCGGCTGCTGTTCGGCGGCGGCACCGGGATCCCGCGCGGCAGCCATGAGGAGATCGCGCGCTTCTTGCATGGCATCTTGCGGCGTGTGTTCCCGCAGCTCGGCGCGTTGAAGCTCAGCCATGTCTGGACCGGATTCTGCGCCGGCACCTTCGACATGATGCCGCATATCGGCGGGCGCGATCACGTCTGGTACGGGATGGGCTACAATTTCGCCGGGATTCCGATGGGGACGCATTTCGGCGCCAAGCTCGCGCTGATGATCCAGGGCAAGGCCGAAGGGCGCTCGGCCTTCGCCGAGACGCCCTTCCCGACCCTGCCCTTCTATTCCGGCAACCCCTGGTTCCTGTCCATGGCGATGCGGTATTTCGACTGGAAGGACCGCCACCCTTAAACCAGAGGGCGCGCTTAGCATGGTTTGGCCGGCAGCATCGTTCTATGCTGCAACCAACGAAGTCTTGCTGAAGGGTATCCGGTGTCACTGCGCCGATTTGCATTGTTCGTTGCGGCGATCTCGCTCTGGAGCAGCGTCGCTGCGGCGGAGACCGCCGCTCCCGCGACCGCCCCCAAACCATCCCCTGGCGATCCGGTGCTGGATGCGATGACGCCTTGTGCCACCGGTCCGGATCCGGAGGCGCGGGCGGTCGCCTGCACCCAGCTCATCACCGGCGGCACGCTCAAAGGCAAGGCGCTTGGCGCCGCCTATGTGTTCCGCGGCAAGGCGCAGGCGCAGCGCAACGAGATGAAGGCCGCGATCTCCGATTTCTCCGAGGCGTTGAAGGTCAACCCCGGTGCGACCGACGCGCTCTACAACCGCGGCGCCGCCTATGCGCTGATGGGCCAGACCAACACCGCGCTCAACGATTTCGCGCAGCTGCTGGAGCTGGCGCCCAACGATCCCGACACCCTGTTCTATCGCGCGCTCATCTATGTGAACCAGGGCAAGACCGAGCTGGCGGTGAAGGACCTCACCACCGTGCTGAAGCAGCGGCCCGACGACGGCATCTCACGGCTGCAGCGCGCCGGCCTCTTGATCGCGCTGCAGCGCTACGAGGATGCGATCGGCGATCTCGATCAGCTGCTGAAGCAGGATCCGGCGGCGCTGGATGCGCTCTACAACCGCGGCCGCGCCGAGATGCTGAAAGGCGACGATGCCGCCGCCGCGGACGACTTCGCCGCGCTGATGAAGGCGCGCAACGACAACCCTTACGCGGCGCTGCGGCTCTACATCGTCCGCGCGCGCGGCGGCGAGAAGAACGCGGCCGCGCTCGACGCCGCGGCGAAGGCGTTTCCGGCCGACCAATGGCCGCTGCCGGTGGTCGCCTTCTACCAAGGCAAGCTGAGCGAGGACGATCTCCTCGCCGCTTCAAGCGTGCGCGATGTCGCGACCAAAGCCCGGCTCCTCGCCGAGACGCAATACTATCTCGGCCAATGGGCGCTGCTCGCGGACAAGCCCGAGGAAGCCCAGCGCCATTTCGAGGCCGCGGTGAAGAGCAAGGCCGGGATCGGCACGCTGGAAGCCGTCGATGCCGGGCTGGAGCTGAAGCGGCTCGCCAAGAAGAAAGACTAGGCCCTTACCCCTTGCGGGAGCGGCGGATCGTCACCGGCGCTCCGCCGAACAGGGCGTCGATCGCCGCGGCCGACAGCATCTCGATCGCGCGCCGGTCGAGGCTGAGCAGGATGCGGTTGCCGCGCCGCTCTTCCAGCACCAGATGCGCGCGGCGCAACGCTTTCAGATGATGCGTGAGCGTCGGGCCGGAGACGCCGAGACGCCGGGCGAGCTCTGCGCCGGAGAGCGGCTCACGGGCGATCAGCCGCGCGATCGCATAACGCGTCGCGTCGCCGAGGGCGCGGAACACGATCTCAGGATCGCGCGCCGCTCCGGATGGCGGCGCGGAGTGCGGCGCCGCGGCGCGCAGCCGGTCGATCGGCAGCGTGCGCGCAAGCAGCTTGCCGAGCGGAAACCTGTATTCGCCGAAAAGGCTCGGGAAGACGAATGCGTCCTTCGCGTCCACTGGGATCGTGGCGTTCCGCGCGGCCTCCTCGAGATCGGGTGCCATGCGGCGCCACAAAGCGGCGAAGGCCAGGCGGTCGAAGCGGCGGAGCGCATCGACCGCGGCCTGCTGCAATCCGGCGGGATCCCGGCCGAGCGTATCGATGAGCCGCGTGATCGTGGGATCTGATTCGGCCGGCGACAGGGCCGTCCGGCACCGTCCGGCGAACGCATCGGCCGGCACTTCGGCGAAAGCGGCGATCACCGCATCCGTGTCGGCGTCCAAGGCCGCACTTCCGGGGACCACGGCCAGCGCGCGCCAGAAGGTCGGTGCCAAGGCGAGGTCGCCCATGCGCCGCCGGGCCGCCGGGTCGAGCTTGCGCCGCGCCTGGCTCAGCCAGGGCATCCCATCGCGCGCCGGACCCAGGCATTCGGCCAAGGCCAGGAACAGTTCGAAGCGCGGGCTGACGATGATGCGGGCCGGCATGGTCGCTATAGGTTAGTTTATTATCTATGATTAGATTACTATATAATTGAGG
>Ga0268265_10001617_pt1 | contig 18579 bp, 14 predicted proteins | sample KBSSwiS52_FD_190355 | JGI IMG/M metagenome (GOLD analysis project Ga0268265, IMG submission 190355) | Switchgrass rhizosphere microbial communities from Kellogg Biological Station, Michigan, USA - KBS Switchgrass S5-2 (SPAdes) (version 2) | ecosystem: Host-associated > Plants > Roots >... | reverse complement strand
CGAGGCGAGGCTGTTGATGTCAGTGCGCCAACGTTCGCCGACATAGCGCCATTGCGCGCCCAGTGTGAACGGACCGGTCTCGTATTCCCCACGGGCCGCGAAAGTCCATTCCGGGGTTTCGACCAATTGCTTGCCGCCGGTCTGTTCGAACACGCCGTTGCTGACTTCGAGGTCGTCCTGCACTTCGCTGTCGACCCACGCTGCAGAGCCGTAGATCGAGAACGCTTCATTGAAGCGCCAGCCGGCCTGAGCTTCCGCACCCCAGATATCGACGGCGCCCACGTTGCGCGCGACGTTGATGTCCAGATCCGGATCGTACGAGCGCACGATGCGGTTTTCGAACTGCGAGAAGAACGCGCCCGTCGAGAGGATCAGCGCGCCGCTGCTGAAGCGATAGCCGACGTCATAGCTCTTCGCGGTTTCCGGCACGACGGAGTCTTGCAGATCGTCCGGCGCGACGCCGCTATAGAGGTCGTCGGTGCGCGGGGCCGAGATGGTTTCGGCGTAGCTGGCGTAGAATTGGTGCCCCGAGCCTGGCCGGAACGAGACACCGACATTGGCCAGCACGTCGTCCCATTCGACTTCGCGCTTGAACGGATCGATGGACGTGCCGCCCGGATCGAAACCGCAGGTTGGATCGTTGGTGCTACCCAGCGGCTCCCAGCAACGCTGATCAAGTTCGCGCGTAAAGGTCGGCGCGCGAACGCCGACATCGAGCGTGATCGTATCGTTGGCGAAGTCGCCAATGTAACGAACGCTGGGCTGGCTCAGCGTTGCGATCGAAAGACGATCGCGCTTCTGGAACACATCGCCCGCGACGTTGAGAACCTGATTGCCGCCCTGTTCGTCCTTGCCGCCCCAGACACTGTCCGGATCGCCGCCGGCATCGAGATAGCCATACTCGCCACTCTGGCGGTGACGGCCGGTGTCGTAGGTGTAGCCGAAGATGATGCGGTTGGTGTCATTCACGTCCCAGATCAGCGACGTCGACGCCGTGTAGCGCAGCGTATTGGTGTTGCTGGGCGAATAGAGGCGGACGCTATCGAGCGTATCGCCGTCATGGTTGAGGTCGACGCCGATGGCGCCGCCCAAATCGAGTCGATCGTCGCGTTCGCTGACGACCGTCGTGCCGCCGCCGTTGGCCAGTACGTATTGCACAGTTGGGTCGAACGTCAGCGTCAGGTTCTCGCCGAACGAGAAGCGCGACTGACCGCGAATGTTGCCGGTGTTCGACGGGTTGATCCGCAAACCAGCGAAGTTGGTGCAGCTCGACGGGTTCGCCGGATTGTCGTCAGCGACACGGAAGCCGCCGGCGCCAGCGTTGTTGGCGCCGTCGTTTTGAACGTTGTCGACGATGCCATCGACGCCTGCAACGCCGTTCGGCGCATCGCGCGTGCAGACGTCCAGGTTCTGCAGTTCGTTGTCGTAGAACTCCCAAGCCGCTTCGTTGCCCGTGCGATAGAAGTTGTTGCGGTTGCGGTTCCAGTGGAACGCGAGACTCATGAAGTCGTCGCCTTCGCCCAGCGGCTGGTAGACGCGTGCGTTGAACTGGTACTTTTCCAGTGAGCCGGGGCCGACGAACTGGTCATAGTCTTGATACGAACCCGCCACGAAGGCCGTCGTCCCCCATGGGCCTACAGCGCCGGTGTCAATCATCGCAAAGAGGCGGCGATAGTTTTCGGTCCCGGCGGCGCCGCCCAGATACAGCGCCGGATCATCGCCCGGAACGCGCGTCACATAGTTGATGGTGCCACCGGTGACGGCCGCGGTCGGACTGTCGACATCGGTGGTGCCGAGATTGACCGTCGCGCGCGAGATCAGTTCCGGGTCGAGCTGCTGGTTGGAAAAGACCGCGTAATTGCCCGTGTCGTTCAGCGGCACGCCGTCAAAGGTCAGCAGAACGCGCGAGCCGTCGAAGCCGCGCATGCGCAGATTGCCACCGGAGCTGCCGAATGCGTCGTTGTTGGTGAAGTTGACGCCCGGAACCAAGTTCAGTGTGTTGAGAATGGTCTGACCCGGCGACTGGGTAGCGATGTATTCCTCTGTGATGGTTGAACGCGCTTTCGGCGCGGATTCGCCCGTGATCACACCTTCAACGTTGAGGCGCGTCCCGGTGACGACAATCACCTCTTCGTCTTGAATCTGCGATGCGGTTGACTGCGCGTGCGCGACGCCCGCGGCGGAAAACGACAACGCGGTCAGCGCCGCGCCAGAAAGCAACTTTCTTGAGAACATGAAACACCCCCTCGCAGCGGCTCGCTTCATGCGTGGTCGCCGCGCGCCGGGGGCTGTTAACGGCGGTGTTTCTCAGATCGGCGACGCTTTAGCGAAGCCTACGTTGCAATTCGCAAACGGTTTTGCGTCATCGCTTGTGCGCCACACGCGGTAACCTGAGACGTGCGCAAAGGATTCGGCTCGCCTTGACAATTGCGTGACGCATTCCTGTTGAGCATTTAATGGAAGCGACGGAGCACGAATGCGCGGCAAGCAGCCTTGGTATAAACGCGACACCGCGCCTGGCCTCGTCTTGGTCGGCGCGACCGCACTTTCGTTTGCGCTACTCAATGGCCCAATGGGCGAAGCATTTCGCCATCTGCTCGAAGCGCCGATCGGCGCGCTCGGCGTCGGCGAAGCCGCGCACGCCCTGAACCTGCACCTCATCATCAACGACGCGCTGATGGTGATCTTCTTTCTCTATGTCGGCCTCGAACTGAAGCGCGAAACCGTCGAAGGCCCGTTTCAAAATCCGCGCGAAGCGACGTTGCCGCTGATCGCCGCCATCGGCGGCATGGCCGCGCCCGCCCTCATCTACGTCGCCGTCAACGCCAACGAACCGGCATACCTCCGCGGCTGGGCCATTCCCGCCGCCACGGACATCGCCTTCGCCATCGGCGTGCTCTCGCTGCTTGGCTCGCGCGCACCCGCGGGTCTGCGCCTCTTTCTGCTCGCCCTCGCCATTATTGATGACCTCGGCGCCATTCTCGTCATAGCGCTCTTCTATTCGACGCACCTCGTCGGCTGGGCGCTCGGCGGCGCGCTTGCGACGTTCGGCGCCATGCTGTTGATGAACCGCAGCGGCGTGCGTGCGCTCTGGCCCTATTGGCTGCTTGGTCTCGTGCTCTGGGCCTTCATGCTGCTCTCCGGCGTCCACGCCACCATCGCCGGCGTGCTCACAGCGTTCGCCGTGCCGATGCGCCGCGCCGATGGCAGTTCGCCGCTGATCGAGGCCGAGCACGCGCTCAAATACTGGGTGCAGTTCGCGATCATGCCGATCTTCGCGCTCGCCAATGCGGGCGTTGCGCTCCACGGCGCCGGCCTCGGCGCATTGCTGCATCCCATCGCACTCGGCTCGTCGCTCGGGCTGGTGCTCGGAAAACCACTTGGCATCATGGTCGCCAGCTACGCAGCTTGCATCGTCCTCAAACAGCGCGCGCCAGCGCCGCCGCTTCAGATGCTCGGCGTTTCGATGCTCGCCGGCATCGGCTTCACCATGAGCTTGTTCATCGGCTCGCTCGCGTTCGGCGCCGGCGATCTGGCGACGCCCGTGCGCTTCGGCGTACTTGGCGGCTCGTTGATATCAGCCCTGCTAGGTTTGGCCGTGCTTTGGTTCACCGCGCAAGGCGGCGAAGGCGATGCGGCGCTCAGCGCGGAAGAAGACCTCGCCGAGCAACGCGGCGTACTCGAACAGCGGCCCTGAAATGCGAAGCGGCCGCGCCCCCAAAGGCGCGGCCGCGATGCGTCGCAAATTGTAGAGGCGTCTCCTCCCCGAAACGCGACCGCCCGCGACGCCGACGGCCGCGCGGACCCTGGAGCAAATCGCGGCGAAGCGTCAAGGCGCCGCACGTCGTTCTGTAGCCGACCTGTTGCGTTTTCGCCCTAGCGGGCAAGCATTTGCTGCACTGCAGCGACAACCTCGGCGCGCGGAACCTCGCGCTGTGCCTGCTCGCGCGACTTGGCGTAAGCCTCGCGGTCCTCGCCCAAATCCTTGGCCAGCTTGGCGCCGAGCTTCAGGTCCTTGAGCGTCACCGTACCTTTCGCGAGTTCATCGCCGCCTTGGATAACGGCAATCGGCGCATCGCGTTTGTCGGCATATTTGAGCTGCGCCTTCATGCCGGAACCGCCCAGATAAACCTCAGCGCGAATGCCCGCCGCACGGAGATCGGCGGCGATGGCGAAATAGTCGCCCATACGCGCGGCATCCATTGCAAGCACGATGACGGGCGCGGTTTGTTCGGAGGCTTGGTCGATGCCCATCTGCACGAGTGCTGTCGCGAGACGGGTGACGCCGATGCTGAACCCAGTCGCTGGCACACTTTCACCGGTAAAGCGCGCGACAAGCGTGTCGTAACGCCCGCCGCCCCCGACAGAGCCGAGGTTGGCGCCACCGCCACCGATGAGCTGCGCTTCGAACACGGGCCCCGTGTAGTACTCAAGCCCACGTACGATGGACGTATCAAGCTGCACACGGCCGTCGAGATAGCCCATCGCCTGCAAGAGATCGAAAATCTGCGCGAGCTCTTTCACTGCAGTGTCGGCGATGGAGTCAGGGATCACCTCGAAGTCCGGCGAAACCTCGTTCCACAAGCGTAGGATTGCGTCAGGCGTCGGTTGTTCGGCCGTCGAGGTCGCGAATTTGAGGATGGGTTCGATCTGGCCAGCCGAAAGCTTGGCGCCTTTAGTGAAATCGCCGGACTCGTCCTTACGGCCTTCGCCTAGCAACGCGCGCACGCCTTGCGGACCGAGGCGATCAAGCTTGTCGAGCGCGCGGAGAATTGTCAGGCGCTGCGCCTGCGCATCCGCGGGAACGCCGACGAGTTCGAGCAGGCCTTCGAGCAATTTGCGGCTGGATACCTTGAGAGCGTAGTTGCCGCGGCTGACGCCGGCGGCTTCGACCGCTTCGCAAGCGAGCGCGATGATCTCTGCGTCCGCCGCTGGCGAAGCGGACCCCACGGTGTCGGCATCGCACTGCCAGAATTCGCGCAAACGTCCTGGCCCCGGCTTTTCGTTGCGCCAGACCGGACCAGCGGCCCAGCGGCGGAACGGCTTTGGCAAGTTCTGCCGCTCTTCGGCGGCGAAGCGCGCCAAGGGCGCGGTAAGATCGTAGCGGAGCGACAGCCACTTCTCGTCGTCTTGGAACGAGAACACGCCTTCGTTGGGGCGATCGGTGTCGGGGAGGAATTTTCCGAGCGCGCCGGTGAATTCGATGGCGGACGTTTCGAGACGCTCGAAGCCCCACTTCTCGTAGACGGCGCCAACGGCGCGGACGATGCGCTCTTCGGCGGAGGCTGCCGAGCCAATGCGATCGATGAAGCCGCGCGGCTTTTCCGGTGTGGTGAGATTACTCATGACTCAAGACTTCCAAATCGAATGACGAACCAGTGCAAAACGGCGCGCCGCGCGCGCAAAACGGCCAGCTTCAATGTCGCGCGAAGGAATAGCCCGTCGCCGCAACGATCTCACCGGAGAGCACTGCATCAGCCAAAGTCTTCAAGTCCCATGACAATTCCCGGTCGCCATCGACCAAGGGGAACGTCTTGCCGATCTGTATTAGGGCAGCCTGCGTAGCCTTGCCAAGGGCGACCGGCGGCAGCACGGGCTCCTTCGCACGCACATGTTCCGCCTGCGCCGCGAACGCCATCTCGATGGCGAGGATATCCGCCAACCGATCCGCCGCCTCATACGCGCGCATGGCGACGTTCGACGCCATGCTGACGTGGTCCTCCTGTCCGGAGTCTGTCGACACCGACATCAGATGCGACGGCATCGCCAAGCCCCAGATCTGATTGCAGAGGCCTGCAGTCGTGTACTCGGTGATCATGAGGCCAGATTTCGTCGCGTCCGGCGTGTTGCCGCGCACTTGCGGCCCCAGCCCCTTGTTCTTGTTCGCATCGACAATCCGCGCACAGCGCATGTTCGAAAGCCGCGCCATGATGCCCGCCGCCTGCAGCAAGCCGAATGCTTCGACCGCAAGCGGCATGCCGTGGAAGTGTCCACCCGAGGTGATCTCATCGAGATCGTAAGCGTTCGGATCATCGTTCAAATCGATCGGGTTGTCGGTGACGCTGCGCGCTTCCGTCGTCATCGTCGCTTCCGCGCGCGCCACCAGATCGAGGCACGGCCCGAGCACCTGCGCAGCGCAGCGCAGATTGTACGGATCCTGGATGCGCTGATCGAAATCGTACTTCTCGTCCGTGCTCGCGTCCTGGAACTGATACCCAGCCAGCAGATCGAACACCCAGCCCGCCACGCGTTGCGACCCAGCATGGGCGCGCAACGCATGCAAGTCAGCGCGGAACGGCCGGCCCATGCCGCGCATCACCTGCACGCCCAGCGCCGTTGTCAGAGCCGCCGCCTCGATCAGCCGGCGCATCTTCGCCGTCGCCAGCGCACCCCACGCATTGGCGTATTGGCAGCCATTGTTCAGCGCGAGGCCCTCTTTCATCTCCAGCGAGATCGGCGCGAACGCTTTCGTCTCCTTCAGAAACGCCGGCGTCGGCACAGCCTCGCCCTTCGCGTTCACGACGCGCCCGTCGCCGATCACAACCGCCGCCACATGCGAAAGCGGCGCGAGGTCGCCGCTCGCGGAAACACTGCCGCTGCTCGGCACGGCCGGCGTCACGCCAGCATTGAGCATGTCGATCAGCGTCTCGATCACGACCGGCCGCACCATCGAATGCCCGCGCGCCAGCGACGCGGCGCGCAGCAACATGGTTGCCCGCACCACCGGTACAGGCGCGAGCGGTCCCATCCCCGCGCAGTGCGAGAGGATCAGATTGCGCTGCAGCGCGCGCAAATCGTCGGGACTGACGTAATCCTTGAAGTTGCTGCCGAAGCCGGTGTTGAGCCCGTAAACCCTTTTGTCCGGATCGCTCGCCAGCGCCGCCGTTAACGCGCGCTCCGCCGCCGCGCGAAACGCCGCCACCTGCTCGCGGGCGTCCGCCGCCAGCGTCACCTTCGCGCCACCCACTGCGACCACTTCAATGTCGGCAATGGTTAGCGCGCCTTCACGGTCCAACTTGACGGTCTGGGTCATTCTGCTTCCTTTGTGGGGTTCCCTAGCGCAAGCCGCCCATGCGCGCGAGGCCGCACCGGCGCCGTCCTTGCTTTTGGGCCGTACACCCCTGGGGCGAAGGACCGTCGTGATGCTCACCTGTCTCGCTATGATGCTTACCGTCAGCCTGGCTGAGCTGCCGTCGCTGGCCACCGAAGTCGAAACCGAGGCCCGCAGCCTGACGGCCCAAACCGAAATCACTCCGACGTTCCTGGCCGGCATCGAAGACTTCTCGGCTGACTCCGAGCGCCTCTCGGCTTCGCTTCGTGAAGCCGGCGTTGAGCAAGACCTGCCCTGCATCTTCCACGGCATCGCCGAAGACGCCCGCGCGCGCGCCGCCGAACTCCAAGCCGCTGACACGCCAGCCGAGCGCGAAACCGCGTTTACGAACCTGCGTGTCTTGTTGGATGACGCGATCCTGATCGCGCCAATGGCCGCTTCAGCCGCCGCTGACCGCGCAGCGAACGAAGCCGATGCGCACGATGTGGCGCAGCGCTAAGCGTACTTCACAGAGCAACCGTATGGCGTCGTTTGCGGCGTCTGTACGGGCCTGCCGGCAGCCAGATCCGCCAGAGCGGCGCGCACGTAATTGCTCGCGCCTTGGATGGTTTCCGGGCGCGCCGAGCGCTGATCGTCGATCGCGCCCTGATAGACCAGCACGCCATCGCCATTGATGACGAACATGTGCGGCGTGTTGCGCGCGCCGTAGGCGTGCCCCATCACGCCGGTCGGATCGAGCAACGTCGCGGCCGGATGCGCGTTGTCGGTTTGCACGCGTGCAAGCGCGCCTGGGCCATCGAGATAGCCCTGCTCACCCTGCGCAGACGAAATGACCTGCAGCCACACCACGCCGCTCGCTGCCGCTTCCTCCTGCAGCGCTTGCATGTTGCCGCTGTCGTAGTGCTTGCGCACGTACGGGCAGCCATTGTTCGTCCATTCGAGCACAACGGTGCGGCCGCGGAATTCCGCCAGCGTCCGCGTCGCGCCGCTCGCATCGCGCACCGAGAACGCAGGGGCCAGCGCGCCCGTCTCGACCGACGCTTCCGCGCCGCCGCCAAACACGGAAATGCCGACGCCCGCCGCGACCGCAATCGCTGCGCCGCCCAACAAGAACGCGCGCCTTGGCATCATCATTGTGCGTCTCCTTCGATCGTCTCGATCATTAGACTTTCCGTCAGCACTTGCGGCAAGACCCGCGGCTCGCCGCCGGGTGGGTAGTAGAGATAGAGCGGAACACCCGCGCGGCCATGCGCGGCAAGTTCGGCCGCGATCGCATCGTCACGATTGGTCCAATCGCCTTCAAGATACGCCACGTTATGCGTCTCGAACGCCTGCGCCAGGCGCGCGCTGCGCAGCGCCGCCAGTTCGTTGGCTTTGCATGTGATGCACCACGCCGCCGTGAAGTTCACAAAGATCGGCCGGCCTTCGGCTTGCAACTCCGCGACACGCGCCGGCGACCATGGCTCGGAGACAAGCGCTTCCGCGCGCTGCATGCCGAGGATCGGCCGCCAGCTCACCGCGAGCGTGCCCGCCAGCACCAGCGCGCCAATGATGAGCCATACCCGGCCCCAGCGTGAGACGAACAACGCGAACGCCAGCGCGACCGCGACATTCAGCAACGATTGCACGCCAACCGCGCCCGCCTGCTCCGCCAACACCCATGCGAGCCAGATCGCCGTCGCGAACATCGGGAAGGCGAGCACTTGCTTGGCGCGCTCCATCCACGCGCCGGGTTTCGGAATCAGCCGCTGCAAGCCCGGCATGAAGTGCAGCAGCGTCAGCGGCAGCGCGAAGCCCAGCGCGAGCGCGGCGAAGATGATGAGCGTCGTGCCCGCCGACTGCGTGAGCGCCACGCCGATGGCGCCCGCCATAAATGGTGCGGTGCACGGCGTCGCTGCAATCACTGCCAGCGCGCCGGTGAAGAATGAGCCGCTCGCGCCGGAGCCGGTCAGGTTTGCGCCGAGGTTCTGAAACGCGCCGCCAACTTCGAACACGCCCAACAGATTGAGCCCGATGACGAAGAAGAGCAGCGCGAGGCCGCTCGTCACCCACGGCGCCTGCAATTGGAAGCCCCAGCCCACTGCCTCGCCGCCGGCGCGCAACGCGATCAGCACGCCCGCCAGCGCCAAGAACGTGACCATCACACCAGCGAAGTACGCGACGCCTTGCCCGCGCGTCTCGCCGGCATGCGCCCCGCCCGCGAACGACAGCGCCTTCACCGAAAGCACCGGCAGCACGCACGGCATGATGTTGAGGATGAGCCCACCGAGAAATGCCAGCGCCAGCGCGGTGATCAGCGCGACAGGCGTCAGTCCAGGCGCTTCCAGCGCGGGCGGACTTTCGAGATCGAGCAACGGATAGTCATCCGAGAACGTCGCCGCACGATCGTCCGTTGCGGCAATGGGCTCACCCGGCTGCGCGGTAATTTCGACACCACGCAGCGCCCAAGCGTCGCCCTCGCGCGCTTCGTAAGCAATCAAGCCTTCGAGCGGCGCTTGCCCGAAATTGCTCGCCACGCCTGGCGACAACGTGAAACTCAAGCCGCTCGCGCCGACACGCGGATGCTGCGCAGCCGCGGCCTCCATCACATCGGAGCTGAACGGAAAGAAGCGTGGATTGCGAATGTCCGCTGCGCTCGGCAGTGCAACGCTCAGGCGGCCGGCGCTCGTGATGGTCGCAGCGATCTCCTCGCGCTTCGGTAATGCCGCCACCGCCGCAGCAATGCGCGGCGCCCATTGCGGATCGTCGCTGCCTTGCGCCGCGACGGGCACACTGAGCGTCACCGTCGATTCTTCCGGAATGCAGATGTCGGCGCAGACGAGCACGTAGAGGTTCGCGCTGAACGTCGCGGTCGAACCCGGCCGCGCATTAGCTGGCGCCATCACCTGGATCGGAAACAGCACTTCCCCTTCGTACCCGTAGTTCACGAGCGTCGCGAACGGAATCGCTTCGGGTGTGGGCCACTGAATGTTGCCAACCGTCCAGCCCGCGGGCGTCGTCCAGGTCAGCTGCGAAGGTTCGCCGCTATCGCCGGGATTGCGCCAATAGGTGTGCCAGCCTTCGCGAATGGTCTCCCGAAGCACGATGGTAAAGGTTTCGCCGGGCGCCACGGCTGCGCGCGACGAGTGGAGCCCCGCATCGACGTTGCGTTGCGGCGCTGGAAACGACGACGCCATGGCGGGCGTTACGAGCGCCGCCAGAGCCACCAACACCGCCGCCAACAACCGCTTCATGCGAGATCCATGCGCCCCATAGTCAAACCGCGCCCGAAGGCGCGGTTTGTTTAGTACGTGTGCCGGACCAGTGCGGTTGCACCGGCCTCAGCTGAGCGGCGTCGACGCCTGGATGCGCGCGGCGCGCGACAGGATCTTCGGCCACAGCCCCAGCGACAGCAGGTGGGCGTGCATCACGGCGGTGACGCCGCGATCGCGCAGGTCGAGGAAGACTTCCTTCGGCAGCGCGTTCAGCTTCTGCTCGGAGATGCGCAGATACTCGCCGATCTTTTGCGGCTCGTCCGGCGTGCCGTCCTTCTTGGCGCGCGGCAGCGCCAGCGGGGTCAGCTCGAACAGGTCGTGCTGGGCCATCAGCTTGGCGAACTCTTCAGTGCGGCGGCCAAGCATGTCGAATTCGCGGCAGAAGTTGATCGCTTCCTGCGTATAGCGCGAAGGCTGATCGTTCTCGAAGAACGGCAGTTCCGGCGTCGACGACAGCATCTTCGCGGCGCGATCGATGCAAACAAACACCTTGTCGCGGTCCGGCGCCTTGTTTGCTTCGCTGTTTTGAATGATCGGCAGGAACGGATAGCGGCGCGCAAACGCCGGCAAGTAGACTTCCGGGTCCAGCGAGCCATCGGCGCCCAGGAACACGTTCATGCCCGGACGCAGGCCCATGACCGCCAGCGGCGTCTTGGACTGGGTGTCGAAAATGATCGGGTAGCAGACCGCCGCGAGGCCGAACTCATCCACAGTCAGCGGAACGAGGTGCGTTTCCGCGAGGAACGAGAACGGGTTGGCGACTTGGCTGACGCCCAGGCCACGGTGCTTCTCGATCGAAAGCGGCTCGAGTTGGCGATAGAACATAATCTTGCCCAGCGTTTGCTGGCCGCCTTGGGCGCCTTGGGCGGTTGCCATTCAGTGTCTCCGCGAGTTCCCTACCACAGGGGCGCTGTCCAACCACGAATGCGCGCTTTTCGCAACAGTCTGGCGCCGGGCCAGCTGCCGCCACGGTGCTTTTCCGGTACGGGGCGCATGGTATGAGCGGCAAACAGGGCGTTAGGACGAGGGCGGCATGAGGTCTTTGAAATGGGCGGCCGTGATGGCTGTTGCGGCGGCCCTGACCATCGCGGGCTGCGGCCCCCGCGGGTCCCAGCCGATGAGCGCCTTCGACGGCCGCCTCGCCGACTGGACCCGCGATATCCTCGCCGATAGCCCCGAACTCGCGACCCAGGCCGGCGTGACCGAAGCCGAAGCCGGCGGGCCCTATGCGAACCGTCTCGACGATCGCTCCGCCATTGCCGTTGAATCGCGCCGCAGCGCCGCGATCCGCCGCTACGCCGAATTGCGCGCACTCGACACGCACGCGCTCTCCGATGCCGACAAGCTCACCTACGACATTCTACGCGCGCAGTTCGAAGCCGCCGCCAGCGGCGCGGTGTTCGACTTCGGCAACTTCACACCGCTCGGCGGCGTCAGCCCCTACGTCCTGAACCAAATGGACAGCGCGTTCCTGACGCTGCCGTCGTTCATGGACGATCGCACGCCAGTGGCGAACACCACTGACGCCGAAGCCTACATTGCGCGGCTCCGGGCGGTGGGCGATGTGATCGACCAGGAAACGTCGCGCGCCCGCGCCGACGCGCAACGCGGCATCCGCCCGCCGCTCTTCATCATCGACAGCACCATCGGCCTGCTCGATACCGTCATCTCGACGCCGCCGCTGCAGCAAATCTACGTCAGCGGCTTCCGTCGCAAACTCGAAACCATCGCTGCTGCCGAACAAGATCCGGCGCGGCGCGCGCAAATCGAACAGCGCAATCTCGCACTCATAGCCCGTGCTGAGCAGATCACGCGCGACCACATCATTCCCGCGCACCAGCGCGCCGCTGCGTTCCTGCGCTCCGAGCGCGCCAACGCCACGAACGATGCAGGCGTCGGCCACCTGCCGAACGGCGCGGAATATTACGCCGCCGCACTTCGCATCGAGACCACGACCGACCTCACGCCGGCGCAAATCCATCGCATCGGCACGGACCGTGTCCGCGCGCTAACGCAGCAACTCGACATCGCGCTCCGCCGCGTCGGCCTCACCGAAGGGCCAGTCGGCGCCCGGCTCCAGCAAATGACGGCCGATCCGCGCTACATCTATCCGGACACTGAGGAAGGCCGTGCTCAGCTCCTCAACGACGTGCGCGCGCGCATCAACCGCGTTATGGAGCGCGCGCCGCAATGGTTTGGCCGCATGCCGCGCGCTCCGCTCGAAGTGCGCCGCGTGCCGGAATTCCTTGAAGCGAGCCAATCCGGCGCCTACTACAATCCGCCCTCGCTCGACGGCTCCACGCCGGGCATCTACTTCATCAACATGCGTTCGCTCGCGGAGATGACGAAGATCGATCTGCCGACGCAGGATTTCCACGAAGCCGCGCCCGGCCACCACTTCCAGATCGCGCTGGCGCAAGAGATCACGGATAGCCCGCTGCTGCGCCGGCTCATGGGTTTCAACGCCTACAGCGAAGGCTGGGGACTCTACGCGGAAGAACTCGCCGACGAACAAGGCTTCCACGAAGGCGATCCGGTCGGGCGCATCGGCTTTTTGCGTTGGCAGCTCTGGCGCGCCGCGCGCCTCGTCGTCGACACCGGCATCCACGCCCAAGGCTGGAGCCGCCAGCAAGCGATCGACTATCTCACCCAAACCACCGGCGATACGCCTGGCGTGATCGCCACTGAAGTGGATCGCTACGTCGCCTGGCCCGGCCAAGCTTGCGGCTACGAACTCGGCCGCCGCGAGATCGCACGCTTGCGCGAACACGCACGCACCGAACTCGGCCGTGACTTCGATCTGCGCGGCTTTCACGACGCCGTGTTGCTGCAAGGCGAAGTGCCGCTCGGCGTACTCGACGAACTGGTCGAAGCGTGGATTCCCGAGCAGCACCGCATCGCTGAACGCGAACGCAATCGCCGCTAGCGTGTAACCAACACACTCGTGTGATTCACGCGTTGTGTACGCACAATACCGCACACTTGCCGCAGACTTGTCTTGATCGGCGCGCTCACTCGGAACGCGTCAACAGACCGGGTTCGGACGGTCCGGGAGGGAAGTCCAATGCTGGCACATCTGCGTCGCGCAGGCTTCGGCCTGTGCTTGCTGACCCTTGCGTCCTGCGCAAGCCAATCCACACCAACCGCCGATACTGGTCGCGCCGACGAGGAAATCACCGTCACCGCCGCGCGAGAACGCGATCAGGCCGCGTCTCGCATAGAACCAAGCCGGCGCGCGATGGCCCCGCCAAGCATCGCGGGCATCATGGCGCCCTACGCGCAAACGGCGCCACAGCCGATGCCGGGCGATATCGACCGCGAAAACTACGAGCATGCGGACGCCAATCCCGTGCACATCGTGGCGGATGATCCGGTTTCGACATTCTCGATCGATGTCGACACGGCGTCCTACTCCAACGTGCGCCGCATGCTGAATGAAGGCCGCCTGCCGCCGCAGGACGCCGTGCGGATCGAAGAGCTGATCAATTATTTCCGCTACGATTATCCGCTGCCCACGAACCGCAACCAGCCGTTCTCCACGAGCGTCACCGTCGCGCCGTCGCCGTGGGCCGAGGGCCGCCAGCTCGTGCACATCGGCTTGCAAGGCTACAACATCGTGCCGCGTCAGCGTCCGCCGCTGAACCTCACGCTGTTGATCGACGTTTCCGGCTCGATGGCGCCCGAAAACAAGCTGCCGCTGGCGTTGCAAAGCTTCCGCATGCTGGTCGAGCAGTTGAACGCTCACGATCACGTTTCGATCGTCGTCTACGCCGGCGCCGCCGGCGCGGTGCTTGAACCAACGCCTGGCGATCAGCGCGGCCGCATCGTGGCCGCGCTCGATAACCTGCACGCCGGCGGCTCCACCGCGGGCGGCGAAGGCCTGCGCCTCGCCTACGCACTGGCGGAACAGAACTTCGACCGCAACGCCGTCAACCGCGTCATCATCGCAACTGACGGCGACTTCAACGTCGGCATCGCCGATCCAGAAGCGCTCACCGACTTCGTCGAGCGCAAGCGCGAGACCGGAATCTATCTCTCCGTGTTCGGTTTCGGCGGCGGCAACTACAACGACCTGCTGATGCAGCGCCTGGCGCAGAACGGCAACGGCGTCGCCACCTACATCGACACCATCAACGAAGCCCGCCGCGTGCTGCGCGACGAGATGGCGTCGAACATGTTCTCGATCGCCAATGACGTGAAGATCCAGGTCGAGTTCAATCCCGCGCGCGTCGCCGAGTATCGCTTGATCGGCTACGAGACCCGGATGTTGAATCGCGAGGATTTCAACAACGATGCGGTCGACGCCGGTGAAATCGGCGCTGGCCATAGCGTGACGGCCATCTACGAGATCGTCCCAGTCGGCGGGCGCACCTTCAACGATCCGCTGCGCTACGCCCAGGATCGCGCCGCGCCTTCAACCGCGAATGAACTCGCTTTCCTGCGCATCCGCTACAAGCTGCCAGGCAACGACACATCGCGCTTGATCGAACGCCCAATCACCAACGCCGACGCCGTGACCGATATCGCGCGCGCCAACGAGTCCGCACGCTGGGCCACCGCCGTCGCCGGCTACGGCCAACTCCTGCGCGGCGACGCGTTCCTGCGCCAAGGCTACGGCTGGGACGACGTCATCCGCTTGGCCCAAACCGCCCGCGGCGAAGACGAATTCGGCTGGCGCGCCGAATTCATCGGCCTGGCCCGGTCGGCACAAACCGCAGCAGCGCTCCCCACCGCGCAAAACGCGCAAGGCGGGTCGCGCTGAAGACTGCGCCCCGCTCCGTGATCGGAGCGGGGCGCTTTGTTCCTAGGCCGCCCAAACCATCCGCACGACCCCGGTGTCCGCCTCTTCCACCAGCTCCGCATCCAGGAACGGGCCGTTCATGGCGGGCTTCAGAGATTGGGCGAGGTCGGCTTCGACATATTCCCGCGCATCGCGTTCATCAGACAGGTGCACCAGCACGTGCGTCGCGCCGAGGAGCTGCGCTTCCGGCCATTGCTCGTGGCTCGCCAAGCGCTTCGAGAGATTGCCGGTGCGGGAGAGGAAAAGCGGCGTCCAGCCACGACCGCCGGGGCCGGGGCGGGCGAAGCAATAGACACCGGGCTCGCTGCCGAACATCTCGTTCGGACGGTGCACGCTGAAACGGTGCAAGCGGCCTGAAAAACCACGGAAAATTGCTTCTGACATCGGCTGCCCCCTCTGGCTTGGCTCTAGCTCGTTCGCTGTACGTTCCAAGAGATAGCGGAATCGGATGTTCTTGTAAAGTTCCGTTGCAATGCCGATCTCAAATTCCCCCGCACGCGGCCCCATCTTTCGTCCATGCGCGGACCCTGCGATCATGTTGCCCATGTCTCATCAGCACAGCGCGGCTGACCGCGCGGCGCATATTGCCGAAGCGGAACGACGCTGCACGGCGGCGAACGAGACGCTGACGCCGCTACGGCGGCGCGTGTTCGAACTCCTGTTCGACCAGCACGGTCCCGCGAAGGCTTATGACCTGCTGCCGCTGTTGGACTCCGAGAAGCAGGCCAAGCCACCGACAATCTATCGCGCGCTCGATTTCCTCGTCCGCATGGGGCTCGCGCACCGCATCGAAAGCCTCAACGCGTTCGTCGCGTGCGACATTGGTTCGTGCGAGCGCAACACAATCTTCCTCATCTGCGAAAAGTGCGGTGGCGCTGAAGAGTTCGACGCCGGCCACGCGCTGGTCGATCTCGCCGACGCCGCCAAGAAAGACGGCTTCGCCATCCATCGCACCATGATCGAAGCGAGCGGCGTCTGCGCCCAGTGCCAAGCGGCATGAGTCATCCGGCGCCACTGCCCGCGCCGCTCTATCAGGGCAGCGTCAACACCTGGGAATGCGACGATGGCGGACACCTGAACGTCCGCTTCCATCTTGAGCGCGCCATGATCGGCCTGGCGCACATGGCGCACGCGCTGGAGATGCCGCGCGCTTTCAAGCCGTCCGCCGGCGCGACGCTCGTCCCGCAAGAGGTGCACATCCGTTTCCTGAAGGAAGCTCGCCCCGGCGCGCCGCTCACAATGCACGGCGGCGTCGTGAAGCTCGGCGAACGCGACGCCACACTCTGCCTCGACATGCGCCACGCCGATGGCGCACCCGGCACGGGCTTCACCTTCAAGGTTGCGCACGTCGACACCCGGGGCTTTCGCCCTTTCCCGTGGTCGCAACGCTCACGCGCCGCCGCCAAGCGCTTGCATGTTGCGCTTCCCGCGCACGCCAAGGCGCGCTCGATCGACCTCACGGCCTCACCGAGCGACGCTTCACGCCAAGGCGCCATCGACGCCGGCGCTGCGCGGATCGGCGGTGCGCTGGTGCAGCCCGATCAGTGCGACGCGTTCAACCGCTTGCGCGGCGAACACTTCGCCGGGCGCGTCTCGGACTCCGTTCCCAATCTGCTCGCGCAATGGCGCCAGGACGCTGCTGCAGACAATGGGGGCACGGCGCCTGCGGGCGCCGTCGTCGAAATGCGCCTCATCTTCCGCCGCTTCCCGCGCGCGGGCGATTTGATCGAAGTCCATTCGGGCATCGCCGAAGTCGGCGAGAAGACGCTGCGACTCGTCCATTGGATCGTCGATCCCGAGAGCGGCGCGGCGTGGGCCAGCATGGAAGCGGTTGCCCTTACCTTCGACACCGCAACACGCAAGACCATCGCGCCCAGCGCCGAAGCGCGCGCGCGGATGCAGAAGCGCGTCGTAGCGATGAGGGTATAACCGCTTCCCGGACGCAGCCCGGCCTTGAGCCGGGGTGCGATCCGGGATCCAGAGCAAACACACAACGCTACGATCTCTGGGTCCCGGCTCTCCCCTGCGCTCCGGCCGGGAAGCGTGAGCTACTCCATGCCGTGATACTTGCGGCCCGCTTGCGCCAACAGCGCAGCACTCTCGATCGCCGCCCGCGCGCGATCCGGCCGCTCCATCGGCAGCATATGCCCCGCGCCTTCCACCGTCGCGACGCGTGCATCCGCTTTGATCGCGGCGACGCGATGCATCGATGCTTCGCTGATGGTTGAGCCCTTCTCCGCACGCAGCAACACCAGCGGGTCCGTCACTTTGCGCAGCGCCGCCCATGGATCGTTGCGTTGCGCACAATAGGTCGCGGCTTCGAACGCCGGCCGGCACGCCAGCTTGAAGCCGCCTGCGCTGTTTTCCACCAATCCGTCCTCGACATAGTCAGTGACAACTTCTGCGGGGAATGTCTTGAAGACACCGCGCCCGGTGAACGCGGCAACCGCGCTGGCCTTGTCCGTGAATGTATCGCGCCGTGCGCGCGCACCACGCGCGAGAGGCTGGCCGCCCATCAACAGCGGGCCGAGAGGCAGTTGTACGAACGCATACGCGGAGTCCGGCAAGATCACCGGCTCGATCAACGCCAGCCCGCTGACCAAGTCCGTGCGCCGGCCCGCCGTCATCAAGCTCACCGTCGCGCCCATCGAGTGGCCCGCAAGCGTCACCGGCGCCGTCGTGCCCTTCTCCAGCACCGCGATCAGATCGTCGCGATGACGGCCCCACGACGTGTAGCCGAATGTCCGCGCCGGCAGTGTCGTCCGCCCGTGCCCGCGCGCATCGAGCGCCCAGACCTGGAAACGATCACCCAACGGCGCGAGCAGCGTCCGGTAGGTGTGGGCGTTAAAGCCCGTTGCGTGCAGGAACACGATGTCCGGATTTTCCCGCTCCGGCCCGAACGCGATGCCCGCCATCGTCCCATCGCGCAGCTCGAACGAGATGCGGCGGACGGTATTGGTTCCGGCGGCGTCATTCATTGAGAGAAGGCAGTACGGCAGTAGGGCAATATGGCAATAGGCAACTCCAAACTCACATACTGCCCTATTGCCGTATTGCCCTATTCCCCCGGGTCTCGGCCAAACACTCTGCGCAGAATATCCGTCGTTCGCCGCCAAGGATCGCGGCGAATGGCGCGCTCTTCCTCGGCGATGAAGTAGAAGCAGCCGTCGAGCGCCTTTGACGTCGCGAAATCGATGATCTCGCCGCGCAGGTCGCGCGTCATGCTGGCGAGTCCCACCTCGCGCAGTCCCGTGCGCAACAGCGTGAACGCGCCCGATTGCGTCAGCGCGTCCGTCATCGGCGGTTTCAGCAAGGAGGTCAGCCGCGTCTCAGTACGCCCCCGCAGATAGCGCGTCGCGCTGTCGTTGCCGCCGCGCACGATCTCGATCGCGTCCGCAATCGTCACGCTGCGGATCGCGCTCGAGAACAAGCGCCCCGCCTCCGGCATAGTGCGCTCCGCCGCGTGGTTCAAA
>Ga0268265_10001614_pt1 | contig 18593 bp, 47 predicted proteins | sample KBSSwiS52_FD_190355 | JGI IMG/M metagenome (GOLD analysis project Ga0268265, IMG submission 190355) | Switchgrass rhizosphere microbial communities from Kellogg Biological Station, Michigan, USA - KBS Switchgrass S5-2 (SPAdes) (version 2) | ecosystem: Host-associated > Plants > Roots >... | reverse complement strand
CAACACCATCACCACCAACCTGCATCCGTCACTCGGCAGGCTGGAGAGGGGCGAACGCTACCGCGTGACGTTCGAGAAGATACCGAAGGATTAGCCCCATGTTGGCATCCGTCATTACGTTCCTGATCTACGTGTGCGTGCTCGCGCTCGTCATTTATCTCATCCTGTGGGTGCTGCGCGATGTGCTCGGCCTGCCGATTCCTGAGAAGGTGGTCCAGATCCTCTGGGTTATCGTCGCACTGATCGTAATCCTCTGGCTTGTGCAGATGGTGCTGGGAGGCGGGGGCGGGCTGCGCATGCCATCGATCCGATGAGACAGTGGGCCATCCCGGCATTGTCCGCGCTCATTCTCATGGCAACCTGCACGTATGCCCGGTCTGACTACCGACCCAATGCCCAACCGATGTTCGGGACGTACTCGCAAGCCTATCTCGATCGCCAGCAAACGAAGCGCTGGAAAGAACTTTGCAAGGGCGGCGGCCGATACCAGGCCATGAGCGAAGCCTACGAGGCCGGCAAACCAGATCCATGTAATTCGGCGTCCCAGCGCCGTTACTAGGCCCGAGAGGGCTGCAGGGAACCCTTCCTGTCCCTGTGTTCGCCCACCCTACTTGCCCGGCGCTGTAACGGCGTCGGGTCTTTTCTTGAAAAGGCACAACATGTCATTTGGAAGACTAGGGGCGCTGGGGAGGGGATTTGGGCATCTCGGGTCCTTTGCGAATGCAACTGGATCAGCCCCAGCGCTACTGACAGCGCCGGTTCTGGCTATGCATCCGTCATGGGTGACAACTGATAATGAGCCTGATTTTACAGTCACGGTAGACGACACGGTGGCGTCAGGCGATACGATCCGCCTCCAGGTTCAGGCAGCCGGCGGTGATTGGTCCAGTCTGGTCTCAAACACCACGCATGTCATCACAGCGCCGGAAGATGCGGCAAACGAAATGGACCTCGCATTGGCTGCTCTCCCCAATGCTAACTACGAGGCCCGCGCCAACGTCACGGATGGCGTTCTGACCAGCGGCTGGTCGAATGGTGGCGTCCCGTTGTCGTTCACAATCGCTGCGGTGAGTAGCGGCGCCGCTATCCTATATCCCTTCCTCTTTGTTTAAAGGAACCTAGACATGGCTGCTCTTCTTTCTCTTACGATGCTCAACGGCGCTCTTGGCGATGCCGCCGATGACGGAACGGTGATGACGCTCGACGGGTATCTTGCGCAAACAACCGGCTTTAGTGCGTCGGCGACTTTCACGCCTGCTGCGGCATCGCACGTTGCGAACGACTGCAACGGCGCAGCCGGTACGTTCGCCAACATGGGTCTCAGCGGCAAACGCATTGTAATCACGTCGGCAACACTGGAGATCGATGGCGCGACGGCTGAGGCGACCGCCTGGCGCCTGTATCTCTATAACGTTACCCCGCCATCGGCGACGGCGGATGATGGTGCATGGGATCTGGTCTCCGGTGATCGAGCATCGTTCCTTGGCTATATCGATCTCGGAACGGCCGTGGATCTCGGCTCAACTCAATGGGTCGAAAACCACGGTCTCAACAAGCAACTGAAGTTGGCCGGCGCCGATCTATTCGGCTATCTGGTCAACCTGACGACTCTCACTCCTGCGGCGGTTGCCCACATCGTCACCCTGCATGGGGTTGGCCTGTAATGCTGTCGCAGAACACTCAAAGAATAATTCGTGCTGGATATATCAGCCCGCAGGCGCAGGCGTTCCTAGTGCGAACCTCTGCCTTAAGCGATGCCGAAAGGCGCGCTTACATTCAGATGATAAACGGAATGGTGGCCGATGGTGTGTGGTCAAAGCTGGACGCGCTTTACATTTTCGCGACCAAGGACACCACGACGGCAAAGCTGAATCTGGTCAGCGGCAACTTTGCGCTCACGGCCACGTCGGGCGGAACGCCGCCAACCTTCGCTGTCGATCGCGGCTACACAGGGCAGGCAAGCCAAGGCCTAGATACCAATCTTGCATTGGATGCTGCCGGTCTGAACTACTCGTTGAACTCAGGGTCGATCGGCGTCTACTGCCTAAACAATCGCACATCCAACGCGACGACATACGCGATCGGATGCGATACGGCCAGTTCCGGCGCGCAGATTTCCCTGCTGCAGGGTGGAACCACCTTCCTGGATATCAACGATCTGGTGTTTCCCTCGACGGCGAATACCGGCACGCAAGGATTGTGGCACGGCAGCCGCACGGCTGCTAGCGGGGCGGGGTGCCTCGTGCTCTATAAAAACGGCACGGTGTTTGGTTCCTACTCGTCGGCGGTCGCCGCCGGAGTTCCGGCAGCCTTGAACGTTTACATTCTCGGCCGGAATCATCTTGGCTCAATAGCCGGGCAGGCAACCGATGAACTATCCGCCGCATGGATCGGCGGCGGGTTCACGGCAGATCAGGCCGCAAGGTTTGCAGCTCGGTTGAATAGGTTTATGTCGGCGCTTCGAATTGCGGTGTTCTGATGATCGCTTCAGACAAGCGCTCCGTGATGAACATGAACTTCGCGGCCGCAACGGCCTCGGAGTACGCCTTTATCGATCATGTGCGTGGCGCCATCCAGTTCGGGCCAGGAACCAGCTCTCCTTGGTGGACGGTTGGCGGCGCGCTCTGGACGCAGAACATCGATTCTGACGGGTGGCCGGCATACTCGACGGCAGTTATCAATAAATCCAGCAGCCTCGGCGCTATCCGCATTCCGTCATCAACGGACTTTGCAGGGCCATATACGATCGATGGTTTTGGCTCCGGCGTCATCGCTCTGAGCGCGGGGACATGGACCCTCGGAGCGGCCACTGGCGTTTCAAAGGCCAGCAATAACCTCACCGTTACTGACCAGGGGCCGGGTGTTCGCTGGACTGCGCAGATCACCTATAGCGGATCGCGCGCGACGGTCGGGCTCGGCATCACGACCGTTGACCCGTTGAACACCGGTAAATTCCTGCGGCTGGTCCGGTTCTACCGTACCGAGGACACCGCCGATCTGGCAGCGGGTAAAATCTTCCGGACCGCATGGAAACAAATCTACGCCGATTTAAACCCCGGCTTTCTCCGGTTTATGAACTGGTTCGGCGACAACAGTTCAAGGCTCTGCCGCTTCGAAAATCGGGCGCTTCCCAGTCACACCGGAATCGTCGGCAACTACAACTGGGTGACCGGCCCTCGCTACGGTGAGACGACAGGGACGAACCAGATCGCGCTTGCGGCCGTCACCGGCACGCCAAGCTCGATGCAGCACGGCGAGATTGCGCAGACTCGGATCACAAACAACCTCGTTCGCTCGCCCGCCTACGTGTCAGGCTCCAGCGTCAACAAGACCGTCACCGCGATCACCAAAGCAAACCCCGGAGTTGTGACCTGTACGGGTCACGGGTTCAATACTGGCGACAAGATTTTGCATTTCATTTCGGCCGGGATGACTGAGCTGGATCGGAGGATTTGCACGATTACTGTATCAGATGCCAACACGTATTCGGTTGGGATCGACACTTCAGCCTTTACCACGTTCAGCGCCGGAACCTGCAATCAATACATCTCGCTACAGGTTGGCACTGGCAGCGACCGCCGAGACTATCCCGTCGTTTTCGAGGATGGCGTCACCCTTGCCAACAACTACGGACTTGAATATCTCGCGGCAGGCGACGGCAAGACCTTTTATTTCGACAAGACGATTTACGCTGCAAAAGACAGCGACGGCACCATCGTTCAAGGCGTCTGGATTTTCCCCGGCACGGGCAAAGACCTGGGCCACAAGCCGGGTATCCCGCTGGAGATCATTGTTGCGTGCGTCAACGAGATCAATGCACTATCCACCAGTCTGATCGGGCTGTGGCTCAACATCCCTCATTGGGCTCTGCTTTCGGTGGATCCAGACTATAGCGCGTCGTCCAACGTCGCGGTTAAATCGATCGATGTGGTCGAGAACGGCGCGAATGGCTACGCCGCTCTCGGCGCCTCGATACCGTTGATGGTAGAGTTCGATAATGAGACATGGAATGCAGCAAATCTTGAATTCTCACAAACGTTCTACCTTACTCAAAGAGGGTTGCAGAGATGGGGCGCGGTCCTCACGTCAAGCACCGATCGCGCTAGTTTCGCTGCTTTGCGCTCCTACCTCATGTGCAAGGATATTCAGGCAGCGTTTCCGAGCGCGAGCTATCCTCGCATTAAGTACGTGCTAGGGTTTCAGGGGTCTCAGGGCATCGCCGGCGGCAGTGTCAACTACCTCCGCGCTCATGGCACTACCGCTGTTTTGACGGATGCCACTTGGAATCCGACTGCGGCCGAGCCGATCTCTGTTCACGACTACTGCGCGTTTGCTGCCTACATCTACAACGACGACAGCAACGCCACCTACAGCAAGGCAACCTGCACGACAGCATGGCTTGCGGCCGGCACCGATGAGGTGGCGAAGGAAGCAGCCTGCGCGTTGTACGTCCTCGGGATGAAAACCTACGGCGGGTCGCAGACGTTCGACGCCTACTATGATACGCTGATGCCGGCCTACGCAACCCACCTGGGAGGCATCGGTAAGAAGATCGCCATGTACGAAGGCGGCTGGGATCTGGCGATCACCGGAACGTCGGACCAGCAGAACTTCCTGATTGCGGCGAAGCGCAGCCGGGCGTTTGCGAATACCCTGGTAGCTTCATTCAACAAGTTCAACGCGAACAGCAATGCCATCTATCCTGCCGACTATATCGCGCTGGATTCGCGATGGGGGCACGCGCCGAACGACTTCTATAGCGGTGGTGTAGAAGGCGCAGCGCTCGATCTTTCGTGGACGCTGATGGGCCTCCGCAATCGCGGCTTCCGTCAGATGGTCATCAAGACGTAATCGTTTTGTCGTCTGCCATCCGCCCGTTCATCTGCTCGTTCGCGCGATCGGCTGCCTTTTCCTGATCGTTGGCCGTCCCGATGAGATGAACGATGTCGTCCCAATTGGCGGCGAGCATCGAGACAAACGCAACGCCTAGAAGCAGAATGACGGCCCAAAGCGGCATCTCAAATCCTCCAAAATGTCCTCGCTGCCGAAGCGTGCGCCAAGGCGCTTTCGCTCATGTCCCGGTACGACCGGAAGCTTTCCCCAGCAGCGAGGTTTCCGACGCTACCCCACGTTGCCCCCTCCATCAACCCGGCAGATTGGTTAACGGGACGGAGTTTGGCCATGACCGAAAGTGTGGAGCGAGGGCCGGGGATCGAACCCAACCGTTGAACGTCCCGTATCCGGAGATACCTCTATTGCTGACCACAAGTCTTATCAGCGTAGATCGGACGGAGCGCACCGCCAGGTGCCTCGCAAGCTCTATTATCGCGCCAGCCGCTCCTTCAAGTAAAGGAACAGCAGGTGCTGCTGGTTTCGATCCAGCGTCACCGATAAACTGTTCATCCCGGACTCGATGTGGATCACGATACCGCCTGCCGGATCATGCAAATCGTTCACGCGGGCCGACGTCAGCGAGCCGTGAAGTTTAAGTTCCTTTGCGCTCATTCCGGCCTCTCTGTTCATCTGGCGAAGTCTGCTCAAGTCCGACAGCCCGCCGCGACCCATTCGCGGTATGCCTTCTTCCCGTAAGTCAATATGTACCTACTATGCTCAATCGGAATCGGCTGCGATATCAAGCCCTGCTGCGCAAGCTTTCGCTCAAACTTCGTGCGCAGCCACCAGAACGGGTTTGCCTCCATAAAGGCTTCCCAATCGCTCGGCATCATGTCGCCCTTTAGATTATTGCATCGGAGACAAGATCGGACCCGGTTCTCTACCGTATCAGGACCGCCCTTGCTAAGTGGAATGACGTGATCTCGGGTGCGCGTGAGCGGGTCATTCCGCCGCGCTTTGGATGCCGGAACCGTGTCACGTTTGCAGTATGTGCATTTCATGTTTGCTGTCGCGATCTTCGGTCAAGTCCGCTGGTGTCGTTTCATGACATCGATAGCTGTTCGTGCCAGCCTGTTCGCATTGTCCAGGTTCCAGGTTGAGCCGAAAATCAGCAGGCATTCCGCGCGAAGTGCCTCGGCCACCCTCTCTTCCAAGAAATAATCTCTCTCCGGTGTCATTATAGCCCACCTTGGCCGTGTTTTACGTTTGGCACCGCTTCGAAGGAAGGCATATCGAACCTGAATTGTTCGCTCGGAGCATTTCAGCCTCTCGGCCACCTCTTGAGGTTTCACACCCTTGTTGAAGCAGTCGCTTACAAAGGCAGCCTCGTCTTCCGTGAAATGATCTTGGCGAGATCGGGCGCTGGCAGTCACTGTTTCACACTCCATTCGACTGCATAACGGCAGGGCCATGTCCCCGCGTCTCTCGATATTTTAGCCAATACTGTACGCAGCCAAGGGAGACACCAAGTCTCGCGGCAATCTTGGTCTGCGCCATCTTGCCGGCCAGCCGCGCGATCTCGCCTTTCTGCTCCTCAGTGATAGCGCCCCGCGGGCCGTGAGGATTCCGAAGAGTGTTACCGTTCTTCGCGCGGTCAAGCTGGTTCTGGGAATTTGTCTTCCATTCGAGATGCCGAGGGTTGACACAGCAATAGTGACCCTTGCCGCAGTTATGCGCCGCCTGGTGCTTTGGCGTTGGCGGAGCCCCGTGGGCCAGTTCGCACATAAGCCGGTGAGCCCAGTAGCCTTTTCCTTTGTGTTTCAGCATGCCGCGGTTGACGCGCTTATCTCGACCAAACGGCCAGATTAGGCATCCGTCGCCGGCATGGGCGGCGTTCTCTGTGAGCCAACGAAATGCCTTCCCGTTGCCTTTGCTGGGCGGATGGCCACGACGCCCCTTAACCGGCGCCTTCCATCCATGTTGTACGGGGTCCATCCCGAGCTCTCCGTTGGTGTTGCCTACACTACTGATGACCGGGCTGGTCGATGATGGGCTCTAGCTCCAAGGTGGCATAGCGGCGCTCCAACTCCCGGATGGCCGTCCGAGCTCGCTTCCCTGGCATGGGGCGATTGTAATCCGAATCCCGGCATCGGCTCACATCCTCATCGAACCCGCCTGTAGGTCGGTCCCCGATGATCGTGATGGCATGATAGAAGCCGGGGTCAGCATAGACCCGGAGAGCGTCTATCGCGATCGTCAGCGCCTTACGGTAGCGCAGCAATTCCCTGTCACTCACGGTTTCCGTCTCCTTGCCACTCCGGGCCTTATTCTGCTGCTTCTAATAGTCTCGACTGCATGGCCGCGATTGCTGCACGGCCGATGAACTCGGCATAGGCCGGCGGGATTGCTTCGCTAAGTTCGTCGAGGGTCATCCAATCGATGCCTAACGCCTCTGACGCCGCAGCTTTATGGCCGCCCTCCCATACGTCCCGCGTGCCCCGGCCGCCGGCTGACGCCGCTCGGCGCCGTGCGTGGCCGCCGTAGACGCCGATCACTGGCCGGTCGTCATGGCTGCATGGCGGGACTGTAATCGGGAAGTTGGCCTCGATAAGCCGATGACGTTGCAACTGACATCCCTGCGCGCCAAGCCCGAACATCGAGCCGCATAGTGTGATCGGGTCGATCATGTCCCATGCCGCTTTCTCGACGTTCTCGATAGCCCACAAAGCGTTCTCCGGCATCCGCTCCCGGAACTGCGGGATCATCATCGGCTTACCCTTGGCCCCTGGCGCGTGCCTCATGGCGGTGTAGCCTTGGCAGTGCGGGCTGGCCCATACGAAGTCGAAGCCGTCTAGCGGAAAGGAGAGAGCGTCCGCCTGCACAAACCGGAACGGGTATCTCGGCTGCGGCTCGATATCGACGCCGATCACGTCAAAGCCTGCCCGGTGCAAGCCGACCGACACGCCACCGGCTTTGCAGCAAAGATCGATTGCAAGAGGACGCTTCATAGTTCCCTCGTTCATCTGGCGGATTGCCGGCCTGATCGCTAGAGAGCGCCAGCGGCGTTGATGCCGTCGAGGATCTCGGCGCCGCCCTCTCGCTGGATCACCACCATTGAAGGTGCGTAGCCATCTCCCAGCACGAAGGCCTCAGCATTCTTGCGCGAATAGCCGGGCCTCTCCGGCTGCATGAACCGATCGCCCCTTTCCCAGCGTTTCTGCTGCCAGAAGTCGCCGTGGTCGATCAGGTACTCCACTAGTTCTTCGCGGGTGGCGAAAGGTGGCGTGACTGGCGTTCCCTCTGAAACTGTCTCCCAGACCTGGAACCAAGTCGCCTCTTCATCCTGCCACGGGCGGTAATATTCCCGATCTGGCGGGCCTCCGTTCCACTCCCAATACTCAAGATCCTTGCTGTCGTCGGGACAGTATTCTGGCCGCTCTCCGCGCTCCCAAGCCGCATAGGCCTCCTTCCATTCGGCTGCGGCCTTCTCGAAGGGCTCGTCATGCATCGGCTTGAGCCGCCCATCGTGCCAGCCCTCCTGCTTCGGGTGATCCCAATTCGCCGGCACTCGCCTAATTTCTCTTCCCATTGTCTCGCTCCTTCACTGTTTCGGTCTGTTTGAATGATCGCTACTGCTAGCGGTAATTTGGAAACCGGCCGGGCTTCATCAGCATCGTTCGATCTTTGCCGGCTAAATTCTTGAAATGCCTAACTTCAGTGCGGAGTGGCCTTTCGCGTATTTCTTGAGCCACCACCATCCAAACTTGGACGCCGTCAGCCGCATCGTCATCCGGGTCTAGGCCGCGACGGGCGCACTCCTCGCGAGCCTCGATTTCGCGCTCCTGCTCAGGCGTGATGTCGTGGTGGCCGGAATCGAGCAGGTGGTCTCCGTAGGTGATTCCCATCGCGTTCTCCCTTGGCGCTACTACGCGCCGTACATCAATGAATGATCCATCGCGAGCATGCCGCAGGTCTTACAGACCTGTGAGCCGCCGGTAACGCGGCCTGTCGTCGGTTCAACAAACTCAACCCAACCGGTGAAGTCGCATTTGTCTTTGCAGCCTGCGCAAACGATCATCGTTGTCGGCTCAACGGTATGCTGGGGCTCGTAAGGCATAAATCGCTCTCCGTTTGACGCTCTATGCGTCGGTTGCTTTTCTGGATAGCGGACGGGTTTTTTGTGATTGCTGATTGTCTAGAATGGCTTAGACTTGATTTTCACAAATCTCCCCGCAGTCCTAGGCTGTCCGGACCTGCCGCCCCATCATCCACGCAATCTGCTGCGTCTCATGCTTGGCCCATGAACGGTCTCCCGTGGTATCGTTGATCCACTTGGCCTGCTCGGCGAGGTTCCGCTTCAGGAGCCGTTCGGGTAACGCTTCGGTAACACTACGTCCGTTTGTTTTCTGTATGTTCACGGTATTTTCCTATCGTGATCGTAGATATGTCAATGAGTTAGCTTATGCGTCTCAAATCATCCATTTCAATCTGTAGCACAGAAATAGGCTGTTTTATAGGGTTTTCTGCGCTTCGGGTAACTCTACGGTAATGCTACGCTTATTCCATGCGGCCACGGCATCGTCACCCCGAGATGTTTTATGAGTGGCTTCGCATCCATCACAGTGGACACTAAAGGAAGATTCGTCTGGCCGCTGACCTTCCTCTTCGTGGAGGTATGGCTCACCGCCGCAGAACGGGCAGGGCAAAAGCTTACCGGACATTCGCTGCATCCTTCTGCCAGTCGGGGGCGTGGTGCCCATAGGTTGACGCCAGCACGGCCACGCTCATGCCGAGGGCGTTAGCGGCTTCCCAGATGGGGACGCCTTGCTTGAGCATGTGAGTCGCTCTGGAGTGCCGGAGGACGTGCGGGACCACGTATGAAGGCAGTCCTGCTTCCCGCCTGACTCGTTCCCATGAACTGACAGGCCTGTGAATTGCCACTCCTCGAAAGTGGATGACGTGCTCGCATTTGCCATCCAAACGCTTCCATCTTCTAAGATGAAAAAGAACGCGTGACCCGAGCTTGACTGGGGGGGCTCTTTTTTTCGTTTGGACTGTGCCACGTTCTTTCCTCTGCATGATGCCGGTTTCAAGATTTACCATAGACCACTTGAGCCCGGTTATTACGCTGCGCCGGCTCCCCGTGTACCAGCCGATGATAAAGAACCGCGCAAGGTGGGGTGTCCTGCGGGCCTTAAATAAGAAACGAGCGGCCTCGCTGCGTGTCATAAAGTCTTGCCTGGGTGCCGGCTTTGGTGGGAGTTTGATCTTTGGCACGGCCATCAGTGGGGCGTGGTTTGCGCGCCAGTGTGAAATGGCTGCATTCAGAAATGCCAGCTCCCGTCTGGCGGACGCCCCTGCATTCCGATGGGCAACGTATTGCCGAATGGAAGCGGCACCAATCTCCGAAACTTTTTTCGTGCCCCACCATCGGTTCAAATGTCCTATGTCGTAGAGGATGTGTTTGCCCGAGACGACGTGAGCGATGTGTTCTTCGGCGTAGGCGGCGAGCACGTCGGCAAGGAGCGGGTTCGGACCTTCGGCCGGCTTGTGCTTGCTCTCGATGTAGTCCCGAAGTGCTCTTTCAGCTTGTTTAATTTCCGCTGCGCTGAGCCCTGTGCGATGGCGGGTTCGGCCGTCAACGACGGTCCAGGTATGGCGGTCTTTATCGAGCCAGAGTTTCGGGCCTGAGCTTCGACGCGGCATTTGGTTTCCATCTCATGAAGGGCGGGCAGGGTTGTCCAGTAGGCCCGCCCGATCATTGAAGCAACCAGATTCCCCCGGCTGATCTCGGCGCGCAAGGTTGAAGCATGCCTAGCGTCCCCGAAAAACTCTTCGGCGGCTTGCTTCAATGTCATGCGGCGATCGGTCATTTGGTGTTGTGGTCTTTCGTCATGTCCGCGAGGGAAGGCCGAAGTCAATCTCGTCGTCTTCGTCTTCGTGGTTGCGCCCCAGCAGGTCGTGGAAGGATACGTCTCGGTCATCGATATGAACCCATGCCTTGCCGCCACGGCTAGGATAGACGCAACCCCAAACCTGCTTGCAGCGCGTGCACTCCCAAACGGCGCCGAGCCGCTGATCTTCCGGACGGCAGGGGGTTTCTTCGCCGCACTCACAAGCCCATGTATGTTTAATCGTCACTTTCGGTCTCCAGAATTGATCGCTAGTTCCACAGCCGCGCGGGCCTCAGATAGCTCTCGCCGGCTGCATCGGCCGCTTTCGTAATCCACCGCGGCTTGGATTAGCCGCTCAGTCAAAAGAGACGGGGACTTTGAAGGTGCAACTGCGCCGCTCCCCTTGCAGTCGTCGCAAATCTCATTGCTGTCTGGATGGTTACTTATCCCAGTCCCCATGCAGCGCATGCAGGTTTGGTTCCCATTATCGTCTGTCACTTTCGGTCTCCAGAAGTGTCTGGCACGCGGCACTTGGCGCAAATGGATTCGAACGTCTCGAACGAGAACTCAGAATCCGGCAACACGAAATGGTGCAGTGCCTTGCCGTCGATGAGATCCTGGACATCGATGAATTGTCCGCATTCGTCGCACTTGATCTTGTCGTCGCGTGTCATGCTCATGCTTCAGCCTTTCGGTTTGCCGGAGAGTCTGGCGGGAAGCGTTTCGGAATGACGTGAGCCCATGTCTGATCTTTGATCGTGTTGTAGCTGAGCCACCTCTTGAACGCGCTCAGCTTCATCGCGCATGGCTTCGGGTCGGTGTCGCTTATTTCTTTGCCTCCCATCCCGCCCACCTTCTGGACAATGACCCAGCCGTCAGTGGCGTCCAGAACCCTTGCAACTGGGCAATACATTTCATGCCAGTAGTCGCCCGGCTTCGGGTGGAGAACATGCATTTTGTTCAGCAACCTTTGCTTTTCTTGATCGAAGCTCATGTTTGCTCTCGCGGTTTTCCCACAACATCGCCAGACTGAGGTAGGGGCTTGCCAGCTCTGGATTTGACGACCCAAGCCAGCGCATCGAGATATTTGTCGCTATACTCGGCTCGCGCATAGTCGGCACAAACGCCGACAGCTACGCAAACGGCGACATCTAGATCAAGGCCATCTTCTTGTGCCTTGTCGATCGCTGCCGCGATCACATTCGCAAAATCGTTTGGCATTGCGCCAGTAACGACGACTGCCTGCGGCTCTTTCTCATTCATTGGCCGGACTCCTGGGGTGTCCGGCGGTCTGCGGCATCGCGCAAGTCTTTGAATGCGGCAGGTAGCTTGTCTATGACCGCATCCATCGAGCCGCCCACAACAAGCAGCCCGCGGTACAATCCCTCGCAATTTTCGGCGGTGGCGTACCAAGCAGTTTTACCCTTCTCGATAACGATCCTCATCTATTCCCCCTGTGTGTTTGGTACATGCGAAGAAACCATAAGTGCCATGACAGCCTGATATGCGTCATAGAGCGCGTCTGATCTGTCGCAGCCACGCTGGCCCGAATGTTTAGGGTCAAACAAGCCAGCCTCAGATTGACGCATATTGCCGATCACGGCTGCGCATTCGTGGATCACGGCGTTCCTAATTTCGTCACTGACAAAGACGTGGCGCTTGTTCATTTGCTATTTCCATCAGGGCGCGTGTCCGGGCCGTCATAAATGGGTCGAACCTCCCATCCTGCCGCGGCAGCTCCGTCGATCGATCGCATCACCAGTGCTGTAGCTATTTGTGCGCTTTTCGCAGCCAGATCTGGACGCCACCCCAACGTCGGATGGTATGCGGCGAAGCCTATGGCTGCCGGACTCTGCGGTACTCCGCGCAGCACTTCCAGCGCGCGCTCGATCCGGTTGGTCAAGGCATCCTCTTCCAGGATTGCGATAGCCTGCTGGATGGGCGTCATCGGATTCCCCTCAGGTCACGCCACAGTGAGACAATGGCCTCCCAGAACGTCTGCCGCGGTGGTCGAGGGCCGAGAGTGCTGCGGTTGGTGCCGTACATGGCTCACTTCCTTTCTGGAGAGGATGTCGGCGTATCGCGGTAGGCTCCGCACTTCATGCAACGTTGGCTATGGCCATCTGTCTCAGGCCAGATCTTCCAGTCGTGATCGCAAGTACGAACTGTCGATGTGTCCGAAAGTGCCAACTCGCAAAGTCGCTTGGCCTCGTTGAGCAATGTGTGGTCGATCGTTCGGCCGTTCTGCTGTAGTGGAAAGCCGATCGGGATAGCCTCAAAGGCCGCGTGTGCGGCGACAACGGCCTCCTGCAATTCAGCCCTTCGCTTTTCGCGGGTAGCGGCGACCTTCCGTACAGTCTCGCGATAAGTGTCTGCCGGAGTTTGGGCATGACCGCCACGGAGGGCTGCACACGCGAGGCCGATCCAGTGGTTGCGCTCTTGCGGATCGATGTCATCCCAAGGGATTGTCACGAGTTGCGTCAGCGCGTTGAATGACTGCATCCGTTTGGCAGCATCTAGGATGGCGGACTCGGGAGAACTCCGGCTCATGAGCATGTTCCTTGTATGCAGCCAAGCAGGTAGGAGCCGACGAACATGGCGAGGATGAAGAGAACGACGGCGCCAAGCTCTGCGCCGATAATGTCCCATATCATTTTGCGGTGTCCTCGTTCAAATCGACTAGCCGATATTCCCAAGGCCAGTCAGCTTCGGTGCGCTGGTCGGCAAAGTATTTCTCGGCGGGCCCCATCACATCGAACGCAGCCATTGTTTTCCACGGGCCCAGCTCGCGTTTATTGCGATACTGGATCACGGCGGTTAGCCCAACTAGGATCTCCGCCCCGTCATCACGTACCGGGACAGCACCACGCGACAGGCAGTCGATCTTTGAACTGCATGCGTCGTAGGCGGCGGCTTTGGGCTCCAGTTCCTGGATGCGGGATGCGGCATCGACCAAGAGCCTCTCTGTGATGGTGTCGTATTCGCAGGTGCAGGAATATTGACGGCCCATACAGCCGCGTAAGTGGTCGCTGGCGGCGTGATCGAGCAGCCGTTGCGCGGTTATCGGATTTGTCTCGCTCATAGCGGAATCCTTCCATTCGCCCAGCCGCTGAAGCTGTAGATGCAGAACAGGATGATGGAGATCGCGGCGGCACTCTGCATCAGGGCGTCAAGGATGGTTGCGGTCATCGTTCTCTCATCTTGATTGCCAGCATGAACGGATCGATGTTGTATGCTTTCCAAAACGCCAGCTCGTTCATGCCGTGCTGTTCCCGGTGGTGGTAGTTGCACAGTGGGAGCGTCCACTTGTCGGACGGCTTCTCAGCCATGCCGGTATGAGATTTCCCGTGCGCGAGGGATGCGGTTCGAATGTGCGCGGCTTCCGTATCGATCCGGCCGCAGATGCAGCACGGCTGCGAGCGGATGAAATCCAGGTGGCGTTCATCGCGTTCGCGAGGCTGGCGTTGGCGAAGTTCGCTCATGCGCCAACCCTTTCCTTCGCTGCCCACGCTTGGTATTCGGTATCAAGCTGATGCCAGATGACGCGAGGCGCTTGCTCGGTATCCAGCAATGACCTTGAAGCGATGCAGCAAATCTCTCGGACCGCTTCCGCGGCGCCTGTCGGATCATCAACGCCATACCCGCGGACTTCATTCAGGAAGGCCCAGAATACTGGTTTGTCGCACTGCATTGCAGCTTGCGTCGATGGCTTTAAGTCTCTCCACGGCCGCACGCCGCGCTTTGCCCCGTCAGGGTGGGGGCTTGGGGGATTGCTCTGACGGGGCTTTGCGGTGGCCTCCTTCTCCTCGGGTGATTTGATGGCGGCGATTCCAAACCATCGCTCCTTTGCGGGAACAGGCATGCCGCCGAGAACTTCATACGCGGCATCGAAATCCTCAATCGGAATTTCGAAGATCAACTGTGCGACTTGGCGCGTCTTGACCAGCTTCATATCGGCGAACGTCGCGCGGAAAGCAGTCATCTCAAACCCCTGTGATATTCCCAGACAGCCTTGCGAGCGGCTTCCGCTGTGAAAACCTGTCCGTTCGGTCGGATCAGACGGCAGGCAACCTCGCGCCAATTTCTCCAGATCAGCCACAGGCGCAGAGCCTCTCTTGTGTCGATGCGGTCCCTCATGCGGCACCCTCAAATTCCGGAATGGGCGCCCAATGCGAGAACATTTCATTCTCTAGGCCGCACCACGTCTGATCCTCATTGCACCACCACTGATCGGCTACTCGACCGCCGCCCGTTAGCCACAAATCAACTAATGTGCCGTCTTTCGGCGCAGTTGCGATCGGCTGCCATTTTGTCGGGGCGCTCATGCGGCAACCTTCCTCGGCAGCTTGGCGATGACGAGCGCTTTCAGCTCTGCAACTTCCTCGTTGCTCAGGCCGAAATCCCGGCGCGCCTGCTTCTCTCCATCCCACCACGGCAGGATGCGGGGATCCTGATCGGGGAAGCCAGCGATCTTGGCTTTGCACTCGGCGACATACCGCACGGCGCTGTCGTCAGCTTCATCTCCGACGTTCGATTGTGTCTTGTCATACAAGGCGAGGCCGAACGGATTGCCGAACGTCATGAAAGCGCGCTTCATCGCGTCGGTTTCGGCTTCCTTGATCGCGCTCTCGTGAGCCTGCCCAAGGTCGCGGTCGATGCCGTGGCCCGCGCCGCAGCCCTCGCGCGCCACACCGTCAACGATGACGCGGGCCTTGCAGAGATAGGTCACGCCCCAACCTGGATTCCTAGCTGTGCCGATCTCGCGCTCACGCTCCGAAACGCACTTGATATCGATCGTCTCGCGGGTCCAATTATCGAACCCGAATATCCTGTTGGCCTCGGCGATGACGGCCCATCCCTCGACATAGGAGACGGTGGCGCCGCCCTGCTTACGTGTCTTGACGTTGGCGGGGGAGAGCTTCGCGCCAAGGGCGGCTTTGGTTTCGTCCGAAAACATCACACAGTCTCCAGCGGCTTGCTCGCGTAGGTCTCCTGCGCCGTAACGATCTGCTTCAAGGCTGCTTCAAGAACCGTGCGGGCTTCTGCGAGTTCGTCCTGTGCCTTGCTTTCGAATGCCGGCCTGAGCGGCAACTGACGGGCATGACGCGCGGCCATTTCGGCGCCGGAGCGGATGAAGTTCAGGTGAGGGCGGACTTTGGTGTCCCAGTCTTGTAAAGTCATGTTCGCTCCATCACTTGCCGGATTGCGGCGGTTTCGTTCTCGACCTGATCGTGCGAAGCCATGTTGAATGCCGACAGGGTTTCCGCGATCAGGAAGCGAAGCGATTGCTCTGCAGGTTGGGGAAGAAGTCCGCTCGCAACCACGGCTTCGCAATGTCCGATAAGCGAGGCAACGCAGATGCTCTGCCATGCCGAGCCGACTGCGATTTCAGTACAGGGGGCCATCGCCGCGCTCGTCGCTGTCTTGGCTATAGTCAAACTGGTCATCTGGAACCTTCCGTTGATGATGCGTGAAATGAACCGGGTCTGTTGCGTCGATTGCGTTGATGTCGATCCATGCGGCGCGCGGCGCGTTGATGCCGGGCTGCGCGGGGAGCATTTTCGGGTGGCCGTTGGGGCGAGGGCGGGCGAGCATGTCACCACACCAAGAAGCTGAGGAACGCGACGTAGGGCGCCACGAGAACCGCGATGAGGCTTGTGAAGCCATAGAGCTGCGCGTCTGACATCTTGCTTCTCCGGGTATCGGGGTTCGTTACAGCGCCGTCTCGATGACCTTCAGGCCGCGCTCGCGGCAGAAGCGGAGAGCCGGGTTGATGTTACCGAACATCTGCTCGCCAACGAGGAAGGAGCCTTGGTTCATCCAGTTCAGGATGAAGAGGCCATCGCGGCGGGTGATCTTGGCGGTTCCGAGGGTGAGGGTCTTGGTCATCTTGCGTCTCCATCAGGGCGGCTTCCGATGGAGTTATATTTCTCACAGAAATGTCTGTACGTCAACAGAAATGTTTCCCCCAGAAATAATAATTTTCAGAGGGGGCGGGTTCCGGCAGAATCGCTAGGTATTGTCAGTTCTTACGCTGTTGACGGGCGAGGAGGGTGGCCTGAGCCTTGGGGGAAAGGTTCTTCAAGGTCGTCAGTTGCGACCGATTTGGTAAGGGCCGGTAAAAGTCGTTGATCGTAACGCCAAGACTTTCAGAAAGTCTAAGCAGAAACAATACGTTAATATTGGATTTCCGGTTCGCTATGATGTTGGAGATGTAGCTTTGACCGCAACCGGCGATTTCCGCTGCTTCGCCTACATGGACCTCGAATAGATCGAGCCAGTCGCCAAGGTAGATCTCTGGGGCTTCTTCGTCATGCGGCGCGGTCATGACGCATTGTAAGGACGCTTCGATAGGGACGCGGATTTCTTCCAGAAATATTTCCTGTTGACTTTCGACATTTCTGGTGGAAATATAAGCTATGTCCGAACATCCAATGCTCCGCTGGGCCAAATCCAAAGAAATGTCCGTCGCGCAAGTAGCGGAGGCCGCCGATTGCTCCGACGCGCATCTGCGCAACATCTTCGCCGGTCGGAAAGAGGCGTCCCTCGGGCTCGCCAAGCGGCTGAGCGAGGTGTCTGGTGGGGTGATCCCCTTGGATGCGTTCTTGAAGCCTGAGCCAAACGAGGCCCGCGCATGAACACGCGGGAACCGAAAAATCACGGCCATACGACGGCCCCCCGGCGGGTAACAAGGGCACATCATGACACGATTGCGTCGGCTCCGCGACCGAAAACTGAAACGCAACTTCAAGAATTGATGTCAACGGTTCTGTCCGGTTTCGCACGCGATCAATGGTCAAAATTGAACACCATTCCCTTCGGGGAATGCGCGCCGATCGTTACGCTTCCCCCTCCGTTCCCCGTGGCGGTCGGCGCCAGCAATTTAGTTACATCATGACCCATTGGAGAACGAGCCGCCAGACCGTTGGGGGCAACCAGTCCGGCGGCTCTCCATACGCGCATGTTACGCCGCGCGATCTAAATCCTCTTCCTGCGCAATCGATTCTCCATAGCGAGGATATCAGCTATCCGACGCTCGATATCGGCGGCCTCATCAGGGACGTGATCCTTGGGACCATCACCGCGGTTGCGCTTGTTGCCAGTGTCTTCATCCTTCTTTTCGTCGAGACCTAGATATCGCGTCACGTTTCGCGTTGCAGCGCTGAGCGTGATGAAACTGAATGGTTCGTTATCCTGAGTATCTCTGACCATGGTTCAACATGGCAGAGGAATTATAACATGGCATCCATCCGAGATGGAGAGGTTATCCAGATGAGTACCGCTACAGCGGATCTTTCAACCGCGCATCACTTCGTCACCAAGATCGAGAACGCCGAGGCCAAGCGGAATAACAGAACCATCAACGAGGTTCGGCCGGAGATCGCGCGCAAACTGAAGACGGCTCCAGGCACGCTGGAGAACATCAGGAGATTTCGAAGCAAGGTCATTCCGAACTGGCTGATGGAGCGCATTCGCGCTGAGTTCGTCGCAGTTCTTCAAAGCGAAATTCAAGGCTTAGAGCATGAAGTCCATCTCGCTCGCCAAATTGGTTCGAACTATCGCGACGACACGCTGGCATCGGCTGAAGCTCAGCTTGCGGCGGCTCGTGAAATCTTGGAGGGGGGCGTGAAGTGAGGAACAACGCATCATCGGCATGGGATGATAACCGCACGGATACCCTGAAGGGCCTGTGGTCTTCCGGACTTTCTGCTGCGGAGATTGCAGCATCGATGGGATTTACGCGCAATGCCGTCTTGGGGAAGGTACACCGGCTCGGGATAGGCGGCCGGGCTTGCGACGGCAACAGGGCCTACAGCCGTCGGACGCCCGAACAAATCGAGGCGACCAAGCGCGACAAGGAGCAGC
>Ga0268265_10001606_pt1 | contig 18659 bp, 16 predicted proteins | sample KBSSwiS52_FD_190355 | JGI IMG/M metagenome (GOLD analysis project Ga0268265, IMG submission 190355) | Switchgrass rhizosphere microbial communities from Kellogg Biological Station, Michigan, USA - KBS Switchgrass S5-2 (SPAdes) (version 2) | ecosystem: Host-associated > Plants > Roots >... | reverse complement strand
AGCTGTACGGCCCGCGGCGAGCCCGGCAAGTACAATGTGGTTGCCGCCGTACGCGACAAGGATGGCGCGAGCGTGTCGTTTTCGCGCCAGGTTACGGTTGTGAACGACGCGCCGATCGTAACGCCAACCTCGACCGGCGTGATCACGGTCGCCCGCGGGACTCCAGTAGCCGTCAGCGCGACCTTCACGGATCGCGCCGGCGACTCTCCCTGGACTGCGCGCGTGTTGTGGGGGAAGGGTCAGGGCAACAGCAACGTCGGCATGGTCACCCCCGGAATACCGTTCGGAGCAGTCAACGTTTACCCGAAAGCCGGGACGTACACGGTGACGCTCGAGGTGCGCGACGTACATAACGCGCCAGGCTCGAGCTTCATCACCGTCATAGTGCAGTAGACTTCACAGTCGTGGGTGGTGACGTCAGACAAGGCAACGGGGCCCTGGCAATGCCAGGGCCCCGTCAACACAAGCAGGCAGTGCCTGGGTTTTCGTCAGGGGCGACCTGCTGGAGCTGATCACGCCCTTTGTCCTTCGCCCGGATTCCCTTGGCCATCAACTCCGGCGGCTGCTGGCCCTTCAACCAACCGACGCCGAACTAACCGCGTGCCGCCTTTCGGTTGCCCGCTCGCTTTGTTGGTCGGCCGCCTTTGAGCCCGTTGGCACGGGCAGCCTTCGCCTTCGCATCCGTGCTGACCCTTCCAGCCAGACTCGCAAGGTGGCGCAGTCTTTCCTCCACGCCCAGCGCCGACAACAGCAATCCCGCAACGCTCACGTCGATGTCGAGGCTATCCCATCGTAATGCGCCACCAGACGGATCGATCTCGACCGCCGCGAGCTGCGTGGGTGTAACACCGTTTAGTGCGCGAATGGCGCCGACCGGGAACGCGAACAAGTAGCCGTTCGTGAGCTCGAGAACGACGCGGCGCGTCGGGCGATGGTACTTCGCGCTGACGGCCCGGAGGCCCTGCTTGCGTTCACGCGCTTCGCGCGCTCGAGCAGCCGGGATCTGCGCAACGATTTCGGCATCACTCAGCCTGCGTTCAGCCATGGTACTTCCTCCACTGTTGCAGCAGCATCCCGACGTTTGCCTCCACCAGGCGGAACGCCGCAACAATGTCAGCCGTGCGCATCCCTCGCACGTTTCGAAGGCTCAGTAGCTGGTCACCGCCGGGAAGGTTGATTACCAGGACTGTGCCCGCCTTCCAAACGTGGACATGCGCTGGGCCGTGCTCACGCGGGGGCACGAGGATGCGGACCTGAAACCCGTCGACGTTCAGGACGGTGGGCACCGGAACAATAACCGAGCAGTTGGGTTATTGCCACGACGCTACACCAACGGGCCCATGATCACATCATCGGACGGACGCAGCGATTAGCACTCTGCCGCCAACGCTCCTAGGTCACCACTACGACGCCAGCGGAGGTGAGGTGCTCGTATGTCTCCTTCGAGACTTCGGCCTGCAGTGGTGGCATGCTGTCATCCCAACTGCGGATCTGCTCAGGGCTCGCGTCTCGGATAAACGCAACGAGCCGTTCGCGAATGCGTTTCGGCTGAGCTTCTCGAAGGTGTTGTCACCGGAGTTCTAGCAGTCGTCGACCGTGATGAAGGTGGTACTGACGCACTCGAGGCCCAACTCGGCAAAGCTGGAAATCCCAGCCGGTGCGGACGCGATCAGTCATTCAGCGGCGAAAAGGGATTCGGAATTCGGAAGCTCTATCCGATCGCATACTTCGCCAGCCCGCAGATGATCGTTCTGCGGCTGCGGCACCTCCGCTACACGAGCGTCGCAATCACCCTGAACCCGGTACCATCGCATGTCGTACGCCGTGTACAAGCTGATGCACTTCTTTGGCATCTTCATGGTGATCACTGCACTCGCGGCGACGAGCATGCACGTCCTGCGAGGAGGAAGTCGCACCGACAATCCGTATCGGCGCGTTCTTGGTATCACGCATGGCGTTGCGGCGGCGCTGATCCTCACGGGCGGGTTCGGCATGTTGGCTCGAATGGGGGTCATGCATGGAGCCTTGCCGAACTGGATATACGTGAAGCTCGCAATCTGGGTCACGCTGGCCGCGGCGATGGTAGTGCCATACCGCGGGCGGCGTTATGCGCGCGCTCTCGTGATCGCGGTTCCGGTGCTGGCGGTTCTCGCTGGTGCGACGGCGCTCTACAAACCATTCTGAACCGTGCGACCACGCAACGATTCAAGTCGAGTTTCCTCCGACACCGGACGAAAACTCACGTCCCCGTTCCCTTCGACCCTAACGAGGTCTGGGGTGGGAAAGACTGGTACTACGTCAAGGGTACCGTCGGCCGCCGCTCGATCCGCGGGCTCCTTCGCCCCGCGAGCAGACCGAAGATCGCGAACATCGGCGCGCCCAGCCGCCACGAGCGCATCTGCGGCGCTACGACGGCGTCGAGCGACCAGGTGCTCACGTAGGGGAAGCCCGCCACGACGGCCAAGCCCTGTAGCTTCACACGCTTGCCTAACGTGTCCTCGATGGCCAGATCCTGCGCGCTGTAGCCTGACTCAGGACGGCGACTGGCTGGCCGCCAACGCGACGTTGGTGGAAGCTCGAGCGGTTATCGAGCGCCTGTTGGTGGCCCGGCCGATGCCGCGAGATCAGCTGCAGCGAACGCCCGTAGTGCGAGCTCTACGGCATTAGGCATTGCCTGGACGCGACCTTAACAGCCCAAGCCGCCCCGAATCACCTGAGACTGGTCAGTCAGCGATTGCCCAGCGGCGGATGGTATGTCCCCGCTCTCGACGAACGCCCGGACCTGGTTGATGAAGCTTGCGAGCTGATTGCACGCCGGCCGAGCATTTCCGGTCTCCAACTTCAGCGCGATCGAATTGATCTTGTCTACCAACCCAGCAACTTGATCCGCCTGCAGCGTCCCGAGACCCACAAGATCGATGATGTCCTCCATGAGCGCACCGACCGGCGAAATCGACACCTTGGTCAGGCTGAACGTGATGGTGCCTTGCCGGACGACAATTCCTCCGGTCTCCAGCAGGTCATCGATCAATCCGCGGCCGAACTGCAACAGGTCCGGGTTGATCGTTAGGTTGGCGCCATCAAAGGAGACTCCGCCGGGAGCGAAGGAGGCGTCGAAGCCCACAATCTGCCGGCCGATGCCCGCGGGACCAACGCCTACAAAACTGTCTTGCGGGTTGAACGATGGCTGGACGTTGCTGTTGTTCGCTATCGACACAACGTCGCCAAAGAAAATGGTTTGATACCCGGCGCTAGAAGTCTGAAACGCCTGTCCATCGATCACGGCTCGTGCCGTTACGAATTCGATGAACGGGCCAGGTCCGGGCACGGGGCCAAACTCCCACACATTCGGGTCCGGATTGCGATCCCCAACGCCCGGCACTGCGAGGTGAATCGACAAGGACCCGGTCACCGTCTTCCCGATCCACTCGGACGGCGGCCGTCCAAACGATGCGTTGTTGAGATCGGTAGCCTCGGTAACCACTGCAGACCAAACGCCCGTAATTGGCTGCGCCGCCGAAACGATCTGCAAGCTCAGGCGCGACGCGTCGTTAGGCTGAGTGGGCACTTGCATCTTTGAATCGCAGGCTGCCACGAGCACTACCATGCTCGAAGCGAGCGCGCGAACGGGCCTTGAAATGCTCGTCATGGTGGACCTCGAAGGAGTAGTGCCCCGGCGCAAGTGACCTTGCGGGAACGGGCGGGTACGAGTGGACGTGGCGACAGTGATCGCGAACATGCGTCGCGGCAGCCGTCCGAACCAATAGGACAACTTTCCTATTGCGACCAGCGTCGTCATAGCGAAGGCGTCGCCTGGCGGTGGCGCCTGGGCCCGCCGACCAGTCCAGTTGGCGTCGCGAGCCGCGACCCAACGCGTGTTAATCGGTGGGATGGCATCATCCCAACGGCGGATTTGCTCCGCAGTCGCTTCGCTGCTGAAATCAACGAGTACGTTCGCGATGCGTTACCGCCGTGCTTCTCGGCAGCACGGCGTTTCGTGGCGCCGAGGCGATCGACGGCCCTGCTTCGCCGCACGCCCGACCTTCTTTTCACGAGCCCGGGCTGCGACATTCTGGCCAGCAGCCCTGCAGCCCCGGTCGCCGCGGGCAGTCCGTCGCCGACCAGCGTGTCCACGTCCCTGATCTGGAGGCTCACGGATGGCCGAGGCGGTGACCGTCGGTAGGGAGGTGCCGGTGTCTCAGGAGGCGCGATCGGGGCTCGAGCCGTGGACGCGCGCCGAGCTGCCGATGCCGCCGTCACCCAAGGGGCTCGGCTGGCTGGCGGTCGTCGGGCCGGGGGTCATCGTGCTCGGCGCATCGATCGGGAGCGGCGAGTTTCTCCTCGGTCCAGCGGTGTTCGTGCGCCACGGACTGTCGCTGTTGTGGGTGACGGTCGTCGCCGTGTTTCTGCAGACCGTGTTCAACACGGAGCTCATGCGCTACACGATCGCCACGGGTGAGCCCATCTACACGGGGTTCATGCGCACGCGGCCATCGTCGACGGGCTGGGGTTGGTTCTATGCCACGCTGCACGTGCTGCAGATGGGATGGCCGGCGTTCGCGGGGAACGCAGCGCTGGCCATCTTCTTCCTGATCGCGAGGCGCCTGGCCGGACCTAACGACACCGACGCCGCCTACCTCATCGGCGTCGGGGTGTTTCTGTTGTGCGTCGCCATCCTGTCGGTCGGGCGACGGATCGAGCACACACTCGAGCTGCTCAACTGGGTGTTGGTCGGGTGCATCCTGAGCGCCTTTCTCGTGCTCGCGCTGATGTTCGGCGGCGCGGGTCACTGGGTATCGGGGGTGGCAGGCCTCGTCGGCTATGACGCGCCTAACGCCGCGTTCCGGTTCATGCCCGAGGGCACGGATTTCTTTCTGCTCGCGGCCCTCGTCGCGTATTCGGGCGCCGGAGGCGTGGGCAACATCACGCTCTCGAACTGGGCGCGCGACAAGGGCTACGGGATGGGTGCGCGCGTCGGCTACATCGCGTCTGCCGTCGGCGGCGAGAAGGTGCGCCTCGCGCACAGCGGCTTCATGTTCACGCCGGATGCGGACGGGCGCACGCGATGGAAAGGGTGGTGGCGCGTCGTGCGCGCCGATCAATGGGGCGTGTTCTTCACCGGCGCGATTCTCGGAATGCTGCTGCCCGCAATTCTCTACACATCGCTGTTGCCAAGAGGCACGGACCTTCGCGGACTGGGCATCAGCGCGGCGCTGGCGTCAGCCATCGGTGAGCGATCAGGACCGATACTCGCCGGCGCGATCGCGTTCCTCGGCGCGTGGATTCTGTTCAAGACACAGCTCGATACGATGGAAGGGATGGTCCGCGCGATCACCGACATGCTGTGGACGGGGAGCCGCCGCGTGCGCGAGTGGCGCAATGGCGACGTGCGCGCCGTGTACTACGCCGTGCTGGCGGCCGTTGCCGTGTGGGGCGTGATCGCGCTTCGCCTCGCACAGCCGATCGTGCTGCTGCAAGTGGGGGCGAACATCGCTGGCGTCATATTCGTCATCTCGTCCGTGCACCTGCTCTACGTCAACACGCGGCTGCTTCCACAGGAGATTCGGCCGCCACTCTGGCGCCGAGTCATGCTCGTCGTGATGGCACTCTTCTATTCGACATTCGTGGTGCTGTCGATTCGGAGCCTGGTGTAGTGCTCATACACATCGTGCCCGTCACGACGCGCCCGTCGGGTACCCCGCCGCCGGCGGCGGCGAAGGCGCCCGCGGATCCCCTCAGGCGTGACGCCGCCGATACTCTCGAGCGCGAACTCTGTCGCCGCACCGATTGGGGAAACACCACCGACGAGCACCCGGACGGGAGTCGTCGAAAAACACGACGCGGCACGACGAGTTCTCGCAGCACCGTAGCCGCGCGCGCTGCTGCGAGTCACCGAAGAGCAGCACCGCATCCTGCGCGATCGTGGCAATCGCGGCGGCCACGTTAGGCCGATACCAGCGCATCGATGCACCATCGGCCGTCAACTCTCGCACGAGGCCCGAGCGGCGCGCTTCAACGTTGAGCCGGCGGACGTCGGCCACTCGTGATGTGTCCCCCGCGAGAAGGGCCTGGGACACCCGCCAGATCGCCTTGCGCAGACCAATGGCCTGCTCGACGTCGGCGGCTGTGATGGAAGGGACGGGGACGTGCAGCGGGCACAGGGTCAACCATCGGCCAAGCTCCGACGGACTGGTGAAGCGCTCGTAACGCGCTCCCCAACCCATGTCGCCCGTCTGCGCGAAGTCCAGGCACAACCGGCCGACAAAAGAAAAATCCTTCGCTCTCGCCATGTGCGTACGAGTCGTTGGGTGATCTTGCCGAGGGTGGCGTCATGGGTAATACTCATGACGACCCAAACCTAGCGAGCGTGCGACATGACGTCACGTGAATTCTTCGTGGACCGGCGCCGGGCGGAGCATCCGGTGTTTCTGCGCGTGCTCGAGGCCATTCCAGCGACGGGATTGGGCTACCGCCCGCACGAGCGATCGCCGTCGACCCAGCAGCTGGTGTGGACGCTGACCCATGAGCTCCGCTCCTGCCTGGAGGCCGCGACGCAGTTTCGATCCGAATGGCGCGGCGACGAGGCGCCGGCGTTCCCGGAAATGCTGGCGCGCTTCGAGCAGTGGTCGAACGAGCTCACGGACGTCGCCGAGCGCATGGACGATGCGTCGTGGAATCGTACGGCGCAGTTCTACTATCAGGGCCGCCTCGTATCGGAGCAGCCAGTCGGGCAGTTTCTCTGGTTCATCCTGTTCGACGCGATCCATCACCGTGGGCAGCTGTCGACCTATCTGCGGCCGATGGGGGCCAAGGTACCCGCGATCTATGGACCATCCGGGGACAAGTCGGCGTCATGAAACGCGGTCTTCTGTTGTGCCATGGCCGTCTCGGCACGACCTTCACGGCGTCACGAACCCCACGCACGATCACGCCACTCTGTTGACGCCGCCCATGCGTTCGCGCCGCGAGTTCGTTCGGTCAATGGGAGCATCGATCGCCGCCGCAGCGGCGGCGGCGGAATCGCTCGCCGCGCAGGTAACATCGGCACAGCGCCGCTCCGGCTCGGAGCGCCTCCTGGTCGACAACCCCTTGCATCCGACGCCGGCGCCGGTCGGCGTCGATCGACTGCCACTCGCGTGGTACAAGGCGCAGTCGAAGAAGCTCCGCGATCGGGCGCGCGCACGTGGCGCCGACGCGGTGCTCCTGCAGAACGACACGAACCTCGTCTACTTCACCGGCTGCTTTCGCGGGAGCGGCGAGCGAACGACATGGGCGCTCCTCCCCGTGAACGACACGGACACGGTCTACTGGTTCTCCCCCGCGATCGACCGCGACCTCATCACCTCGTGGTGGTGCACGGAGAACGATTACTACTTCTGCTATCCGCACGCCGAGGGCGGCTTCCCGAATCGCGGAGAGCTTGCGCGCGGCAAGCGCGTCGATCTCTGGGAGTGGGTGCTCGGCAAGCTCGCAGGGCGCGGGCTCGGCGACCGGACGATCGCGCTCGACCGCGAGCTTGGCCCCTCGGCGCAGCGAACGTGGACGCAAGTGCTACCGTCGGCGCACGCTATCGATTTGGCGGACGAGTGCCTCGCGATGCAGGTGATCAAGACCCCCGAGGAGATCGCGCTCACGCAGCGCGCGTATCGCTACTTCGACCGCGTCCACGCCTTCGCTCGTGACTACATCCTCGAGCACGGCACGAGCACCACCGACTACCAGATCGGCCAGGCGCTGTCGTCGTACGGCATCAACCTCATGATGAGGGATGTGAAGCGCGACGGAAAACCTCACAGCGCCGTCGGCATGGAGGTGACCGGCAACTACGTGCGGACGGGAGTGGCGACGGCGTATCCGCACCCCAACCAGTTCTTTCACGCTAAGGTCGAGCGCGGAAAGCCGCTGTACGTGAACTGCGACATCCTCCTCGGCGGTTATGGAGGAGAGGGATATCGCAACTACATACTGCTTCCGTCCACGCAGCAGCACGACCGCATGTGGCAAGTCGTCGCCGACACGGTGCAGATGATCGTCGAGGAGACCAAGCCCGGCGCGGTCTGTTCGGAGATCGCGTATAAGGTCCACGCCTACCAGATCAAGCAGGGGATGCAGGAGCTGATCTATCACCGCCCGGGGCATGGCCAGGGTCAGAACTTCGTCGGCCACCAGCCGCCGTTCCTCGCCCTCGGCGATGAGACCGTGATCGAGAAGGGGATGACGTTCTCTGTCGAGCCGGGGCTTTACGATGCGAAGGCGGGGATCGGGATCAATCCGAGCGATCGCCTGGTCGTGCTCGACGATCGCGCGGTGTTGATGAGCCGGATCCCGTTCACGAAAGAGTGGAGCTATCTCAAGGTGTAGGACGACGGTAGGTGGCCATCTACCAAGAACAGGAGTATGCGCATCATCTCGTTCGCCACGGCCGACTCGGGCTGGAAGTCTCCCCGCATGGGGATCATTCTGCACACGAACGGCCGGGACAGCGGCGAGCGCCTCGATTGTGAGAAGCTGTTCGACCCGGCCGAGCGTCCGGCCAATCTGCTCGACTGGTTCGACATGGACGGTCGGTGGTTCGAGACAGCCCGGGACACCGCCGTTCGGCTCGAACGCAACGCGAGCGCGCTCGACGATGCGCGCGAGAAGGGGTGGCTCGTGCCGAGCGGCGATGCGTATTGGTTCGCGCCTGTCCCGCGACCCGGCAAGATCGTTTGCGTCGGATTGAACTACCGCGATCACGCCGAGGAGAGCAAGCTCGCCGTTCCGAAGACCCCGGTGATCTTCTCGAAGTTCTCGAGCTGCGTGATCGCGCCGGGCGAGCCCGTCGTCATCCCTGTGTCGAGCGAGAAGGTCGACTACGAGGCCGAGCTTGCGGTCGTCATCGGTCGGCGCGCGAGCCGCGTGACGGCGGAACGCGCCTATCACCACGTGCTCGGCTACACGGCCTTCAATGACGTCACCGCGCGCGACTTCCAGTTCGGCGACGGACAGTGGCAGCGCGGGAAGTCGTGCGACACGTTCGCGCCCATGGGCCAGACGATCGTCACGACGGACGAGATCCCGGATCCGCATGCCCTGCGCATCACGCTGACGCTCAACGGTGTCGTGATGCAGGATTCCAATACGAGTCAGCTGATCTTCCGGGTGCCAGAGGTCATCGAGTTCATCACGAACAGCATCACGCTCGAGCCCGGAGATGTGATCGCGACCGGAACGCCGGCGGGTGTTGGCTTCGCGCGCAAACCGCCGGTGTTTCTCCAGCCCGGCGACCGGATGGAAGTGGACATCGAGCACATCGGGGGGCTCGGCAATCCGATCGAGGGCGCCTAACGTGAGTTCGAGGCGACGTATGATCGGAAAGGGATTATTTCTCCTCGGTGCGCTGCTCGTGGCAGCCGTCGACGCATCGCGCGCGCAGGCAGTAGTGCGTCCGGACACAGCCGGCAATGCACCGAGCAAGCGGGAGGGTTCATGGAGTGCGGCGACCCGCGACGGTCTGACGCTGATGGGCACATGGACCGCGATCCTCGACCCAACCGGCACAGTCACCGGTACCTGGACGCTCGTCGACGCACAGGGCAATGCGCGAGCTGACGGAGCATGGTCAGCGGCAAAGTCCCCGGAACGATGGACTGGCGCCTGGCGAGCGGTGGTTTCCGGCCGAGCGGGCGAGTATTCCGGGACTTGGACTGCCGCCGTCGAGGGCAAGCCAGAAGCGCGGCTGGCCGATCTCTTCGAGAAGGCGGTACAGACCATCGTCAGCGGCGACTGGCGTGTTGTGGGACGGTCGGGGGCGTGGTCGATCCGCACTTTCAAGTGAGATAGGGACCCCTCAGGAACCCGACCGTGCAATTCATCGCAGCGCTCCGCGAGCGCATTCGTCGCGGCGAAATCACCACTACCGTCCGCCTGTGGCAACGATCACACGTGAAGGTCGGTGGCCGGTACGCGCTCTCGCCCGGCGAGATTCTCGTGACAAAGATCTTCGAGGTATCCCTCGCCGATGTCACGCCCGCGCTCGCGCGGCAGTCCGGGTTTGTGGGCGTCGTCGATCTTAGCGACCGGGGGTATGGATGACCTTTCACTGGCCACGATAGCTTTTGGCACCTCGCCCCCTCGGATCACACAATGTCGCCTCGCGCGTTCGCCGCCCTCGTCGCACTCACGCTCGCCGCATCGCTCCCCATGGCTGCGGCCGCGCAGCAGCCCGCCGCCGCGCCGAACGACACGGCTCTCACGCTCCCCATCCAGCCCGTTCGCACGCTCCGCTTCACGACTGACGAAGCGACGTGGATCTCGCTCGACGTCTCGCCCGACGGGAAGACGATCGCCTTCGACATCCTCGGTGACCTCTACACCATTCCGATCACCGGCGGCACAGCCACACGCCTCACCAGTGGGATGCCGTGGGACTGCATGCCGCGCTGGAGCCCGGACGGCCGCACGATAGCGTTCATCTCGGACCGCGACGGCGGCGACAACCTGTGGCTCGTGAACGCGGATGGCACGGGCGCACGCAGGATCACGAAGGAAGTCGACAACGCGCTGTCGTCGCCAATGTGGTCGCCCGACGGGCAGTACATCGTGGTCCGCCGCTTCGGCGCGTACCCGACGGAGGAGAATTACCTCACGAACGTTCCGCTCTGGCTCTATCACGTGAACGGCGGCAACGGCGTGCAGTTCTTTCCGTCAGTCACGACACGCAAGACGACGAACACCGGTGCTGCCTTTTCGGCCGACGGCCGCACGGTCTACTTCGGCTCGCACGGCGGCGGCTACACAGGCGAGAACTTCGCTGCCTATCAGATCATCGCGTTCGACCGCGAGCGAGGCACCGAGACCGCACTCACCGCGAGCTCCGGCGGCGCGTACCGCCCGGTGACGTCGCGGGACGGACGGTGGCTGGTCTACGCGACGCGCGCGGGTACGAAGACGGCCCTCCGGATTCGAGACCTCGCCACGCAAGACGACCGCTGGCTCGTGGGCGAGACGCAGCGCGACGATGCGGAAGGCTACGCGCCTAACGATGTATTCCCGGGCTACGCGTTGACCCCGGACTCGAAGAGCGTCATCTTCTACGGCGGCGGCAAGATCAAGCGCGTGGACATCGCGACGCGTCAGGTCAGTGTCATCCCGTTCTCCGCGAACGTGGAAGTGGGCATGGGCCAGCATCTCTTCGTGCCTGCCAAGACCAGTGACGCACCGGTCCAGGTGACCCAGCTCGTCACGGTGGCCGAGTCGCCCGACGCGCGGCGAGTCGCGTTCTCAGCCGTCGGGAAGGTGTACATCGCGATGCGCGACGGGTTGGCCTTCGGCGCACCGCGCCGGATCACGAACGCCGCGGGTCGCGAGTACTACCCGAGCTTCTCCCCCGACGGACGCTGGGTGGCGTTTGCGTCCTGGTCGGACTCGGCAGGCGGTGCGCTATGGAAGGCCCGCGTGGATGGCGGCGGCCAGCCGGTGCGCCTAACGAACGATGGGGCGTGGGTGTCGTGGCCGCGATGGACCCCGGAAGGCGATCGGATCGTGTTCGCTGCTTCTCCGCGGCAGGCGGGAGTGGATGGCGGGAACTTCGCCGCGATGGGTGAGCTTCGCGTTGTCAGCGCGAACGGTGGCGCGGCCGCCCGCATCACCCCGGCGAGCGGTGGCTTTGGCGGGTCGACCGGACCGGCCGGGGTCAGCGCGGCGACGAACGGCGCTCCGACGCGTGTCTATTATACCGAAGTCATACCTAACGCGATTCCGGGCTTCAACGCCACGCAGACCACGGCGCTCGTGTCGGTGCGACTCGATGGCTCGGACAAGCGGACGCACGCGAAGATCACGACGAGCCAGGCGCTCGGCATCACGGCTCGCGTTGCACCAGACGGGCGCGCCGTGATCGTACTCGATCGCGACGACGTCTACGCGTTCCCACTCACGGACGTGGGGAGCGAGGGGTTGACGGTGAACTTCGCGACGCCGACGGTGCCGCTCCGCCGCCTGACCACTGAGGGCGCGAACTACGCCGACTGGGGTGACGGCGGGCGCACCATCGTCTGGTCGTTCGCGAACCACATCTACCGCGCGCCCGTCGACTCGATCCTCAAGTACCCCGACGCGACCAAGTGGGGGACCACGCACGCCGTCGTCTCGCTCACGGTGCCGCGCGCCATCCCGCAGGGGAGCGTGCTGCTCCGCGGCGCGCGCGTCGTCACCATGCGCGGCGACGAGATCATCGAAAAGGGCGACGTGCTCGTCACGAATGACCGCATCGCGCAGGTCGGAATGAGCCTGACGCCGCCCGCCGGCGCACGCGTGATCGACGTCAGCGGCAAGACGATCATCCCTGGCTACGTGGACGTGCACGCACACCCGAGGACGGGACGCGAGATGCCCGAGGAGCAGGAGTGGTCGATCGCGTCGAACCTCGCCTACGGCGTCACCACCACGCGCAACCCGAGCGGCACGCGCTGGAACGTGGCGTGGGGTGAGCTCATCGACGCGGGCGAGATGGTCGGCTCGCGGATCTACGCCACCGGCTATCCGCTCATGAGCACCAACGCGCCGATCAAGAGCTACGGCGACGCGCTCAAGGTCGTCCGCCGCTACAAGGCGCAGGGTGTGAACTCGCTCAAGCAGTACCTGCAGCCGAGGCGCATCCAGCGGCAGTGGATCCTGCAGGCCGCGATCGCCGAGGGGATCAACGCGACCAACGAGGGCGCGGGGGACCTCAAGGCCGATATCACCATGGCGCTCGACGGCTACACCGCGCTCGAGCACTCGATCGGCCAGGTGCCGCTCTACAAGGATGTCGTGACCGTCCTCGCGGAGTCGAAGATCGTGTGGACGCCGACGCTCGTGGTCGCGTACGGAGCGCCGGGGGGTGACACGTACTGGCGCGCGCGAACGGACCTCGATACCGACCCGAAGACGTCGTTCTTCACGCCGGCCGACGTGCTCCAGCGTCAGGCGCGTCGTCGCCCGATGATCGTCGAGGAGGACTACAACTTTCCGGCGATTGCACGCGGCGTGCGCGACGTGGTTCGTGCCGGCGGCCGAGCCGGGCTCGGCTCGCATGGGCAACAGGACGGCATAGGCGCGCACTGGGAGCTGTGGATGCTGCAGAGCGGCGACATGACGCCAATGGAGGCGCTCCGCATCGCGACGATCTACGGCGCGGAGTCGATCGGCTACGGCGCCGACCTGGGCTCGATCGAGCCAGGCAAGCTGGCCGACCTGCAGGTGCTCGACGCGAGCCCGCTCGAGAACATTCGCAACTCGACGTCGATCAGGTACGTGATGAAGAACGGCGAGCTGTTCGATGCGGCGACGCTCGATCGCGTGTGGCCGTCGGCGCGGAAGTTCCCGAAGCCGTATTGGGTGCAGGAGAAGGAGGACCTGGAATCGCTGCGGCGCAGGGGGCAGGACTAAAGCAATCAGCTAACAGCTAACAACTATCGGCTATCAGCAAAGCAGAACCCTCGGGATGCTTCGATCGCTCAACGAAGTGTCCCGGGGATTAGCTGATAGCTGTTGGCTACTCGAGCCGCAACGCCTCGGTCGGATTCGCCAAGGCTGCACGCAACGCCGGACCCAGCGCCGCCAACAACGCCACCAACGCGAGCGCAACGGCGGGACCGACCAGGGTTGGCACGTCGAGCGCGCTCACGCCAAAGAGCTGCGTCTCCACCAATCTCCGCAGCGCCCACACGCTCGGCAGCGCGATCGCCACGCCGATGGCGACCATCAGCACTGCGTCCCACAGGATCAGCCTAACGGCGCCGGCACGCGTGGAGCCGAGCGCGAGGCGGAGTCCAATCTCACGCCGGCGCTGTGTCACGATGAACGACATCAGGCCGTACACGCCGACGACGGAAAGCACGAGGGCAATCACCGCAAACCCCGACGCCAGCGTGGCCAGCGCACGCTCGGTCCATGCGGCCCGGTCGATCTGCTCGCGGTACATGCGCAGCGATCCCACCGTGAGCTCAGCGTCCACCTCTCTCACCGCGGCGCGAATCGCCGCGAACGTTGACTCGGTAGTCCCGCGCACCCGCACGTAGAACGCTCCGTCGTCGGCATCGCGATCCCAGTAAGGGAAGAAGACCTGCTCGATCTCCGTGTCGCGAAGGCTGCGTCGACTGAAGTCGCTCACCATCCCGATGATCTCGATGTTGGCGACGACGTCTGGCTGGTCGCCCACGCCGATCCGGTAACCAACCGGGTTGCGGCCTCCGAAGTAACGCCGAGCGAAGCTCTCGTTCACGATTGCCGTGCGCCATGGCCGCGGTTCAGTTCCTGCCGCGCGCACGTCGCGAGAATCGAAATCACGGCCGGTCTTGACGCGCGCGCCAAGCGCGGAGAAGAAGCCGGGCGTCACGCGCATGAAGGGCACGGGCCGCTCGGACACGACTCGGGCGTCGGACTGAATGGTGAGCGGGCGCGTCGACCACCCGCCGCTCAGCATCAGCGTGTTTGCGACGGCGGCGCTGGAGACACCCGGCATCTCAGTCACGCGACGCAGCACGTTGCGCATCGTCTGCTCCGAGCGCTGCTCCGAGTACCCGAGCGATGGCGGGGCCAGTGAGAACACGACCAGATTCCCGGCGTCGAACCCCACGTTCGCGTGCAGGCGCGCGAGGGTCTGGACGAACAACCCGCCGCTCACCAGCAGCACGAGGGTGAGCGCCATCTGGGCGACGACCAGCGCCTTGCGGAGCGTTAGGCCGCCTCCCGCGGTCGCGCTCCGCGACTGTTGCTTGAGCAGTGCCTGCAGTGAGACGCGCCGCATCTGAAACATCGGCGCGAGACCGCACAGCGCCGCCGCGATCCCGGTCGTGAGCAGCGCAAACAGGAGTGCCCGAGCGTCCAGCGACACGCCGATGTCGTCCGCGTACGTGAGATACGACAGCACGGTCGTGGAGAGCACGGGAGCAACGAGGACACCCAACGCACCGCCGGCCGCCGTGAGGAGCGTGCTCTCGACCAGCAGCTGGCCGGCGAGCTGCCGGCGCGATGCGCCCATGGCCATTCGCGTGGCCAGCTCGCCGCTTCGCGCCGCCCCGCGGGCGAGCAGCAGCCCGCCGACGTTGAGTGAGGCGAGCAGCAGGAGGACCAGCGTGCCCCCCATCAGCACCCGGAGCGGTTGGTTGAGCAAGAGGCGCAGGTTCGACACGCCTCGACCCGCGGGCATCACGTCGATGGAGGAAGCGAGGAAAGCCTCGCGACGCTCCGCGGTGACTTGTGGAAAGTCCGCCTGTCGCGTGTCCTCCTCGAGCATCCGTCTGAACCACACCTGGAGCGGCGGCTTCACCTCCGCAAGGCGAGCGTTAGGCGCCAGCCGTGCGAACACGTGCAGCCACGCCGTGCGCCGATCGAGCGCACGGTTCCACCCCCGCTCCAGTGCCGAGGTCTGTTCCACCATCGTCGCCGGAATCCACAGCGCCGGCGGCGCCAACGGATCGACGCCCACGAACGTCGCTGGCGCGACACCGATCACGGTCATCGGATAGTGATCGATCAGGACCTTGCGACCGATCACGTTAGGCGTGCCACCGAGCTGGTTCTTCCAGTAGCCGTGCGAGAGCACGACGACCGGACTCGCGCCGAGCTCGGTGTCATCCGAGCGGTCGATGAGACGGCCGATCTGTGGTGTCACACCGAGCACGCTGAAGTACGAACCGGACACGAACTCGCCGCGAACGGGTTCTCGCTCGCCGCCAGTCGAGAGATTCACGGTCCCGGGCGAGCGGCAGAATACGCCGTCGAAGAGCGTCGCCTGCGCCTGGAGCTCGCGGCACAGCGGATATGACATCAGATGGCCGCCGCCCCAGGACGCCGAAAGCGAGTTTCCCATCCACGCGAGTTGAACGAGGCGATCCGGCTGTGCCACCGGCAGCCGGCGGAGAATCAGCTGATCGGTGAGCGAGAAGATCGCCGTGGTGGCGCCGATGCCGAGCGCGAGCGAGACCACGGCGGCCACCGTGAAGCCTCGGCGCCGCGCGAGTCCGCGTGCGGCATATCGCACGTCGCGGGCGATCGTATCGATCCACTGTCCCTTCCAGACGGCGCGCACCTCTTCCTGTGCCTGGGCAATGCCGCCGAACTCGATCGTCGCCTGTCGCCGGGCCTCCGCTTCGGTCAGGCCATCAGCGCGAAGTTCGTCAGCGCGTCGTTCGAGGTGGTACCGAAGCTCGCGCTCGAGGTCGCGTTCCCTGCGGCGTCGGCCGCCAGGAAGGAGATTGGTCAGTCGCATGTGTGCCTATCCGTCCGCGAAGATCAACTGCACCGCTCGGCTCAGCCGGTTCCAGCTCTCCTTCTCGACTTCGAGTTGTTTGCGTCCGGCAGCGGTGAGCGAATAGAACTTGGCCTCGCGCCCTGTCTCCGATTCGCGCCACTCCGCGCGCAACCATGCCTTCTCCTCGAGCCGATGAAGCGCCGGGTAGAGGGAGCCCTGATTGACCTGCACGGTGTCACGCGAGAGCTGTTGAAGCCGCTGGGCGATGCCGTATCCGTGACGAGGCTCCAGCGACACGATGCGGAGAATCAGCATGTCGAGGGTGCCCTGCGGGATTGGAAATTTCGCTGATGGCATGATACCTCGGTCTTCGACATATCGTAAATAGTCAGCCCGGCACGTGTCAAGCGCCCGCTCGCACGAAAGCGACCGACGCCGTTCTTTCCTCTTGACCTCCGACAGGTCGATCCATACACTCCTCTCGTAGGTCAAGAGGAGTCAATGAAAAAGTCATCGTTGCTTCAAGGCACACTCGACCTGTTGATCCTGCGCATCCTCGAGCTCGGTCCCAACCACGGCTGGGGCATCTCGAACCGGTTGCAACAGATGTCGAAGGATGGGCTGCGGACGAGCCAAGGGTCGCTCTATCCGGCACTGCACCGGTTGGAGATGCGTGGCGACGTGAAGTCGGAGATGACACCCTCCGACAACAACCGGCGCGCCCGCATGTACACGATGACGGCGGCCGGCCGAAAGCGCCTCCAGCAGGAAACGCAAACGTGGAACGCGTTCGCGCTCTCGATGCGGCGCGTCCTGGGTACCAACGAATGATCACCAGAATCATCGCGTTCGCGCGCGGACTGATGCGCCGACGCAAGATCGACGATGAAATCGTCGAGGAGCTGCAGGACCACATCGAACGCGAGATCGAGATGCATCGCTCGCGTGGCGCCTCACTCGACGACGCTCGGCGCATGGCCCTTCGCGACCTCGGCGGACTGACGCAGACGATCGAGTCGACGCGTAACGTCCGCGCGACGTGGTTCGACGGTCTCGAGCGCGACGTCCAATACGCCGCACGCGTGTTGCGGCGGTCACCGCGATTCACCGCAACCGCCTTGGCACTCCTGATCCTCGGGACCGGGTCGGCGACGGCCATTCTCTCGATCACCTATGCGGTGCTCGTTCGTCCGCTGCCCTATCCGGATTCCGACCGACTCGTCTTCGTGACGGAGAAGGATGGCGCCGGCGTGTCGTGGCCGAACTTCGAGGCTTGGCGGAAGGGCGCCACGTCGTTCGATGGCCTCGCGGGATCCCTCGCCGATGCGGCGATCATCACGAGCGGTGAAGTGCCGCGACGGTTCGAATCCCGAAGCGTTACCGCGAACTTCTTTGGCGTGCTCGGCACGGCCGCTCAACAGGGCCGCCTCTTCGATTCGACGGACGCTCGCCCTGACGCGCCGCCGACGATCGTCGTCAGCCACACCTTCTGGGTGCGTGAGCTCGGTGGGCGAACCGGGGCGATCGGGCAACCGATCGCGTTAGGCAGCAACTCGTTTCACGTGATCGGCGTGTTGCCGCCGGGTTTCAGATACATGACACCGGCCGACATCTATCGACTGATCGAGCCGCAGGTCGCGGCGAACTATCGAGGAATGCAGAGCCCCACGACGCGCACGAATTTCTACATCGTGGGTCGCTTGAAGCCGGGAATCGGCGTGGCGGCCGCACGGAGGGAGATGCAGACCCTCCACACCGCGCTGGCCCTCGCCGCGTACGCGAAGCCGCCCAAGGAATGGGGCCTCGAGCTCGTCACGCTCGCCGACCGGATCGTCGGGAAGATGGCCACAACGTTCACGGTCATCTCCGGCGCGGTGACGTTGCTGCTGCTGATCACCTGCGTGAACCTTGCCGGTCTGCTGCTGACGCGAAGCGCGGCGCGTGCTCATGAGTTCAGAATTCGCGCCGCGATCGGCGGGAGTCGATGGCACCTCATTCGCCAACTGCTCGTCGAGCAGGGCGTGCTCGTCGCCATCGGTGGCGTGTTGGGTGCCGCCGCCGGTGCAATCATCCTCCGTGGCTTGATCAGCCTGGCACCCCGCGACCTGCCGCGGCTGGACGAGATCCACCTGGACTTCACCGTGATGTTCGCGATCACGGCGCTGAGTTGCGCATGCGCATTTGTCTTCGGGGTCGTGCCCGTGCTCAAGACGTTAGGTGCCGTCGGTCAGGCGCTGGTAGCTCACGCAGGTCGCGGTACGACTCGCTCCGGGGCCTGGCTGCGGTCGGGGCTCATGATCGGAGAGATCGCCCTCGCCACCGTGCTGCTCGCCGGATCCGGCCTGATGGTTCGCACCATGCTCCGGCTCGCGCACACGAATCCCGGCTTCGACCCCCACAATCTGCAGACGGTCATGTTCTCACTCCAAGGCGCCTCATGGCC
>Ga0268265_10001603_pt1 | contig 18681 bp, 12 predicted proteins | sample KBSSwiS52_FD_190355 | JGI IMG/M metagenome (GOLD analysis project Ga0268265, IMG submission 190355) | Switchgrass rhizosphere microbial communities from Kellogg Biological Station, Michigan, USA - KBS Switchgrass S5-2 (SPAdes) (version 2) | ecosystem: Host-associated > Plants > Roots >... | reverse complement strand
GAACGCCACGACGCACCTGCTGGACGCGATGCACTACCGGGGCCTGCTCCGCGTGTTGCGGCGCGATTCCGGTATCCGGGTCTACACCGCCCACGAGCATCCCGCCGGGGCGACAGACCCGGCCGGGCGCCGCGCGCGGCTGGATGCGCTCGTCGACGCCGCCGTCCGAATCTACGCGCCGCTGCCGGCGCGGGGCCTGTCGTATCTCGTGCGCCGCCTGCGCTACGCCGCTCCGCAGTGGTCGAAGGGACTGACGGCCGCGTTGAAGCGCGCCCGGGAACGGCTCGCGCAGGCGCGGGTCGACGGGGTGGACTGGTACTGGCCGGCGGGGGAGAAGCCGGCGCGCCACCCGGCGCCGGACGCCGTCCGTCTCCTGACGCCCTTCGATCCGGTGGTTCACGACCGCGATCGTTTCGAGCGGTTCTGGGGCTGGGTCTACCGGTTCGAGGCGTACACGCCGGCGGCAAAGCGGCAGCGCGGCTACTACGCCCTGCCGCTCCTGTGGCGCGACCGCGTGATCGGCTGGGGCAACGTCTCCGTCGAGAAGGGGGACCTCCGCTGCGACCTCGGATTCGTCGAATTGCCGCCGCGCGACCGGGCGTTTCGGCGCGAGCTCGAGGCCGAGCAGGAGCGGATGCGGAGGTTCCTCGGTTTCTGACGGGGCGTCGCGCAAATCCTCTCCGCGGTCGCAGGGTAGAGTAAAGGCACGTCCCCGATGAGACTTTCCGCACGCACGCGGCTCGGACCGTACGAGATTCTTTCGCCGATCGGCGCCGGCGGCATGGGTGAGGTGTACCGGGCGAAGGACACGCGGCTCGGCCGGATGGTCGCGGTCAAGGTGCTGTCGCAGGATCTGTCCGCCTCCCCGGACGTCCGGCAGCGGTTCGAGCGGGAAGCCCAGACGATCTCGCAGCTCTCGCATCCTCACATCTGCGCGCTGCACGACGTGGGCAACCAGGATGGAACCGAATACCTCGTCATGGAGCTGCTCGAGGGCGAGACGCTGTCGGATCGCCTGGCCCGGGGTCCACTCCCGCTCGAGCAGACGCTTCGCTTCGGCCAGGAAATCGCGGACGCGCTCGACAAGGCGCACCGGCAGGGAGTCGTGCACCGGGACCTGAAGCCGGGCAACGTGATGCTGACCAAATCCGGAGTGAAGCTGCTGGACTTCGGGCTCGCCAAGGCGGTGGACCCTTCCGCCAGCGTCGATTTGAGCGCGTCGCCCACCCGGCAGGGCCTGACCCAGGAGGGCGCGATCCTCGGGACCTTCCAGTACATGGCGCCCGAACAGCTCGAGGGCCGGGAAGCGGACGCGCGGACGGACATCTTCGCGCTCGGCGCCGTCCTGTACGAGATGGCGACGGGCCGCAAGGCGTACTCCGGATCGAACCAGGCGTCTCTCATCTCCGCGATCCTGCGGGACGATCCCGCTCCGATCTCCCAGGTGCGGCCGATGGCCCCGGTCGCACTCGATCGGATCGTGAAGACGTGCGTTGCCAAGGATCCGGAGGACCGCTGGCAATCCGCCGGAGACGTCGGCAAGGAGCTCAAGTGGATCGCGGAGGGATCGTCCTCCGGTGTTCAGGCGCCCCTCCCGGTGCTGGCGACCCGCCGGAGTCGGGAACGGCTGGCCTGGGCTCTCGCCGCCGGAGCCGTCGTCGCCGCGGCATTCCTGGTCTTCTCGCAGAATCGCTCTCCCGCGGCGCAGGCTCCGCGGGTGCGGCGCACGAACATCCTCCTTCCGGAGAAGCTGGCGCGTAACCACATGGCGGTCCTCTCACCCGACGGCCGACGCGTCGTCTTCTCGGGGACCGACGCGGACGGCAAGGACCAGCTCTGGGTGCGCTCGCTCGACTCGTACGAATCTGTTCGCGTCCCGGGGACCGAAGGAGGAGTGCTGCCGTTCTGGTCGCCGGACGGCCGGTTCCTGGGCTTCTTCGCGGACCGGAAACTGAAGCGAGTCGACGCGAACGGCGGTTCGCCGATCGACCTGGCCGAAGGGGAGGGAGTCGGAGGAGCGTGGGCACCCAACGGCGACGTTCTCTTCGCGCTCGCGAGCGGTCCGATCCTGCGCGTTCCACCCACGGGCGGCAAGCCCGTTCCCGTCACCCGGATCGACGCTGCGCGGCACGAGACGACCCACCGCTATCCGTTCTTCCTCCCGGACGGAAAACACTTTCTCTACCTGGCCCAGAACGCCGCGGGCAATCCGAGAGATTCGGCCAACCGCATCTGGGTCGGCTCCCTCGACGGCGGTCCCGCGAAGCCCATCATGGCCGGCAGCTTCAACGCCGAGTTCGCCGACGGATACCTCCTGTTCCTCCACGGCGACCTCGCCGGAACGCTCTTCGCCCAGCCGTTCGATCCGGTCCGGCTCGAAACCACGGGCGAGCCGACGAGCGTGGCGAGCGGGGTCGGTGTCTACGGGGACTATCTCGGCGCCGCGGACTACTCGGTGAGCCGCGACGGGGCGCTCCTCTATTCGTCGTTCCAGTTCCAGACGCGGTTCGAGTGGTTCGACCGCGAGGGGAAGTCGAAGGGTTCGTTCGGCGAGGCGGGGCCGCACTTCGCGTTTCGCCTTTCCCCGGACGGCTCCCGGATCGCCTTCGACGCGTACGACTCCGGCGCCAACCTCTCCCAGGTCTGGATCGGCGACGTGTCCCGCGGTGTGCAAACGAAGCTAACCACCGGCTCGAGCAACAACACCGGGCCGGTCTGGTCGCCGGACGGCTCCCGGATCGCTTTCCAGTCCGACCGCAAGCACCAAGCCGACATCTTCGTTCGTTCCGCGGGCGGTTCGTCGCCCGAAGAGCAGCTCACCGACGCCGACAGCCAGAGCAGCGTGACGGACTGGTCGGCCGACGGTCGCTACCTCCTCTACCTCGATCGGGAGCCGACCGGAAACCGGCAGATGCAGCTGTCGGCCATCCCGGTCGAGCCGCCGCGGCGGCCGGTGACGATCGCTGGAAGGATCGCGGCCGATTTCTTCGCCGCCCGGTTCTCCCCCGACGCCAGGTGGGTCGCGTACGACCGCGACGAGTCCGGGCGGCGCGAGGTGTTCGTCGTGTCGTTTCCGGAGGGCTCGGGGAAGGTCCAGATCTCGAGCGCCGGCGGATTCAATCCGGTCTGGAGTCGAAAGGGACGCGAGCTTCTCTACTCCACTTTCGAAGGCGCGGTCATGAGCGTCGAAATCGACGAGAGCCAAGGCTTCCGCGCTTCGACTCCCAAGGTTCTCTTCGCGCTTCCACCCGGGGCGCTTTCGTGGGATGCCACTGCCGACGGAGAGCGTTTCCTGGTCAACTCCCCGGTCGTCAAGAGCGCTTCGGTTCCGCTTTCGCTCGTTCTCGACTGGGCCGCGGCGCTCAAGCGCTGACCTCGCCGCTCGGCAAGCGCGACGCGTCCCCGGAAATCCGGCACCGGTCCCCAGGAAGCGATCCCGCAGGCGGCACAGGAGCAGAATCCGCGCGGAGGATCCCCATGAACCGACCCGTCCGCCGAATCGCCGCCGTCGCCGTTTTCGTCGTCAGCGTGGCGACAACGTCGTTCGCGGCGCAGCCGACTGTCCGCGCGGAGAATCCGGCGGCTGCCGCCCTCCTCCGGCTCGGTGCGCTGGCCGGCGAGTGGAAGGGCTCGGTGGAGTGGACGGGCGCGCGCACCGGGCGGTACGCGATGGACGCGACCTACTCGACGACGGGAAACGGATCCGCCGTCGTCGAGACGCTGACGCAGGAAGGCGTCGCGATGATGACGACGGTCTACCACGCGGACGGCGCCGATCTCCGGATGACGCACTACTGCGGAACGAAGAACCAGCCCCGCCTCAAGGCATCGAGGATCGATCTCGCCAATGGAGCCATCGACTTCGCTTTCGTGGACGCAACGAATCTCACCTCTCCGGACGCGCCGCACGTGAGCGGCCTCGAGGTTCGGTTCGGCGATGCCGACCACCTCACAATCACGTTCCGGTTCGAGGGCAGAGGAAAGCCGGCATTCGAGCGGATCTCGCTCCAGCGCTCTCCGCCGAAAGCCTGACCCGAGCCGGGCGTCGCCCCCTCCTTCGGTCGTAGCTTCCGGGGCCCGTCGGCGACGTATGATTCGCCGTCCCCACAGGAGGCAAATTGACGCTCGCAGCAGGCTCCCGGCTCGGCCCCTACGAAATTGTCTCGGCGATCGGCGCCGGTGGAATGGGAGAGGTCTATCGGGCGCGGGACACGCGCCTGGAGAGGACCGTCGCCATCAAGGTACTTCCCGAACATCTAACTTCCGACGCGGATCTGCGGCAGCGCTTCGAGCGCGAAGCCAAGACGATCTCGCAGATCTCCCACCCGCACATCTGCGCGCTCTACGACGTCGGCCGAGAGGGAGACCGCGATTACCTCGTCATGGAGCTCCTCGAGGGAGAGACCCTGGCCGCCCGGCTGGACAAGGGGCCTCTGCCGTCGGAGCAGCTCCTCCGCTACGGCATCGAGATCGCCGATGCCCTGGACAAAGCCCATCGGCTGGGAATCGTCCACCGGGACCTGAAGCCCGGAAACGTCATGCTCACCAAGTCCGGGGTCAAGCTCCTCGACTTCGGGCTCGCGAAGTTCCAGGCCGCCGCGCGCGACAAGATGGCCTCGGGGGTGTCGGTGCTGGCCACGGAAGCCCAGAAGAGCCAGCCGCTGACGGAGCGGGGCACGGTTCTCGGGACGTTCCAGTACATGGCGCCGGAGCAGCTCGAGGGGGGCGAGGCGGACGCCCGCTCCGACATCTTCGCGTTCGGCGCCCTGCTCTACGAAATGGCTACGGGAAAGAAGGCCTTCTCCGGAAAGAGCCAGGCGAGCCTCGCCGGCTCGATCCTCCGGGACGACCCGACGTCCGTCACCGAGATCTCGCCGATGATGCCGCCGGCGCTGAACCGCGTCATCAAGACGTGCCTGGCCAAGGACCCGGAGGACCGGTTCCAGACCGCACACGACGTCAAGCTGCAGCTCCAGTGGGTCGCGGAGGGCGGCTCCCAGGCGGGCGTGCCGGCGCCGGTGGCCGCGAGAAGAAAGAGCCGGGAGCGCCTCGCGTGGGGCGTCGCGGCCGCAGCGCTCCTGGCCGCCGCAGCCCTGGGATTCGGCTATGTCCGGAGGGCCCCCGCGCCGCCGCGGGCGGTGCGGTTCGAGGTGCCCGCGCCCGAGGGGGTCATCGCCATCGACGCTCCCCGGGTTTCTCCCGACGGCCGTTACCTCGCATTCAACGCAACGGACTCGGAGGGGAAAACCCGGATCTGGGTCCGGCCGCTGAACGCCATCGCCGCTCAGCCTTTGAACGGCACGGAGGGGACGACGCGACCTTTCTGGTCTCCGGACAGCCGGTTCCTCGGGTTCATGGCGGAAGGCAAGCTGAAGAAAATCGAGGTGACCGGCGGTCCCGCGCAGAAAATCTGCGACGCGCCGACGGGCGCCGACGGCAGCTGGAGCTCGCAGGGGATCATCCTCTACGACGGCACCGGGAAGGATCCGATTTACCGCGTGTCGGCTGCCGGCGGCACGCCGACCGTCGCGGTGAAGACGGAAGCCGCCGGCAAGGACGGGCAGGTTGGCTGGCCCGAGTTCCTGCCGGACGGCCGCCACTTCCTCTACATGGCAATTGGAGCGAAGCCCGAGGAAAGCGCCTACCGCGTCGGTTCCATCGACTCCGCCGACTCGAAGCCGTTCGCTCCGGCCCAGACGCTCATCACCTATTCGCCTCCGGGCTACCTCCTGTTCGTCCGCGACAAGACGCTCGTCGCGCAGCGCTTCGACCCGAAGGCCCTCAAGACGAAGGGCGAGCCCGTTCCACTCGCCGAACACATCGGAACCGACAGCGTCGGCCTGGCGACGTTTTCGGTTTCGCGAGACGGAACCCTGGCCTACCGGACCGGCGACGCGGGAGCCCGGCTCCTCTGGGTCGATCCCTCCGGAAAAGAACTCGACGCCCTGGGGGATCGCGGGGAATACACCAACCCGGCACTCTCGCGGGCCGGGGATCGACTGGCCTTCGACCTGAACGATCCCCGCAGCGGAAAGTCCGATATCTGGATCCGAGACCTCGCGCGCGGCGTCAACTCCCGCTTCACATTTGGCGAAGGCAACAATGGCACCCCGATCTGGTCGCCCGACGGCGCGACGATCGTGTTTCGATCGGATCGAAATGGTCTCTACGAGCTCTTCGAGAAGCCGGCGAGCGGTCAAGGCGAAGAGAAGGTTCTGCTGAAGAGCAACGACGAGCAGAAGTTCGTGACCGACTGGTCCCGGGACGGACGCTACATCGCCTACGCGTCTCAGAACCAGAAGACGGGCTGGAACTCCTGGGCGCTGCCCATGTTCGGCGACCGCAAACCCATCCCGATCGTCGTCGGGGCGTTCTCGGAGCTGTTGCCCAGATTCTCGCCGGACGGGCGGTTCGTCGCGTACCAGTCGAACGAGTCCGGCCGTGTCGAGATCTACGTGCAGTCCTTCCCGGTCGCGAGCGGCAAGTGGCAGGTGTCGAGCTCCGGCGGGACGGATCCGGCCTGGAGCGCCGACGGAAAGAGGATCTTCTACCGCGCCGCGGATCAGAGGTTCATGGCGGTGGACGTCGAGGCGGGCGACACATTCAAGGCCGGCATCCCGCAGGCTCTCTTCCCGGCACGCGTCCAGCCCGGCGTCGCGCGCAACAAGTACGTGGTCTCGGGCAATGGGGAGCGGTTCCTCTTCGTCGCCCCGCTCGGGCGCGAGGCGCTGACGCCGACGACCGTCGTTCTGAACTGGAACGCCGAGCTGGGACGCTGACGCTTCGAGGGGCAGTCTTGACTCGACGTTAGTCGAACACTCTTCCCTGTAATCGTTTCTGTCCGGGAACCGCCGTAGAATGCCCTCACACTCGTAATCGAGGGGGATCTATGGCGACGCTCCGGCACCCGCGTCTGTCTGCGCGGCTGGCAGTCTTCTTCGGCACCCTCCTGCTCATCGCGAATCACGCAACCGCTGCGTCGGCTTCGACCAAAGAGAATGCGTACGGCCGACTACCGCTCACCTTCGAAGCCAATCGGGGTCAGGCGGACTCGAAGGTCGATTACGTCGCACACGGTGGGGGCTACTCGCTTTTTCTGACTCACGGGGGCAACGCGACGTTGGCGTTGCGCAAGGGCGATCGCGAGCCCGATCGGAAGCATCCAGGCGCAGATGAAGCGGTCGCCTCCCGGCACCGCGATTCCGGGATCGCGCTGCGAATGAAGCTCGTGGGAGCCAGCGACACATCGGGAGGCAAGGCGACCGGAGAATTGGCCGGGAAGGTCAACTACTTCATCGGCAACGACCCGACGAAGTGGCGCAGGAACGTTCCGACCTATTCGCGGGTCGAGTACCCGGGCATCTACCCGGGGATCGATCTCGTGTACTACGGCAACCAGCGGCAGCTCGAGTACGACTTCGTCGTCGCACCGGGAGCCGACCCAAACAAGATCGGGATCCGGTTCGAGGGGGCGGAAAAGGTGTCGCTCGATTTGCAGGGGAATCTCCTTGTCGGGACCAGAAAAGGGGAGGTCCAATGCCGGAAGCCCGTCGTGTACCAGGTCGCCGACGGTGTCCGAACGGTGGTTTCCGGCAGCTACGCGGTCCGCGGTCGACGTGAGGTCGGATTTCGAGTCGCCGCCTATGATCGAGAACAACCGCTCATCATCGATCCGGTCCTCTCGTACTCGACTTACCTCGGCTCTGGTTCGGGCGTCGCCGGCCTCAACTTCGATGAGTGGGGAGAGGCCATCGCCGTGGATTCGACGGGCGCGGCGTACGTGACCGGCCGCACGTCTTCGCCGGACTTTCCCACGACCGCCGGCGCCTTCCAGAGGACGAAGGGCCAGGACGATGCCGACGCCTTCGTGACGAAGCTGAATCCCACCGGCACCGCGCTCGTCTATTCCACGTTCCTCGGCGGAAACACGGTCGATTGGGGTCTCGATATCGCAGTGGATTCCGCGGGGTCTGTCTTCCTAACGGGAGAAACGTGTTCGGCCGACTTTCCGACGACGGCGGACGCGTTCCAGACAGCATACGCTAGCGGAAGCGGTTGCAACGACGCGTTCGTGGCGAAGCTGGACGCCGCCGGCAGTGCGCTCCTGTACTCCACGCTCCTGGGGGGTACCAGCCTGGACCGCGCGTTCTCGATCGCGGTGGATTCGGGCGGCTCGGCCTATGTCACCGGGTACACGTACTCCGATAACTTTCCGACCACGAGCGGTGTCGTTCAGGCGACCAAGGCAGGTACCGCATTCGAATCCGACGCCTTCGTCACGAAGCTGAATTCCGCCGGCTCGGGACTGGTGTTCTCCACCTACGTCGGCGGCGCTGCCAGCGAGGTCGGCCGGGGCATCGCAATCGATGCCGCGGGATCGGCGTATGTCACCGGAAATACGGGCTCGACCGACTTTCCGACGACGGCGGGCGCCTTCCAGACGACGTACGCGGGCCAGGAGGACGTCTTCGTTACGAAGCTCGACTCGAGCGGTGCATCTTTCGCGTACTCCACCTACCTGGCGGGAAACGGTTCCGAGAGTCCGGGCGGCATCGCCGTGGAACTCGGGGGCTCCGCATACGTGGCCGGATACACGACGTCGACCAATTTCCCGACGACCGGCTTCGCGTTCGACAGAACGAAGAACGGCGTGCCCGGCGACCAGGACGCGTTCGTGACCAGGCTCAACGCCGCCGGTTCCGCTCTGATGTATTCCAGCTTCCTCGGCGGAAACGATTACGACCAGGTGAATGACCTCGCAACCGATTCGCAGGCGAACGCCTACGTGACGGGGGAGACCTGCTCGACCGACTTTCCCACGACCCCCGGCGCCCTGAAGACGGCCAACGAGAGCGGTTGCGACGCCTTCCTGACGAAGCTGAATTCCTCCGGGTCGAACCTCATCGTGTCGACTTATTTCGGTGGGAGCTTCGGTGACGCCGGCTACGGCATCGCCCTCGGGGCCCAGGGCTCGGCATACATTACGGGTCTCACGACGTCGGGGCAGAACCCCAACGATTTTCCGACCACGCCCGGCGCCTTCCAGACCACAGGACCCGGGGACTTCGACGCGTTTGTCGTCAAGGTCAGCTCTACCGGGATCCCGACGTCGCTCACGGTATCGCCCGCCGCGTCCACCGGCGTCGTCGACTCGACCTACTGTCTGACGGCCACGGTGTACGACGAGTTCGGGATGCCAAGCGTCGGCGTGACGGTTCGATTCAGAGTCACCTTCGAAAGCGTTTTCAGCTTCCTCGGATCTGCGACGACCGACGCGACCGGCCAGGCGTCATTCTGCTATCCGGGACCCGCGCTGCCCGGCACCGATGCGATCACAGCGTTCGCCGACGTCGACGGTGATGGCGCTCAAACTCCGGGTGAGCCGAGCGCCACGGCGCAGAGGACATGGGCCCCGCCGGCGTCGACGCCTCTCTGCCAGATCAAGATCACCAACGGCGGCGCGATCGTCGCCGACAACGGCGACAAGGCGACTTTCACGGGCGACGTCCAATCGCTGGCCGACGGAAGCACCCAGGGACAGGCGGAGTACCAGGATCGTGGACCCGTTCAGCGCATGAATGTGCGCTCCACCAGCGTTCTCAGCGTCGTCTGCGAGGGCTCGACGGCTGGAACGATCTACGGACGCGCGACCATCGACGGCGCGGGGTCGTTCTCTTACCGCATCAAGGTGAAAGACCTGGGCAAGCCCGGGAAGGGGACCGATACGTATTGGATCTTCCTGTCGAACCTCTACAGCTCGGGCGAAAAGCCGCTCCAGGGAGGGAACGTCCAGATCGAGCGCCAATAAGCGACGGGCGGGGTCACCGCCTTTTTCCGTCAGCGCCGCAGCCGGTCTTCGACCGCTTGGGCGCGCCTCTGCGCTTCGGCGAGCGCTTCCCGCGCGGGGGTGTGCTCGCGCCGTTCGAACTCCTCGTTGGCGAAGGCCACCCAGTCGGGCATCTCGACGCCGAAGGCCTCGATGTCGGATTCGTTCGAGACCTCGACCGAGAACGACCGGCCGTCCCAGTGGAGGTCGCGGGCGCGGATCGTCTGCGTGCCGAACGGCGCCTGCCGGAGGAGCTCGACCCAGTGCGGTGGCGGCGTCGGCGAGGGCCGCCAGGCCACGAGAAAGCTCGTCGTGAAGTCGTCCTTCGTCAGCGCACCCGTCTTACCTTTTGCCGCGGCGACGTGGGGCCGCACACGCGGGCTGCCCATGACGATGTGAACCGGCCCGGTATCGTCGGACTCTTCGTCGGATCGAAAGGGCTTCTCCTCGAGTGGCGGCATATCCCTACCCCTCTTCCGGAGCGTGTCCTCCACGTCCCACTCCGAGCGCGTCGGCAACGCGGTTGATGTAGTTGAACCAGGAGGCGATGAGCGTGATCTGCAGGATCCCGACGTCGTCGAAGCCCGCCGCGCGGAGCCGGTCGTGGTGCTCGGGGGTCACGCGCGTGGCGTCCCGGGTGAGCTCTTCGACGTACTCCAGCATGACGCGGTCTCGCGGCTCGATCGGCGCGGTCCGGTAGTCCCGCCGGATCGCTTCGACCAGCTCCTCGTCCACGCTCACCCGACGCAGAAACTCTGCGTGTGACTCGATTCAATAGTGGCAGCGGTTCGCGACCGAGACGACCGTCGTGATCATCTCGTGCTGCCGCCGGGTGAGCGGGAGATCCGGTGACATCAGGGCGCCGAACGTCGCAAAGGAGTGGAAGAGGGCGTCGGGGATCAGCGAGTGAGAGGCGACGATACCCTCCGACTCGTCGTTGGCCGTGACGTTGGTGGGCGGACCGTACTCCGCGGGGTAGAGCGCCCGCTGCTTCTCGATGGCCTCGCGCAGCTTCGCGTCCGCCTTCGAAAACGGAATCGTCTTGATCCAGGTCATCGCGCGGATTCCCGAGTCCGTAGAAGGCGCTGAAGCGGCAGGCCGACGAGCACGAGCAGGCATCCTGCCAGAGCCGGAACCGGGCGCGCAAGGACGATCAGCGCGATGACCGTGAGAAGGAGAAGAACGAAGAGCGCCGGGGTCGCGGGATACCCGGGAGCGCGAAAGGTGGTTGCGTTCGAATCGCTGCGGCGAAGAACGAAGAGCGCCGCCGCCGCGAGCGCCACGAAGACGAGGGTGGGACAGATGAAGAAGGCGACGACCTGGGAGAAGGAGCCGGACAGGGCGAGGACGCTCGCCAGTGTCGCGAGCACGAACGTCGCGCGGATCGGGGCCCCGGTCAGCGGATGCCGGCGGGCGAGGGCCGATGGGAAGAGACCGTCCCGGTTCATCGCAACGTAGAGACGGGGCGCCATGAGGAGGAACGCAGCCGCACTGGCGGCAGCGGATAGAGCGACCGTCGCGGCGAAAGCCCGGGCGCCCCCGGGGCCGGCCAACGCCTCTCCGGCGCGCTTCGCGAACTCGGAGGCGTCGGTCGTTGCCGAAATCGGCACGAGATAGATGAAGGCGACCGTGGTCGCGGCGTAAAGGACCGTCACCGCCGCAACTCCGAGCGCCAGCGCGCGCGGCAGCTCCCGGCGGGGATCCCGGATTTCTCCCGCCACCCGGCTGACCTCCCAGAATCCTCCGAAGGAATAGAAGCCGCCGATCAGGCCGAGACCGAGCGCCGGAAGGAGCGCGGGGCTTCCGGAACGACGCCCGAAGAACGGCTGGAAGTGCGACCAGCTCCCGTGGCCGATCGCGAAGGCGCCGGCGACGACGGCTCCGATCGCGAAGACCTTCAGGGCGGTGAGGACGTTCAGGCCGCGCGAGGAGAGCCGCAGGCCCGACATGTTGCCGAGCGCCAGGATCCCGATCGTCGCCACCGCCAGCCATCGCTCTCTTCCCGCGGCGCCCGGCCAGAGCACGACGAGGTAGCGGGCGAGACCGATCGCGAGCGAAGCGACGAGACCCGGGTCCATGACCAGGAAACACGTCCAGCCGTAGAGGTAGGCGACCCGCGGACCCCATCCCTCGCGAAGGTAGACGTAGAGACCCCCCGCCTGGGGCCGTCGCGACGCGAGCTCTCCGAACGTCAGGGCCCCCGCGAAGACGAGCCCGCCGCAGATGATCCAGAGCCCGAGGGTCCAGGCGGGCGATGCAAGCGCACCGATCAGTTCGCCGGGCGTGAGAAAGATCCCGACGCCGATCGTGTGTCCGACGACGAGCGCGGCCGCGGACCAGAATCCGAGGTCGGCGACGGGCGTCGGCTCGGAGGTTCGATTCGGCGCTTCCGGGAATCTCAACGGCGCAAAGAGGTCACAGCAGCCACTCGATCGGGAGAATCCCCAGAAACCGGACCCAGGCTCGCTTCCCGGCCGTCGTTCCGGGCTCGCGCTCGTGGCAGACGGAGTTCCCGTCGCGGCGTTCCACCCATTGCAGCTTTCCACTCTCCAGGAATCGAACCTCGTAGGAGTCCTCCGGAATGCGGTCCCGGAATACGTCGCCAATCCGCTGCGCGAGCCGCGGGCTTTCGATCACGACACCCATTTCGGTGTTGAGCTTCGCGGACCGCGGATCGAAGTTGAACGAGGCGACGAACACCCGGACGCCGTCGACGGCGCATGTCTTCGCGTGAAGGCTCGACCCGGAGCTGCCCGAACCGCGCTTTCTCCCGGCCGGCTTGCCCCGACCCGCTTCCGACGACCGCCGGAGCTCGTAGAGCGTCACGCCCAGCCTCAGCAGCGCCGGCCGGCGCTTCGAGTAGCCGGCGTGAACGAAGGAGACGTCGGTGGCCTCGAGGGCGTTGGTCAGCACCCGGATCTTGACGCCGCGGCGGGCGAGCTTCTCGAACCACGTCACGCCCTCGGCGGCGGGCACGAAATACGGCGAGATGAGGAGGAGGTCGGCGTGGGCCGGGCCGAGGACCTGCTCCAGGCGTTTCGACAGGAGGGTCTCGGGCCGTGCGCGGCCCAGACCCTTGGCCGGATCGTCGCTGTAGGCATGCGCGACGGCCCAGTCCATTTCGAGCGTTCCCTGCATCAGCTCGCGGACGAACGGCGATTCGCGGACGGCGCGCGTGTATGCCGCGGCCTCCGGGCTGTTCTCGGTTGGCCGGGCCGCGGCGGTGAGCGCTTCGCGGGCGGCAGGGGAGACCGACGGCAGGAGCCGGTCCGCGGGACGCGCGGATTCGCTCGACCAGTAGGTTTCGAACGACTGCGAGACTTCCTCCACGACCGGGCCCACGACGAGGACGTCGAGGTCGGCGAACAGGACGCCGTCGGTTGCCCCGAAGTACTCGTCCCCGACGTTGCGGCCGCCGACGATCGTCGCCTGATTGTCGGCCGTGAACGACTTGTTGTGCATCCGCCGGTTCAACCGCGCAAAGTCGGTCAGGTAGCCGAGGATCCGCGGCTTTCGGGTGAAGAAGGGGTTGAACAGCCGGATCTCCACGTTCGGGTGAGAATCGAGGGCCGCGAGGATGTCGTCGAGCCCAGCCGTGTTGTTGTCGTCCAGCAGCAGCCGCACGCAAACCCCCCGGTCGGCGGCGTTGCACAACTCCGCCATCAGGAGAGTTCCGGTCAGGTCGCGGTGCCAGATGTAGTACTGGACGTCGAGGGAACGGTCGGCCGCCCGGGCCAGGAGGATTCTCGCGGCGAACGCCTCCTGCGCATCCGGCAGTGCGTAGACGCCGGACCTGCCCGGATGCGCGGCGAGCTTCGGAGCGATCCCCCGGCACAGTCTCGTGTCGTCCGTCGCGGAAGGAATCATGCGTCGGCTGCGGGGGCCTCTACTCCAGGAGGATCTGGTGCACGAACGTGATCGCGATCGAGCCCTCGCCCACGGCCGAGGCGACCCGTTTGACGTTCCCGCAGCGGACGTCTCCCACCGCGAGTACGCCCGGCCGGCTCGTCTCGAGGAGATGCGGCGCCCGGGTGAGCGGCCATTTCGCGGCGGCGAGGTCCTCCGTCGAGAGCTCGGCGCCGGTCTTGATGAAGCCCTTGTCGTCGAGGACGAGGCAGCCGTCGAGCCAGCCGGTGTTCGGGGCGGCCCCAGTCATCGAGAAGACGTGCCGGATGTCGTGTCTCGTGATCGCACCCGTCTCGTTGTTGCGCCAGCTCACGCTCTCCAGGTGATTGCCGCCCGCGAGGTCGACGAGCTCCGTGCGCGGCCGGACGTCGATCGTGTCGATCCCTTCGATCCGGCGGATCAGATACCGGGACATGGTCTCGGTCAGGCCGGGCCCACGGACGAGCAGGTGCACTCGCCGCGCGGTCTCCGCCAGGTACACGGCGGCCTGGCCGGCCGAATTCCCGCCGCCCACGACGATCACGTCTTCGCCGCGGCACAGCTGTGCCTCGATCGGCGTGGCGCCGTAGTAGATGCCGGCGCCTTCGTACGCGCCGAGGTTCGACAGCGGAAGCTTCCGGTAACGCGCCCCGCTCGCGATGACCACCGTCCGGGCATGGACCGGCTCGCCGCCGTCGATCTCCACCTTGTACGGCCTTCTCTCGCAGGAGAGACGTCTGGCGCCCCGGGCGATCATCATCTCCGCCCCGAATTTCTCGGCCTGGGAGACCGCCCGCGCGGCGAGCTCCTCGCCGGAGATCCCGGTGGGGAATCCGAGGTAGTTCTCGATCCGGGAGCTCGAACCGGCCTGGCCTCCCGGCGCTTCGGGCTCGATCATCAGCACGTCGAGCCCCTCCGAGGCCGCGTAGACCGCGGCCGCGAGGCCGGCCGGCCCGGCTCCGATGACGAGCACGTCGCGGACGCGCCCCGGATCGATCGCGTCGTTCAGGCCGAGACAGTCGGCGATCTGCGAGTTCGACGGGTTCCGGAGAACGGTCGTTCCGCGGCAGATCAGCACCGGCACGTCCTGGGGTCCCACGGCGAAGTGGTCGAGCAGGTCCTGCACGCCCGAGTCCCGATCCAGGTCGACGAAGGTGTACGGATGCCCGTTGCGCGTCAGGAACTCCTTCACGCGCAGCGTGCCCTGGCAGTACGCCGACCCGGCCAGCACGACGTCGCCGACGCCCTTTGCGATCAACTCGACCCGCCGAAGAATGAATGCCCGCATCAGGATCTCGCCCAGCTGAACGTCCGTCTGGATGAGGCCCAGAATGTCCTTTCGTTCGATTTCGATCAGTTCGGTCGGTTCCGGCACGCGGAGAGCACCGATGCTGCGACGGCCCGACAGCATGTTCGCCTCTCCGGTGAACTGGCGCGCCCGAAACGAGGCGATGACCCTCTCCGCGCCGGGGCCCGGCGAAACGACGTCGACCTGACCCCGCGTGACGACGAAGAACGAGCTCGTCCGCGCTCCCGCTTCGACGAGCACTTCGCCGCTCGCGATCGAACGCACCCGCCCGTGCGACGCCAGGCGCGCGACCTGTTCGGACGTCAGGGTCGGAAAGACGTGTTCCGGGTTCGCCGGGCTAGGAGTCGTGGGATCCGGGGCGGCGCTCATCCTAGCGGCCCCGGAGGCGGCGGGCCGCGTCCGCCCGCATCCGCTGCATGGCGTCGGTCTCCTGGTCGGAGTAGCGCTCTTCCTTCCACGGGTCGGCGTGGAGGTGGTAGCCGTTGACCTCCCAGAAGCCGGGGGCGTCGACGTCGAGGAGCTCGAGCGCGCGGATCCATTTCGCGCTCTTCCAGAAGTAGAGCTTCGGCACGACCAGCCGGCAGGGGCCGCCGTGCTCGGGCTCGAGGTCCCTGCCGTCGTGGCGGTACGCCAGCAGGACGTCGGCGCCGAGGAGCTCCTCCAGGCGGATGTTGGTCGTGTACCCGCCGTCGCTATGCGCCATCGCGGCGACCGCCTCCGGCCGGACTCCGGCGCGACGGAGGATCTCGGAGACCGCCACGCCTTCCCACCGGTTGTCGTATCGGCTCCAGCGGGTCACGCAGTGGATGTCGGACGTCGCCTCGACTTTCGGCAGCTCGAGGAACTCCTTCCATCCCCAGGAGAGCTCTCGATCGACCAGACCGAAGCATCGGAACGTCCACTTCTCCGGGTCGATGCGGGGCGTCTCCCCGTACGTCAGCACGGGCCACTTGGCCGTGAGCACCTGGCCGGGCGGCAGACGGGTGGAACTCATCGGTTGACGAGATCGTAACCGTCGGGCGGCGATCGGGGGAAAAAGAGAGGGTTCGGAGCAAAAAAAGGGGCGCCCGCAGGCGCCCCTCGAAAGAATCCAGGTTGAGTTACGGGAGGACCGTCACGTTGTTCTTCCGCGCGTCGTTGCAGGCGTTGGAACTGCCCGCAGGACCGGGAGTCGAAAAGTCGAAGCAGCCGTTCACCAGGTCGCGATCGTGGCAGCTCGTCCCGGTCGCGTCGGCGCAGGTGCCGGTCGCCGGGTCGAAGATGCCGCCGTTATTGAAGCAATCGATGGCTTCGATACAGGAGATCGTGTTGCCGTTCACCACAGCAGTCGTGCCGGTGAGGCAGGCCGCGTTGCAGGCGTCGAACACGTCACCGATGGACACGCCGGCGCACGGAGCCGCGCCATTCGCGTCGGTCGAGCATGTCCCTTCGTCGTTGTTGTTCGTGATGCCGCAGTTCAGAGCCGCAGCCGTCAACTGGCGGGCAAGCTGGAGTCTGCTGTCACCCTTGGGACTGATGCAGATCGCCTCGAGCGCCGAGTTGGGGCTACCGACGTTGGTGTTGGAAATCGTGGTGCCGCAGATCGTGAGCGTTCCGCCGAAGGTGTCCAGGATGGCCTGGGTGATGTTCGTGCTGCGATTCTTCTCTGCGCCTCCGTGCGTTCCCCAGAATCCCGGCGTTCGGCAGATCTCCTCGTTGCACTCGGCCGGAAGCGGGTTGGCCGGCAGGTCGCAAATGCCCGTCGTCGGGTTGCAGGCCGTGCAGACCGGGTCGTCACAAACGACCGGAGTCCCCGGATCGCAAGCGCCGGTGCTCGGATTGCAGACGGGAACACCGTTGCAGAGATCCGTATCGTCCGGGCAGGTGACCGGGGTACCCGGGTCGCAGGCGCCGGTCGTCGGATTGCAGGCCGGAGTTCCGTTGCAGAGATTGTCGTCGTCCGGGCAGGTCGTCGGGGGTCCCGACTTGCAGACGCCGTCGGTCGGATCGCACGCCTCGGTCGTACAGAGGTTCGAGTCCGGAGCACAGGAGACCGGCGTGCTCACGCAGGTGTCCGCGTCCTCGTTGCAGGTATCGGTGGTACAGAGATTCGAGTCGTCGCAGCTGTGCGCGGTGTGGGCGCAGCCCGTCGCCGGTACGCACGAATCGTCCGTGCAGAAGAGGCCGTCGTCGCAGTTGAGCGGCGGGCCCGAAGCGCACTGGCCGGTCGCCGGTACGCATGCCTCCGGTCCGTTGCAGAGGTTGGAGTCGTCCGGGCACACGGTGTCGGGTCCGGACTTGCAGACGCCGTCGGCCGGGTCGCAAGCTTCCGTGTTGCAGAGGTTGGCGTCCTGTTTACAGACGACCGGCGTGAAGTCGCAGACGTCGTTCGCCTCGTTGCACGTATCGGTCGTGCAGTTCAGGTCGTCGTTGCAGACGTGGGGAGTGTGCTGACAGCCGGTAACCGTGTCGCAGCTGTCGTCGGTGCAGAAGAGACCGTCGTTGCAGTCGACCGGCGCCGTGACGCACCCCGTCGCCGGGTCGCAGGAGTCCGTGGTGCAGGCGTTGTTGTCGTTACAGACGAGCGGAGTTCCGGGACTGCACCCCGACACCGTGTCGGTCGCCGCCGTGAACTGAACGGTGTTCGGAGTCGTGCTGCAGCCGCCCGCGCCGCCGCTGCACGTGTCCTGGACGTTGATCGACGCCTGGTCGTTCAGGGTGGACGGGTCCGTCGGGACCGTCGTGTAGTAGTTCGCCAGGAACTGCACCGAGCCTCCTGGAGCGATCGTGCAGGTCGTCGCGCCGCCCAGGTCCGTGCCGGCGGTGCAGGTTCCCGAAACGACGCCCGTGGAAACGCCGGTGATCTGGATCGTGCTGGAGCTCGCTCCCGAGCCCGTCGCATTCAAGATCGAGTCGGCCGCGTCGAGAATCGTGATGTTGTCGCAATGGATGTCGGGGTTGGACAGCGTAATCGTGCACTCGACCACGTTGCTGCCCGGGTTCTCTTCCGTCGCGCACTGCTCGATGCCGTTACACTGATCGGAGTCCGAGCAGTCCGCGTCGGTCCCGCACCGGTTCTTCGGCGACACGCACGACTTGAATATCGAAACGCCGTGAAATCCCGCGGTACAACCCTGGCCCTGCGCCGCCGCCGGAAGGAGCGCGAACGCTCCAAGGACGATGAGCGCCAGACCCGTACATCGCAGAATGGCTGCAAGAGTCCCTTTTCCCATCTTCACTCTCCCTTTCAAGTTTCCGTCACGCGATTCGAACCTGTGGCATCGGCAAATTTGTTCGATAGTTCACCCCTCCTTTCCGAAGGAACCGCTTCCACCCGATTGACGTCCCCACCTCGTGCGACGGGTCCTCGTTCTCCAGCCGGCCTTCCACCTCCGGCCGGAGCCCAGACTTCCGTCGAGGCCGACTTTAGTCGCGGGCGACTGCGGGGGCAACGGGAAAATCGGGTTTTGGATGGCCGGAATGGCTGCGAAGGGCGCCGGCACCGGATCCGGCGAATGCGACTTAAATGGTTCGGACCGAGGGCTTTCCTCCGCCGCCCCCCTCCCGAAGATCCTCGTGGTATAGTCCTCCCCGTTCTCGCCTCGCTCGCCCTTTCTCAGACTTCCTTCTGACGAAATCCGAACGAATCAGAATGACGAGAACTCGGTGTGTCGCGCCGGCG
>Ga0268265_10001601_pt1 | contig 18701 bp, 13 predicted proteins | sample KBSSwiS52_FD_190355 | JGI IMG/M metagenome (GOLD analysis project Ga0268265, IMG submission 190355) | Switchgrass rhizosphere microbial communities from Kellogg Biological Station, Michigan, USA - KBS Switchgrass S5-2 (SPAdes) (version 2) | ecosystem: Host-associated > Plants > Roots >... | reverse complement strand
TCCTCGGCCTGACCGCGGCGCAGATCCCGGCCTTCACCGCCACCCAGATCGGCGCCCTGACGACAACCCAGATCGCGGCGCTGACGCCGCTGCAGCTCAATGCGCTCACGGTGACGCAGATTCCCTGGCTGGCGGGCTGACGTCCGCCGCCGAGGGCCTAGCAGATTCTCTCAGCCGCCATCTGAAACGCGTCAGCGCTCCGATGGCCGAACGAGAGCGGGCGCGGCCCTAACAGGCAACGCGCAAAAATTAGCACCGCAACTTAACTTGATTGCGTTCTATAAGCTTGAGTATCGACTTCTCGCTAAACTCGCCCGGCCTCTCTGACGGGGAACTACATTGGAATTACGCCGCGTCCGCGAATTATTGTCTGTCTCGCCGGTCGTTCGGCGGGTCGCACGTGATCGGCTGACCATGATCCCTGTCCAACGCCTTCGCCGGTTGCTGAAGGCGACGGAAGCTGCGCTGCGGAGCCAGAGGGGCGACGTCCTCGAGTTTGGCGTCGCCTCTGGCGGATCGGCCGTGCTGCTGGCGCGAACGGCCCGCCGGTATCGCAGTCGCTTCGCGGGCTTCGACGTCTTCGGGATGCCGCCCGCGCCCACCGAGAAGGACGGCAGCACGGCTGCGGACCGTCATGAAGTGATCCTCGCCGGAAAGGCCGAGGGCGTCGGGGGCGACGTTTACTACGGTTACAAGACCGATCTCCTGCAAACCGTCAGCGAGGCATTCGATCGCTACGGCCTCCCGGTCGACGGCCAGAACGTCACGCTGCTGAAGGGCCTGTTCGAGGAAACCTGGCCCAGCTTCGCCAGCAAGCCCGTCGCCATGGCGCACATAGACATCAGCTGGCATGAACCCGGTGAAGTACAGCCTCGACGTCGTCGCCCCGCTTCTCACCAGATCCGGCCGCATCGTCGTGAACACCTACAGGGATGCCGGCGGCAGCCGTGACGCTGTCGATCAATCCTGGCGGCTCACCGCGACTTCGTGATGGAGGACGGGGAGACCCCGATTCTTCGCCGTCGCACTTGAGACGCCCCTACAGCGACTGGAACATTTCCGGCCGAGCTGCCGTGCCGGCCGCGGCCTTGATCTGCGTCAAAGCCATGCCGCCGCAATCGCCATCTCCTGCACCGGGAGGTGGCGCCATGTCGACGTCCGTTATCGAAGTGGCCGAAGCCGAATGCGGCTGGAGCGTGCGCTGGAAGCAGCGGGTGGAGTCAAATTTCCCCGACGCCGCGGCCGCGGTCAGATACGCGCAGCGGCTGTCCAGTGAGGAACGCCAGGCGCCGCGCGTGCGGGTCTACTTCGCCGCCGCGACCGGCGCGGCGGGCTGACGCCGCCCGCTCGTACAGGTGCTTGAGCAGCGGTTTCCTCTCCTCGCGCGTCCAGCCTTCGAAGGCAGGGTGAAACCCCGGTTCACGTAGACGCCTTGCGGCCGATTTCCCCGCTCAGAGGAAGCTGTAGGGGTCGATGTCGATGGATAGACGGATCGCGCTGGGGGGGCGCACGCGGGCGCGCCAGGCCGCCATGTAGGCCGACAGGTCGACGCCGCGATCGGCGCGCACCAGGAACCGCCTGCGGCGGCGCCCGCGCACAAGGCCCAGCGGCGCGTCCGCCGGGCCGAAGACGTCCACGCCTTCGGCATTCGGCGCGACCCGGGCCATCTCCCGCGTAAAGTCCTCAAGCTGCGCCGCGTCGGGTCCAGACGCGATCACCGCCGCCAACCGGCCGAACGGCGGCAGGCCGGCCAACTGCCGCTCTTCCATCTCGGCGGCGACGAAGGCGTCGCGGTCCTGCGCCTTCAACGCCTGCATCACCGGATGCTCCGGGGCGTAGGTCTGCAGCAGCGCGCGGCCCGGCCGGTCGCGCCGTCCCGCTCGGCCGGTCGCCTGGGCGAGCAGCTGGAAGGTGCGCTCGGCCGCGCGAAGGTCCCCGCCGCGCAGGCCCAGGTCCGCGTCGACCACGCCGACCAGTGTGAGCTTCGGGAAATTGTGCCCCTTCGCGGCGGCCTGGGTGGCGACCAGGATGTCGATCTCGCCCTGCGCCATCGCCTCGACCAACCGCCGCGCCTCACGCGCATCGAACACCGTGTCGGAAGAAAAGACCGCGATCCGCGCCTCCGGGAAGATCGACCGCGCTTCCTCCTCGACCCGCTCCACGCCCGGCCCGATCGAAACCAGGCTGTCCTTGGCGCCGCAATGCGGGCAGCGATCCGGCTTGGGCATCGAGAAGCCGGTCAGGTGGCAGACCAGCCGCCCGGAGTAGCGATGCTCGACCAGCCAGGACTCGGTGTCGGGCGCGCAGAGCCGCTCGCCACATGCCCTGCACAGCACTAGCGGCGCGTAGCCTCGGCGATTGAGGAACAGAAGGGTCTGCTCGCCCCGCTCCAGGGTTTCGCGCATCGCCGCCACCAGCGGCGGAGAGAGCCAGGTGTTGGACGGCGGGGGCGTCTCCCGAAGATTGACGAGGTCGATCGTGGGCAGTTGCGCCGTTCCATGGCGGGCCGACAGCCGCAGCCAGCGATAGCGGCCGGTCTCGGCGTTGCGCAGCGTCTCCAGCGAGGGCGTCGCCGACGCCAGCACCACCGCCGCCTGCTCGATCTTGCCGCGCGCCACCGCCAGATCGCGGGCGTGGTAGATGAAGCCCTCTTCCTGCTTGAAGGAGCCGTCGTGCTCCTCGTCGACCACGACCAGCTTGAGATTGGCGAAGGGCAGGAACAGCGCCGAGCGCGCGCCCACCACGATGCGGCAAGACCCGGCGGCGACCGCCTCCCAGACCCGCCGGCGCGCGGGCGGGGCCACATCGGAGTGCCATTCGCCCGGCGCCGCGCCGAAGCGGGCGGCGACGCGCCCGATCACCGCCTGGGTGAGCGCGATCTCCGGCAGCAGGATCAGCACCTGCGCGGTGGAATCGGCGGCCAGCGCGTGCGCCGCCGCCTCCAGGTACACCTCGGTCTTGCCCGAGCCGGTGACGCCGTCCAGCAGGCCGACCTGGAAGCCGCGCTGGTCGATCAGCTGATTGAGCTGGGCGGCGGCGGCGGCCTGGCTGGCGTTCAGCGTCGGGCCGGGCTGCGTGAGATCCGGTTCGGGCCAGCGCGCATCGGCGACGACCTCGCGGATCTCCAACACACCCTCGTCGATGAGGCCCTTCACCACGCCGGCCGAGACGCCGGCCGCGCGGGCCAGCTCCGCCGGTGTCAGCGCCTGGCCTGTCGCGGCTTCCATGACCCGCGCGCGGGCGGGCGTGACGCGAGCGGGTTGCGCTGCGGTCAGGCTGGCGACTCGGACAGGGCGAGGCTTCGGCGCACGCGCACCCCGCAGCGCGATCGCCAGCGGCAGGCCGGGCGCGTCGACCGAATACCGGGCCGCCCACTGCACGAACTCCAGCGTGTTCGCCGGCAGCGGGGGTTCGTCGAGGCGTCGGTCGACCGGTTTGAGCGGTCGGTTTCCGCCGGCGCCTTCGCGCAAGCCCACGACCACGCCGCGCAGCAGCCGCGGCCCGAGCGGTGCGGCCACTTGGTCGCCGATCGCAAGCTCGAGCCCCTCCGGCTCGGCGTAGTCGAACGCCTCCGGCAGGGGCATGGGCAAGAGGACCGAGGCGATGCGGCTCATCACGCCCATCTACAGGCTTTTGCGGTTTCCCGGCGAGCCGCTACAAGCGCCTTTAGCAACCCCGGAGCCAACCCGATGCAGCTTTTCCTCGACACCACCGACGTCACGCTGCTGAAGGACCTGGCGGCCACCGGACTGGTCGACGGCGTGACCACCAATCCGACCCTGATCGCCAAGTCCGGCCGCCCGATGCTCGATGTGATCGCCGAAATCTGCGCGATCGTCGAAGGCCCGGTAAGCGCCGAAGTCGCCGCCATGGACACGGTTGGCATGCTGGACGAGGGCCGCAAGCTGGCCAGCGTCGCCCCCAATGTCGTCGTCAAGGCGCCGCTGACCCGCGACGGCCTGATCGCCACCCGCGAGTTCGCCCAGGAGGGCATCGCGGTGAACGTCACCCTGTGCTTCTCGGCGGTGCAGGCGCTGCTCGCGGCGAAGGCGGGCGCGGCCTATATCAGCCCCTTCATCGGCCGCCTCGACGACCACGGCGCCAACGGCATGGACCTGATCACCGAGATCCGGACCATCTACGACAACTACGATTTCGACACCGAAATTCTCGCCGCCTCGATCCGCACGCCGGGCCATGTGCGCGAGGCCGCACTGGCCGGCGCCGACTGCGCGACCATTCCGCCAAACGTCTTCCAGGACCTCTTCAAGCATCCGTTAACCGACAAGGGTCTTGAACTGTTCATGAGCGACTGGGCCAAAACGGGACAGTCGATTCTCTGAGCAAGGGCCGGGGGGCGCGATGGACGGATCGTACGGCGGGATGGCGGATGCGCCAGTGGAGCCGACCGCGGTTCGGCGCTTCCTGGCGGACAATCCGGATTTCCTTCGCGAAGACGACGGCTTGCTCGCCGAGCTCGGCCTCAGGGTCGACGGCGGCAACGTTGTGGAGTTCGGGCCGGCCGCGCTGGCCCGCGTCCACGCCGCCCATCAGCGCGAGGCGATGCAGCGCCAGCAGTTGGAAGAGATCGCCCGGGCGAACTTCTCGGCCCAGGCGCAGATCCATGGCGCCGTGGTCGACCTGCTGGACGCCCGCAATCATTCGGACTTGGCCGCGCGGCTGGATCATCTCGCGCAACACCGGTTCGGCCTGGCCGCGGCGGTGATTGCGGTGGAAGGCGAGCGCGCGCCAGCCGGCTGGCGCCACCTCGTCGAAGGCCAGATCGACCTGATCCTCGGCGGTCACGCACTGGCGCGGATGGGCTTGCTCCCCACGGCCCTCGGCCTGTTCGATGAGCGCCAGGGCGAGATCCATTCCATCGCATTGGTGCGTACGGCGATCTGGGAGCCCTCCCACCAAGGCCTGCTGGCCTTCGGCTCGGCTGACCCGGAAGGCTTCACGGCCGATATGGGCTCGGAGCTGGTGGCCTTCCTGGCTCGCGTCGTCGAACGCACGGCGGAGCGATGGCCGCTGATCTGAATGCGTCAGACGCTCGGGCGCTCTGGCTGGAGCACCTGGAGCGGGAGCGGCGCGCCTCGCCGCGCACACTGGAGGCCTATGGCTTCGCCGCAGCCCGCTACATCGCCTTCCTGCAGCAGCACCGGGGCGGGCCCTTAGGCGTGCGCGACATGGGCGAAGTCACGGCCGCGGAGATCCGCGCCTGGCTGGCGCACCTGCGCGGCGGCGACCATCCGCTTTCGCCGCGTTCGCTGTCCCAGTCGCTCTCGGCGATCCGCACCTTTCACCGCTTTCTCGACCTGCGGCTGGACACGCCGAATCCGGCGCTGGCGCTGGTGCGCGGCCCGCGCGTGAAGCCGGGCGCGCCTCGACCGGTCAGCGAGGACCAGGCCCGGGGCCTGCTCGCCGAGCCGGCGCTGGATCCCGACCGCGAGGACTGGGAGGCGGCGCGCGACCAGGCGGTGCTGACCCTGCTCTACGGCTGCGGCCTGCGGATCTCCGAGGCGCTGTCGCTGAAGCGCAAGGACGCGCCGCTGGGCGCGGAGCTGCGCATCGTCGGCAAGGGCTCGAAGATGCGCATCGTGCCGGTGTTGCCGGCGGTGCGCGCGGCGGTCGACGCCTACCTCGCCGACCAGCCGTTCCTTCTGGAGCCGGACGAGGCGCTGTTTCGCGCCAAGCGCGGCGGGCCGCTCTCGCCGCGCCACGTGCAGGCCACGGTGCAGACCCTGCGCGGCCGCCTGGGCTTGCCCGCCAGCGCCACGCCGCACGCCCTGCGCCACTCCTTCGCCACCCACCTGTTGGGCGCCGGCGCCGACCTGCGTTCGATCCAGGAGTTGCTCGGCCACGCCTCGCTGTCGACCACCCAACGCTACACTGGCGTCGACGCCGAACGGCTGCTCAGCGCCTACAACCAGGCGCACCCGCGGGCCTAACCTCCCCCGCGAAGCGGCGGGAGGGGGACCAGCCGCCGACCCCGGCGATGAGCCGGCGGAAAAGCGGCTGGTGGAGGGGGGCAGGCCGCCGCAGAGAATTCCGGGTATGGCAAGCGTCGCGAGGCGGATTGCGCGGCGGGCCTCGGTCGCCCCTCCACCACGCGCTCTTCGCACCGCTCGGCGCGCGGCCCCCTCCCGCCATTGCTGCCGCAAGGGGGGAGGTGAGGCGCGATTTCACCGCTCCCGCACCATGCGGATCCAGTCGATGTCGGAGCCAGGGTCGCGGCCGTGCTCCGTCGCGACGAAGCCCTCGCGAGCGTAGAAGGCCTGCGCGCGGACGTTCGCGGTCTGCACTTTCAGCGACAGCGGTCGATCAGCGGCGGCTTGCAGATGATCGAGCAGCGCCTGGCCGATCCGTTCGCCACGCTCCGTCACATAGAGCGAATGGATGAAGCTCATCGGCCGATAGAAGCCGGCGACACCGACGAGACGGTCGTCTCGCAAGGCGACGTAGATCTCTTCGTCGCGCGCGGCGCGCAGGAACTCGCCGCGGTCGTGGCGATCGGCCGGCATCCAGGTGAAGGTGTCGGTGAGCACCTTCACGTAGAGATCGGCGCAGGCCTGGATCTCCTCAGGCTTTGCCCGACGGATCTCCAGTCCCGCGCCCATCGGGGGGGGGGTCAGGCCTGCATGGTCCAGCCTTCCACACCCATGGCCGCCTGGCGGAGCGCCTCGGAGCGGGTCGGGTGCGGGTGGCAGGTGCGCGCGACGTCCTCGGACGCGGCCTTGAACTCCATGGCCACGCAATACTCGCCAACCATCTCGCTGACGGACGGGCCCATCATGTGGACGCCCAGCACTTCATCGGTCGTGGCGTCGGCCAGCACCTTCACGAAGCCCTCCGTCTCGTGGTTGATCTTGGCCCGGCTGTTGGCCAGGAACGGGAACTTGCCCGACTTGTAGGCGCGCCCCTCGGCCTTCAGCTCTTCCTCGGTCTTGCCGACCCAGGCGACTTCCGGGGCGGTGTAGACCACGCTCGGGATGATCTCGTAGTTCACGTGGCCCGCCTTGCCCGCGATGCTTTCGATGCAGGCCACCGCCTCTTCCTCCGCCTTGTGCGCCAGCATCGGCCCGAGCGTCACGTCGCCGATCGCCCAGACCCCCGGCGCCGAGGTCTTCCAGTGGTCGGTGGCGATGAAGCCGCGCTTGTCGGGCGTGATCCCGACACTCTCCAAACCAAGGCCCTCGGTCCAGGGCCGACGGCCGATGGCCAGCAGCACATAGTCGGCCTGCAGCGTTTCGGGCTCGCCGCCGGCGACCGGCTCCATGGTCAGGGCCACGCCGGTCTTGGACGCCTTCGCGCCCGTCACCTTCGTACCAAGCTTGAAGGTCATGCCCTGCTTGGTCAGCTCGCGCTGGAAGGCCTTGGCGACCTCGGCATCCATCCCGGGCGAGATGCGATCGAGGAATTCGACGACCGTGACCTGCGCGCCCAGGCGACGCCAGACCGAACCCAGCTCCAGGCCGATGATGCCGGCGCCGATCACGACCAGGCTCTTCGGGACTTCCGGCAGCGACAGCGCGCCGGTGGAATCGACGATGCGCTTCTGGTCGACGGTGACGCCGGGCAGGCCCGCGGGCTCGGAGCCGGTGGCGATGACAACGTTCTTGGCGGCGAGCGTGGTCTTGCCGCCGTCCTCGGCGGTGACCTCGACCTGCCCCGATCCGGCGATGCGGCCCGCGCCCTTCACCCAGTCGACCTTGTTCTTCTTGAACAGGAACTCGATGCCCTTGGTGAGCGCGGTCACCGACTCGCCCTTCTGCTTCATCATCTGCACGAGATTGAGCTTGGGCGTCACCTCGATGCCGAGATGGGCAAACTCCTTGCCCGCCGCGTCGTAAAGCTCGGAGGCGTGCAGCAGCGCCTTCGACGGCATGCATCCGACGTTGAGGCAGGTGCCACCCAGCGTGGCGCGCTTCTCGACGACGGCCGCCTTCAGGCCAAGCTGGCCGGCGCGGATCGCGGCGTTATACCCGCCTGGCCCGCCACCGATGATGACGACGTCGTAGGAAGTGGGTTCGGACATGGTCGGTCCTGCTCGGTTGGCCGGCGCACGGTAGGCGCCGAAGGCGTAAGGTCAATGTCGGCGCGGATGCTCCCCTCAGGGGAGCTCCCGCGCAGCGGGTGAGGGGGCTTCCGCTCAGCAGCGGGCCGCGGGCTCCAGAGCGATCTGAGTGGAAGCCCCCTCCGGCCCTTACGGGCCACCTCCCCACAGGGGGAGGACGTGGGTCGTCAGATATCCAGCAGCAGGCGCTGCGGGTCTTCGATCGCTTCCTTGACGCGGACCAGGAAGGTCACCGCGCCCTGGCCGTCCACGATGCGGTGGTCGTAGCTGAGCGCCAGGTACATCATCGGCCGGATCACCACCTGGCCGTTCACGGCCATCGGCCGCTCCTGGATCTTATGCATGCCGAGGATGCCGGACTGCGGTGCGTTCAGGATCGGCGTCGACATCAGCGAGCCGTAGACCCCGCCGTTGGAGATGGTGAAGGTGCCCCCCTGCAGGTCTTCGAGCGCCAGCTGGCCGTCACGCGCCTTCTTGCCGAGCGCGCCGATGCCCTTCTCGATCTCTGCCAGGCTCAGCGCCTCTGCGTCGCGCAGGACCGGTGTGACCAGGCCCTTCTCGGTGCCGACCGCGACGCTGATGTCGTAATGGTTCTTGTAGACGATGTCGGTACCATCGATTTCGGCGTTGACGTCGGGCACCTGCTTCAGCGCGTGGACGCAGGCCTTCACGAAGAAGCTCATGAAGCCGAGCTTCACGCCGTGGCGCTTCTCGAAGGCGTCCTTGTGCTCGTTCCGCAGCGCCATGACCGCGCTCATGTCCACCTCGTTGAAGGTGGTGAGCATGGCCGCGGCGTTCTGCGCTTCCTTCAACCGGCGAGCGATGGTCTGGCGCAGGCGCGTCATGCGCACCCGCTCTTCACGCTCGTGCAGCGGGCGCGGAGCCTGCGAAGCCGCCGGCGCGGCGGGCGTGCTGGCGCGGGCTTCGAGGGCGGCGAGCGCGTCGCCCTTGGTGATGCGGCCGTCCTTGCCGGTGCCGGGGATGGAGGCCGGGTCCAGGCGGTTCTCGGCGGCGACGCGCTGGGCCGAGGGGGCCAGCACCGGGGCGGCGACTGGCGCCGGCGCGGGGGCCGCGGGCGCGGGAGCGGCCTTGGCCGCCGGGGCCTTGGCCGGCGCAGCAGCGGCCGCTCCGCCTTCGCTGACGCGGCCGAGCACGGCGCCCGGCGTCACCGTCGCGCCTTCCTCGGCGGCGATTTCCGAGAGCACGCCATCGGCAGGCGCGGCCACTTCGAGGCTGACCTTGTCCGTCTCCAGCTCGACCAGAACCTCGTCCTTCTTGACCGCATCGCCGGCCTTCTTCGTCCACCGGGCGACGGTCGCCTCGGTGACGGACTCGCCCAAGGCGGGAGTCATGATGTCGGCCATGTGGATGCGGGCTCCCTCGGTATCTCTCAGTATCGGTTCAGGCGGATTGCGGCTTTATGCGAAGGCTTCGGTCAGGAAGGCGTCGAGTTCCTTCATGTGCCGGGTCATCAGGCCCGCGGCGGTCGATGCCGAGGCTGGGCGGCCGACGTAGCGCGCGCGCTTTGCGGCGACGGTCATCCGCTCCAGGGTCAGCTCGAGCCACGGATCGACGAAGGTCCAGCCGCCCATGTTCTTCGGCTCTTCCTGCACCCAGATCAGCTCGGCGTTCTTGAAGCGCTTCAGCTCCTTGGACACCGACTTCAGCGGCCAGGGATAGAATTGCTCCAGGCGCAGGATGTAGACGTCGTCGCGACCGCGCTCGGCGCGGCGCTCGACGAGGTCGAAGTAGACCTTACCCGAGCACATGATGACGCGCTTGATCTCGGCGTCGGGCTTCAGCTTGACGCCGCCGACGTCGCAGCCGGCTTCCGCGCCGTCCAGCATCACGCGGTGGAAGCTGGAGCCCTCGGCCATGTCGCTGAGGTTGGAGACCGCCCGCTTGTGGCGCAGCAGGCTCTTCGGCGTCATAACGATTAGCGGCTTGCGGAACTCGCGCAGCATCTGCCGCCGCAGAGCGTGGAAGTAGTTGGCCGGCGTGGTCGGATAGACGACCTGCAGGTTGTCCTCGGCGCAGAGCTGCAGATAGCGCTCCAGGCGGGCGGAGGAGTGCTCCGGCCCCTGGCCTTCGTAACCGTGCGGCAACAGCATGACGAGGCCGCTCATCCGCAACCACTTGCGCTCGCCCGATGAGATGAACTGGTCGACCACCACTTGGGCGCCGTTGGCGAAGTCGCCGAACTGGGCTTCCCACATGGTCAGCGTGTTCGGATCAGTCAGCGAGAAGCCGTACTCAAAGCCGAGCACCGCCTCCTCCGACAGCGCCGAATCCAGCACCTCGAAGTGCGCCTGGTTCGGGCTCAGGTTGCGGAGCGGGAAATAGACTTCCTCGCTGCCCTGGTCGACCAGGCCCGAATGGCGCTGGGTGAAGGTGCCGCGCACGCTGTCCTGGCCGGACAGGCGCACCGGATAGCCCTGGTCGAGCAGGGTGGCGAAGGCGAGATGCTCGCCTGTCGCCCAGTCGAGCCCGCTCCCCGCCTCGATCGCCTCGCGGCGGGCCTGGACGACGCGCTCTACCGTCTTGTGGGCAGTGACGCGCTCGGGGATCGTGGTGATCTTGCGGCCGAGGTCGAGCAGCTTGGCCTTGGGGACGCCGGTGACCCGGCGCTCGTCGCCCTCGGGCAGCTTGAGGCCCGACCACTTGCCGTCCAGCCAGTCCGCCTTGTTGGCCTTGTAGGCCTTGGCGGCGTCGAATTCCTGGTCGAGGAAGGTCGAGAACTCGCTGAGCCAGGCGTCGGCTTCGGCTTGCGTGACGACGCCCTCGCCAACCAGACGGGTGGCGTACAGCTCACGCACCGACGGGTGGCCCTTGATCTTCTGGTACATCAAGGGCTGCGTCATCGTCGGATCGTCGCCCTCGTTGTGGCCGAACCGGCGGTAGCAGAACATGTCGATGACCACGTCCTTGCCGAACAGCTGCCGGTACTCGGTGGCCACCTTCGCGGCGAAGACCACGGCTTCCGGGTCGTCGCCGTTCACGTGGAAGATCGGGGCTTCCACCATCAGGGCGACGTCGGAGGGGTAGGGCGAAGAGCGCGAGTTCTTCGGGCTGGTGGTGAAGCCGATCTGATTGTTCACCACGAAATGCATGGTGCCGCCGACGCCGTAGCCCTTGAGGCCGCTCAGCGCGAAGCACTCGGCCACCACGCCCTGACCGGCGAAGGCCGCGTCGCCGTGCAGCAGCAGCGGCATCACGTGGCTGCGGCCGGCGGTCGGCGTCTCGCGAAGCGTGAACGCCTGCTTCGCCCGCGCCTTGCCGATCACCACCGGGTTGACGATCTCGAGGTGCGAGGGATTGGCGGTCAGCGACAGGTGGACGCTGTTGCCGTCGAACTCGCGGTCAGACGAGGCGCCCAGGTGGTACTTCACGTCGCCGGAGCCTTCCACGTCCGACGGCAGCGAGGAGCCGCCCTGGAACTCGTGGAAGATCACCTGGTAGGGCTTGCCCATCACGGCGGCCAGCACGTTCAGGCGGCCGCGGTGCGGCATGCCGATGACGATGTCCTGCATCCCCATCGCGCCGCCGCGCTTGATGATCTGCTCGAGCGCGGGGACCATGGATTCGCCGCCGTCGAGCCCAAAGCGCTTGGTGCCTGGGAAGCGACGGTGCAGGAAGCGCTCGAAGCCCTCGGCCTCGATCAGCTTCTTGAGGATGGCGACCTTGCCATCCTTGGTGAAGGCGATTTCCTTGTCGCGGCCCTCGATCCGCTCCTGTAGCCAGGCCTTCTCCTTGGGATCGGAGATGTGCATGTACTGCACGCCGATGTTGCCGCAGTAGGTGCGGCGCAGGATTTCGAGGATCTCGCGAACCGTCGAGGTCTCCAGCCCGAGCACGAAATCGAGGAAGATCGGCCGGTCGTAGTCGGCCTCGGCGAAGCCGTAGGTCGCGGGATCGAGCTCGGAGGCGTCGCCCGGAGTGGTGGCCAGGCCCAGCGGGTCGAGGTTGGCCTTCAGGTGACCGCGCATCCGATAGGCGCGAATCATCATGATGGCGCGCAGCGAATCCAGGGTGGCGGCGCGGACTGCGTCGGCGGACGCTTCAGGCTTCTGCTCGGCGATCTTGCTGCCGACCTTGGCCTGCACGGCAGGCCATAGGCCGTCGAGCGCCGGCAACCATTCGGGGCGGGGGATCGGCGCGCCGGGACGCGCCCAGGCCGGATCGGCGGCGGCCCGCTTCACTTCCTCGGCGCGATCACCGAGCGTCGCGAAGAAGGCCCGCCAGGACGGCTCGACCGAATTGGGATCGGCCGCCCACTGCGCGTAGAGGTCCTCCACGAAGGCCGCATTGCCGCCGTAGAGGAATGAGGTCTCGGCGAGCACCTCGTTGATCACGCCTGCGTCGTCCGCCATCTCGTCCGCCTTCCGGTCCGGCCGCGGAGCTTCTGATGAGAGGAGCCGAGGCGCGGACCGCCTTACGCTAAATTGCCGTCTCAGGCGCCTTTCAGCACCTCGAGCAGGGTCTCGCCAAGCCGAGCGGGAGAGGGAGAGATGCGGATGCCCGCAGCTTCCATCGCCGCAATCTTGTCTTCAGCCCCGCCCTTGCCGCCGGAAATGATCGCCCCAGCGTGGCCCATGCGGCGGCCCGGAGGCGCCGTACGACCCGCAATAAATCCAACCATAGGCTTCTTAACCGCTGAATTTTTGATGAATTCAGCCGCGTCCTCTTCGGCCGAACCGCCGATCTCGCCAATCATGATGATCGACTCAGTCTCCGGATCGTCCAGGAACATCTGCAGGACATCGATGAACTCGGTGCCCTTGACCGGGTCGCCGCCGATGCCGACTGCGGTGGTCTGGCCGAGGCCGACATTCGAAGTCTGGAACACAGCTTCATAGGTAAGCGTGCCGGAGCGCGAAACAACGCCCACCGAGCCGCGCCGGAAGATGTTCCCCGGCATGATGCCGATCTTGCACTCGCCCGGCGTCAGCACGCCCGGGCAGTTCGGGCCGATCAGGCGCGACTTGGAGCCCGACAGCGAGCGCTTCACCTTGATCATGTCTTCCACCGGGATGCCCTCGGTGATGCAGACGATCAGGGGGATTTCGGCGTCGATCGCTTCCAGGATGGCGTCGGCCGCGAAGGGCGGCGGGACGTAGATCACCGAGGCGTCCGCGCCGGTCTCGCGGGCCGCCTCGCCGACCGTGTCGAACACCGGCAGGCCGAGGTGCTTGGCGCCGCCTTTGCCCGGCGATGTGCCGCCGACCATCTTGGTCCCGTAGGCGATCGCCTGCTCGGAGTGGAAGGTGCCCTGGTTGCCGGTGAAGCCCTGGCAGATGACTCGGGTGTCTTTACCGATGAGAACTGACATCAGGCGGCCCCCTGCACTGCCTTGACGATCTTCTCCGCGCCGTCGGAGAGGTCGTTCGCGGCGATGACGTTCAGGCCGCTCTCGTTGATGATCTTCTTGCCAAGCTCGGCGTTGGTGCCTTCCAAGCGAACCACGAGCGGGACGCTCAGGCCCGTCTCCTTGACCGCCTCGACCACGCCCTGAGCGAGGATGTCGCAGCGGGCGATGCCACCGAAGATGTTCACCAGGATGCCCTTCACGTTGGGGTCCGCAGTGATGATCTTGAAGGCGGCCGTCACCTTCTCCTTCGAGGCGGAGCCGCGCGCGTCGAGGAAGTTGGCCGGCTCGGCGCCGTAGAGCTTGATGATGTCCATGGTGGCCATCGCCAGGCCCGCGCCGTTGACCATGCAGCCGATGGTGCCGTCGAGCGCGATATAGGACAGGTCGTACTTCGAAGCCTCGATCTCCTTCGGGTCCTCCTCCGACTCGTCGCGCAGCTCGCGCACGTCCGGGTGGCGGTAGAGCGCGTTGGAGTCGAACGAGACCTTGGCGTCGAGCACCCGCAGCTGTTCGTCGGCGGTGACGATCAGCGGGTTAATCTCGAGCATGCTCATGTCTTTGGCGACGAACGCCGCGTAGAGCTGGCCGAGCAGCTTGGAAGCTTGCTTCTGCAGGTCGCCCTTCAGGCCGAGCGCCTTGGCGAGCGTCAGGCCGTGGTGCGGCCACACGCCGGTGGCGGGGTCGATCGAGAAGGTGATGATCTTCTCGGGCGTAGATTGCGCGACGTCCTCGATGTCCATGCCGCCTTCGGTGGAAGCCACGACCGAGACCCGGCTCGTTTCGCGGTCGACCAGCAGGGACAGGTAGAATTCCTTGGCGATCGCGGCGCCTTCTTCGATGTAGAGGCGGTTCACCTGCTTGCCGCGGGGACCGGTCTGGTGGGTCACCAGCACTCGGCCGAGCATTTCGGCGGCGTTGGCCTTGACCTCGTCGACCGACTTGACCACCCGCACCCCACCCTTGGCGTCGGCGCCAAGGCCCTCAAAGCGGCCCTTGCCGCGCCCGCCGGCGTGGATCTGAGACTTGACGACGAACACCGGCCCGCCGAGCTGCTCGGCGGCCTTGACGGCGTCTGCGACGGAAAACGCGGCGAAGCCACGCGGGACGGCGACGCCGAACTCTTTGAGGACGGCTTTAGCTTGGTGTTCGTGTATGTTCATGAGGTCGTGGGCGCTTGCCTAATGACGGTCGCCGGCTCGGCGAGTGGCGCGGTTTATAGGCGCCACACCTGAGGCTGGCAACCGCGCGCGGCGCGCTTTTTCGGACGTTTTGACGAGGCGCGACAGAGCGTTGCGTCCTTGGGCGGACGGTCCTGCCGCGCGGGCGCCGCCCCAGCAGGCGCCAGGCTGATCCATGGATCTTATTGCCTAGTTTTGCGGCGCCGGGATCGAGTTGCTCAGTGAACTCGCTCGACCGCGGCGGTCGCGCGACGCTCCAGCTTGTTCCAGCCGACCCGGCGGCCGTGCAGCGCCGCCCGGATGGATTTGACCACCACATAGTACATCAGCTGGCGGTAGCCGAACCGCTGGACCGGCATCCACACCAGGTCCGGCCAGGGCGCGCGGCGCTCCAGGGCCATGCCGAGCGCGCCGGCCGACAGGTCGAGGAAGATGAAGGCCGCCCAGTAGAACACCGGCCTCGCCAAGTCGTCCGGCGACCACTCCATTGGGTGGAAGGCCCAGCCATAGATCCCCCAGACCGCGCTCCAGACGATCGCCAGGTCGACCAGCGGCGCCAGCGCCGTGAGGAAGATCTGGAACAGCCAGATCTGCGGCAGGGCGACGAAGCCCAGCACCGGTCTCTTGACGTCGAACAGCGCCGCGCGATGCTTCCAAAGGCATTGCAGCGTGCCGAACGACCAGCGGAAGCGCTGCTTGAGCAGGCCCGCAACGGTCTCCGGCGCCTCGGTGTAGGCGCGCGCCTCCGGATCGAACTCTACCCGCCAACCGGCCCGCTGCACCGCGATCGTCAGATCCTGGTCTTCCGCCAGGGTGTCGGACGGGTAGCCGCCCAGCGTCTCCAGCGCGCTGCGCCGCCAGGCGCCGACCGCGCCCGGCACGACAGTGACCGCGCCCAGCGCCGCCAATGCGCGCCGCTCCAGGTTCTGGGCGGTCACGTATTCCAGCGCCTGCCAGCGGGTGATCAGGTTGCGGCGGTTGCCGACCACCGCCGCGCCGGCGACCGCACCGACCGCGGGGTCGGCGAACCAGCGCACCAAGCGCGGGATGGTGTCGGGCGGAAACAGGGTGTCGGCGTCCAGCGCCACCACGACCTCGCCACGCGCCTCGGCCAGACCGCGGTTCAGCGCCCGCGCCTTGCCGCCGTTCTCATAGCGACGCAGCCGCACACGCGGCTCCCCGGCGAAGGCGTCGCGGACCACCCGCGAGGTGCCGTCGGACGAGCCGTCGTCGAGCACCATTACCTCGAGCTTGGCCCAGTCCGACGCCAGGATCCGGCGAACGGATTCGACGATCACCTTCTCCTCGTTGAAGGAGGGGATCAGCACGGTGACGGTCGGCCCCGCTTGCGGAGCGAGCATCGGCGGCGTGCGCCCCTCGCTTCGTGCGCGATGCACCAGCGCCAGCACCGCCAGGAACAGCAGCCGCAACACGCCAAGGGCTATGGCGGTGATGAACAGCGCGCGAAGCACGATCTCGGCGCCGTGGAAGAAGCCGAAGCCGATGCGGTCGAGCATCAGGTCGGCCGAGCTGCGCGAGGTCGGCGGCATCGCCTGCTGGGCGGTCATGCCTGCCAGCTGAGCGACCGTCACCAATTGGAAGCCGTGCGCGCGGATGGCGTCGATCAGGGCCGGCAGCGCCTGCACGGTGCGGCTGCGGTCGCCGCCGGAATCGTGCAGCAGAACGATCTGGCCAGGACGGTTGGTGTCCAGCAGGCGGGCGATGGTGGTGTCGACGATGTGCTGCGGGTCGGGCTTCTTCCAGTCGTCGGGGTCGATGCGCAGGCCGACGCTGAGGTAGCCCTCTTTCTGCGCGGCCAGAAGCGGCGCCACCTCGCGCGGAGTCGAGGGCTCGGCGTCGCCGAAGTAGGGTGGCCGGAACAGCCGCATCGAGCGGCCGGTGATCGTCTCGAACAGCCGCTGAGTGGCGTTCAGCTCGACAACCGTCTGCGCCGCCGGGATCTCGGCGATGTTCGGGTGCGTCCAGGTGTGGCCGCCCACGTCGTGGCCTTCGCGCACCTCGCGCGCCACCAGGCCGGGTTCGCGCGACATGTTCTGGCCAATCACGAAGAAGGTGGCGGGCGCGTGCTTGGCCTTCAGGATGTCGAGGATCTTCGGCGTCCAGCGCGGGTCGGGCCCATCGTCGAAAGTCAGCGCCACCCAACCCGGCCGCCAGCCGTAGCGCTGGACGACGTAGGAGGTCGGCAGGGTGTCGTAGAGCTCGCCCGAGATCAGGCCGGTGTCGTGGTCGAATTGCAGGGTGCGGTGACCCAAAGTCGGCGTCTGCTCGACCCGCAACACCTCGCCCGATCCGTCGAAGTCGACGTCCGTACCGGGCCGCAGCACCTCGAGGCCTTGCGCGCTCGCCTGGCCGTACTGGTGGCGCAGCACCTTCCAGACCTGCGGGTCCTCGCCGCCCATCCGCCAGAGCGCGAAGCCCATCGGCGCGTAATTGTCGGCGACCCGGACTTGGTTGAAGGCCGTGGAGGCGTCCAGGTACCAGACCGAATGGCGCCGCCCCGTTTCGTCGGCGTAGCCGTAATTGGGGTTGAGGCCGGTGTCGTCCATCTGCGGCTTGGCGTCGGAATCGTAGGCGGTCTGGGTGGCTTCCGCGTAGGTCATCGCTTCCGCGGAGTTGGGACGGCCTTTGGACGGCAGGGTCCAGTCATAGCCGTAGGCGCCCAGCGCCATGATGGTTCGCGCCGGGTCGAGCTGAGCCATGTCCTTGGCGAGCCAGGTCTCGTACCAGTCCTGGCCGGCGGGCGGGCCGGCGTCGCCGGTCCCGTAGTGCTCGTCGTAGGCCATCAGCACCACCGCATCGACCGCGGCCTGGAGCTTGCGCAACGGCCACGCCTCGTCGAACGGCGCGGTGACCCAGACCTGGCGTCCGCTCGGCTTCAGCGACGCCCGCGCCTGGGCCAAGAAGGCCGGATATCGCGCGACAGATGCGGCCGATAGATTCTCCAGGTCGAAGACGTAGCCGGCGAAGCCGTGCTTCTGCGCCTGATCGACGAGCGTCCGGATCAGCGTCTGCTGGGCGGCGGGATTGGCCAGCAGCGCATCGGCCGCCGCCCCGTCCCAGACGCCGTCGCGGGCGTTGAACACGCTCGGTACGATCGACGGCGGATGCTTGGCGGCGGCGATGATGGCGCGCGCCTGCGGGTCGGAGGTGACGGTGACCTTGCCGTCCGAGCCGTCGAGTTGGATCCATTGCGGCGAGACCACATCGAGCTCGTTCACGTGGTCGGACAGCGACTCCCGAGAGCTCTCGTCCCACGACACGTAAAAGCCGACGGACAAGGGCTGACGCGTGCCGCCCGGCGCCGCGGCGTGGGGGGCGGCGAGCCGCGTCCATCGCTTCTTCGCGTGCGTCTTGTGCGGAGTCTCGACGTGCAGCGCCTGCAGGCCGCGCGGATCGCGCAGCGACAGGTGCGGCAGTCTGGGCGCCGTCGCCAGGGTGGCGAAGAAGGCCGCCACCAGCAGAGCGGCGAGCGAGACCAGCAGCCCGCCCAGGAAACGCATCCGTCGCGCCCGGCGTCCGGTCGGGTCGTGGAAGACCAGTTCTTGCATCGGGGAGTTCAGATCCTGGGCCTACGGGAGGCCGCATGCGCGCGGATGATGTCGGAATCTAGGAGACGCGACGCCACGCTGCGCCTGAGACGATCTGCCTAAAGGCCAAGCTATGGCGTTAACGGCCGGATTGTGCCTGAATCGTGGCGGGAGAGCGAGAGTCGGGGGTGGAGGATTCGGTGCGGGCGTCGCCGGACCAGCCGCCGTCGCGCGTCGAGGGAGCCCTGTGTGATCGGGATCCGCCATGCCGTTCGACCCTTCTGAAGATCCACTGGTCAGTAAGCCCCGCCGGGTTTCGCCCGGGGTGATGCTGGCCGGCGTAACCAGCGCCTGCCTGCTGGGCGCCGGACTGGGACTCTGGGCCCGGCCCTCGAATGACGCCGCCGGCCCGGCGCGTCCTCATGCGACGGCGCCCAGCTTGGCGACGGGACCGCGGCAGATCGAGATCCGCGTCGACGATCCACCCGCGAGCGCTGCCGCACAGGTCGCTCGCAGGGCGCCGGAAGCGG
>Ga0268265_10001599_pt1 | contig 18717 bp, 19 predicted proteins | sample KBSSwiS52_FD_190355 | JGI IMG/M metagenome (GOLD analysis project Ga0268265, IMG submission 190355) | Switchgrass rhizosphere microbial communities from Kellogg Biological Station, Michigan, USA - KBS Switchgrass S5-2 (SPAdes) (version 2) | ecosystem: Host-associated > Plants > Roots >... | reverse complement strand
GGATCTGCAGGAACAGGTCGGCGGTGGCGGCCGTGCGCGTGAAGCGCGGGTCGACCACGATCATCTTGGCGTTGCGGATGCGCTTGGCCTCGATCGCCCATTTGAAGCCGCAGGGGTGGTTCTCCGCGGGATTGCCACCCATGATCAGCATCATGTCGGTGTTCTTGATGTCCGTGTAGCCATTGGTCATGGCCCCGCGCCCGAATGAAGGTCCCAAACTTGAGACCGTGGGGCCGTGTCAGACCCGGGCCTGGTTCTCGAGGTAGCAGACCCCCAGGCTGCGCATGGTCTTGACGACCAGGAAGTTGAACTCGTTGGTGTCCGTGCAGCCGCCGGTGAAGGCGATGCCTTCGCAGCGGTTGACCGTCCGCCCCTCGGCGTCCTTCTCCACGAACGACTCGTCGCGGGTCTTCTTCACCCGGCGGGCGATCTCGTCGAGGGCCGTGTCCCAGGAGATGTCCTCCCACTGCGTGGAGCCGGGCCGGCGGACCTGGGGCTTGGTGAGGCGCCGCGGGTTGACGATGTCCTGCTCGAGAGAGGCGCCCTTGGGGCACAGCGTGCCGCGGTTGATCGGATGGTCCGGATCCCCCTCGACGTGGATCACCTGGGGGGTGACGTTCTTGGACTTGTCGCCCAGCGTGTAGAGGATCACGCCGCAGCTCACGGAGCAGTACGGGCAGGTCGAGCGCGTCTCGGTGGCGCGCGCGATCTTGAGACCGCGAAGCTGCGCATAGGCGGGAGCCAGGTCGAAGCCGAGCACCGTGGCCGCCAGGCCCCCGGTCGCACCGGCCTTCAGGAAATCCCTGCGGGTGAGGTCCATGGTCAACCTCCTTGAAGCCCGAAAATTCGTGCAAGGGAGGTGCCGGGAGCGGTAAACTGGAGCCATGAAGCTGCCCGTCCTGCTCGCCGTTCTCTGCCTCGCCTTGCCGGCGCACGCCGCCGAAGCCCCGCCCCGCTCCGTCATTCTCGGCGGCTACGGCGTAATCGAGAGAGGAGTGGGGCCCGCGGGCCAGGGGCGCTGGCACGGCTTCCCGATCAGCGTCAGCCTGGACAAGGCGCCGCTCCAGGACGTCGTGAGGACGTTCGCCAGGCTCGCCGGCTTCAACCTGATCCTCGATCCCAGGGTGCAGGGCTCCGTCACCGTGGAGCTCAAGGACGTGCCCTGGGATCAGGCGCTCTACCTCATTCTCAAGACCCACGGCATGGGCGCCGAGATCGACGGCCGCGTGTGGGCGGTCGCGCCACGGTAGTTTCCGGACCGCACTGGAGATTTTTCAGACAGGAATTCAATTTTATCGGACATAAATTTGAAGTTCTCGGTCAGGAATTCAGATTTCTCGGTCAGAAATAGCAATTAACCGGGCAAGAAAAGTAAGTTCTCGGACAGAAATCCTAAGCTGTCGGGCATTTCTCTAGAGTTATCGGACAGATCTACTGCAAGACCGGACAGAGGAGAGAAGCTGCCGGACCACTCATGGTGGGAACCGGACAGTCATCAGATTTTATCGGACAGCGAATTGCAGGGACCGGACAGTCATTCGGCAAACCCGGACAGCAACATGGCAGGCTGGGACAGCGCCACGGCAATGCCGGACACGATCACCGTCTGGATTTCGGATTCTTCCCGTCCAGCTCCTCGCGCACCACGTCGCGGATGGTCTCTTTGAGGTCCGCGCTCAGTGCCTGCTGCACGGCTTCCCGTACCAGCTTGGCGATGTCGCCGGCCGAGCTTTCCGTCCTCTTCGCCGCATTGGGAGGAGCTATCTGCTGGGGCAGGACCCAGTCGCGGAGGCGGTATTTCGTGCTGCCCTCGGGCTGGGGCACGCCCAGCTCGAGGAAATCCTGCGGCGGAACCTTCAGCAGCTTGGCGAGCGCCACGATGTGGCGCACCCGCAGCTCGTTGCGGCCGTCGAGGATGCGCTCGAGGTTCCCATGTCCGAGCCCCATGGCCGTCTCGACGTTCCGCGCGGACATGCCGCACGAGCTGATCGCCTGCCGCAGAACGGCGCGCAACTGCCGGAGGTCTTCGCTCATGTGGTGGGGACAACTCTACGGCAGGTCCAGCCGGGGGTGCAAGACGGTGCCCTATCTACGCAGGCGAGCCAGCTCCTCGGCGAGAGCCCGGGCCCGTGCCTCAGCCGCGGCAGCGCGCTCCTCGGCGGCCCGGCGTGCGGTCTTCCTTTAGGAGGCTGCGCGGCAGAAAAGGACGACAAGGACTCCAAGGACAACAAGGACAAAGAGGCCGGGCGTCCTTTTTCTTCTCGTCCTTGTTGTCCTTGCTGTCCTTGGAGTCCTTTCCGGTTTTCTGCCGCGCAGGCTCCCTAGCCCGCCCCCCGCCCCCGCCGCCCGTCCACGAGCGCCCGGTACTTGTCCCGCCTCTTGCGCATCAGCCAGAGGCGGGGGAGGAAGGTGATCAGGAAGAAGAGGAACATGGCCACGCCGAGCTGGCCGAGCTGGAGGTAGACGCCGGAGCGCTGGCCCGTCGCCGCCCGCGAGAGGGCGTGCGCGAAGTAGGTGAAGAAGGGCACGGTCAGGCCCAGGCCGACGAAGGTCGAGGACAGGAACAGGCCGGGCCGGAGGCCCACGAAGGCGGCGCAGTAGTTGACGAGCACGAAGGGGAGGGGGACGAAGCGGATGCCCATCAGGCTCAGGAAGCCGCCGCGGCGCGCCACCATCCTCTCCACCCGCCGCAGCCTGCGGCCGAACAGGTGGAGCACGAAATCCCTCCCCAGCACCCGGCCCAGCCAGTAGGTGGACGCCGCGCCCAGCGTGGACCCCACGACGTTGTAGACCGACCCCCAGAGCACGCCCCAGACCATGCCGCCCGCGACCACCATCGGCGTCGCGGGCACGCCCAGCGGACAGAGCACCACGTAGGAGAGGATCAGCAGCACCGGCGCCCACCAGGTGCCGCGCAGGCGCGCGAAGAGAGCCAGGATCGCGTCCTTGTCCAGGAGCTGGGCGAGCGGCGACCAGCGCAGCAGCGCGAAGCCGGTGCCCACGATGAGCACCAGCGCCAGGAAGCGGAGGAGGAGATGCCGCGGCACGCGCGGCACGGGTGGGAGCTCCGGCTCGGTCACGGCCTACGGGGAGTCCGGGCCGCCGATCTTGACCGTCCCGGGACCCCCGCCGGCGAAGAGGAACTCCCGCATGTGCTGGTTCAGGATCTTCTGCGACTCGGGATCCATGAAGTTCAGGCGGAGCTCGTTGATCACCATGACCTCCGCCTTCTGCCACTCCGCCCAGCAGTCGGCGCAGATCTTCTCCTGGATCTCGGCGCCGAGCGGGCCGGGCATGGTGCGGCGGGTCAGGGCCGGAGCGTCGGCACGGCCGCAGCGGACGCATTGCATCAGCGCACCTCCCCGGGTAGGACGATGAGGCTGTCCTGGCGTTGCAGGACCTCCCGCGGCAGGCGGACGATCAAGACCAGGTCGGTCTCCTCGGGCCGCCCGCGCAGGCCCTTGACGACGTCGTCCGGCACGTTCAGCTTCACGTACGCCGGACGCTTCTCGTTCTGGCGGGCGCTCTCGGATACGAGCTCGCGGATCGGCACGGCCTCGATCCGCTCGGGGTATTTCTCCAGGGCGAAGGCCAGGCTCTTGAGAGGGTTTTGCATCAGACCGTCTGCTCCATCTGTGGGGCCGGGAGCCGTCCCTCGCGGGTCAGGGCGCCGCGGAAGTACTCGACGGTGCTCTTGAGGCCCTCGGCCAGGGTGACCTTCGGCTCCCAGCCCAGCCGGGTGCGGGCGAGCGTGATGTCCGGCTGGCGGGTCTGCGGGTCGTCGACCGGCAGCGGGTTGAAGACGATCTCGCTCTTGCTCCCCACGGCGTCGCGGATGGTCCGGGCGAACTCCAGGATCGTCATCTCGTGCGGATTGCCGATGTTGCAGGGCTGCGCGAGGTCGCTCCCGAGCAGGCGCCAGATCCCCTCGACGAGGTCGTCCACGTAGCAGAAGGAGCGCGTCTGCCGGCCCTCTCCGAACACGGTCATGGGCTCGCCGGTGAGCGCCTGCTGCAGGAAGGCGGGCACCACGCGGCCGTCGCGCAGGCGCATGCGCGGGCCGTAGGTGTTGAAGATGCGCACGATGCGCACCTCCAGGCCGTGGGTGCGGTGGTAGGCCATGGCCATGGCCTCGGCGAAGCGCTTGGCTTCGTCGTAGACGCCGCGCGGTCCCACCGGGTTGACGTTGCCCCAGTAGGTCTCCTTCTGCGGGTGCTCCTTGGGATCGCCGTAGACCTCCGAGGTCGAGGCGAGCAGGAAGCGCGCGCCCTTGGCCTTGGCGAGGCCGAGCGAGTTGTGCGTGCCGAGCGAGCCGACCTTGAGCGTCTGGATCGGCAGCTCCAGGTAGTCCACCGGGCTCGCCGGCGATGCGAAGTGGAGGACGGAGTCGATCTCGCCCTCGATGAAGAACGGGTTCGACACGTCGTGCTGGAGGAATTCGAAGTCGTCCAGCTCCATCAGGTGCCGGATGTTGTCCGTCCGCCCGGTGACCAGGTTGTCGACGCAGACCACGCGGTGGCCCTCGGCGAGCAGGCGCTCGCAGAGGTGCGATCCCAGGAACCCTGCCCCTCCGGTGACGACGGTCCTCTTCTTCACGATCTCGAGCCTCCCACGGCACGGAGCTGGGCCGTTTCCACCCGGGATTGGGGCTGGGCCTCGGGCCGGCCGATGGATACGTAGCGGAACCCGGCGGCGGCCATCTTGTCGGGCTCGTACAGGTTGCGCAGGTCGACGATCAGCGGCCGCTTCAGATGCAGACGGTCGAGCTCCAGCTTGCGGAACTGGTTCCACTCCGTGACGATGACCAGCGCGTCGGCGCCCTCGGCCGCGTCGTAGGCGTCCTTGCAGTACGAGATGGAGTCGCTCTTGAGCATCTCCCGGAAGGCGTCGATGGCCTCGGGGTCGTAGGCCCGCACCGTGGCGCCGCCGTCGAGCAGGCCCTTGACGATGACCAGGGCCGGCGACTCGCGGACGTCGTCCGTGTTCGGCTTGAACGAGAGGCCGAGGACCGCGACCGTCCTGCCGGCAAGACCGTCGAGGGCCTTGTCGATCTTCGCGATCATCCGCTCCTGGACCTCCTCGTTGACCCGGATGACCGCCTCGATGATGCGGAAGTCGAGCCCCACGTCCCTGGCGATCTGGGCCGCGGCGGCCGTGTCCTTGGGGAAGCAGGAGCCGCCGAAGCCCGGGCCGGCGCTCAGGAACTTGGGGCCGATGCGGCTGTCCTGCCCCATGCCCTTGGCCACGACCTCGACGTTCGCTCCCCAGGCCTCGCAGATCCGCGCCACCTCGTTGATGAACGAGATCTTCGTCGCCAGGAAGCCGTTCGAGGCGTACTTGATCAGCTCGGCGCTCTCCACGTCGGTGACGATGATCGGCACGTCGGCGGCGGCGAGCGGCGAGTAGACGTCCTTCATCAGCTCGGCCGCCTTCTCGTCGCGCGTGCCGATCACCACCCGGTCCGGGTGCATGAAGTCGTCGATGGCCGATCCCTCGCGCAGGAACTCGGGATTGCTCACCACGGCGAAGCGATGCTTGTCCTTGGCATTGGCCCGCACGATCTTCTCGATCTCCTGGCCGGTTCCGATCGGCACGGTGCTCTTCGTGACGATGATCTTGTAGCCGTTCAGGTGCTCGCCGATCGACTTCGCGACGTCGTGGATGAAGGTGAGGTCGGCCTTTCCGTTCTCCCCCTGCGGGGTGCCCACGGCGATGAAGACCGCCTGCGCCTCCTCGATGGCCGGCCCGAGGTCGGTCGAGAAGGCGAGCCGCCCCTCTTCCATGTTCTTCCTCACCAGGGCCCTGAGCCCCGGCTCATAGATGGGGATCTCACCCTTTTTCAGGCGGTCGATCTTGGCGCCATCCTTGTCGACGCCGACGACGTGCATGCCGAAGTCGGCCAGGCACGCTCCGGTGACCAGACCGACGTAGCCGGTTCCTACAACGCAGATGTTCATGGTTGTTGTCCTCCATACCAGGCTACGAAGCGGCGCAGACCTTCCCGGATCGGGACCTTGGGGGAGTACCCCAGGAGCCGGGCCGCCTTGGAAACGTCGGCGTACGTGATCGGGACATCCCCGGGTTGTGCGGGAAGATAATCGATGCGCGGCTCTACGGCAAGCTCTTCGGCAATCCAGAGGATCAGGTCCTTGAGCGACGTGGTGTCCGCGCCGCCGAGGTTGAGGATCTCGAAGCCGGGCGCCAGGTCGAGCGACGCCACCACGCCGTCGATGATGTCGTCCACGTAGGTGTAGTCGCGCCGGCTGGTGCCGTCGCCGTACATCGGGATGGCCTTGCCGCGCGCCAGCAGGTCGGTGAACTTGTGGATCGCCATCTCCGGCCGCTGCGCCGGTCCGTAGACCGTGAAGAAGCGCAGGCAGGCGGTGCGGAACCCGTACAGGTGATGGTAGTTGTAGCAGAGCAGCTCGCCCGCGCGTTTCGTCGTGGCGTAGGGGCTGATCGGCTGGTTGACCTCGTCGGCCTCCGCGAACGGCACCTTCTCGTTGATGCCGTAGACCGACGACGATGACCCAAAAATGAAAATACCCGGGCCGTGGCGGCGGGCGGCTTCGAGGAGGCGGAGCGTGCCGATGCAGTTCACGTCCTCGTAGAGGATCGGCTCCGCGAGGCTCGGCCGCACCCCGGCACGGGCTGCCAGATGGACGACGCCGTCGAATTTTCCCTCGGCGAACAGCCGGTCCACCAGGGCCGCGTCGCGGATGTCCCCCTCGACGAGCCGGTAGTCGGGCCGGTCGAGGAGGGGGGCGACGTTGCGACGCTTGCGGGCCGGGTCGTAGTAGTCGTTGAAGTCGTCCAGCACCGTCACCCGGTCCCCCCGGGAGAGCAGGCGCCGCGTCAGGTGCGAGCCGATGAAGCCGGCGCCGCCGGTGACCAGGATGTGCATCAGGCCCTCACCCCCAGCCCCTCTCCCGGCCGCACGCCCGGACCCCCGGGAGAGGGGGGCGCGTGACGTCCAGCCTTGTTCCCATTCATCTCCGCTTCGTTCCCCACGGATGGCGAGGACATTTGCGCAGTCACCCTCCCCTCTCCCGGGGGTCCGGGAGGGCGGCTGGGAGAGGGGTCGGGGGTGAGGGCCGGCGGAGTCGCCTCCGGTTCAGGAGTCTCCGCGGGCGGCGGCGTCTCCTCCTCGGGTTTCTCCTCCACAAGGTCAGGACCCTTGTCGAGCGGCGGCGGCGTGCCGCCCTCGGACTCGATCGCCTTCACCTCGTCCTTGTATCTCCTCTCGATTCCCTTCTTCTGGCGGTTGCGGATGAGCCAGCGCAGGATCCGCGACTCGTTGACCCCGATGACGATGTCGTTGACGGCCTCGAAGATCTGCGGATCGTTGAGCAGCTTGGCCGCGGTTCCCTCTCCCCGGGTGAGCTTCTGGGACGCTTCGCTCAGGCGATCGACGATCTCCTGAACCTTGCCGGTCACCTGCCGGCCGTATTCCTCGTCGTAGACCAGGCGCGGGAGCAGGCCTTCTCTCGTCTCCAGACCCGAGGTCAGCCCCTGCAGGTCCTTGGCCACCTGGTTGAGCTGCGCCAGGGTGTCCTGGAAGCTGGCTTTCATCGTCGGATCGTTGAGCAGGGCCGGGGCGAGGCCGGGGCCTTCCTGGGCCTGGGTCAGGAGGCTTTCGAAGCGGTCGAGCGAGCCGGCGAGCTGGTCGGCCATGGCCTTGTCGTTGAGCAGGCGGCCGAGCGGGCCCTGGCCGGTCTCGATCGTGTTGGCGATGCGCTCCAGCGCCTCGGTGGTGCCGACGATGGAGGAGCGCAGGCGGCGGCCCGACTCGGAGTCGGTGGTCAGCTCGCCGAGCAGCCCCTCGCCGCGCTCCATGCGGCCGAGGATGGTGGAGAGCGAGGCCGAGATCTCGACCACGTTGTCCATGACGTCCTCGCCCGAGGCGAGCAGGGCGTCGACATTGGTCGGCTGGGCGGCCGGGATCTGCCCCTCGTTGGGGATGGCCGGCAGCTCGGGCGCGCCCGTCGAGAGGTCGATGTACTTGTCGCCCAGCAGGCCCAGGGTCTTGATGCGCGCCTGCGACGAGCCGGGCGCGCCGGCGCCGGAGGTGCTGGCGAGCCGTGGATCGACCGGGCCGCGGATGCGCTCGCCGTAATGCGCGTCCACGCTGATCCAGATCTGGATGTGCTCCTCGGCCGGGTTCTGCGGCAGGACGACCTTCTCGACCGTGCCCACGTCCACGCCGTTGAGCTGCACCGGGTTGCCGGGCTTGAGGCCGCTCACCGAGTTGAACTCGATGTAGTACCGGTTCTTGCGGCTGAAGAGGTTGTTCTTCTCGCCGATCAGGAAGATGCCGACGGCCAGCACGGCAAAGGCCACCAGGATCACCAGACCGACGCGGATCACGCTTGCGCTACGCGGCATCCTCTTCCTCCGCTTCTTCTTCTTCGCGGCCGGCCAGGAACCGGCACAGCTCCGGATGGTCGGCGCTGTCGGCCTCCTCCCAGGTGCCGACGAAGGCGAGCTTCGTCTCCGCCAGGTAGGCGAGCCGGTCGCCGACGCGCCGGGCGAGGGCGAGGTCGTGGGTGACGACCACGGCGGTCACGCCCAGCTCCTTCTGGATCGAGTTGATCAGCTTGCCGATCGTGGCCGAGGTCGTGGGATCGAGCCCGGTGGTGGGCTCGTCGAACAGCACCACCTCGGGGTCCAGGGCGAGCGAGCGGGCCAGCGCGACCCGCTTGCGCATGCCGCCGGAGAGGTCCGAGGGGAACTTGCGCTCCACGTCCTTGAGCCTCACCTTGGCGAGCTTCTGGCGCACGGTGTCCGCGATCTCCGCCTCGGACAGCCCGCTGTGCTCGCGCAGGGGGAAGGCCACGTTGTCCATCACGTTCATGGAGTCGAACAGGGCGCCGCTCTGGAAGAGCATGGCGATCCTCCGCCGCAGCGGGAAGAGCTCGCGCTCGTCCAGGGACGTGAGCTCGATGCCGTCGAAGACGATTGAGCCGGCGTCCGGCTGTTCCAGGCCGTTGAGCTGGCGCAGGGTCACGCTCTTGCCGCTGCCGGACTTGCCCAGGATGACCAGGCACTCGCCGCGCTGGACGTCGAAGTCCAGTCCGCCGAGGACGGTGCGGCTGCCGTACTTCTTGACCAGGCCGCGGACTTGATACAGCGCTTCTGACACGGTTTTCCTCTCAGGTCAGGATGTAGAACAGTTTCGTGAGGAAGAAGTCCGAGATCAGGACCAGGATCGCGGCGAGCACCACCGTGTTGGTCGTCGCCCGGCCCACGCCGTCTGCGCCGCCCTTGGTGTTGAGCCCATTGTAACACCCGACGATGGCGATAAAGTACGCGAAGAAAAAGGACTTGGCCACGCCGCTGCCGACGTCGCCGAAGTTGAGCGAGTCGAAGACGTCGTTCAGGTAGAGCCCCGCCGGCAGGTCGAGCGTGGTCACCGCGATGATCAGGCCGCCCAGGATGCCCAGGGCGTCGCCGATGATGGTGAGCGCCGGCAGCATGATCAGGGTGGCGGCCAGCTTGGGCACGACGAGCTTCTTGACCGGGTCGGCGGCCATGGAGCGCAGGGCGTCGATCTGCTCGGTGACCTTCATGGTGCCGATCTCGGCGGTCATGCCCGAGCCGATACGGCCGCCCACGATGAGCGCGGTCAGCACCGGCCCGAGCTCGCGCACCAGCGACTTCGAGACCACGGCGCCGATGTAGTACTTGACTCCCAGGCTCGGCAGGCTGAGCGCGGTCTGGAGGGCCATGACCATGCCGGTGAAGATGGTCGTGATGCTGGCGACGCCGAGCGAGCGGACGCCGATCTGCTCCATCTGCCGGACCCAGAGGCCGATCTCGTAGGGCGGACGGAAGAGGGCCACGAACGCCCTCCAGGTGAGGAAGGCGAGCTCGCCGGTCTCCTGCGCGATGTCCCGGGCTTTCACGAGCGGATGGGCAGCCAGAACGCTGCGTGGGCGATCCCGAAGCCCAGGTCGGCCGCGGCCATGGGCACCAGCCCCGGCACGCCGGACGGGCGCAGCGCCGCCAAAAGGAGGACGAGACCGCCGAGGAGCCGGCCGCCGATCGCCACCCCGACGATGCCGCTGTAGCGCCGGGTGTCGCGCGCGGCCATCAGGTAGAGGGCCGCGAGCATCAGCAGGACGACGGCGAAGATCCAGAGATAGAACGCCCCCTCGGGCAGGGGAGGAAGAGGCAGCTCGAAGATCCGGGCCGACGCCTCGGGAGCGAAGGCCAGGAGCAGGGCGAAGGCGGCGTCCCAGACCGCGCCCAGCACGAGGCTCGCCCGCAGCAGGGTCAGGAAGCGGAAACGGCGGGCGAAGTGGGTTACGACGCTCATACGGCGGGGGGATTCTATCAGGGGCGGACACGGACACACGGACGGACACGGACTCACACGGTCGAACACGGACCTGAAGACTGCCGGCAAGCTGTCCGGCAGTCGCCAGGTCCGTGTCAGTCCGTGTTCGTCCGTGTGAGTCCGTGAGTCCGTGTCCTCTGGACCTGGACCGAGTAGCAGGAGAGAATACGCCGGCCTCATGGAGAAACCCGCCCTTCCGCTCACGGTCCTCGCGACCTTCACCGGGAACCTGTTCCTGGTGCTCGGCAGCTTCATCCTCTCCATTCTGGCGACCCTCGTGAGCTGGATCCCGCCGCGGGGGAACTGGACGTTCGGGGTGGCCCGCATTTGGGGGCGCTGCCTGCTCAAGGCGAGCGCCGTGCGCGTCGAGGCCCGCTACGACCCCGCCCTGGAGCCGGGCCGGAGCTACGTGTTCCTCTGCAACCATCAGAGCCTGTTCGACATCCCGCTGCTCCTCACCACCTGCCCGGGGCAGGTGCGGATGATGGCCAAGCGGAGCCTGTTCCGCATTCCGTTCTTCGGCTGGGGCCTGTGGGCCGGCGGCTTCATCCCGATCGACCGCGGGGACCGCAGCACCGCCCGCCAGAGCTTCGCCTCGGCCATGGCGCGCGTGCGGGCCGGGACCTCGATCCTCCTCTTCCCCGAGGGGACCCGGTCGATGACCGACACGCTCCTGCCGTTCCAGCGCGGCGGCTTCCTCCTGGCGCAGAAGACCGGGTTGCCGATCGTGCCGGTCGGGGTGCGCGGCACCCGCGCGGTCCAGCCCAAGGGGAGCGTCGCGATCCGGCCCGGCAAGGTGGTGGTCTCCTACGGCGCGCCGATCTCCGCCGCCGACTACGGCATCCGGCGCAAGGCGGAGCTCACGGCCGAGGTCCGCCGCCGGGTCGCGGAGCTCGCCGGGCTGGCCGAGAGTTGAAGTGGTAGGATTCCAAGGCGTCCGGTCCTCTGCCGGAGAAGGGAAGCATCTGGTATGGCAACCGATCTGGAAACCGCGGTGTGGGAAACCCTGAAGGGGGTCAAGTTCCCGGGAATGAGCCGGGACATTGTCTCCTTTGGGTTCGTGCACAGCGTGAAGGCATGCGCGGGGTCGGCGGTGGTGGAGCTGCAGATGGCCACCCACAACCCCGCGGCCGCCGAGAAAGTCAAAGACGAGGTCGAGCGCGCCGTGCGCACCCTGCCCGAGGTGCACGAGGTCAAGGTCAACATGAACGTGACCAGGCCTCCGACCCGGGAGGAGGCCGCCCAGAAGGCGATCGCCCAGGACTCGTCGCTGATCCCCGAGGTGCGGCACGTGGTGGCGGTGGCGAGCGGCAAGGGCGGCGTGGGCAAGTCGACCGTGGCCGCGAACCTGGCGGTCAAGCTGGGGCAGCTCGGCTACCGCGTCGGCCTGCTGGACGCCGACATCTACGGCCCGTCCGTGCCCATGATGTTCGGCATCACCGACAAGCCGCGGGTGGATGGCAACCGCATCATCCCGTTCCAGAAGTACGGCATCAAGGTGATGTCGCTCGGCTTCATCCTGGAGACCGACACGCCGGTGATCTGGCGCGGTCCCATGGTGATGCGGGCGATCGAGCAGATGCTCGGCGACGTGGAGTGGCGCGAGCTCGACTACCTGATCCTCGACCTGCCGCCGGGCACCGGCGACGCGCAGCTCACGGTGACCCAGAAGGTGCCGCTGGCCGGCGCCGTGATCGTCACCACACCTCAAGATGTAGCTCTGATCGACGCCCGCAAGGGGCTGGCCATGTTCAAGAAGGTGAACGTGCCGGTCATCGGGATCATCGAGAACATGTCCTCGTTCGTCTGCCCGCACTGTGGCGAGGTCACGGACATCTTCAAGAAGGGGGGAGGGGAGCGGACGGCCGAGGTGCTCGACACGGCCTACCTGGGAGCGATCCCGCTCGACCCGAAGATCGTGCTCGGCGGCGACGCCGGCGTGCCGATCGTAGTGGCCGAGCCCGACGGGCCGCACGCCGATGCCTTCCGCCGCGTCGCCGAGGCGGTCGTCGAAGAGGTCGCCCGGCAGAGCGAGATGAAGCCCAAGCTATCCATCGTGTGATTGCCCTCATCGCCGACGCCCACATCGGAGGACCCGGCGGCAGCGCCGGGCCTCTCCTGGATCAGCTCGACGCCCTGGCGTCCCAGGGCTGCGACCGGCTGATCCTCATGGGGGATCTCTTCCAGGCCTGGATCGGCTCCCCGCGCTTCGAGACTCCCGACATCAAGGCTGTCGCGGACAAGCTCCGGGACCTCCGGCGGCAAGGCCTCCGAATCGACTATGTGGAGGGGAACCGGGACTTCTTCCTCAAGGACAGCCCCTACGCCGATGCCTTCGACCAGGTCGTCCAGGAGGTCGCGTTCGAGGCCGGGGGCAAGCGCTACCTGGCGGTCCACGGCGACGGCCTGAACGACCGGGACTGGCAGTACCTCTTCTGGCGCAAGCTCTCGAAGAGCCCGCCGGTCCGCTTCGGGGTCTTCCACGTCCCGCACGCGCTGGCCCACCGGATGATCCATGCGACCGAGCAGCGGCTCTCGCGGACCAACTGGAAGCACAAGGCGGTCGTCCCTGAAGAGGCGATCCGCCGCTACGCCGAGCGCCGCCTGGCCGAGGGGCACGACGTGCTGATCCTCGGGCACTTCCACGAGCCGCGCGTCTGGACCGTGAGCGGCGGCGAGGTGCGCCTGATGGACGCCTGGTTCCGCAGCCGCCAGGTGGAGTGGCTGGGGGAGGAAGATCAGCCCCTCGGCGATGTCATCGGGACCCTTCCGGACAAAGACGCGCAGGAGATGCGGGAGATCATCAAGGAAGAATTCGGGCGAGTCGATCCCGAAGAGTGGAAGTAGGGCGGGGGGCCGGTGGGAGCGCCTCCGCAGGAGGCGCAGGCGCGTAGCCCCGGGTTTCAACCCGGGGCGGACGGGGCTGCCCTCTGCCCTCTGCTGCCTTCTGCCCAGGTCGCCTCCGTGCCCTTGCCGACGCCCCTGAAGGGCTCGAACAGGAGATCCTGATCTCCTGAACCCCGGGTTGAAACCCGGGGCTACGCGCCCGCACCCTCCTCCGGAGGGCGCTCCTACACCAAAGTCAGTGCCTATGGGGGGCCGGTCCCTCCCAGTTGCTTCGGGGGCGAAGGCGGAGGTTCTTCCGGTAGACTCCCCCGGCCATGGCGATCCGCGTCACCATGCTCGGCAGCGGGACCTCCACCGGCGTGCCGGTGATCAACTGCCCGTGCAAGGTCTGCACGTCGGACGACCCGCGCAACCGGCGGTGGCGGCCGGGGCTCAAGCTGGAGATCGGCCGCGCGGTCGTGCTCGTGGACACGCCGACCGACCTGCGCGAGCAGGCGCTCCGCTTCGGAGTGCCGCGGGTGGACGCGGTCCTCTTCACCCACGCCCATGCCGACCACATCTTCGGGCTCGACGACGTGCGGATCTTCAACTTCCGCCAGGGCGCGGCGATCCCCTGCTACGGCTCGGACCTGACGCTCCAGGCCATCCGGCGCACGTTCGCCTACGTGTTCGAGGAGACCCAGGCGGGCGGCGGCAAGCCGCAGCTCGACCTGATCGGGATCCGCGAGCCGTTCCGGCTGCTGGGGCGCGAGGTCGTGCCCGTGCCGGTCTGGCACGGCGCCATGGAGGTCTTCGGCTACCGACTGGGGAGCTTCGCCTACGTGACCGACTGCAACCGCATCCCCGAGGAGAGCTTCGACCTGCTCCAGGGGGTCGAGACCCTGATCCTCGACGCCCTGCGCTTCCGGCCGCACGCCACCCACTTCTCGGTGGAAGAGGCCGTCGCGGTGGCGCAGCGGATCGGCGCGTCGCGGACCATCTTCACCCATCTCGCCCATGAGATCGACTACGGAGATCCCTCGATGCTGCCGCCGGGGGTCGAATTCGGCTATGACGGGCTCGCCTTCCAAATCGATTGAGGGCCGGCTGCGGGTCCCCTCGTCGAAGAGCCTGAGCCATCGCTGGCTCAACCTGGCGCTGCTGTCGCGCCGGCCCATGGTGATCGAGCGGCCCCTCGCGGCCGAGGACATCGATCTCTTCCTGGCCGCCCTGGGGCGCTGCGGCTTCCGGGTGGAGAGGCGTGGGGATGATGTCCATCTCGAGCCGGTCGAGCCGCCGGCCGGAGAGGTGGAGGTCTTCTGCGGCAACGCCGGCACCATGCTCCGCTTCCTGGTGGCGACCTTCACCGTCGTGCCGGGGACCTGGAAGCTGGACGGCGTGCCGCGGCTGAGGGAGCGTCCGGTCCGCCCGCTCGTGAACGCCCTGCGGAAGCTCGGAGCCCGCATCGAATACCTCGGCGTCGAGGGGTTCGTGCCGCTGCGCATCGAGGGGGGCACGCTCGGCGCGGGAACCACTCTCCTGGCTGCCGGCGAGTCGAGCCAGTACCTCTCGGCCCTCCTGATGGCGGCGCTCAAGGCTCCCGGGGAGGTGACGGTCGCGGTCAGCTCCCTGACTTCGGGACCTTACGTGGATGTCACCCTCGGGGTGGTGGAGGCCGCGGGCGGACGGATCGAGCGGCTGGGGGAGAAGCTCTGGCGGGTCCACCCCTCGGACCTGCGGGCCGACCGCGTCCGGGTAGAGGGGGACTGGTCCGCGGCCTGCTATCCGGCTGCCGCCGCGACCCTGACCGGCGGCAAGGTCGTGCTCGAAGGGCTCGCTCGCGATTCGCGCCAGGGCGACCGGGGGTTCCTGGATCTCCTTCTGAAGATGGGCGCCGAGGCCGACTGGCGGGGGGACGAACTGGAGGTGCGCGGGACCGGGCGGCTCGTGGGGATCGAGGCGGATCTCTCCACCATGCCGGACCAGGTGCCCACCCTCGCGGCCCTGGCACCCTTCGCCGAGGGCGAGACGCACATCTTCAACGTGGCCCACCTCCGCATCAAGGAGAGCGACCGCCTGGAAGCCATGGCGACCGAGCTGCGCAAGATCGGCGCCGAGGTGGACGAGGGGCCGGACAGCCTGCGCATCCCCGGCCTCTGGGCGCATGCCGTTCCTCCTGGCGGCCGGGTGCTCATCGATCCACGGGGCGATCACCGGATCGCCATGAGCCTGGCCCTCGCCGGTCTGCGCCGGCCGGGCGTGGTGGTGAGCTCGCCCGAGGTCGTGGCGAAGTCGTACCCGGGGTTCTGGGACGATCTCGCGGCTCTGCTGGGCTGAAGGACACCAAGGACATCAAGGACACCAAGGACTTTTTTCCGTCCTTGTGGTCCTTGGTGTCCTTGTCGTCCTTCTTTCTCGCTCAGAAGTTCTGTAGAATCCCGGCCCGCATGCCCCCTATCCATGTCGAGGTGCTCTGGAGATGAGCCCGGCGCTGCGCGTCGTGCATCCAGCACTGGAGCCCGCGCCCCGGTCGGTTCCGCTGGGGGCCGCCCGGCTCACCGGCCAGCAACGGATCGCGGTGCTGCTCCAGGCGGCTGGCCTGCTCTCGCTGCTCGACCGCTCCGGGTGGACCGTGCCCGACTGGTCGCTGGCGCGGGTGACCCCCGAGGGACGGCTCACGATCGCCGAAGCGGCGCCGGGCCTTTCCGAGCGGCATGCCCAGGAGATCCTCCGCGAGCTGCTCGGCCGCCTGTTCCGCCAGGAGGGGAGCGCCGCCTTCGCCGGACGGGGTCTGGCGAGCTGCGCGGCCCGGGCTCTCCTCGACCGCTGGTTCCAGTCGCTCGCCCCCCTCGCTCCGGACGAGGCGGTCTCGCAGGTCCTGAGCGACGCGCCCTTTCTCTGGGAGCCTGCCTTCGCACCGGCTCGGACGGCTCTCTGTGGCCAGGTCGATGAGAGCGTCTGGGTGGCAGGGCCGCGGGTGTTCCGCCTCCGCCTCCTCTCCCGGACGCGGAGCCTGGAGGAGCTGCGGGAGCTGCTCGCCGGTTCCGAAGCGCGGGCGCTCTGGGAAGGGGAGGAGACAGGGGAGCTGGTCTCCCAGGCCGGCTCGCTCGCGGACCGCGGGCGGACCGAGGCGGCCCTGGACCTGCTGGAGGGTCTGCGCTCTCCCGCGGCCGAGACCGTGCGGGCGCGCTGCCAGCTCCACCTGGGGCAGCTCGGCGCGGTGCGGGCCACCCTCCGCCGTCTCGAAAGCGAGGACCTGACGGCGGAGCAGGCGGTCGACCTGGCCGAGATCGCGGCCCGCGTCCTCGCCAACGGCGGCGATCCCGAGCGCGCCGAGCCCTGGGTGCGCAAGGCGCTGGAGCTCGCGGACCCGGCCGGCGGACCGGTCGGAGCGCGGGCCGGTCTCGTCGCCGCCCTGGCCGCCTGGGACCGCAACGACCTCGCGGAGATGGACCGCTGGCTGGAGACCACGCTGCCGGCGTGCTCGGAGCCCGCGCTCGCCTGGCGCTGGCACCATGCCCGCGCCCTTCGCGCCCTGCGCGAGCCCGCCGGGGGAGAGAACCCGGGGGAGGAGGCCGCCGCCCAGGTCGCCCGGGCGCTCCGGACCGGCCGGCGGACGCTCGCCCGCCAGGAGGCCGCCGGCCTGTGGAACGACCTCGGCGTGGGCCGGGCCCGGCTCGGAGACCTCGCCGGAGCCGAGCGCGCCTTCCTGCATGCGGCCCGCCTGCTCGAGCGCTGCGACGGACCCCGGAAGAACACGCTCGCGCTCCCCAACCTGGCCGAGATCCGCCTGCGCCGCGGCCGGCTGCTCGGCGTGCGGGAGATCCTGGAGCGCACCGCGGCGGAGAACCGGCAGGCGGGCAACCTCCGCGGCCTGGGACTGGACACCGGCATCCGTGCCCGTTTCGAGCTGGTGCTGGGACGGCCCGAGGCCGCCCTGGCCCTCTGCCGCGAAGCCCTGCTTGCGCCGGATCCGGACGCCGACGTCCTCCATCTGCTCGCCGCCCGCGCGCTCGGCTGGCTCCGCCGGATCGACGAGGCCGCGGCCGAGCTGGGGCTCGTCGGCACGTTCGATGCGCTGGAGCCCGAGGAGCGGCCCGCGGTCCGCGCCCAGGCCGGGGATGCAGAAGGCGCCCTGCGGGAGGCCGAGGGCACGCCGTTCCATCCGCTCTGGCTCGGAGCGCTCGCCGGCGATCCGGTCTGCCTGTCCGACTGGGAGGCGCTCTCGGACCTGGAGCCCTACCGGGCCGCGCGCCTGGTCTTCGATCTCGATTTGATCGCTTCGGGATGCGTTCCTTCCCCCTGGCTTCGCACCGCCGCCGCAACCTTTCGCAAGATGGGCGCTCTCGCTCCGGCCGAACGGCTGGAGGCGCGCGACCAGGGCCCGTGGCACGCGCTCGCAACGTTTTTCGAAAAGGGGGATCCCGAAGCGCTGGCGCAGCTTTCCGAGCAGCTCGAGCCTCTAAGCGATGCGCAGGCACGCGCGCTGGCAGCCCTCGCCGAACGCGAGCGCGCTCCGGTCGTGAGCGAGCGCCGGTCCGTGCCAATGGGAGACATGGTGGGGGAGAGCCCGGTCTTCCTCGCCGCGGTCGAACGGATCGGCCGCCTCGCGCCCGGCGATCTTCCGATCCTGATCCTTGGCGAAAGCGGCACGGGCAAAGAGCTGGCCGCGCGGCGCATCCACCGTCTGAGCTCCCGCAGCCGGGCGCCGTTCATCGCGGTCAACTGCGCGGCTCTGTCCGAAACGCTGATCCTTTCCGATCTGTTCGGTCACGCCCGCGGCGCGTTCACGGGCGCGGACCGCAGCCGGCAGGGCGTGTTCGAAAGCGCCAACGGCGGGACCGTGTTTCTGGACGAGATCGGCGACCTGCCGCTCACGGCGCAGGGCCTGCTGCTGCGCGTCCTTCAGGAAGGGGAGGTTCGCCCGCTGGGAGAGACGCTGCCGCGCAAGGTGAACGTGCGGGTGCTCGCGGCGACTCACCGCGACCTCGCCGCCATGGTGATCGAGAAAACCTTCCGCCAGGACCTTTATTACCGGCTCAAGGTCGGAAGCGTGTCGCTGCCGGCCTTGCGCGACCGGGGCGAGGACGTGGCGCTCCTGGCGGAGCGTTTCGTTTCGCGCGAGCTCTCGGCCGGCGCGCGCGCCCTGCTGCTCGGCCACCTCTGGCCGGGCAACATCCGCGAGCTTCAGAACGTGCTGAGCCTTGCCTCCGCCCTCGCCGGCGACGGCGCGATCGAGCCCGAGCACCTCGAGCTGCCCGAGACGAAAAACGCCCCGGCGGGCTCGTATCACCAGCAAGTAGAAGCGCTACGACGACGTTTGATCACCGAGGCGCTTGCCCGGCACGGCTCGAACCACGCCGAGGCCGCGCGCGAGCTCGGCCTGTCGAGGCAATCGATCTCTTATCTGATCCGGCAGCTCAGACTGGGTTAGCGAGCGGCGTGAAGTCCTCGCGCAGGCAGGGACGGAGGAGCTCCGCGATCCGCTCCAGCTCCTCGCGGTCCACCTCGTCGAAGGCCGCGGGCTCGTGCGAATCGAGGTCGAGCACGGC
>Ga0268265_10001598_pt1 | contig 18718 bp, 16 predicted proteins | sample KBSSwiS52_FD_190355 | JGI IMG/M metagenome (GOLD analysis project Ga0268265, IMG submission 190355) | Switchgrass rhizosphere microbial communities from Kellogg Biological Station, Michigan, USA - KBS Switchgrass S5-2 (SPAdes) (version 2) | ecosystem: Host-associated > Plants > Roots >... | reverse complement strand
CTGCTGGATGACTGGGGGGGACCGCTCGGTCTGTCGGCCGCGGAGCGTCAGGCATGGCACGACGTCGGGGTCCTGCACGATGCGCTGCGCGACGCCCCCGAGGCCGAGTTGCGTCGCCTGGCGGGCGACGACGAGCGGCCGTGGCACATTCTGCACGGACCGGCGGTTGCGGCACGCCTGGCGACCGACGGCGAGGAGCGGTCGGAGGTGCTCGAGGCCATCCGCTGGCACACGTTAGGCAGCGCGCACTGGGGCCGCACGGGCAAGGCGCTGTACATGGCCGACTTTCTGGAGCCGGGCCGGCCGTTCTCGCGTGCCGATCGCGCGTTTCTGGCGGCGCACGTCACCACCGACTTCGACGGGGTGTTCCGTCAGGTCGTGCGCACGCGCATCGAATGGACCGTGCGGGAGGGGAAGATGCTTTTTCCCGAAACCGCAGATCTGTGGAACAGCGTCAGATGACGGTGCGCGGCCGGTGGCTCATGGGGGCGCTCGTCGTCGCGATCGTCGGCGCCACGGCGGCAATGCTCACCCTTCGCGAACGTCCGAGACCGGTCCGCGCGACGGCGCTGGGCCGGTTCGCGCGGCGAGAAGTCACCGCGCCGCCCAACACGCGCGTCAAGGTCGAGGTCATCAACGCGACGAAGACGGGCGGACTCGCCCGGCGGGTCACCCGCCTGCTTCGGGACAGGGGGTTCGATGTGGTGAAATACTCCACCTCGGGCGTGATCCAGGATTCCACCATCATCCTCGATCGCACGAACCACCCCGAGTGGGCGCGTCTCGTCGGTGACGCGTTAGGCGCGGCGCGCGTGGAAGCGCGCCCCGACACGTCACGCTACGTGGACGTCACCGTGGTGCTCGGCAGCGCGTGGCGGGCGCCGGCGCAGCCGTTCAGCCCGTAGCTGGCCGCACGCCGCGGCGATGTCCATACCGCGGCTCTTGCGAATCGCGACTTCGATCCCGCCGCGCCGCAGCCACGCGGCGAACCGTCGGATGTCCTCGCCGGTCGTCGGTGTGAATTCGCCGGCGCCCCCCGGGTGGAGCGGAATGAGATTCACGAACGCCCGGCACTGACGCGCGAGCATCGCGAGCTCTCGCGCCTGTTCGGGACCGTCGTTCACGCCGCCGAGCATCACGTACTCGAAGGTGACGCGGCGATCGAACTGCGACGCGGCCGCGATGACGTCCGCCAATGGATATTTCGTGTTGATCGGCATGAGCGTACGCCGGAGCGCGTCGTTCGGCGCGTGAATCGAGATCGCCAGCCGGAACTGCTCCGGACGCGCCGCGAGCGCGACGATGCCGGGGAGCACGCCAACCGTCGACACCGTGATGTGGCGCGCGCCAATGCCGAAGGCGCGCGGATCGTTGAGGATCGTGAGGGTGGTGTTCAGCGCGCCCCAGTTGAGCAGCGGTTCGCCCATGCCCATGAACACGATGTTCGTCGCGCGCAACGGCGGGTCCAGCAGCGCGAGCTCGCGTACCTGTCCGGCGATCTCGTGCGGCTCGAGGTTCCGCGCGAACCCCATCAGGCCCGTCGCGCAGAACGCGCAGCGGAGTGCGCACCCCGCCTGCGACGATAGGCAGAACGTCAGCCGGTCGCCTTCCGGGATGGCAACCGTTTCGATGTGCTGGCCGTCGTGCAGGCGGAAGAGGAACTTCTCCGTGCCATCGGTCGACTTCTGTCGCGAAGCGACCTCGAGCCGCGGCATCGAGAAACGCTCGGTCAGCGCGACGCGGAACGCCTTCGGCAGCTCGGTCATCTCCTCGAACGATCTGGCCGGTGCGTGCCAGAGCCGGCGCGCAACCTGACCGCCGCGGTACGCGGGCTCTCCGCACGCGATCGCAAATTCGCGAAGCGCGTCGGCTGCCGCGGTCGGGTCGAGATCGAGGAGGTTGGTCGTCACCGGAAGATGCCGCTCAGTACGAACTGGTACGTGGGATCGAAGCCGCCCGCGCTCTCCTCGCGCGAGAGCCCGACGGTGTAGCGCGCGTAGCGCAAGGCCAGCCCGAGACGGAGCACGGTGTCGTGGTGGCCGAACGCCTCGGTGCGGGCAACACCCGCGCGCGCGATCCAGCGCGAGTACCGGCCCGATGTGAAAACGTAATACCCCGCCGACGGCCCGTCCTCGAACGTGTATGAAAACCCAACGCGCGCCTGCCGCGTGGAATCGGGGCCGAATACGCGCGCGTCGAACGCAGCGGAGAACGACGCGTCCTCGCTGTCGTCGGCGCCCGGGCCCCACATGAAACTCGATACACCGAATCGCGCATCGTACCCGAACACGCGTTCCGCCAGCACGCCACCGTCGAGCCCGATCGTTGAGCGGCGCAGGCCGTCCACCTCTCCTGTGCGGTAGCGAACGGCGACGCCGGTCGTGACGTACTTGAGCGAGCGGCGCGCTCCGGTCAGGCTCAACACGAGCGTGCTGTACGGAATGTCGCGGCCGATGGGCTGTGGATCCTCGATCGTCTGGCTTATGCCGGTAATCGAGGCGTGCGCCGCCGAGAAGGCGACGGTGATACGCTGAGGTAGGCCGACGGCTATTGCGGCGAGCTGCGCGCCGACGCCGCGGTCGGTGCCGGTGTTGAGCGCGACGACAGTTCCGCGGATGAACCCACCGGTGGGGAGTCGTATCGCAGCGGGATTCTGAAAGCCGTCGCCGGTCTCGGTTGCCAGCGCTGGGGCCTCGGCCAGAGTGCCAAGCGGATATCGAAGCAGATCGCGGCCAGGAACGCTCTGAGCGTCGCTCGGGCTCGGCAATAGGAGCGCCGCGCAGGCGGCGAAGCTCAAGCAACGCATTGACTTGAGCATATGGATACAGGCCGGATCGGTCAAGGCGGCTCCTACCGGCACCGCACGGGCGCATGTACATTTCGCGTCCCGTATGCTGCTATCACATCGTCGTTTACGTTCTCAGCGCCGCGCCGATACATCGCGCGCGTGCTTCTCAGCGCCGCCCGGACGGTCTGGCGACAGCTCGATTGCGTAGGTCTCTTCAACGCTTCGGCTCGGCCGCAGGCTGGGTCGGCCCCATTCACATCCTAGGTCCACAGTGATTCACCGGGCTATCGCGGCGGTGCCGCGCGGAGGCGCGCACAGGTTGCCGCCTGCGAAGAGGCGTGGTGCGTTCGCGCGGTCGTCCGGCGCATGTGCTTCTCTAACGGCGCCGTGTCGCCGGGAATCGGTTTCGTGAGCGCTACCTCGACTTTCAAGACCACACTGCGCGACTTGCTTTGTGGATCGCTCAGGGCGGAGCACATCGGCAACCGCGTGCGTCTGGGTGGGTGGGTGCACAGGCGTCGTGACCTCGGTGGGCTCGTCTTCATCGACCTCCGCGACCGCGCGGGCATCGTTCAGGTATCGTTCGATCCGGCCAACGCGTCGGCCGAAACGCTCGAGGTCGCGCGTTCTCTCGGCTCCGAGAGCGTCGTCCTCATCACTGGGGACGTCGCTGCGCGTCCGGCGGAGATGCGCAACGCGGAGCTGGCGACGGGAGACGTCGAGGTTCGTGGGCAGACGTTGCGTGTCGTGGGGCCGGCGGAGACGCCAGTGATTCCCGTGGCGCGGAATCGCGGCGAGCCCTTGGCGGCCGAGGAGCTGCGTCTTCGTCATCGCCATCTCGACCTGCGACGGCCGGAATTGCGCGACAACATCGTGCTGCGTCACCGTCTGATGCAGGCCGCGCGAGCGTTCCTGAGCGACGACGGGTTTGTGGAGATCGAGACGCCCATCCTGACCAAGCCGACCCCGGAAGGTGCGCGCGACTACCTCGTCCCGAGCCGCGTCCACGCGGGCGAGTTCTACGCACTTCCGCAGTCCCCGCAGCTCTACAAGCAACTGCTGATGGTGTCGGGCTTCGACCGCTATTTCCAGATCGCGCGTTGTTTCCGCGACGAGGACTTGCGTGCGGATCGGCAGCCCGAGTTCACGCAGATCGACATCGAGGCCTCCTTCGTTACCCGCGAGGATGTGATGCGTGTGGGGGAGGGACTCGTGCACGCGCTCTGGCGCGTTGGTGGCCACGAGATCCAGACCCCGTTTCGACGGATGACCTACGCAGACTCGATGGAGCGTTACGGCTGTGACCGCCCCGATCTGCGCTACGGTCTGGAGATAACCGATGTTACGGCTGCGTTTGCGGCGTCCGAGCTGACGTTCGTGAGACAGGTAATCGATCGCGGCGGCCGCGTTCGAGGCATCCGCGTGCCCGGGGGCGCGACGCTGTCCCGGAAGCAGACGGATGAGCTCGAGGCCGTGGCGAAGTCGGCGGGGGCAGGCGGGCTGATCGTCCTCAAGCGCACGCCAGCCGGGCTCGAGGGTAAGGGCGCGAAGTTCCTGCCTGCGGGGACGGCGGACCGGCTCACGCTCAGCGACGGGGACCTTGGCGTGTTCGTTGCCGCAGAGGATGCCGTGTCCTCTTCGGCGCTGGACCGCGTGCGACAGGACCTTGCCCGGCGGCTCGATCTGATCAGACACGACAAGCTCGAGTTCCTGTGGGTCGTCGATTTTCCGATGTTCGACCGTGACCCGTCGACCGGTGGTGTCACGGCGGTTCACCACCCGTTCACCGCGGTGCACCCTGACGACGGAGACCTGCTGGCAACGGACCCGACGAAAGCCCGGGCGCTCGCTTACGACATCGTGCTGAACGGTACGGAGCTTGGCGGAGGCAGCATTCGCATCTCCAACCCCGCCGCTCAGTCGCGCGTGTTCTCGTTGTTAGGCATCGACGAGGAGACGGCGAAGGCACGGTTCGGCTTCCTGCTCGAGGGGCTGCGTGCCGGCGCGCCGCCGCACGGAGGCATCGCGTTCGGCTTCGACCGCGTGGCCATGCTGCTTGCCGGCGCCACATCGCTGCGCGATGTCATCGCCTTCCCCAAAACCACGGCAGCGCGGGCCCTCTACGAGGGCGCACCGACGACGGTGCCGGGCGAGGACCTCAGCGAGCTTCACATCGCAATCGTGGGAGACTGACGGAGCATCGCGTTGACCGACGAACAAACGACGCATCGATTGAACACGGAAGGCGCCGACCTGTTGACCCTGGCCGGCGTGAATGACGCCAATCTGATCGAGCTCCAGCGACAGACCGGCATTCGCGTGGCGCTCCGCGGCGATACCCTCACCCTCGTGGGCCCGGCGGACGCCGTCGAGCGCGCGACCTCGGTCGCGCAGCGTATGATCGACGCCGCCAAGCAGGGCACTGTGCTCGACGCGGACGACGTCCTCCGCATGAGCATGGATGGTGCTCGTGAGCCGACCGGCAGCGACAACCGCATCGTGCTGCCCGGCATCCGGAAGATCATCCAGCCCAAGACACCGGGACAGGCGGAGTATCTCGGTCTGATCGCGGAGAACGACATCGTCGTGGGGATCGGGCCGGCCGGCACGGGCAAGACCTATCTGGCGGTCGCCGCGGCGGTCGACGCGCTGTCGCGGAAGCGCGTTAGGCGTATCGTGCTCGCGCGACCGGCCGTGGAAGCCGGCGAGAGCCTCGGCTTCCTGCCCGGTGACATGCAGGCCAAGGTCGATCCGTATCTGCGGCCGCTCTACGACTCGCTCGAGGACATGATGCCCGTCGAGCGGATGCAGAAGGCGCTGGAGACGCGGACCATCGAGATCGCGCCGCTCGCATACATGCGCGGTCGTACGTTGGCCGATGCGTTCGTCATTCTCGACGAGGCGCAGAACGCGACCGCTGCGCAGATGAAGATGTTCCTCACGCGACTGGGTGTGAACTCGAAGACGGTCATCACCGGCGACAAGACGCAGATCGATCTGCCGAAGCGTGAAGAGTCGGGCCTCATGCAGATCGAGCGCATCCTCACCGGCATCGACGGCATCGGGTTTCACTATCTCACGGACACGGACGTCGTTCGGCACAGACTCGTCCGCGAGATCATCAAGGCTTACGCCGAGGACGGCGGCGATTGAACGCCCTGGCGGGGTGGCTAGGCGGCGGCGACGCCGACGAGGGAAGTCCACGGGCGCGCGCCATTCGCTTCCACGGAATCCGCGCGATCATCGCGCTTGGTGTCGCGGCCGTCACTTACCTGGTCTTTCCCGCATCGCCGGCCGTCGACTCTCCGATCCTCGAAGTGGGGTCGGTCGCGCCGGACAACGTCATCGCCCCGTTCGGCTACACGGTCCTGAAGTCGCCCGAGGAGCTGGCGAAGGAGCAGGGCGACATTGTCCGCTCCGTCCAGCCCATCTTCAGCCTGGCTCCGGCGGCCCTCGATTCGTCGCGCCAGCTCGTCGATCAGTTTGCCGGCGAGGTTCGGCGAATCGATGCCGGCACCGAGAGCCAGCGAACGGCGGCGATCCAGGAGCTGGGCCACCGGCTGGGCGTTCAACTGACGGCGGCGGAAGCGCAATACCTGGCCATGCCGGCGCGCGGCGAGAACGCGGTGAGCGCCGTACGTCGCGTCTACGACCGATGGCTCGCGAACGGTATTGCCGCGACCGGCGTGCTCGACGCAATTCAGGGGGCCGTGACGCTGCGACGCGATGGGTCGGAGAAATCCATCAACGTCGACAGCATTCCGACGTTCGCGACCCTGTTGGTTTCGTCGCGCCTCGTGCATCCGGACCCGCAATCGCTCCCGGGCGATGCCGTGTTCCGGAAGCTCCTGGCGGCGTTCTTCCGGCCGACGATCGTCTACGACCGGATCGCGACGGAGCGCGCGAGGCAGCAGCTGCGCCAGTCGGTACCTAACGTGAAGTACACGCTGCAGCTCGGTGAGAAGATCGTCGGTGCCCATGAGGTCGTCGGGCGAGAAGAGCGCGAGAAGATGCGTGCGCTGCAGGACGAGCTGGCGCGACGCGGTGCGGGAAGGCGCAACGCGAATCGCGTGGTAGGTGCCGTGTTGTTCAACACCCTCGTGCTCACGATCTTCGGGCTGACCCTCTGGCTCTTCCGCCCGGCCTTGTACGGGTCCATTCGCGCCGTGCTGCTGTTCGCGATCGTGTTCCTGATCGTGATCATCGCGTCATCGCTCATCGCGCATGTGCCGCAGCGGGTCCATCCGGAATTGATCCCGGTGGCGTTTGCCGCCGTGATCGTCAGCATCCTGTTCGACCCGCGCATCGGCATGATCGCGGCGATGGTCCTGGCCGTCCTCATTGGCGGTCAGAGCGAATTTCGCGGAACGAACGCGCTCTTTCTGAACCTGATCGGCGGGACGGCCGCCGCGTTCACCGTCCGCATCGTCCGGCATCGGAATCAGTCGCATTTCGCGATGTTCGCGATCGCTGGCGCCTATCTGATCGCGGCTGTGGCGATCGGGCTGACGCTCGACCTTCCGTTCGTGGACATCGCCCGCAGTGCGGGATGGGGCGCGTTGAACGCCGTCGCATCCGTGTCCATTGCGATGGTGCTGCTCCCCGGTGCGGAGCAGTTCGCCGGCGTCGATACCGACTTCACGCTGCTGGAGTGGTCCGATCTGAATCGCCCGCTGCTGCGCCGGCTGAGCCTCGAGGCGCCGGGCACGTACGGACACACCATCGCGATCGCCAACCTCGCCGAGAGCGCGAGCAATGCCATCGGCGCGAACGGCCTGCTTGCCCGCGTCGGCGCGCTGTATCACGACATCGGCAAGCTGAAGAAGCCGCAGTACTTCGCGGAGAATCAGGCGAAGGGGCGGAATCCTCACGACAAGCTCAAGCCCACCACGAGCGCGTCGATCATCCGCAATCACGTGCTCGAGGGCCTCGAGCTCGCTGAAGAGCACAAGCTGCCGCGCGGCGTGCTGCCGTTCATTCGCGAGCACCACGGCACGGGGCCCATCTCGTACTTCCTCGAGAAGGCGAAAGAGCGAGACGGACCGCCGGCGAACAGCGCGGAGTTTGCGTATCCCGGACCATCGCCCCAAAGCATTGAAACGGCCATCGTCATGCTTGCCGACGGCGCGGAAGCCGCCGTTCGCGTGCTCAACGACCCGACGCCGCAGAAGATCCGCGAAGTCGTCGAGCGCATCGTGCGCCAGCGCGTCGATCAGGGACAGCTGCGCGATGCGCCGATCACGCAGGCGCAGCTCGAGACCGTGAAGGAGCAGTTCACGCGCGTGCTCTCGGGAATGTATCACTCGCGCATCGACTATCCGGCCGCGAGCGGCGGGATCACCGCGGAGTTCGGCACAACGGAAGCGCGCGGAATCGACATGCCCGCGACGGAAGGTCGCGACGGAGACGCCGGTCAGTCGCCACCGCGGTCTTCGGGCGCGGGTGTGAAATCGGGATGAGGACGTCGTGAGTCTCGTCGTCGACGTCGCGGCCGAGAACACCCGCGCGCCCTTGTCGCGAGAGCGGATCCGCGCGGTGGCGATCTCGGTGCTGAAAGCCGAACGCGTCCGTGACGCCCTCGTCTCGATCACGCTGGTGTCGCCGCCGCACATCGCGCGGCTCAATCGAAAACACCTCGGCCATGCCGGCCCGACGGACGTCATCTCGTTCGCGCTCGGACCGCTGCCGGGGGCCCCGTCGCATCGGCCCGTGTTAGGCGACATCTACATTGCGCCGGACGTCGCGCGGTTCAACGCGGCGCGGTTGGGCGCCGGTGTGCGCGAAGAGGTGGCGCGGCTCGTCATCCACGGCACCTTGCACATCCTGGGGCACGATCACCCCGACGGCGACGATCGCACGACGTCGCGGATGTGGCGGCGTCAGGAGCAGTTGCTCTCCCGCGTCATGAATCGCGGCACGGTGAACGGGCGCGCGCGATGACGACGCTCAGTGCTGCCCTGATCGCGATCGCGTCGTCGCTCGCGGCCGCACTGTTCGCCGCGGCGGACGGTGCGCTGCTCGCGCTCGAACCCGGCGATCCAACGCTGAGCCCAACGCTCCGATCGCTTGCCGAGCGTCGCGAGCGGCCACACCGCGCGCTCGCGTTCGCTCGCATTCTCGCGCACCTGGTCGCGGGGTGTGCGACGGCGTCGGCGCTGCGGTTCTCCGACCGTTCGCTCACGGCGTCGCTGCTCATCGCCGTGCCGCTCGCGCTCGTCGCCGTGCTCGTGTCCGAGAGCATCGCGCGAAGCGTCGGCGACGCGACGAGCGTCCGCACGATGGATCGCCTCGCACCGGTCGTCCGCGGCGTCGAGCGCGTCCTGTCGCCGGTGGTCCTGGTCGGATCATGGCTCGACAACATCCTGCAGGCGTTCATCCCACCTACGCCCGTCGAGGAGGACCGCGAAGCGACCACCGAGCAGTTCCGTCAGATCGTTGCCGCGGAGGCCGACGTCACCGACGCCGAGGAAACGATCATCCACGGCGTCTTCTCGCTCGGCGACACCGCGGTGCACGAAGTGATGGTGCCGCGCGTCAACCTTGTCGGCATCGAACGCACGACGCCGTGGTCCGATGTCCTCGCCCGCGTCCGCAGCTCGGAGCACGCACGCTTCCCCGTGTTCGACGACACGCTCGATGAGATCGTCGGAATCCTCTACGCGAAGGACCTGCTGCCGGCTGCGCTTGCCGATGAGGAGCCACCGGATGGATGGGCGCCGCTCGTCCGGCCAGCGGTCTTCATTCCCGCGAGCAAGACGATCGACCAGCAGCTCCGCGACTTTCAGTCGAGCCGGACACACATCGCCGTGGTCGTCGATGAGTTCGGCGGTACGGCGGGTATCGTGACCATTGAGGATATCCTCGAGGAGATCGTCGGCGAGATCCGCGACGAGTACGACGTCGAAGAAGCGTCGGTGGAGCAGGAGGACGGGCGGCGGTTCTGGGTGCCGGGGCGGCTGACCGTCGACGAGCTCTCGGAGATCGTCGGCCACGACTTTCACCGCGAGGGCGTCACCACCGTCGGCGGACTCGTCTACGAGCTGCTCGGACGTGTGCCCGAAGCCGGCGAGAAGTTCTTCCTGGACGGGTTCCGCGTGGTCATCGAGCGCGTCGTGAAGCGACGCATCGAGCGCGTGTACTTCGAGCGCGCGGAATACATGAGCGGTCGCCTGACATGACCATCTCCGCGCCGCTGTTCGTCTGCCTCGTGCTTCTCGCGTGCCTAACGGGCGCGGCGACGGCGGTTCGATCGGTGAGTCGCATCTGGCTGCGACATTGGGCGGAGCAGCGGCTCCGTGGCGCGCCGAGCGCGGATCTCTACCTCGAGCGGCCACAGCGACTGTTGCTCGCGGCCGCGACGGGCGTCGCCGTCACCGTCTACGTCGCGGGTGCCTTGATCGGCTCCGTCGGCGACGTCAGCCTCGCCGTCGTGGCGCGGCGTCTGGTGGTATTCGCACTGATCGTGCTGGTCGTGGGCCAATTGATACCGCGTGCCGTCGCGCGTCGCTGGCCGACCGCCCTGCTCCCCGTCCTACTGCCATTGCTGCGCGGAGTCGAGATCGTGCTGGCGCCGTTCGTCGTCGTCGCCCGTCGCGTCACCACCATGCTCACGCCGCGTGTGCCGGCGGCCGTCGACTCCAAGCGCGACGATCTCGAAGACCTCCTGCGCGAGGGAGAGCTCGAGGGCGTGGGTGAGAAGACCGAGATGGCGATCATCAGCGGTGTCGTGCAGTTCGGGAACAAGACGCTCGATCAGATCATGACGCCGCGATCGGACGTCTTCGCCATCGATGAGCGCGTTCGTGGCGCCGACCTAGCGCTGCGGATCGCCCAGTCCCGTTACAGCCGCGTGCCGATCTACCGTGAGACGCTCGACAACGTGATCGGGATGATTCACGTGTTCGACGTGCTGAAGGAAGCCGACGACGACAGCGTCAAGCTCCGCCCGGTCGCCGAAGCGCGCACGACCGCGCACTGCAACGACTTTCTGTTCGAGATGCTGCGCGGCCGTCGTCACCTGGCGGTCGTTCGCGATGCCGATGGCAAGCTCGCCGGCATCGTGACCCTCGAGGACCTGCTCGAGGAGCTCGTCGGCGACATTCGAGACGAGCATGACGAGCCGGGCGGGACCGCGGAGATGCGCGCAGGCCAGATGCGTCCCGGCGCCGGGAACGGTGCGGCCGACGCGCCGGGAGCTCGCTCATGACTTCCGCCGCGCCCGACGCCAAGCTCATCGCCGACTTCGACGCACGACGCCCCGCCGCGCTCGCGCGCGCGATCAGCATCGTCGAAAACCAGCGCACCGGCTTCGACGCCGTGCTCGGCGCGCTGCACCCCCGCATCGGGCGCGCCCGTCGGATCGGCATCACCGGACCACCGGGCGCCGGGAAGAGCACGGTGACCACGCAGCTCGCCACGGCGTATCGCGAGGCCGGGCTCACGGTCGGCATCGTTGCAGTGGATCCCACGTCGCCCTTCACCGGCGGCGCCTTGCTCGGCGATCGAATCCGGATGGAAAGCGTCGCGCTCGATCCTGGCGTCTACATCCGCTCGCTCGCGACGCGGGGATCGCTCGGTGGCCTCTCATCGGCCACGCGCGCCGTCGCCGACGTGCTCGATGCCTACGGGTTCGATCGCATTCTCATGGAGACGGTCGGCGTCGGACAGAGTGAGCTGGACATCGCGCGCTCTGCCGACACGACGGTGGTGATCCTGGTCCCCGAATCCGGCGACTCCATCCAGACGCTCAAGGCGGGTCTCATGGAGATCGCGGACATCTTCGTGGTGAACAAGGCGGATCGTCCCGGTGCGGATCGCATCCGCACCGACATCGAGCTGATGCTTGGCATGCGCGCCGGCGAGGCACTGCGCAACGTCCCGGCGCATCACGGCGTGGACCTCAAGAAGATAATGAATCCCGCGCGTGTGGCGCGCGAAGCCGCGGCGTCGGACCAGACGGAGACGTGGACGCCACCAGTGCTGCGCACGGTGGCAGCGAAGGGGGAGGGGATCGGGGATCTGATCACCGCGCTCGACCGGCACGTTCGTTATCTTGAGGCGAGTGGGGAGCTCAGGCGCCGGCGGCGGCAGCGGCTGCGCGAGCAGGTGATCGACGTGACCGAGCACAAGCTTCGCCAGCGGTTGTGGCGCGATGATGGAACGAACGCCTACATCGACTCGGTACTGTCGGCGATGGAGTCGGGAACGGAGACGCCGTTCACCGTCGCCGATGCGCTGCTGGGGCGGAGCGGACACCTTCTGACGCGGACCTGATCATGACGTCCATGAAAGATCTTGGCAGCGCGACGAGCGACGAGCGCGACGACGTGATTCGTCGTCAGGCAGCAGAGCTCGAGAAGCTGCAGGCCGAGGTGGCCGCGTGGCGGAAACGCTACGAGAAGGGAGACAAGCGGGACATCGCGTTCACGAACAGTGAGTCCGAAGTCGAACCGCTCTTCACCGCGCTCGACGTCTTGCAGGGCGGGGTGCCTGACGAGTCACTCCCCGGCGCCTACCCGTTTACGCGCGGGATTCATCCCACCGGGTACCGTGGCAAGCTCTGGACGATGCGCCAGTTCGCCGGCTTCGGCAGCGCCGCGGACACCAACGCGCGCTTCAAGTTCCTGCTGGAGCACGGGCAGACGGGCCTGTCCACCGCGTTCGACTTCCCGACGCTCATGGGCTACGACTCCGATCATCCGCGATCGGAGGGCGAGGTCGGAAAGACGGGCGTCGCGATCTCGAGTCTCGCCGACATGGAGACGCTGTTCGACGGCATCCCGCTCGATCAGGTCTCGACATCGATGACGATCAACGGCCCGGCCGTGATCCTGTTCTGCTTTTACGTGGCGGCGGCAGAGCGCCAGGGCGTCCCGAGCACGAAGCTGCGCGGCACGGTGCAGAACGACATCCTGAAAGAGTACATGGCGCAGCACGCCTGGTGCTATCCCATCGAGCCGGCGCTGCGCCTCATCGTCGATCTGTTCGAGTGGGGCGCGACGCATGCGCCGCTCTGGAACACGGTCTCGATCTCGGGCTACCACATTCGCGAGGCAGGGTCCACGGCCGCGCAGGAGCTCGCGTTCACGCTCGCCGACGGCTTCACGTACGTCGAGCGCGGCATCGCCCGCGGCCTCGACGTCGATGCCTTCGCACCGCGCCTGTCGTTCTTCTTCGACATCCACAACGACTTCTTCGAGGAGATCGCGAAGCTGCGCGCGGCGCGCCGCATTTGGGCGCGTCACATGCGCGATCGCTACGGCGCGAAGGATCCGCGGTCGTGGATGCTGCGCTTCCACTCGCAGACCGCGGGCGTCACGCTCACGGCGCAGCAGCCAATGAACAACATCGTGCGCGTCGCCTACCAGGCGATGGCCGCGGTGCTTGGCGGGACGCAATCGCTGCACACGAACTCGATGGACGAGACCCTGGCCCTGCCGAGCGAGGAAGCGGTGCAGGTGGCCCTCCGTACGCAGCAGCTGCTCGCGTACGAGACCGGCGTGCCTAACGTCATGGACCCGCTCGGTGGCTCGTATTACGTCGAGGCGATGACCGACCAGCTCGAGCGCGAGGCCGAGGAGATCTTCAAGCAGATCGACGAGGTGGGCGGCGTCGTGGCCGGCCTCGAGCAGGGGTGGTTCCAGCGCAAGATCGCCGAATCCGCAGCCCGACAGCAGTGGGAGATCGAGCAGCACCGGCGCGTCGTCGTTGGCGTGAACGAGTTCGTGACGAACGAGCCGGAGCTCACGATCCCGCTGCTGCGGGTCGGCGAAGACACGACGGTACTGCAGCACCAACGGCTGGCGTCGCTCCGCGCGACGCGCGACGACGCGCTCGTCACGCGACGGCTGGCCGAGTTGACGTCCGCGGCGGCGACCAACGCGAACCTGATCCCGTCCATACTCGACTGCGCGCGTGCGTACTGCACCCTGTACGAGATTCGCGCGGCCATGGAATCCGTGTTCGGGGCGTATCGAGAGCCTGTGTTCTTCTGAGATCGGGAAATTGGGAATCGGGAATCGGGAATCGAAGGCGAGGAAGGGTGGGTCGAGCCGCCGCAGGGACTTGAAACCGCACGCCCGGTCGTTCACGGCGCAGTCGATTCCCGATTCCCAATTCCCGATTCCCGAGTGGTGGTCGTCCTACTTCGACGCCCACTACCTTCTCGAGTATCAGCCCATCTTCGACCTCGGCCAGGACCGGCGCGAGGTCGCTCGGCTTATCGACCTTCTCGGTCTTCCCGCGGGATCGCGTGTCCTCGACGTGCCGTGCGGACAGGGGCGGCACGCGCATCTGCTTGCCGAGGCCGGATTCGACGTCGATGGGCTGGATCTGTCTCGCGACCTGCTGGAGCGCGCCCGTGCACGTGGAACCGGACCGACGCTCCGCTACACGCGTGCCGATATGCGGCGCTTGCCGGCGCGATGGACCGCACGCTTCGACGCCGTCGTCAACCTGTTTACGTCGTTCGGGTTCTTTCTGCTGCCGAGCGACGACCAGCGCGTTGTCGCCGAATGGACGCGCGTGCTGAAACCCGGCGGAGTGCTGATCTGGCACGGTGGCAACCGTGACGGCGTGATGCGGCGCTTCCTCGCGCGCGACTGGTGGCTCGCCGGCGGCGACACGATGGTCGGCCACGAACGGTCCTTCGATGCGCTGTCCGGGGTGTTGTCCATCCGCTCGACGTGGCGAGGCCGGAAGTCGAGCGGGGAGCGCGAGCATCGCATTCGGTTGTACTCGGCGACGCACCTCGCTGACCTCCTGGCGCGCAACGGCCTCGTGGTGGAGATGGCCTTCGACGGATGGAGCGACCGGACGTTGACGCGGAAGAGCGGCGAGATGCTGCTCGTTGCGCGCAAGGAACACTGACGCCGTCGACTGCTTGGCGTTGCTGGTAGCGCGAAGCCGTCGCTAGCTTTGAGCCCGAGCGGTGGCGCGCCTTCTTCCGCTTCCCGACTCCGATTCCCGTCTCCCGCTCTCCATGCGTCCCATCCGCGTCCTGATTGCAAAGCCCGGTCTCGACGGCCACGACCGCGGCGCGAAAGTGGTTGCCGCCGCGCTTCGTGACGCCGGTATGGAGGTCATCTACACCGGCCTGCACCAGACGCCGGAAATGATCGCGAATGCCGCGGTCCAGGAGGATGTCGACGTCATTGGGTTGTCGATCCTGAGCGGCGCGCACATGACGCTGTTCCCGCGCGTGCTCGATCTGCTGCGCGACGCGGGCCGCGACGACGTCCTGATTACCGGCGGCGGGATCATCCCCAGGGAAGACATGGACGAGCTCCAGCGCCGCGGCACCGGCAGGCTGTTCGGGCCGGGAACGTCGACGTCGGATCTCGTCGACTACATCCGCGAGTGGTTCGCCGAGCGAGAGGGAACGGCGGCGGGGTCAGGCGAGCGGTGACGTCTCGGCTGCAGGACTTGAGCGATGAGATGCGCCAGCTCGAGGCACGGCTGCGGGAAGGGGGCGGTGCCGATCGAATCGCGAAGCAACACAAACAGGGCAAGCTGACCGCGCGCGAGAGAATCGCCGGGCTGACCGACCCGGGTTCGCGCTTCATCGAGATCGGGCTCCTCGTCGCCCACGACCAATACGACGACCAGGCGCCGGGTGCTGGCGTGGTCACGGGCATCGGCATCGTGGACGGCCGTGAACTGGTCGTCGTCGCGAACGACGCGACGGTGAAAGCCGGCTCGTGGTGGCCCGAGACGATCAAGAAGATCCTGCGCGCCCAGGAGATCGCGATGCGCTGCCATGTGCCGATCGTGTACCTGGTCGACTCGGCCGGCGTGAACCTGCCGTACCAGGGCGGTGTCTTTCCCGGTCAGTACGGTGCGGCGCGAATCTTCTACTACAACTCCATCATGCGCCGGTACCTCCGCGTGCCTCAGCTCGCGGCGGTCATGGGGCCGTGTATCGCGGGCGGCGCGTACCTGCCGGCGCTGTCCGACGTGATCCTGATGGTGAAGGGCACGTCGTTCATGGGCCTGGGCGGCCCGAACCTCGTGAAGGGCGCCACGGGTCAGACGATCGACGGTGAGACGTTAGGCGGCGCGGTGACGCACACGGAGATCAGCGCCGTGGCCCACTACGCGGTCGACGATGACGCCGCGTGTCTCGTGAAGCTCCGTGACCTGATTGAGCGCCTTCCGCGGACGGGACGCGGGAAACGGGACGAGGGAAGAGGTGCTGAGAGCAGCGCGAAGCCGACGGCTCACTCTTCCCGCGTCCCGTCTCCCGCTTCCCGACTCTACGATCTTCTCCCGTCCGACCACCGCATGTCGTACGACATGCACCACATCCTCAGGGCAATCGTCGACGACGGCGAGCTGGATGAGTTCCAGGGCAACCTCGCGCGCGAAATGATCTGCGCCGACGCCGCGATCGAAGGTATCCCGGTCGGCGTCATTGCGAATCAGCGCGGGCTCATCAAGGGGCGGCCGGGAGAAAAGCCGCGGTTCGGCGGCATCGTCTATACCGAGAGCGCCGAGAAGGTTGCGTACTACATCGACCGCTGTGACCGACAGGGTATTCCGCTGCTCTTCGTGCAGGACGTATCGGGCTTCATGGTCGGATCCGAAGCCGAGCACGAGGGCATCATTCGAGCGGGCGCCCGATTCGTCGAGGCGATGGCGACGGCGCACGTGCCGAAGATCGTGCTGACCGTGAATCACGCGTCGGGCGCCGGCTACTACGCGATGGCAGGCCAGGGGTTCGACCCCGATTTCATCTTCAGCTGGCCGACAGGCCGCATGGGCGTGATGGAAGGCGAGTCCGCCGTGCAGGCGGTCCACGGGCCGGCGCTCGATGCGGCGAAGAAGGCGGGTCGTGACCCGTCGCCGGACGTTCTCGAAGCCGTCGCCGAGATGCGCGCCGACTACGAGCACCAGCTCGACGCGCGTTATGCGGGAGCGCGCGGCTTCATCGATGCGATCGTGTATCCCGAGGAAACCCGCGACGTACTCGCCATGGCGCTTCGCACCGCGTTGCATAACGCGGGGCCGCACCTGGGCGCCTTCGTTCTTCCACCGCACCTCTCCGAGGCTTGAGTGAAGCAGGTCGTACGCGTAGCGGCTGGGCAGGGCTTCTGGGGCGATTGGCTCGAAGCGCCGCGCCGTCAGGTCGAAGGTGGGCCGGTCGACTATCTCATGCTCGACTATCTCGCCGAAGTCACGATGTCGATTCTGCAGAAGCAGAAGGAGCGCGACCCCCGCATGGGGTACGCGCGCGACTTCCTGGGGGCGATCGAGAGCGTTCTGCCGGCGATCGTCGAGCGCGGCGTGCGCGTCATCGCGAATGCGGGCGGTGTGAATCCGGTCGCGTGCGCGCAGGCGGTGCGCGAGCTGGCCGCCGCGAAGGGCGCGGGGGGTAAAGTCCGCATCGGAATCGTGACTGGCGATGACCTGCTGCCGCGGATCGACGAGCTCGTCACACATGGACACGTTCTCGCGAACATGGATACGGGCGAGCCGCTCGAGACCGTCCGCGATCGCGTGCTGTCCGCGAACGCGTACATCGGGTCGACGCCGATCGTGGAGGCGCTGTCGCGCGGAGCCCAGGTCGTGGTGACTGGCCGTTCGACGGACACCGCGCTCACGATGGCGCCGTTGCGCCACGAGTTCGGCTGGGCGGCTGACGCCTGGGACAAGCTCGCGGCCGGGATCGTTGCCGGTCACATCATTGAGTGCGGCGCACAGTGCTCGGGGGGCAACTGTCTCATCGACTGGCGCGACATCCCCGACCTCGCGAACGTCGGGTATCCGATCGTCAACGCAAATCCCGACGGGACGTTCGAGATTTCGAAGCACCCCGGCACCGGCGGCCGCATCTCCGTGCCGTCGGTCACGGAGCAGCTCGTGTACGAGATGGGTGATCCGCACGCGTACATCACACCGGACGTCGTCGCCGACTTCACAACCATTAAGCTCGAGTCGGCCGGGCCCGATCGCGTCCGCGTGTTCGGAATCGGTGGCAGGCCCCCGACCGACAAGCTCAAGGTGTCGATCGCCTACCGTGCCGGCTTCAAGGCGGTCGGTACGCTCGTGTATTCGTGGCCGGAAGCCCTCGACAAGGCGCAGTTGGCCGACCGCGTGCTGCGTGAGCGGCTCGACCGACTCGGCCTGCGTTTCGACAAGGTGATGACCGAGTTCGTCGGCGCGTCTGCCACTCACGGCCCGCTTGCCGGACTGCCGAACGGCGACCTCCCCGAGGTGCAGCTGCGGTTTGGTGTTCGCGGCGAGGATCGGGCTGCCGTGGAGCGCTTCACCCGGGAGATCGCGCCACTCGTGCTGAATGGGCCGCCGAGCGTCACGGGTTTCGCGGGCGGCCGCCCAAAGGTGGAGGAGATCGTCGCATACTGGCCCGCACTGATCGATAAGACGGAGGTGCAGACGGCCGTGGAGGTGATCGCATGAAGGTGCGTCTCGCAGACATCGCGCACGCCCGCTCTGGCGATAAGGGAGACACGGCGAACGTCGGTGTCATTGCCCTGCGTCGCGAATGGTACGATCTCATCGCGCGAGAGCTGACGGAGCGACGCGTTGCGGATCATTTCCGCGGCGTCATCACCGGCGCTGTCCAGCGATACGAGCTGCCGAATCTGGCGGCCCTCAACTTCCTGCTGCATGGCGCGCTCGACGGCGGCGGGACGCTCTCGCTCAAGACCGACGCGCAGGGCAAGGTGTTCTCGACCGCTCTGCTTCGCATGGTGCTGGACGTGCCTGACGCGGAAGCTCGCTCTCTGGCGCTGCCCGTCGCTTCATGACCGCCCTGCTGTCGTGTTCCTTCAACGGAGCTCGAGCATGGAACGCGTAATGGTGCTCAAGATCGCCTGCGCCCTAGCGGGCGTGGGGATCTTCGCGTACGGCGTTCGCAGCGAGGACAGCGTGGTGCGGTGGGTCGGCATTGCCTTGGTCATCGTGGCCTTC
>Ga0268265_10001597_pt1 | contig 18720 bp, 14 predicted proteins | sample KBSSwiS52_FD_190355 | JGI IMG/M metagenome (GOLD analysis project Ga0268265, IMG submission 190355) | Switchgrass rhizosphere microbial communities from Kellogg Biological Station, Michigan, USA - KBS Switchgrass S5-2 (SPAdes) (version 2) | ecosystem: Host-associated > Plants > Roots >... | reverse complement strand
CGCTGAACGTCACGCGCCTGGCCACGCCGGAGAGCGCGATCCTTTCCGCGGTCATCTTCAACGCGCTGATCATCGTGGCCCTGATCCCGCTCGCCCTGAAGGGCGTCCGCTACCGCGCCATCGGCGCGGCCGCGGTGCTGCGCCGGCACCTGTGGATCTACGGAGCCGGCGGCATTCTCATCCCGTTCCCGGGCATCAAGATCGTGGACATGATCCTGGTCGCCCTGCATCTCGTGTAGGAGGCCGCCATGACCGCCCACCTGAGGCCGGCGCTCGTCTCCCTGCTGCTCCTCACCCTGATCACCGGCGTGGCCTACCCGCTGGTCGTCACCGGCGTCGCCCAGGTCGTCTTTCCCCATCAGGCCAACGGCAGCCTCATCGTGCGCGACGGCCGGACGATCGGCTCCGCCCTGATCGGCCAGCCCTTCGACGACCCCAAGTACTTCTGGGGGCGCCCGTCGGGCACGAGCCCCCGCTACAACGCGGCCTCCTCGTCCGGCTCCAACCTCGGGCCGACGAACCCGGCCCAGATCACCGCGGTGCAGGGGCGGGTGGAGGTGCTGCACGCGGCCGACCCGGGCAACACCGCGCCGGTGCCGGTGGACCTGGTCACCGCGTCAGGCAGCGGGCTCGACCCGCACATCAGTCCCGCGGCCGCGCTCTACCAGGTGCCGCGGGTGGCGCGCGTGCGGGGGCTCTCGCCGGAGGCGGTGCGCCTGCTGGTGGAGCGGCACACCGAGGGGCGGTGGCTCGGCCTCCTGGGCGAGCCGCGCGTGAACGTGCTGGCCTTGAACCTGGCGCTCGATGGCCGCTAGCCCGATGGCCCGCGCGCGTCTCGGTCTGGTCGGCGCCGGCTGCGCGCTCCTCATGCTGGGGCCCTTAATCGCCGACGCGCAGCAATCGGTCTCCGACCTGCTCGGTCGGCCCGCGACCGCGGAAGGGCAGCCCAAGAGCTACCTCGAGGAGCTGAGCCTGTTCGGCTACGTCGAGAACAGCTTCGTGTGGAACACCGGAACGACCGGGCGCGGCGACGTCAACGAGCTACGCTTCTACGATCACGACAACGGCTACACGTTCAACGCGGCCGAGCTCAGCGTGAAGAAGGACCCCTCACCGCGCTACCGGCTCGGCTACGGGGTGGTGGTGACCGCGGGCCTCGATTCCCAGAAGAACCACTCGCTGGGGATCTTCCGCTCCGCCGACGATCAGGGCCCGTTCTTCCGCAACACCTCGACGTTCGACCTGCCCGAGGCGTACGCCTCCTATCTCCTCCCGGTGGGTGAGGGACTCACCCTCAAGGCAGGCAAGTGGGCCACTCTCATCGGGTACGAGGTCTACGAGAGCCCGAAGAACCTGAACTTCTCGCGCTCGTTCCTCTACACGCTGGCCACGCCCTACACGAACACCGGCCTGCTCGCCACCTATCCGTTCGCCAAGTGGTTCTCGCTCACCTTCGGGTTCACCAACGGGTGGGACAACTCGGACAACAACAACGGCCACCTGCGGCCGACCGGCTCCTTCGCGTTCACGCCCACCGACACGCTGTCCGCCACGGTCAACTTCCTGGTGGGCCCCGAGCAGAGCCGCAGCCAGATGGGCGGCGCGGGCGGGCACGACCGCTGGATCGTCGACACCACCGTCCTCTATACCGGGCTGCCCAAGACCACCCTGGCCGTGGACTTCGACTTCGCGGGTGAGCAGAACGATCCGGCCCTGGTCGCCCTCGGCACGCGGCGGAACACGGACTCGCGCTGGAGCGGCGTCGCCGGCTACGTGGCCTACCAGTGGACCCGGGAGCTCCGGACCGCGCTGCGCGCGGAGTACTTCGCCGATCCCCAGGGAGTGCGGAGCAGCGAGACCGTGCCGGCGGGCCACAACGTGGAGCTGGCGGAGCTCACCGCGACCATCGAGTACCGGATCTGGCGCGGGCTGGTCGGCCGCCTCGAGTACCGCCACGACGAGGCCAACCGGAGAGCGTTCAGCCTCCAGAACCACGGCACCACCCCGACCTCCCACGCGCAGAACACCATCACGATGGCGCTGTACTACTCCTTCTTCTGATGACGACGGGCGCGCTCGCGACGCCGGCCGCCCGGGCCCCGACCCCTCGCCGGTGGAGAGGCGATAGAATGACCTCGATGCACGAGACCTCGCCGGTGCCGACGCCGGCGGGCTGGTCGAGGCGCGTCACGCTCGCGTGCCCGGTCGAGGGCTGCCGGCGTCCGCTGCTGCGGGAGGGCGGCGGCTTGCGCTGCGCGCGCGCCCACACCTTCGACCTCGCCCGCAGCGGCTACGTCAACCTGCTGCAGCCGCGGGACCGCCGCTCCGCCCGCCCGGGCGACGCGCCCGCCGCGCTCGCGGCCCGGAGCCGCCTGCTCGCCCGGGGCGTCGAGACCGCGGTCACCGAGGCCGTGCGGGCGCTCGTGGCCGTCGATTCCGACGGCGCGGTGCTGGACGTCGGCTGCGGCGCGGGCGACTTCGTGGCGGCCCTCGCCGACCGGTCGGGCGTGGAGGGCCACGGCCTCGACCTCGCGGTGCGTGCGATCGACGCGGCGGCGCGCCGCCACCCCGCGCTCCACTGGGTGGTCGCGAACGCGGACCGGGCGCTGCCCTACGCGGACGGATCGTTCTCGCTGCTGACCTCGATCAACGCCCGGCGCAATCCGGCCGAGTTCCGCCGGGTGCTGCGCGACGGCGGCGTGCTCCTGCTGGTGGTCCCGGCGCCCGACGACCTCGTCGAGCTGCGCGAGCGGGTGCTCGGCGAGGGCATCGCGCGCGATCGCGTCCCCGCGGCGATCGCCGAGTTCGAGCCGCTCTTCGCGCTCGAGCGGCACGAGCGGATCCGACACACCGCCCGCCTCGACGCGGCGGCGGCGCGCGACGCGATGGCGGGCTCCTATCGGGCGGGGCGGGCGAGCCGGCGGGGACGCCTGGAGGCGCTGCCCGATCTGGAGGTCACGCTGAGCCGCGACGCGCTCGTCTTGCGCGCGAGGGACCGCGCCGGAGGTGACGCGGTCGCATCACGAAGGAGGCCACGATGAGGGGCGACGACCAGGGGCTGATCTGGACCGTGACGGGGGCGCTGGGCGCGATGGCGCTGGGCATCCTGCTGATCCCGCTCCGGGGCGTGGTGGCCGCGGCCAATCTGGCGTTCGCCTTCATCGCCTTCACGATCGTGGTGGCGGAGGTGGGCGGCCGGGGCCCCGCGCTCGTGACCGGGCTCATGTCCGCCCTGAGCCTGAACTTTTTTCTCACCGAGCCGTACCTGACCCTCTCCATCAACCGGCTCGACGACCTCGTCGCGTTCTTCGCGCTCGCCGCGTGCGGCCTGATCGCGGCCGCGTTCGGCCGGCGGCGCGAGCGGCTCTCCGAGACCGTCGTCCGCACCGACCGCGAGTTCCACATCCTGACCCGCCTGCTCCAGGCCGCTCGCGGTGGGCGGGCGACCGTGCGCATGCTCGAGGAGCTGCGCACCGACTTCGGGCTCGGGGGGGCGGTGCTCCGCGACGGGGAGGGACGGGTCATCGCCGCTTCCCCCGAGACCGCGGGCGCGCTGCCGGCGCCGCGGCTGCCCCTGACCGGCGAGATGCTGTTCGCCCCGAGCGAGGCGACGGTGCGCTTCGGGCGCAAGGGCATGCGCCTGCCCGAGGGGGGCGGCCGCCTCACGCTGCAGACCGCCCGCGGCCCGCTCACCCTCGACCTCTGGGAGGGCGACGCGGAGGGCTTCACCGACGACGAGAGCCGCACGCTCGCGATCGCGGCCTCCATCGTGGGCCTCGGGATGCGGTAAGCGCCGGGCATTCGTGGTAGCGTGAGTGCATTGCCATGCCGCCCACGTCGCCACGCGTCCATGTGACGATCCGCTGGCTGCTGGGACCGGCCCTGGCCGTGCTGCTCGCGTGGCCGTCCGCGGCGCTCGCGGTGAGCGAGGCCGAGCGGCTGTGGACCGTCGGCGACCGCGCGTTCCAGGACGGGCTCTACGCCCAGTCGCGCCGGATGCTCGAGCGCCTGCTGGAGAAGTATCCCTCCGACGCCCGCGCCCCCGACGCGACCCTGCTGCTCGGCAAGGCGCGCCTGTCGCTCGGACAGAACGACGCCGCACTGCAGGCGTTTCGTCAGGCCCAGACGCTGTCTCCGGTTCCCGGGCGCCCCGACGAGGCCCGCTTCTGGGAGGGCGAGGCGCTCTTCCGCATGAAGCGCTACCAGGAGGCGCGCGCGATCTACGACCGGATCCTCACCGACAACCCGAGCTCGCCGAGCGCCCCCGACGCGGTCTACGGGCTCGCGTGGGTCAACCTGGAGCTTAAGCGGCGTGACCAGGCGGTGACCGAGTTCCGGCGGCTCCTCTCGAGCTATCCCGACCACGCCAACGTTCCGTCCGCCACCTTCTATCTCGCGCGCACCCTCGTGGACCTCAAGAAGCCCGACGAGGCGATCGGCCTGCTGCGCGGCTTCGTGGCCAAGTACCCGGACAACCGGCTCCTGCCCGACGCCCGCTACACGCTCGGCCAGGCCCTGATCGCGGCGGGCCAGACCGAGGAGGGCGTGACCGAGCTGCGGGCCTTCTCCAAGGCCTATCCGAGCTCCGAGCTCTCCCCGGGCGCCCGGCGCGCGGTGGTGGACACGCTGGTGCGGCAGGGCAAGAAGACGGAGCTGGCCGAGGAGTACAAGACCCTGGTCGCGCAGTCCCCCGCCACCGCGGAGGGGCTCTACGACGCGGGGCTGGTGGCGAACAAGATCGGGCGTCCGCGCGATGCCGACAGCGCGTGGGCGCGCCTGCGCAAGGACTTCCCGGACCATCCGCTGGCCGGCCGCGTGTCGCTCGAGATGGCCCAGTCCGCTTTCGCCAAGAACAACTTCAAGGACTCGGCGACGCTGGCCCGCGCGGCCTCGCGGAGCCCCGAGGACGCGGTCCGCGGGGAAGCCTTCGTGCTGCTGGGCGAGAGCGAGCTCAAGCAGAAGCGTCACGCCGCCGCGGTGGCCGCCTTCAAGTCGGCCGCGGACTCCGGCGCGATCGAGCCCGCGATGCGGTACCGCGCGCTGGCCGGCACCGGGCTCGCTTACGAGGAGCAGCGGCAGTGGGGACAGGCGGCCCGGTACTACGACGAGGTGGCGAGCAAGAGTCCCGACAAGACCCTGTCCGCCTGGGCCAAGGAGCGGCTCGCCGCGGTCAACGCCAACCTCAAGTCGGGGGCCGGCGACGCCAGGCCGGCGCCCAAGGGTCCCGCCAAGAGCGCGCCCAAGTCGTCGGGCGGGACCAAGCCATGAGCGCTCCGCTCCGTCGGATCATGGTGCTCGCCGCGCTGCTGGCGCTGGCGCCGGCGGGAAGCGCGCGGGCCGAGATCGCGCTGATCCTGCCGCCGCCCGATACCGCCGCGCTGGTGCCCCTGGCCTCGCCGCCGCTCGACAAGCCGCCGGTGCCGCTGCCCGCGGTGCCGCTGCCGCCCGCGCCGGCGGGGCTGCCCGAGCTGCCGCCGGCGCCGATGGTGGGCAACCTCGGCGATCGCCCGGTGGCGCCGCTCGCCCCCCCGCGCTTCCTCGCCTGTAACCCGGTGGGGAGCCTCTTCGGGGTGGCCTCGGAGCTGATCGAGTGCGGCCGCGCGCGCTACCAGCGCGGCGAGTTCGACGAGGCGCGCGACATGCTCCAGCGGGCGGTGCAGGAGGCGACCGAGCGGGGGCAGATCCGCGAGGCCCGCTACTGGCTCGGCGAGACCCTGATGCGCCAGGGCAAGCCGGCCGAGGTCGAGCGCCTCATGCAGCAGGTGCAGCAGGACGATCCGCGCGGCGAGCTCGGGCTCTACGCCACCCACCAGCTCGGCTGGGTGTCGCTCGAGCTCGGCAAGCCGGACCGGGCGCTCGGCTACTTCGACAGCCTGCTCAAGTCCGGCGCGCCGCCGGTCCTGGTGCCCTACGCGCGCCACGGGCGCGGGCTCGCCCTCTACGGCCTCAAGCGCTACCCGGAGGCCCGCGACACCTGGGCCGGCCTCCTCAACCAGAGCGCGCCCCGCGCGGTGGCGTGGGAGGGGACCTTCTGGCTCGGCGACACGCTCGGCCGGCTCGGCGACTACGCGGGTGCGGTGCAGCGGCTGCAGACCTTCGTCTCCGGCGGCCCGCAGGTGCTGATCGACAGCGGCCTCCTCCGTCTGGGCTGGTGGAGCCGCGCGGCGGGCCAGCCGCTCGACGCGGCCAAGGCGTACCGAGGCATGCTGTCGGCGTATCCCCGCTCGAAGGAGGCGCCGTGGGCGCGCGCGGGGCTGGTGCAGGCCCTCCTCGACCTCGACGACTACACGGGAGCGCGCGAGGAGGCCAAGAAGCTCGAGCAGGCCGACCGCAACGGCCCCCTGGTGATCCCGGTGCGGCTGCTCATGAGCCGCTGGGCCACCGAGAGGGCGCGCGTCGACGAGGCCCGCGAGATCAACGACGACCTGCTGGCGCGCAACCTCGACCCCGCCACCCGCTCCTACGTGCTCACGATGAGCGCGGAGACGAGCCGGCTCAACCGGCAGAACGACGAGGCGCGCGATCGCTTCGAGCTGGTGCGCAACGCGCCCGGCTCGCCGGCCCTCGCCGCCCACGCCGCGCTCCGCCTGGCCCAGATGGACTTCGACACCCGCGAGTTCGCGCGGGCCCGCGACGGCGCCCGCAAGCTGCAGGCCGACACGACCGCCCCGCCGGAGGTCCGCGCGGCCGCCGCCGTGCTCGGCGGCGAGGCCGCCTACTGGGCGCGCGACTACGCGCAGGCCGCGCAGCTCTACGGAGGCTTCCTCTCCGCGTATCCCTCCCAGCCGGAGGCGCCGATGGTGAGCCTCGCGCTGGGCTGGGCCGAGCTGCGCGGGGGAAAGCCCGACGCCGCGCGCCAGCGGTGGACGCGCTTCGCCCAGCAGTCGCCGAGCGATCCGCGCGCGCCGGAGGCGCTGGTGCTGGCCGCCGAGCTCGCCGGGCGCGCGGGCGACTGGGCCGGGGCCCAGAGCCTGCTCGACCAGGTGGTCGACCGCTATCCGAACAGCGAGTACGCCGAGGTCGCGACGCTCAACCGCTCGATCCTCTCGGTGCGCGCCGGCCGGGGAGCGGACGCCCTGCCCGAGCTGACGCGCGTGGTGAACCGCGGCGCGGTCTCGCCCTACGTGGGTCGGGCCCGCGCGGCTCGCGGCGCCGCGCTGCTGGCCACCGGGAAGCCGGCGGAGGCCGAGCGCGATTTCCAGTCCGCCCTCAACCTGGGGGAGGCCGGCATCGCCCAGCTCGGCCTCGGCAGCGCCAGCTTCGCGGCCGGGCAGTGGGACCAGGCGGCGCGCCGGTTCGCGGAGGCGCGCGACGCGGGCACCGGGCCCATCGACGCCGCCGCCTCCTACGGGCTCGCCGCGGTGCTCATCAACCAGCGCAAGATCGACGAGTTCAAGCAGGTCGCGACGCCGCTGGTGGCCGGCCCGGTGGATCCCGCGACCACCCCGCGCCTGCTGCACGGTCTCGCCGCGGTGGCCATCGAGGAGAAGCGCTGGAGCGACGCGCGCACCCTCACCCTGCGTCTGGCCGACCAGTTCCCGCGCTACGAGGGCACGCAGCCCGCGCTCACGCAGCTCGCCTCCGCGGCCAGCCAGGGCGGCGAGTGGACGCTCTCGCGCGACGTCTACGCCAAGCTCAACGAGCGCTTCCCGGGTAGCTCGACCAGCACCGGCAATCGTCTCGACTACGCGGAGACCCTGCTGCGCACCGGCGCCGCCGCGGAGGCGCGTCGCACGCTCGAGTCCGCCGCGACGGCTCCCGGGCAGACCCCGTCGGTGCGGTCCGCGATGCTGCTGGCCGAGGCGCAGGAGGCCACCGGTGATCGCGCCGCCGCGCTCGAGACCTACACGCGCGTGGCCGCCGCCGGCACTCCGAAGGAGAAGGCCTCCGGGCTGCTCGGGCAGGGGCGGCTGCTGGCCGCGGACGGCAAGTGGGACGAGGCGCGCGGGCGACTCGAGCAGGCGCTCGACGCCGGCGACGGCGCGGTGGCCGCGGAGGCGGCCTACCGTCTGGGCGAGGGCTACCGCACGACCGGCAAGGCGCAGGACGCGGTCGACATGTACCTGACCGCGGCGTACCTCACCGCGGACTCGCAGTGGGCGCGGCGTGCGCTGGTCGGCGCGGGCCAGGCCTTCGCCGCGCTCAAGCAGAACGACTCTGCGGTGATCGTGTACCGGAAGCTGCTCGCGATGAACGGGGTCGAGCCCGACCTCGCAGAGGCCGCCCGGCGCGGGCTCCGGGCGCTCGGTGCGTCCTGAGCTCTGGAGGTGGGGTCGGCCGTTTAGTTCTTTAGGCTCTTCAGCTGCGGGGGCCCAGGAATGGCCCCCGCACTCCCCCAGGCGGCGGGCAACCGGCGCCAACCTTGTGCTCTGCTTCGCCTCTGGGCGCTACCGTACTGCTGCGGTCGTTGGGATCGCGGCGACTACCGCGTCGAGGTCGGCGCCGTCGCCCGCGTAGCGGTCGCGCCACTCGTAGCGGACGCGGTCCCCCGGGCCCAGCACGAACGTTCCGCCCTGCTGGGCCACGTCGCCCTGACGCGCGCCCTGGCGGAAGCCGCGCCCGAAGGCGAGCATGCCCCTGAGCACCGCGAGCGGATGATAGGTGCTCGCCCAGCCGTGCTCGAGTCCCGCGGTGCGGAACGCGCGCCGCGACGGATCCACGTAGAGGGGCCCCTGGTAGCCGGTCACCTGGCGGAAGGGTGGGATGTGGTCAGGCTTGGCGGGACCGATCACCACCAGGAGCGCGCCCCGGTACTCGATCTCCGGCAGCCGCGCCTTGAGGCCAGCGACCTGCTGGCGACAGAAGATTCAGCCGAAGTGGCGGACGAAGGCCAGCACCACCGGACGCTCGGCCCACAGGCCCTTGAGTGGCACCGAGACGCCGGCCTCGTCGAGCACGGTGCACTGGGCGAGGGCGGCCGCGAGCAGATCGTCCATGGCATGACATTGTAACCGGTCCACATTCTCACTAAAATGGGCCGGCGATGCGAGGATACGGCGGTCGGATCCTGTTCGTCGACGTCGGCACCGGGGACAATCGCATCCAGCCGGTGACGGAGGCGATGGCCCGCGCGCTGCTGGGCGGCAACGGCTTCGCGGCGCGCCTGCTGCTGGACCACGTGCCGGCCGGCGTCGACGCCTACGATCCCGCCAACGCGGTGATCTTCGCGGTGGGCCCGGTGACCGACACCACCGTGCCGGGCAACAGCCGCGCCTGCGTGGCCGGCAAGTCGCCCCTCACCGGCCTCTTCTTCGACTCCACCTTCGGCGGGCGCTTCCCGGCCACCATGAAGCGCACCGGCTTCGACGCGATCGTGATCACCGGTGGCGCCGCGGAGCCGGTCTACGTGAAGGTCACCGAATCCGGCGCGGAGCTGCGCTCCGCCCGCGCGCTCTGGGGCCAGAGCACGCGCGACACCGTGGCTGCCATCCACGCGGCGGAGGGCGCCGACGCGGACGTGATGGCGATCGGGCCCGCCGGCGAGCGCCTGGTGCGCTTCTCCGCGATGGGCAGCTACTGGAAGAACCGCGAGGCCTTCGCGGGCCGCGGCGGGCTGGCCTCCGTGCTCGGCAGCAAGCGCGTGAAGGCGGTGGTGGTGGCGGGCGCGCGCAAGACCGAGGTCGCGGACCCCGCCGCGCTCAAGGCGCTCCTCGAGCAGCAGCGCGAGCCGCTCAAGACCGGCACCAAGGCGCTCTCGATCTACGGCACCCCGTTCCTGGTGAAGCCGATCAACACGCTCGGCGCGCTCGGCTCCTACAACCTGCGCGGGGAGGTCTTCGCCGACGCGGTGGCGATCTCCGGCGAGGAGATGCACGCGCACATGCACGATCGCGACACCACGTGCCTCAAGTGCCCGGTGGCGTGCGGCAAGCAATATGAAGTCCGGGAGGGGGAGCTACTCGGGCTCAAGGCCAAGATGCCGGAGTACGAGACGATCTTCGCGTTCGGCTCGATGCTGGGCAACGCCCACGCGGCCTCGCTCGCGCGCGCCAACGACCTCTGCGATCTGCTCGGCCTCGACACCATCAGCATGGGGGTCACGCTGGCCTTCGTGTGCGAGGCGGTCGAGCGCGGCTGGCTCTCCGAGCGCGAGCTGGGGGTGCCCTTCGGCTGGGGCGACTGGCGCGGGATGCTGCGCCTCGTGGAGATGACCGCGACCCGGGAGGGCTTCGGCGACCGGCTGGCCGAGGGCGCCTGGCGCCTCGCGGAGTCGATCCATACCGAGGCCACCCGCCTGGTCTACGCGGTCAAGCGCCTCGAGCTGCCCGCCCATTCCGCGCGCGCGCTCAAGGGCATGTCGATCGGCTACGCCACCGCCACCCGGGGCGGCAGCCATCACGACACGCGCCCGACGCCGCAGTACGCGCAGAACTTCGACCGCCGCAGCCCCGAGGGCAAGCCCGAGTTCGCAATGAAGAGCCAGCACTTCACCGCGGTGGACGACTCGCTCGTGCTCTGCCGCTTCACCTCCGAGCGGGGCTTTGGCCTCTACGTGGAGGAGCCCTACGCGCGCATGGTGGGCGCGATCACCGGCTGGGACATGACCACCGAGGAGCTGGAGCGGGTGGGGGAGCGGATCGTCAACCTGGAGCGGCTCTTCAACGTGCGGGAGGGCGTGCGCCGGGGCGACGACGCCCTGCCGTGGCGGGTGATGCACGAGCCCATCCCCGACGGGCCGTCCGCCGGCGCCTACTGCCCGCCCGAGGAGCTCGCCGGGATGCTCGACCGCTACTATGCGCTCCGCGGCTGGGACGCCGACGGCGTGCCGACGCCGGCGCGCCTGTCCGCGCTCGATCTCTAGCCGCGGGAGGCTCTCATGCCGGTCACCCGCTTCGAGGTCACGCGGCGGCGCCCGCTCGCCGGCTTTCCCGGCTACGAAGAGCTCAAGGGCCGTCTCCACTTCGCGATCGACCCCGCGCACGCGGCGAACGCCCGCATCACCGACGTGGCGCTGGCCCCGCGCGACGCGGGGGGCCGGGTGGCCTGGGACTCGGACGTGTCGATCCTGCTGCCGGTCGATCGCGCGCGGTGCAGCGGCCGGGTGCTGCTGGACGTCGTGAACCGCGGCAATACGGTGGCGGTGCCCAACTTCAACCGCGCCACGCGGCCCGCCTTCACGGCGGGGTCGGATCCGAACCCGCCCCTCGACGTGGGCGACGGCTTCCTCATGAAGCGCGGCTGGGTCGTGATCTCGTGCGGCTGGCAGGGCGACCTGCCGCGCGTGCCGGGACTCATCGGCATGCGCACCCCGGAGGCGCGCGACGCGCAGGGCCGACCGCTGCGCGGGCGCGTGTACACCCAGGTGCAGTCCACGCGGCCGGTCGCCGACTTCCTGCTGTCCGATCGCGGCCACGTGCCGTACCCGGCCGCGGACCCGGACGAGGCCGACGCGGTCCTGACCGTCCGCGACCAGCCCGACGGCCCCGCGACCACCATCCCGCGCGCGCGGTGGCGCTTCGCCCGCGTCGAGGCCGGCCACGTCGTCCCCGACCGCGGGCACATCCACATGGACGGCGGCTTCGAGGCCGGCCGCCTCTACCAGGTGACCTACACCGCGGAGGGCGCCCCGGTGCAGGGGCTCGCGATGGCCGCGCTGCGGGAGGCGGTGTCGTGGCTCAAGCACGGCGGCGCGGCGGAGGGCAACCCCGCGCCGGGCCGCCTGCGCTGGGCCTACGCCTACGGCCGCTCGCAGACCGGGCGCCTGCTCCGGACCTTCGTCTACGAGGACCTGAACCAGGACGAGCAGGGGCGCGAGGCCCTCGACGGCATCATCGCCAACGTGCCGGGCGGCATGCGGGGCGAGTTCAACCAGCGCTTCGGGCAGCACTCGAAGGACCGCAACAACATGATGGCGCACCTGTTCCCGTTCACCGACCAGCCGTCGATGGACCCGGACACCGGCGCCAAGGACGCACTGCACGCGCGCCTCGACGCGCGCGGCAGCCGGCTGCGGGTGTTCTACACCAACACCTCCGCCGAGTACCACCGCGGCGACGCCTCGCTGATCCACACCGATCCGGACGGGCAGCGCGACGCGGCCCTCGGGCCGTACACGCGCGTCTACCACTTCGCGGGCACCGAGCACGGCCTCGGCATCTGGCCGCCCGGCGACACGCAGACCGCGCCCGCCGATCCCACCGGTCCGGTGGAGCGCTCCCAGAACCTGCGCGGCGTGGTCGACTACGCGCCGCTGCTCCGCGCGTGCCTGGTGCACCTCGACCGCTGGGCCGTCGACGGCGTCGAGCCGCCCGCGAGCCGGCATCCCCGCCTGGCCGACGGCACCGCGGTGGCGCCCGAGCGCCTCGCCGCGACCTTCGCGCGCATCCCCGCCGCGCGCTATCCGCGCCACAACCCGAAGCCGCGGCGTCTCGACTGGGCCACCATGCCGCCCGCGCCGGGGCGTGCCTTCGGCTCCCTGGTCTCCGCGGTCGACGCGGACGGGAACGAGACCGGCGGCATCGTGCTGCCGGAGCTGGCGGTGCCGCTCGCGGCCCACACCGGGTGGAACCTGCGCCATCCCGACATCGGCGGCGCGGAGCAGCTGCTGGTCTTCGCGGGCGCGACGATTCCTCTGGCGCGGAATCGCGCTGAGCGTGAGGCTACCGGCGATCCACGCTTGTCCGTGGCGGAGCGGTATCCATCGCGCGAGGCGTATCTCGACCGCGTGCGGCAGGCCGCGTTGGCGCTGGTCCGCGAGGGCTACCTCTTGGAAGGCGACGTCCCGCTCTCGGTGGCGGCGGGCGCGCGCTTCTGGGACCACTTCACCCGCTGATCGATCGGAGATCTCCCATGTACGACTTCCTCCTCAAGGGCGGCACGGTGCTGGATCCCGCCGGCGGTCTCGACGGCGCCCTCGACGTCGCGGTGCAGGACGGCGCGATCGCGCGCGTCGCGGCGGGCATCGCGGAGACGGAGGCCGCGCGTGCCATCGACGTGCGGGGCAAGATCGTCACCCCGGGGCTCATCGACCTCCACGCGCACGTCTTCGAGGGCTTCAACCGCACCGGGGTGAACCCGGACCTGGGCGGGGTCTACGCGGGCGTCACCACCATCGTGGACGCGGGCAGCGCGGGGGCGGCCACCTTCGGCGGCTTCCCCCGCCACATCCTGCCCCACTGCCACACCGAGGTGATCCCGTTCCTTCACATCTGCTCCACCGGCCTGGCCACGCTGCCCGACATCATCGCGGAGTCGAGCGTGAACCTCGACGACACGCTCCGGGTGGTCGACCAGCACCGGGGGCTGATCCGCGGGATCAAGGCCCGCATGGTCTCTCCCGCGCTCGAGATCATGGGGATGGAGATGCCGCGGCTGGCGAAGCGCGCGGCCCGGGAGAGCGGGGTGAAGCTGATGGTGCACATCGGCGACACCGAGAAGCGCTACGACCCGAAGGTGATCCGCTCGCTGCTGCCGCTGCTGGAGCCGGGCGACATCCTGACCCACTACTTCACCGCCAACCCGGGCGGGGTCCTCGACGGCAACGGCAAGCTGGTGCCGGAGGTGAAGGAGGCGGCGGACCGCGGGGTGTGGTTCGACACCGCGCACGGACGCATGAACTTCAGCTTCGACGTGGGCCGGCGGGTGATCGAGCAGGGCGTGCTGCCCCACTGCATCAGCACCGATCTCACCGTGCCGGGCCGCATCATGACCGTGCACAGCCTGACCGAGATGATGACCCGCTTCCTCGGTCTCGGCTTCACGCTGCCCCAGGTGGTGACCATGTGCACGTCGAACCCCGCGAAGGCGGCCGGCGTCGACGAGCGGCTCGGGCGCCTCGCGGCCGGCCGGCAGGCCGACATCTCGGTGCTCGACGTCCGGCCGGGCGACTGGATGGTCTATGACGTGCTCGGCGCGGGGCTGCGGGTCGACCGCGCGGTGGTGCCCTTCGTCACGGTGAAGAAGGGGCAGGTGTTCACGCCGGACTGGGGCCCGCGCGCGTGGGGCTGGGAGCCCGACCGGGCGCTGCCCGCGGGCGGGCCCATTCGCGGCGGGTGCTGCTGAGGGAAGAGGATCGACGATGCCGATCCTGCCGGAGTGGTCGAGCCTCGGGCTGTTCGCGGTCGCGGCGCTGGTACTGCTGCTGACGCCGGGACCGGCGGTGCTCTACATCGTCACGCGGAGCATCGACCAGGGCTGGCGCGCGGGGCTGGTGTCGGTGCTGGGCGTGCACGTGGGCACGCTGGCTCACATCTTCGCCGCCGCGGCCGGGCTCTCCGCGCTGCTCGCGGCCTCCGCCACCGCGTTCGGGGTGGTGAAGTACCTGGGCGCCGTCTACCTCATCTACATCGGCGTGCGCCGGCTACGCGACCGTGAGAGCCGGATGATCCGGGAGGGCGGGGCGCCGACGCGACTCCGGCGCGCCTTCGTCGACGGCGTGGTGGTCAACGTGCTGAACCCGAAGACGGGGCTCTTCTTCCTCGCGTTCCTGCCCCAGTTCGTGACCGAGGCGCGGGGGCACGTGGGTGAGCAGATCGTCGCCCTGGGTGTGGTGTTCGTGCTGCTGGGCGCGGTGACCGACTCGCTCTACGCGCTGACCGCCGGCTCGGCGGCGCGCTGGCTCCGCGGGCAGCCGCGGTTCCTGGCCGGCGAGCGCTGGGTGACCGGCGGGCTCTACATCAGCCTCGGCCTGGCCGCCGCGCTCTCCAGCACTCACCGGAAGTAGCGTCGTCGGCCGGGTCGGCGGGTACCGGGCCGCTCGCCCGGCTGCACGCGATCCTCGTCGTCCGGGCCCGGCCCCTGGGGCTGGTCGCCCGTGTAGTCGTCCGGGTTGCGCTGGTCGTCGAGTCGTCGCGGCGTCATCGCGGATCCTTCCGTGGACCCTGAGCAACCGATGTGCCGCCCACCGATCGTCGCTTCACGACCTGTATGCGCGGCTCGCGCGGGCCGTCCGCCGCCGCCGGGAGCAGGGAGTTCCGCGTAAACTTGACCGGGTACGGCCCGCGCCGCGGTTTCGCTCGCGCCCGCTCCAGGAGCGGGCGCGCGAGGCACGTGGCTTGCTCTCCCGGGCCCGGAGGAGATTTCAATGCGCGGAGCGATCGTGGCTGGGCTGGTGGTGGCGGGGCTCCTCTGCGCGCTCGCCGGACGGGGGAGCCCGCCTGCGGCCCAGTCGACTCAGCCCCCCGGACCGGGGCCCCTGCCGGCTCCCGGGGTTCGGATCGGGCCCGACGACGTCGTGGTGGAGGACTGGCAGACGGGCCCGCTCGGGCAGATGGGTGTCCCGGCCGGCTGGGAGGGGCAGACCTGGGGGAAGACCTCGGCCTTTGCCGTCAGCGTGGTGCTGGACGAGGGGCAGCGGGTGCTCCGCCTCGAGAGCCACAACGATCGCGCCACGATCACCCGCGACCTGCACGGCCGGGTCTCCCTCGCGCGCACCCCGATCCTGCGCTGGCGCTGGAAGGTCATCGCGGCTCCGGCGGGCGGCGACGCCCGGCGGCGCGAGACCGCCGATCAGGCCGCGCAGGTGTACGTGACCTGGCCGCGGCCGCCCGCGCTGCTGCGCTCGCGCATCATCGGCTATGCCTGGGACACCACCGCGCCGGCGGGCAGCACCTTCCGCAGCGAGAAGACCGGCACCGTGACCTACATCATCCTGCGCTCGGGGACCGCCGAGGTCGGCCGCTGGCGCGAGGAGCGGCGCGACGTGCGGGCGGACTTCCGCGCGATCTACGGGGAGGACCCGCCCGATCCGGGCGCGATCACGCTCTCGATCGACTCCAACGACACGCATACCCGCGCGGAGTCGCTGATCGGCCCTCTCCGCTTCTCACCCTCGTGAGCCGGACACAATTCCGGGCACGATAAATTCGGGATCGATAGAATCGTCCCTGCAAGCCTCGGATTTTCCCTGATAGGCGGGTAGCTCAGCTGGGAGAGCACGGCCCTTACAAGGCCGGGGTCGGGAGTTCAATCCTCCCCCCGCCTACCATTCCTCCTCGCTCCACTCCGGAAGAAGTTTCGGAACCCGGTAGGTCCTACCGGGTAGAAGCCGGGCACCGCGCGCCACCCCATGCAGGATCACCGCGCATACAGCGGGCCCCGCGTGTCGACATGACCGGCATGCCGCTTGCCTCGGCTAGCGCTCGCTCAGAGCTCCTCGACACCGATCCGTCAGCGTTGCGAGGTACGGAGAGTCATGTCAGCACTGCCCCGGCGTCGCGTGTGCTTCGTGGTCCTCGTCCTCCTTCTCCTGTCGTTCCTCCTCCCTCTGCTCGTCGGCAGTGCTCTCGCCTGGACTGGCGGCACTGCCCTCGGTAGCCACCGGCAGGAGTTGCTCATCGCCAAGGGCGGCGGAGGCGGTGGCGGCGGTGCGGGTGGTGGTGGTGGCGGTGGGGCCGGCGGCGGTGGCGGTGGGGCCGGCGGTGGCGGTGGGGCCGGCGGCGGCGGTGGGGCCGGCGGCGGTGGCGGAGCCGGAGGCGGCGGTGGCGCGGGCGCCGGGGCTGGCGGCGGAGCGGGGGCCGGAGCAGGCGGAGGCGCCGGTGCCGGAGCTGGCGCAGGTGCCGGCGCTGGCGCAGGTGCTGGGGCCGGTGGTCCTGGTGGCGGTCCGGGCGCTGGCGGTGGCCCGGGTGGTGGTCCGGGCGCGGGCGCCGGTGCCGGTGTGGGCGCTGCGGGTGCTGCGGGTGCCGGACCTGGCTCCGGTGCCGCGGGTGCAGGGGCTGGCCCTGCTGGCGCCGGGCCTGGGGCGGGCGCCGCAGGCGCCGGAGCTGGTGCGGGTGTCGGCGCCGGGGGTGCGGCCGGTGCTGGCGCGGCTGGAGCGGCAGCGGGTGGCGCCGGACCTGCGGGTGGTGGCGCCGCGGGGGCCAGCGCGGGTGGCGGCGACGGCGGGACGAGCAGCGCCGGCCCTGCCGGCGGCGGCAGTGTGGGCAGCACCGCGCGCGTGCCCGCCGCGAGCCCGGTCGCGCAGTGGACGGCGTCCCTCGAGCAGGCCAAGTCGGACCTGGTGGCCCGGGACTTCTCGCGGGCTCTCCTGCGGGCGGAGACGGTGCTCCGGCAGACGCCGGCGCCCGGCGTGCGCGCTGCCGCGCTGCTGCTGTCGGCGGACGCGGCGTACGGCCTGCGCGCCTACACGCGCGCCAGCGAGCGATATGGCGAGTTCCTCTCGATGTACGACCTGGCGATCGAGGCCCCGCAGGCCACGCTCGCCCTGGGATGGGCCGAGCTCCGGCTCGGTCAGGTCGACCGGGCCCGTCGCACCTGGATGCAGCTGGCGCGACGCTATCCGCTGGACGACCGTGCTCCGCTCGCGCTGGTGCTGGCCGCGGAGGCCGCGATCCGCGCGGGCGATCCGGGGGCCGGCCGGGCCCAGCTCGACCAGGTCCTCGCCGACTACGAGGGCGGTCCGGTGGTGGAGGTGGCGCGGCTCAGCCGCGCGGTGCTGGCCGCGCGCCAGTCCCGTGAGGACGACGCGGTCCGCGACCTGCGCGAGCTGGTGCGCGGCGAACGCGTCTGCGCGGCCGGGGCCCGTCGCGCGCTGCTCCGCGTGATGACCGAGCCGGGGCGGGGAGAGCCGCTCATGCGGGTGAGCCACGCCGGCTGCGCGCCGCCGGCGACGGCCCCGGTGGCTGCCGTCCCGATCGAGCGCTTCGCGGCCCCGCTGCTCGACGGCGCGGGCGACCCCGACACGACCCCGCTGGTGCTGCGCGGGCTGGTGGGGCTCGCGGCCGACGATGGCCGCTGGAGCGAGGCCGCCACCCTCTCCTCGCGGCTCGTGGAGGCGTTCCAGGCCTACCCGGGCACGGAGGCGGTGCTGGCCCGCGTGGCGGCCCGCGCGGCGTCCGACCAGCAGTGGCCGGTCGCGCGAGACCTCTACGGTCAGCTCGTGGCGCGCTACCGCGAGGAGTCGCTCGACCGAAAGGCGCGGCTCGACTTCGCGGAGGCGCTCCTGCGCACCGGTGCCCCCGACGCCGCCCAGGCCGAGCTGGCCGGGATCGCCGACGCCGGTGCCGATCGCGCGCAGGCCCCGCGGGCCCTCTACCTGCTGGCCTCCGCCCGGGAGGCCCTCGGCCGACCACAGGAGGCGCTGGCGCTGCACGAGCGTCTCGCCCGGGACTATCCGGGGACGGAGTGGGCGGCGGAAGGCATGCTGCCGCGGGCGCGGCTGCTGCAGTCTCTCGGGCGCTCGAAGGAAGCACGCCCGCTGCTCGAGACCGTGGTGCAGGGGACCGACGGCGAGCCGTTCGCGGAGGCGGCCTTCCGCCTCGCGCAGATCGCGCGAGCCGACGGCGAGCGGAGCGCGGCGGTGAGCTGGTACCTCACCGCGGCGTCGACCGGTGTGGCAACCGGGTGGACGCCGCGGGCGCTCGCCGGGGCGGTGGAGTGTCTCGCCGGGAGCGGGAACCGCGCGTTCGCGGAGGCCGTCTACCGCCGGCTGCAGGCCGCCGACGGCGTCGACCCGGACCTACTCGCCAAGGGGCGCAAGGCCATCCAGTCCATCCGGGATCGGGCGGGCCATGGCCGCTGAACCGGAGGGCACGACATGAGCGGAGCACGGATCGGCTGCGCGGTGGGGGCTCTGCTGCTGGCGGGCTGCGCGGGCGGCGGCCCCTACGGGATCTCGTTCGGCTCGCCCGGCTCCACGTCCGGCGAGGCGGTGGACTGGCGCGTGACCCGCGTGGAGGGCCGCCTCGACGCGATGAGCAAGCGCATCGACGCGGTCGGCGAGCGAATGGAAGGGGTGGAGGGCGGCGTGATCCGCGCCCAGGACACCGCGGACCGCGCGAGTCG